>Ga0315279_10000234_pt1 | contig 120801 bp, 110 predicted proteins | sample YL17G06_20_MG_FD_203694 | JGI IMG/M metagenome (GOLD analysis project Ga0315279, IMG submission 203694) | Sediment microbial communities from Yellowstone Lake, YNP, Wyoming, USA - YL17G06_20 | ecosystem: Environmental > Aquatic > Freshwater > Lake > Sediment | place: USA: Wyoming | collected... | reverse complement strand
GCTTTGGCAGCAGAGAATTAATTCTATGTTCGATAATAGTACCGGACATAACAAAATACCAGAATTCCTTATTACAGCGTTATGCTATGCTGCATGAGCCAAACAAAAAGTGCGAAAGTCAACAACAAGGAATTTTGAATAATGAAGGGTAGATTTCTACTTCCGTAGGAATAACGAGGTGATTTACAATTTTGAGCAAAATTAAAGGGCAAAATTATTTGACATATCACCATAGAAAGGATATATTTCTGCTTTTTGATGTTGCATAAGCCAAAAACGGTTTAATGGGAGAATGAAGATATGGAACAGAAGATTTTACTAAAAGAGAGTGATATTCCTCGCCAGTGGTATAACCTTGCGGCGGATTTGCCTACGCCGCTGCTTCCGCCACTCGGCCCCGATGGCAAACCTATCTCGCCGGATATGCTCGCGCCCGTCTTTCCAATGAATCTGATAGAGCAGGAGGTCAGCTCGCAGCGGTGGATAGACATCCCGGAAGAAGTGCTCAATATCCTTTATCGCTGGCGGCCCAGCCCCCTCAAAAGGGCTGTGGCTCTCGAGAAGCACTTGAAGACTCCGGCAAGGATTTATTACAAAGATGAAAGTCTAAGTCCCCCCGGCAGCCACAAGCCCAATACGGCTGTCCCGCAGGCGTGGTATAACAAACAATTCGGCATTAAGCGGCTAACAACCGAGACCGGCGCCGGCCAGTGGGGCAGCGCATTGGCCTTTGCCTGCAACCTCCTCGGCCTCGAATGTAAGGTCTTTATGGTCAGGATAAGTTTCGACCAGAAGCCATTCCGCAAGATTATGATGGGCGTCTGGGGCGCCAATTGTGTTGCCAGCCCAAGCGCTGAAACCAACGCCGGCAGAAAAGTGCTAAAAGAAATCCCTAATACGCCGGGCAGTCTGGGAATAGCTATCAGCGAGGCCATTGAGTCGGCGGTAACCGACAGGACAGGCAAGACCCGCTATTCGCTGGGAAGCGTGTTAAATCACGTGCTGCTGCATCAGACAATAATCGGCCTTGAAGCGAAGAAGCAGTTGAAAATAGCCGGCGAGAAACTGCCCGATGTCGTAATCGCCTGCGCCGGCGGAGGAAGCAACTTTGCCGGTTTGGCGTTCCCGTTCACGGCTGATAAGATTAACGGCGCCAATATAAAGATTATGCCGATAGAGCCGGCCGCCTGCCCGTCGATGACACGCGGGCCGTTCTGTTATGACTTCGGAGACACTGCCTGCACGACCCCGCTATTAGCGATGTTCACGCTCGGCCACGCCTTTATTCCGCCGCCAATCCATGCCGGCGGCCTGCGCTACCACGGGATGGCTCCTTTAGTATGCCAGGGCATCGTTGAAGGTCTTTTTGAGCCGAAGGCGTATCAGCAGTTAAAATGTTACGAATCCGCCATGCTCTGGTCCAAAACGGAAGGGTCAATCTGTGCCCCTGAGACCAGTCACGCAATCGCCGCTGTCATTGACGAAGCGATAGCAGCCAGAGAAGAAGGCAAAGAGAAGGTAATCCTGTTCAATTACAGCGGACACGGCCTTATGGACCTTTCCGGCTACGACGCATATCTGTCGGGAAAGCTCAGCGACTATGAACTACCGGAGCAAGACATAGAGAAATATACAAAAGAGCTTGATAAATTCCCCAAGGCCCAAATGAAAAAGAGCGGCAAATGGTAATTCTGTTTTTGGGGGTTATGGATATAAAGGATTGTATAAGGTATCGCAATAAGAAGCGTTTTTTAAGGAGAAATTGAAATGAGAAAAGTAGTATTGCTAACCGCCGTTTTGTTTTTGACGGCAGGCGCTCTGGCGCAGGAACAGAATAAAGGCGAGCTGCACGGAGTAGTCGATGTAACGTATCAAAGTAAGTATATCTGGCGCGGCTTCAATGTCTATGACACCACAAGCGCGTTCCAGCCGAGCATTGACCTGGATTTGTTCGGCACAGGTTTCGGCGTGAACGTGATGGGCCACATGGCCAATGCAAGCGGGTTCGAAGATGGGGAACGGTGGGACTACACATTGTATTACCAAAACATGCTCTGTGCCGACCAGTCCTATGCCACCATGTATCGGCTTGGCTGGGTCTATTACAACTTTCCGAACATCCCAAGTAAGTGGGCCGACCTGCAGGAGCTACAGATGGTTCTGGCCTGGCCGAAAATTTTACCGGTCAAGGGATTAGTTCCCGCCTATGCTCTCGTGAAGTTATGGCCGTCCAGCAGTGATTCGCTGATTGACGGGGCCGCTTCCGGATTTGCACACATCTTTATGCTGGATTATGGTCTGGAGACGACCTGTCCCATTACCAACCAGCCGAGAGTGTGGAAACTTCATTCGGAGGTTGTCTATAACGATGGTGTTGACCCCCGCGGTATTGGTGTTGACCACGATTGGTCGAACGCGGTTTTTGGCGTCTCGACAGATGTTGACCTTACAAAGAATCTGATTTTCACACCGGCTGTTTATTACCAGATAACAATGGATAAGTCCGTCAATCTCAATAAGGATGAGACCTGGGCAGCTTTGAGTATGAAGTACAAATTCTAAAACCGCCGTATAATTTCAAAGTGCATCGCAAAGGCCGGCCTTCAATAAGCCGGCCTTTTTGTTTGCTCGCCGGTTAGAAATTGGGGGCGGGTCAGGCAAATTAGGAGGCAGGAGTTATCACTCCGGTTTCTTTTGGCCGGCACGAGCATTTTCATCACGCCGCAGCTGGAGAATATAGTTTAGTATGTCGGGTCTGCTGACAATACCAACCACTTTTCCTTCTTTTGATATGACCGGGACCCTTCTGAAATAATTAATCATCATAAAATCACAAATAGTCTGCAAGCTATCGTTCTCTTTATAGTAAACCGCAGGTCGTGTCATAAAGTACTCAACTGTTTTGTTTTTCTCATCTTCATCCGCGTAGAATAACCTTATACAATCCTTTTCTGTAATGATCCCTGATAAAGTCATATCATCTTCGATGACAGGCATACCCGTAATTTCGTTTTCTAACAGAACCTCTACGGCCTTATATATTGACGTCTCCCTTTTCACGCTAATTACATCTTTTGTCATAATGTCTTTCACTTTGAGCATTGTATTTTTCCTCCGCTGGGGGATTAGGGGGTTCGATGCCCGGTGCCTTTTTGATTCTTGCCATTTTTGTAGAAAGCTCCCTTAATTTGTCATCAATAAAGCCCAATCTTTCTGCAATGCCTCCTGCGTCCGAACCAATCCAGAATAAATTCCTCTCGGTCAGGCCCATTACCGCTCCATCAGGCGCTCATAAGCACCTATAGTTCGGGCGGCATCGGTTCTGTATTCCGGTTGTCCCTTTTTCGCTTTTTTGTGATTAGAAACCGCAATTTATTTATCGGCAGAAACACGGGCTAATATCAAAGATTTGGAAAAAGCTACATTAGCATCAGAAAACATTCAATCCTCGATTGCCTTTCACCATCACTGCACCTAATCCTCGCAGAAGGAATATATGTTCGCAATCGTTACACCAGCCAGGGCGGGGGAGAAGAAAATTCGGTTAGTTAGTGGGTCCTGAAGAAGTTCGCTAACCCGCATATTTCATAAGTCTTGCGAAAATGCGACTTTATCCACCTTGAAAAAAATCAAAAGTAAAAAATCAATCCGGCACGACTTCTTTGCCGGACCTTAATTTTGCATTTTGCACTCTTGTCCGCCGGGCGTTTGGCGGATTGATTTTTGAATTTCCATTGTGTTCTCTGCGGCCTTGAAAAATCCAGGCTAAAGGCAAAATAAGGGGGAGGCGGGCGAATGAGCATTCGCCATATCACCCTGCCTCCCTGTTGCGACGTGCCTTTAGTTTCCTTGCGGCAAAACCGCTTACTTGCACTCGCAACATAGATATTATAGGAAAAACAGCTATGCCGGTCAACCAAATTTTGCCCACGGCAGCCCCTTATATATGGAAAAACGAAAAAGACACAAGAAAGCTTTAGCATTTCTTACGCAACATAACCCCGCCCAGGCCAAGCGGATAGTTTACAGCGTCTGCGGCGGTTGGCCTGCAAATCAAGAAAAAATGTCGCAAGCACTTGCTTTTTTGCGGAAATTACGTAGAATTACGAATGTGTAAAAGGCGGAAGGGTTTGGTAAGTAAAATTAGAAAGTTGGCAAAAAATGAAGCAATGTAACAAATGCAAAAAGTGGAAAGATGAAAGCAAGTTTAGCAAAAGCCGCACTTTCAACGATGGTCTAAGATACTGGTGCAAAACGTGCGAGAGCAAATATCAGCACCAGTATTACCTGCGGACCAGCAAGGTCAAGAGAAGATACTCCAGATATGAAGAGAACCATCGAGCTGTTGACGGTGTGAAAGAGAAGCGATGCCTGAAGTGCAAGAAGTGGAAGAATGAAAGCAGCTTCTACAAGAATCGCCGGAACAGAGACGGCCTGGGAGGCTGGTGCAAGGAATGCGCCCACAAAGATTACAATCGGCGGTCTGCTGACTGAACTCGCCTGATTAAAAGCCAACGGTCGGATTCGAACCGACAACCCCTGGTTTACAAAACCAGAGCTCTACCATTGAGCTACGTTGGCATAAATTTCACGAGAAACCTGGTTATGAGATTTCGGCTGAAATATGGTCTTTATTTATGACAACTTTTCCCGATTGTAACCAAAATTTCGCCCCTTATCAAGAACAAAAATCCCGGGCCTTTGCAGAAACGTAGAGTGCAAAACCTTTTGTTCATTGCTATGTGTTCATTGTTCATCGACGATGAATCCGCCAAAGATGGAAACAATGAACAACGAACTATGAATAATAAGCTCCTTACTTTTGAGTTTTAAGTTTTTTCATTGAGCTTGACCATATTTTTCGCGACTTCCATAATTTTGTCCCGGAGGGCTTTTGGTGCGAGCACCTGGACCTGGTCGCCGTAGCCGAGTATCCACCACGTTATTTCGCCCAGGCCGTCAACGCAAAACTCCACGGTGGCAGAGCCGTCGCTGTTATAGGTAACTGTTTGCGTGCTGTGCCATTGGACTTCAGCGACGTTATTAGCCACCTTGGGCAGGAACCGCAGCTTGATATCGTAGATTCGGCCTTCCGGTATCATTGACCATGCCCTGCCTAAGTAGTCGTATAGATTGAAATTCTCGCCGCCCACAAAGCACTTGTCCGTGACTTGTAGCTCCTTGATGCGGTTGAGCTTAAAGGTGCGAACGCTATTGTGCAAGCTGGAGTGGCCCAGCGCATACCACGCCCGGTGGTTATAGAACAAATGATAGGGACATAGCTCAAGGTCAATAATTTTACCCTCGAAGAGCGAATGGTATCGCATTGCAACCTTGCGTTTCTTCGCTATGGCATTCTGCAGCTGGGCGAAAGTTCTGTCAAGCCCGCCCAGGTGGCGAATCGGCGCCTGGGCGCCGGCCCTGGCAGAGATATTTCGCAAGGCTGCGTTGCAATATTGTCTGATTCTGGAGGGGAGATTATTTTCGATTTTCAGGGCGGCAAACAGTGCCGAGTTTTTGAACGGCAGCTGGATGTGGTTACTTGCCTTGTGGGCCAGTAGAAGCAGACTCAGCGCCTCCTGGAGATTTAAATCCACGGGCGGCAGGAAGAATTCAGCCCCTATGACGTAACCGCCGCGCTCGGCATCGTAGCGATAAGGAACACCGATAGCCTGCAATTCTTTAAGGTCGCGGAAGATTGTCCGCCGGCTTGTCCCAAACATCTTCGACAAATCACTGACGGCATAGCTTTTTCCTGCTTGCAATGTCGTTAAAATCTGCATAATTCTGCCAATTCTGCCCAGTTTCATAGGTTGCCTCTCGGATTAGTTCTGTATCTTCACTCCTTACCTGCGGCTCTTCATTTTACGAGTGCCTCCAGCCAGCTTTATTTTCGATTTACGATTTAGGATTTGCAATCGGCATTCGACAATCGAAAATCGACAATAATTCGGCCCACACCAATTACCAGTCAGCGTCGGGATTATACACAGGTGTGCTTGTGGCGTCAAAATATCAGCTTGGCATTTCGGCCCACCAGAGACAGGATGGAAACAACGCCTGCTTCTGGATAGTGTGGCTGGGTGTGAATAAGCCGGCGTTTTTGGCATTGACAGGGGGGCGGGCTGCCGATATAATGAAAACAAATATCGATGGGTTTTCGCCTAAGTGGTCGATTAAAAAGCCCGCTTGTCGGGCTTCAAGAAGGAAAAAATGGTGAAAAGTGTTTCTGTTTGTAAGGTGATTTTGGCTGTTATTTTTTGTGTTCTGGCTTTTCTGCCTTTGGGTTGTGCCTCTGAACAGCTCGGAGAGACCACTGCCGAAGGCAGTAGAAGGCACCAGCGTGTCCTTCGCATCAATCAATCGGAGCTGATGTCGGACATAGATAGAGTATTGCTCTTTGACCAGCCCAGTAAGCTCACCGATAAAAGGATACCGTAATTTGTATTGTGTTTTGCGTATATCGTATCGAGTTAGTGTTGACGCAATACGCATCACGCATAACGCACGACAAGAATAAAGGGATTTAATCTGTGGAACCGCTCATCGATTATCTCAGACGAGTGTCTGGATATGATTGGTGGGTTGTCGTTATCGAGCTGGTCCTTATCGGCCTGGTAGTTTACTGGGTTGTGGATTTTCTCGAGGGCACCCGTGGAGAGAGGTTATTCAGGGGTGTGATATTCATTCTTGTTGCGGGGGTTTTAATCTTAAATTTGCTCGTTCAACGGTTTGATTTCGCCAGGCTTCAGTATCTTTACAAGGGCTTTTTGATTGCCGTTCTGATTGTTGCCGTCGCTGCCTTTCAGCCGGAAGTTCGCAGGGTTCTTATCCGTATAGGTCAGCCTCACTTTTGGGTAAGCTCGTCGCGGCAGCTATCCAGGACGGTGGAGGAGATGATTACGGCTGTCACCCAGCTTTCCGCTGCTAAGAGGGGAGCCATTATTGTTATTGAGAGGCGTGTCGCATTGGGAGAGTTTATAGAGAGCGGCGTGCAAATCGACGGCAAAGTGACAGCGGAGCTATTGAAGACAATTTTCTACCCCGGCACTACTCTTCACGATATGGCAGTCATAATCCGTGGTGACAGGATAGTTGCTGCCAGCGTGCAGTTACCTCTGGCCGAGGTCGGCAGCGTCGGTGGTACTGAGCTTGGTTCGCGCCACCGGGCTGCTATAGGGATAACGGCAGGTTCGGACGCTGCCTGTTTGGTAGTAAGTGAGGAGACGGGCATCATTTCACTTGCTGAAAACGGCAGACTTACCAGAGGTATGGATGAATCCGATTTAAGGAAGTATCTTTCGAACGCGTTATCGTGAGATGAGCCGCGGCTGTAGGTATGCAAGGCCAGGGACAATGATAACAAAGGTCAAATACGGCAAAATAGCGATTGTGATATTCATAACGGTTCTGATATGGGTCTGGGCGGACCTGGCGCTGGATGAGAAATGGCCTGTTCCCAATGTTCCCATAGCCGTTGCTAAATCTACTAACCCAGCTCTTTGGGTCAGCTTTAGTGAGCAGCCAGCTGTTTCTATTAAAAATATTGTGCTTAAAGGTCCCGCATCCCGCATTACCGATGTAAAGCGCAAACTTAACGCCGGCTGGCTGATACTCGAATTTTTCCTGGATGCACAGCAGGAGGGGATGGTCAACGCCGGTGATTATAATTTGGATGTGTTAAATTTTCTTCGCAAAAGCGACCAGATAAAACAGCTCGGCCTTACCGTCGAGTCCTGCGAGCCGGACAAACTGACCGTCACCGTTGTCGTGCTTTTTAAGAAGCCTCTGAGTGTTAAATGTTTTGATGAAAGCAGGATTCTTCTGGAGGCCGAAAGCATCGAGCCATCGAAAGTCGAGATGTTCGTGCCTGAATACTGGGGCGGCGAGAGACTGACGGCGGAAGTCGGGTTGACCCGCAGGGAGATTGACCAGGCGAGGGTATCGGCTATTGAGAAAACCCCTTCCATCGAGCTGGTAGCAGGCCAGAGAAGGGATGCGGCTACAACTGTGAAAATCAAGATGCCGCCCGCTGAGGATGCGCTTAAGACTTACACTATAACAAGGGCCACGCTGGGTTTTTCTTTAGGCGAGAACCTTCAGGGTAGGTACAAGGTGGAGATAACCAACCTAAATGAGGTGATAAGCCCGATTGCCATTAGAGCTACTCCACAAGCGAGGCAAGCCTACGAGGGTATGCGGTATCAGGTGATACTGGAAATCGATGATGACGATGTCAAGTCCGAGGAATCCCGCAAAGAGGTCATTTACAATTTTCCTCCGGAATTTGTCCGCAAAGGTGAGATAATCCTGAATCAGCCGCCCGTGCAGGCCCGCTTTAAGCTGATCCCTCTCTCTTCCACGCCTCTATAGATGATGTGATGCTGATGGACTCCAAACGCTGCAAACCGGCGACTGCTGGTTCGTCCGTCACACCTTGGACTATGTTGGCGGGACGGCCGGTGTATGGGGTTTAGCATTTGGATTTACCAGCAGGGTTTTCGCCGCCGTAATTACCGATAAGCCACCCAGTGCCAGCAGAACAACCCCGCAAACTCCGGAAATTATAACTTCCGGTTTAACGGCAGCACCCGCAACTATATCTGCAAATGAGAGAACAAATGGTTTAATCTGAAGAACCAGAGCGGCCACGGTTGTCACCAGCATAAATATCATCGGCAGGATGGCGTAAATAGCGCTTTTGCCGGAGCGTATAAGCCACACAGATATAACCAGCAGCGTCAGACTGGCGAGCATCTGGTTGCTGGTGCCAAAAATCGGCCACGCGACCAGGTAGGCCTTTTCTTTCGCCAGCAAAAGAAAGGCCAGCGGGATAACTAAACTAACTAACGTTGCTAAACATCCACCGAGCAAACCCCGCCAGCCGGTTAATTCCTGTAGAATATAACGGGCAAGGCGGGTGCAGACATCGAGTGTATCATAGACAAACGTTGAAAAAGCCAGCAGCGCAAAGGGGAAAGCCACATTGAAACCTATTCCCACCAGACCCAGATACTTGGCCAGACCGTGGGCATAAATAAGATTAGGGTCTGTTGCGAGTTGCCCGGAGCCGGGAGAAATCATCATAACTGTCGCCAGAGCTAAAATGGCAACCAATCCTTCCAGCAGCATAGCTCCGTAGCCGATAGGACGGGCGTCCGACTCCTTGTTAACTTGTCTGGAGGTTGTGCCGGAGCAGACAATAGCATGGAATCCCGAACAGGCGCCGCAGGCAACGGTTATGAAGAGGAATGGAAAAAGCAGCTTGCCGCCGGCTATGCTGTGCAGACCCGAAAGATTCAATGCAGGATATTCAATCTTAAAGCCGCCGAACAAAGCTCCCATCAAGCCGATGATGATGACTAAGTAGAGCAGCCACCCCCCCAGATAGCCCCGCGGCTGAAGCAGCAGCCACATCGGAATAATGGATGCTATAAAGCAATATACGAGCAAAAAAACTCCCCATTGCTTTGCGGATATATCCGCCAGATAGGCAAGAATTGGCGACGGCAACCGAGGACCAGCCCACACTGCTAATAAAACCAGAGGAAGGAAAATCACCGTCAGCAGCCACAGTTTGAGCTTGAAACGATATAGAAGGATACCCATAATCACCGCCAGACCCAGGTAGATAATCGATGATGCCGCCACTGCTGGCCCAAACGCTGTATTCTCTGAAACAGCACAGAAGGTTTGGGCGGTAATATCAGTGAAAGCGATAATCACATACAATAGTGCCAGCCAGATGAAGATAAGAAAAAAAATATACATTCTGGTTGGAATATATCGTCTGGCGATTTCGCCGATTGAGGCGGCCTTATGTCTTAGCGATGCGGTCAGAGCGAGCATATCATGAACGCCGCCGATAAAGATGGCACCAAGGATAATCCACAGCGCCGCCGGTAACCAGCCGAACCATATACCGGCAAGAATCGGCCCGACAATCGGCCCGGCTGCTGCAATAGCTGAAAAGTGCTGCCCCAGCAGCAGCGGTGCTTTAGCAGGGACAAAATCAGTGCCGTCATTTAGCTCGTGGGCGGGTGTTGTGCGGGTGTTGTCTAAATTGATTTGCCGGGCTATAAATCGGCCATAGACGGTGTATGCCACAGCGAATACGACTATGGATATCAATACAACAGAATAAATCATACAGCTATCTTACCATATCTAATTACAAAAACTGCAAACTTCCACAATTTTGAATTTTGAGCTTTTAGTGCTCTGTTGAAAAAGCCAAACGTCATTTCGACCGAAGCGTCCCTAAGGGACGCGAAGTGGAGAAATCTATTAAAAAACAGACCTGTCCCGAGCCAGGCCTGCCCTGAGCGGAGCCGAAGGGTCGAGGGATTTCTCGACTCGCCCCGCCGAAGGCGGGCTTGATCCAGTGCAGGGCTTCGCCCTGCCGGCTCGCTCGAAATGACACCGGCAAGTCAGCGAACGCTTTTCAACAGAGCAAGCTTTTAGCTTTAATCCGCCAAAGGCGGATTAAGTTTCTTCTTTGTGTGAGCGGACCAGCAGTCTTATCGGCACCTCTGCCGTCGGCAGCAGCTCTCGCAGCTTGCCTACAACAAACCGGCGATAATTGTCGTCAAACAATTCTGGCTTGTTCACGAACATAAGTATCGTAATCGGATTGACAGCGACCTGCGTGGCGTAGTAAATCCTCGGCACTCCGGTCTTTCGTTTCGCTCCGCGGGTGTGTTTTTCTTTTATAATCTCGAATGCCTTATTTAATTTCGGCGTAGGTATCCACATCGTAGTTTGCTTGAATATCTCCGCCGCTAAATCCAGAACGCTCTGCACATTCTTCGCTTTGGTGGCGGTGGTGAAGGCTATCGGCGCATAGTTCAGGCCCGGAAATAGTTTCGTCAGATACTCTTCGTAGTCGCTGGTGGCTGCTTTATCTTTCGCCAGGTCCCATTTGTTGACTACTATTATGCAGCTCTTGTGCTCTTCAACAAGAAGGGCGGCTAACTTCTTATCGACCTGCGAAACCGGCTCGGAGGCGTCAATCAGAAATAGCACGACATCGGCCCGCCCAATCGCCCACCTGGCACGGACGTGGCTGTAAAACTCGATGCTGTCGGCTATCTTGCTTTTCTTTCTTACCCCTGCGGTGTCGATGACGACAATGGTCTTGCCGTCTTTTTCAAACCGCACATCCACAGCATCTCTGGTAGTGCCAGGCGTCTCGCTGACGATTACCCTCTCGCTGCCCACCATAGCATTTACCAGCGTGCTTTTGCCGGCGTTTCTCTTTCCCACTATCGCTATCTTCATAGCCGGCTCAACCGGCCTGCCGGATTCTAATGTCGATAACTTCTCGAAGATTTTATCTAACAGCACGTTTTTATTGAGATTGTTCTTTGCTGAAATGCATAAGAACTCGCTGAAACCTAATTTGGAAAATTCACCGGCAGCAGGAAACAAGCTGGCAGTATCGGCTTTGTTAGCAACGCCGATAACGTCAAGGTTCTGTTTGCGCAGAAGCTGGGCTATTTTCTCGTCTAACGGCATCAGCCCATCCCGGATATCCACCATAAACAGGACAAGGTCAGCCGATTCAATCGCCTGGTGGATTTGCTTTTGAATATGGTCACTTAGTTGCTCGCTATCCACAATCCCATATCCGCCGGTATCGACAAGCTCAAAATACCGCTCTTTCCTTCCAATGAAGGTGCTGACACGGTCTCTTGTAACGCCGGCGGTCGGCTCGACTATACTTATCATTTCGCCCGCCAGCGCATTCAATAGACTGCTCTTGCCTACATTTGGCCGACCAATTATTACAACTACCGGCAGCGCCATTTCTATTGATTATTCCCCATTTACTATTTACCATCAGAAACTTACGGTAATCAATTTTCGCTCATTTAAGGAGTTTTAGCAAGTGAGGTGACCTTATGGAAAATAATCGACGCGAATTTTTGAAAATGGTGGCCGGCGGCGTAGCAGCAGTAACACTACCCGCCTATGGCCAGGAACCAAAGAAAAAACAAGAAAAAGCGAGCAAGCCGGTCGCACAGACGGCGATGCCTCGCTGGCGAGGGTTCAACCTTCTGGATATGTTCACGATGCACAGCAGGGGGGATTGGTCGGAAGATGATTTCCGCTGGATACGCAACTTCGGCTTCGATTTCGTCCGGCTGCCAGCCTGCTATCGCGTGTGGATAAAGGATGGGGACGACTACAAGCTTGATGAGTCGATGTTAGAGAAGCTCGACCGGGCAGTAGAGCTCGGCAATAAGCACGGCCTGCACGTTAATATCAATTTTCACCGCGGGCCCGGATATTCGGTCAACAGGGAATTCACCGAGCCATTTAATCTCTGGAAAGACCAGAAAGCCCTGGACGCTTTTTGCTTTCAATGGCAGATGCTGGCGAAGCGGTATAAAGGGATTTCGAAGGATAAGCTGAGTTTCAATCTTATAAATGAGCCGCCTTCCGAGAGTGAGCGGATGAGCCGGGCCGACTATGGGCGTGTGGTGCGGGCGGCGGTGTCAGCCATTCACAAAGTAAGCCCTGACCGCATCATTATTGCCGATGGTTTGAACTGGGCGAATGACCCGCTGCCGGAATTAGCTGACCTCGGAATCGCACAGAGCTGTCGGGCGTATCAGCCGATGTTTATCAGCCACTATAAGGCCTCCTGGGTAGGAGGCGAGAAATACCCTGAGCCGACCTGGCCAGGCCAGGATTGGGACCGCAAACGCTTAGAGCAGCATTACCAGCGGTGGGCCGATTTAGCTAAAAAGGGTGTCGGCGTCCACTGCGGCGAGGGCGGTGCTTTTAATAAAACACCGCACAAAGTTATGCTGGCCTGGCTGCGTGACGTCCTGGAGATACTTACCGGGTATGGCATCGGGATAGCACTGTGGAATTTCCGCGGCGCGTTTGGCATTCTCGACTCCGGTCGCGCAGATGTGGACTATGAGGACTTTAATGGCCACAAACTCGACCGAAAACTGCTCGAACTGCTGCAAGAGTTCTAATCGTGGCAAATGTCAGATAGGGAACAAAGAAACTCTACTCAAGGTGAATCCAGGTTCACGACCACTCACTGGAGTATGGTGCTTGCAGGGGGCAATCAATCATCGCCCGACTATACACGGGCACTGAGCACATTATGCCAGACATACTGGTATCCGCTTTATGTGTATCTTCGCAGATGGGGATGTGACAGAGAACAGGCGGAGGATTATACGCAGGGATTTTTTGCCAGCTTATTGGAGAGGCAAGGTATAGGGAAAGCTGACCCGAAACAAGGAAAGTTTCGGTCTTTCTTACTTGCCTCGCTCAAGAATTTTCTGGCTGATGAATGGGACCGTTCGCAAGCTCAAAAACGAGGCGGCGGAAAAAAAGTTTTCTCTTTAGGTATCGAGGACGGCGAAACAAGGTACCGTTGTGAGCCGGCCGATAACCTTTCCCCGGAAAAACTATTTGAGAGATACTGGGCGCTGGAGGTTTTGAAGCAGGCAATGACCCGGTTAAAGGCCGAATATATAGCTGCCGGCAAACAACAACTATTTGATTATTTGAAGACATACCTTGCGGCTGAGCAAGATTCTATTCCTTACCGCGATGCAGCCGCCAAATTAGATATGACTGAAGGAGCCGTCAGGGTCGCTGTTCATCGGCTTAGGCAGCGCTATGGCGAACTTGTGCGGGAAGAAATTGCACAGACCGTTACCACACCGGAACAAATTGAAGAAGAGATTTGCGAATTATATGCTGCCCTGGCTGATTAAGGGCTTTTGTTGATAAAGCCGGTAAAACCTGTTTCTGACATTCCCTGGTTACATTCGGGCCAAAAAATTTGTTGATTTGCTGTAACTTTTCACTTTGTTTTCCTTATTAACACCCGGAGGCAAGGGGAATAAAGATAAGGAGATGTAATTATGGCACAAGAAAAGAATTGTCTGCGATGTGGGGCACGGCTACCGACAGATGCCCCCGAAGGGCTTTGCCCCAAATGCCTAATGAAGGGAGTGATAAGCAAAGAGGATGCCGATGTTACCCTTGAGAGCCCTCACATCGAAGGGCCGGGGACGATAATCGGGAGGTATAAGCTGCTGGAACTGATTGGCGAAGGCGGGATGGGGCTGGTTTATTTAGCAGAGCAGCAGGAGCCAATCCGCCGAAGAGCGGCGCTAAAAATCGTTAAATTAGGGATGGATACAAAGCAGGTCATTGCCCGCTTCGAGGCCGAAAAGCAAGTTCTGGCCCTATTAGACCATCCCAATATCGCCCGCGTTTATGATGCTGGAACAACCGAAGCCGGCAGGCCATATTTTGTGATGGAATATGTAAAGGGCCAATCCATCACCGAGTATTGTGACCAGCATAAGACCAGTATTGAGGAGCGGCTGAAGCTATTTAGACAGGTCTGCGAAGGAGTTCAGCACGCTCACCAGAAGGGAATTATTCATCGGGATATTAAGCCATCGAATATTCTTGTATCTATCCAGGGCGATAAGGCGATACCAAAGATTATCGATTTCGGGATAGCCAAGGCCGTTACGCAGCCATTGACTGAGCGGACACTATTTACCGAGAGGGGCCAGTTACTTGGCACGCCGGAGTATATGAGTCCCGAACAGGTTGATATGGCTACGCAGGATATTGACACCCGGTCGGATATCTACTCTCTGGGTGTGCTGCTTTATGAATTGTTGACAGGGACACTGCCGTTTGACCGAAAAACGCTGGAGGGGGCAGGTTTTGGCGAGATTCAAAGGATAATACGTGAGGAGGACCCACCCCGCCCGAGCACACGGCTGTCGAGCCTGGGCGAAGAGGCTACAAAGATTGCTGCAAGCCGCCGTACCGAGGTTGCAAAACTGGCCAAACGGCTGCACAAGGAACTGGAATGGATTCCGCTCAAGGCGATTCGCAAGGAGCGGACGCATCGCTATAGGTCGGCCTCTGAGCTGGCGGACGATATTCAAAACTACTTAAATGGTGCACCACTAATAGCTGGCCCTGAGTCGGCAACCTATCGCCTCAAGAAGGTAATCAAACGGCATCGAGCATTGGTTACCGGCGTAGCGGCGGTGCTGATTGTGCTTGTGGCCGGGGTCGTAGTCTCGACTATCTTTGCCATCGGGCAAGCTCGCGCCCGTGCCGAAGCTGAGCGACAAATGAGAATCTCTCAAGCTGTGAACGAGTTCCTCAACAGAGACCTTCTTGCGTCGGTCAACCCGGACAAGGCCAAGGGTCGGGAAGTAACTGTCCTGGAGGTTCTGGACACCGCCGCGGAGAAGATAGAGGGCAAGTTCAAGGACGCACCGTCCGTTGAGGCATCTATCCGCGATACGCTGGGGACGACATACATGAGTTTAGGCAAGTGTAGAGCAGCCGAGCCGCACCTGGAGCGTGCGCTTGAGCTCCGCCGGGGTCAGTTTGGCGGGGAGCATGCGGATACGCTGACCTCCATGAACAGCTTGGGCGTGCTGTACTTCGCTCAGCACCGTTACAACGAGGCGGAGCCATTACTCGTCAGGGCGCTGGAGGGCAGGCGCCGCGTACTGGGTGAGGAGAATCCAAACACACAGACATCCATGAACAGCTTGGCCCTGCTGTACGAATGTCAAGAGCGTTACAACGAGGCGGAGCAGCTGTTCGTCAAGGCACTGGAAATCGGGCGACGCGTACTGGGTGAGGAACATCCACGCACACTGAGCTCCATGCACAACTTGGCCCAGTTGTACCACAATCAGGGCCGTTACAACGAGGCGGAGCCACTATACGTCAAGGCGCTGGAAATCCAGCGGCGAGTACTGGGTGAGGAGCATCCAGCTACCCTGATCTCTATGAACAACTTGGGTGGGCTGTACGAAAATCAGGAACGTTATAAAGAGGCGGAGACGCTGGTCGTCAAGGCGATGGAAACCTCGCGGCGCGTACTGGGTGAGGAGCATCCATACACACTGAGCCTCATAGACAGCTTAGGCTCGCTGTACTCCTGTCAGGGCCGTTACAACGAGGCGGAGCCACTGTTCATCAAGGCACTGGAGGGCATGCGCCGCGTGCTGGGTGAGGAGCATCCGTCTACTCTATGGTGCATGCACAGCTTGGCCCAGCTGCGCAACAATCAGGGCCGTTACAACGAGGCAGAGACACTGTTTGTCAAGGTGCTGGAAATCCAGCGGCGCGTATGTGGTGAGAAACATCCAGACACGCTGAACTACATCAAAAACTTTACGATGCTCGTGGAACACCTCGGCTCGCTGGGTATGGAGGAGTACAAGGCGGGTGCATATGAGGAGGCCGTTGCGACGTTGAATCGTGTCAATGAGTACCGCCGGACGTTTTTTAACAATGAGTTCCATCCACGCGACATAGCATACATCGCGATGGCCCTTCACCAGCTCGGCCGGGATGAGGAGGCGAAAGCTGCTCTGGAACGTCTGCGGGATTTGTTGAAGGACGAGAGGTTTGCACAAGATGAGAAAGCAAAAGCTTTATTAGCCGAAGCAGAGAAACTGATTGAGGGCAAGGAGTAAAAAGAGAATATCGAATATCGAACAAGGAATATTGAATGAAGAAGGATAAAAACACTGAAGACGGGCTTCGCGGCTAAAAAGATAGAATAACGAATATCGAATAACGAACTCCGAATTTGCGATTTACGATTTCCCATTAGGGGTTGAGGACGGGGGAAGAGAATGTCGAATGCCGAACAAGGAATATCGAATGAAGAAGTGTGATGACCCCGAAGGCAGGCTTCGGGGCTAAGCAATCTCCTGGTATTGGAAGACGTCCTCTACTTTTACGCTGAAGGTGCGGGCGATGCGAAAGGCAAGAGGCAGCGAAGGGGCGTATTTGCCGGCTTCGATTGCCAGAATGGTCTGGCGGGTTACGCCGACACGGTCGGCTAACTGCTGCTGGGTCATCTCGCCGTTCTCAAACCGCAATCTGCGAATCTGGTTTTTTAATTCATTTGTCGCCATCTTTGCCCCTCCAGCCATATTGAACCAGAATCGCCGTAGAGTAAATCAGCAGTGCTGTAAGGAAGACGCCAAGATTAATAAATGTCAGTAAGTACACGGGAATTGAGCCTGTCTCTCCCAGTATCAAGGCAGCAATTAAGATGGTTGCGGCCAGTAGCAGCCAGACCGAAACAAAGCTTATCTGAACCGCTCTTTTTTTTATCAGCTCATCACGCTCATCAGAATCAGGCTCAGCCCGGCTTTGCTTTTTTCGGATGAAAATAATTGCTATACCTGTAACCAGCCAAAAGGCCAGTAATCCCCAAAATCGCCCAAACCCTTCCGGCAGTCTTTTCAAAACAAACATTTCAACACCGATGTAGATGCCAAAAGCGAAAAATAGCAGCGTCCCCACTAAATTAAACCATGCGACCTTTTGTGTTTTGTTCATAATGTTTCCCATATGTTCAATAATAATTTTAGCTTGTATATGTAAGCCATACCATACATAATGTATAGTATAGATTACATTATGTCAAGAGAATTTTACATATTTTTGCAAATTTTTTAGAAAATTTTACAAAAAGGAAGCACTACTGAAATTATCAGGATGTTTCCGATATATTAGGTATGGTAGTTACTGAGTTACACACAAAAGAGTGCCCTTTTTGTGCCGAGACCATTCAGTCCCGTGCAATCAAGTGCCGATTCTGCGGGGAATTTCTTAATAGCAAAAAGGCCAAAGCACTTATTGGTGCCGACTCGCAGCCGGATTGTGAGCCAGCCGAAGAGGATAAGGGCGATGAGAGGGTTTTGTTTGCGGGCAGTCCCTCTTTGTGGGGGGCAGCGACGGCAGTGTTAAAAGGGCTGGTTGTTATTATCCTGGCGATTCTTTTGATTAAGATACCTCTCGAAGGTCTGCTGGGTTCAAAGCTTACCCAGAGCCAGGTTATGCTTTTTGCCCGTTACAGATTTATTGTGGGGCTTGGGATTTGCTTGGCTGCTGCGTTTTCCATCGCTCTTAAGATAATTCGACTGCGGATGGTTTACTATGAAGTTACTCCTGATAGGATTGAATGGGATCGTGGCCTTTTAGACAGGAAGGTTGACAATCTGGATATGTTTCGGATTATTGACCTCAAACTCCGCAGGAGCGCTATCGATTGCATTTTGGGTATTGGCACAGTGGTGCTGACGACAACCGATAAATCCGACCCTGAGTTTGTCTTTGAAAAGGTCCGTGACCCCCGCCTGCTCTATGATGTTATCAAGAAAGCAAGTCTCGATGCCGACCGGCAGGGCAGAGTCGTGCATCTTGAATAGTCGATAACCGTTAGTCGATAGTTGTAGTCAGCAGGCGTAAAGTTGCTGTCGTTGCTCATCCGTCGTTAGATGCGTGGCTGTAGGCGATTACCGGCAGTCTCGCTCGTGTACCAGTAACTTCTTCTTAAGGGACCGTCCGCCGGGGGCGGAGAATCCGCCGATTTTACCATCGCTGCGGATTATTCTGTGGCAGGGGATGAGCAAAGGCAGTGGATTTTTGGCAAGGGCGTTGCCAACAGCCCGGACGGCTCGTGGGTAGCCTGACCTCTTTGCCAAACCAGCGTAGGTTACTGTTTGGCCGAAGGTTACTCGCCTGCACGCAGTCAAAATTGACCTGAAAAAACAGCCAAGTCCATCAAGCGACAGAGGGATGTCATGGCTAAAATTAACACGGACACCGTCAAAATAAGTCCTCATCTGCTCCTGAACGTCGGCGAAAAACCTTCTGTCGAACTGCGCAGCCGGCAGGCCTCTCAGGAGCAGTAGTTTGACCTTTTCAGGTTTGGGTTCGGGCAAACAGGTTCGGCAAAGGGCGTATTCGGTGCCAGCGAGGCCAAAATAGCCCCACATAGTTCTGAAAATCACGTATTTTGTTGTTTTTTGCATCTTTTTGCTCAAATTGTGCTGCGAAATACTATCTAATAGGCCAAATTCATTGACGCAAGGGCAAAATTCTGATATAGAAGTTAGTTTTTGTGAGAAATGGCCGAACCGATTGTCGATTTGCGATTGGTAATTGTAAATTAGAAATTGAGAATTGCCTTTGATTTATGTCTCTTGAAGAGCTAAGGAAACGGATAGATGACATTGACCAGCGGCTGGTGGAGCTGCTTAATGAGCGTGCGCGCATCGTCATAGAGATAGGGAAGCTAAAGAACATAGCCGATAAGCCGGTCTATGCACCGGACCGCGAAAAAGAGATATTTTCCAAGATTGTCAAGGCCAATAAAGGCCCGCTGCCAGATAAGTGCCTTGTGGCTATCTGGCGTGAGCTGATGAGTGGCTCTTTCGTGCTGGAAAAACCGCTGCGAATTGGCTATCTCGGTCCTGAGGGTAGTTTTAGCCACTCCGCGGCCATGCTCAAATTCGGTCAAAGCGTGGAGTATGAGCCGTTAGCGGATATTAAGAGTATCTTTGATGAAGTGAGCAAAGGTCACTGCGATTTGGGCGTTGTGCCGATAGAGAATACCACGGGCGGCAGCGTGACCGAGACATTCGATGCCTTTATAGATTCGGACGTGAAGGTTTGTGCCGAGGTTAAAATGGCAATTCATCATAATCTTCTGGCGAACTGTTCGCTTGAAGAGATAAAGAAGATTTATTCTAAGCCGGAAGTATTCGCCCAGTGCCGAAATTGGCTGAGTGCCACCGTTAAGCAAGTCCAGGCTATCCCTGTTGCTTCCACTGCTACCGCGGCGCAAATGGCCGCAGGAGAGCCGAACGCCGCTGCGATTGGCTCCGGTGCGGCTGCAGAGCTATATGGTCTGAAGATTGTTTGCGAAAATATCGAAGACATGTCAAATAATGTGACCAGATTTCTGGTAATCAGCCAGGAAGACGCCAGGCAGACCGGCGAGGACAAGACCGCAATACTATTCAGCACCTCTCATAAGGCAGGCGCCCTGGCCGATGTGCTCGATGTCTTCAAGCAATACAATATCAATCTGACGAATATTGAGTCCAGACCCAGCAGGAAAAGGCAGTGGGAATACTATTTCTTCGTGGATTTCCTGGGCCACAGGACAGAGAAACACGTCCAGGAGGGACTGGAAGAGGCACGCAAGCACTGTCTGCAGCTTTCGGTATTAGGTAGTTTTCCGAGGGCGACAGATTTGCTATGATTGAGTTCGCAGTTTGCGGGGTAGAAACTTAAACTTTTGACCCCAATTATGATTGAGAGATTCTTATGAGAAAGCCGTTTGTGGCCGGTAATTGGAAAATGAACACCGACAGTCACAGCAGCGTGGACCTGGCCAAACGCATCGCATCAGGGTCTTGGGAGATAGCAGGCCACAATGTGACCGTGGCGGTATGCCCACCTTTTGTTTACTTGCAGGTGGTAGCCAAGACCCTCAGCGCATCGAGTGTCGCTGTGGGCGCCCAGGATGTCTATTATGAGGCGAAAGGGGCCTTCACTGGAGAAATAAGTGCGTCGATGCTAAAAGATATCGGCTGCACATACACCTTGTGCGGCCATTCGGAACGCCGGCATGTCGTAGGTGAGACCGATGAGCTGATAAATAAAAAGGTTGCCGCTGCTATCAGCGGCGGGCTTTTGCCGATATTATGTGTGGGTGAATTGCGCTGCGAGCGCGAGGCCTCACAGACAAGTGCCGTGGTAACCCGGCAGATAAAAAATGGGCTGGCCGGCCTGAGCGTCGAGAAGGTATCAGCGGTCACCATAGCTTATGAACCGGTCTGGGCTATCGGCACAGGTCTGACAGCGACGCCGCAGCAGGCCCAGGAGGCGCACGATTTAATACGAAAGCTGCTTGCCCAGATGTATGACGGCAAATTGGCTGAAGAAGTTCGCATTCTTTACGGCGGTTCGGTCAAGCCCGATAATGCAGCAGAATTAATGTCGCAGGATGATATTGACGGGCTGCTGGTCGGCGGGGCAAGTTTGAAAGCCGAAGATTTTCTGGCGATTATTCAGGCAGCAGCTTAGTTGCAGTAACATCCGGCAATATTAGAAATTAAAATGATTTTGGGAGCGGATATGGCAGGTTTTTCTTTATTAGCAGTAGGTTTTGTGATGAAGATAATCGCCGCATTATTCCTTATTTGCTGCGTGGCGGTGGTTCTTATCGTTTTGATTCAGAAGGGTAGAGGCGGCGGCTTAAGCACGGCACTTGCGGGCGGGGTGGCAAGCGGGATTCTGGGTTCCAAAACCGGCGACTTTCTGACGTGGGTAACAATAGTAGTGGTCGGAGTGTTCCTTGCGTTGGCGGTGTTAATGGCCAGATTTTATAAGCCGGTAGTCGGCCAATTTGGACCACCCCAGCCGGTCCAGCAAGAGCAGCCGGTTCAACGGCCAGCTAAAGGTGGATTGGAGCAGCCATCTCCTGCCGGCGGCAGTGAAGCTATTCCTAAATCACCTACTGATTCAAATTTGCCTGGCAGTTAAGCCGGGCTTGTTCTTATGTGCAGGTAAAAAGGCTGCCGGGACAGCCAAATCAGGTTTATAGGTAACGTCTATGATAAACAGTATGACCGGATACGGCGAGGCACAGGGTGAGATTAACGGCGTAAATTATGCCGTTGAAATTAAGACGGTCAACAACCGTTACTTCAAAGCCATTATAAAATTGCCGGAGCTGGTAGCATTTCTGGAAGAAGACATTGAAAAACTGCTGCGAAAGAGCCTCTCTCGCGGGACAGTAAATTATGTGCTCCGGTTCAAGGACATGTCAGCGTCTGTGCTCTTTGACATAGACGAGGCGGCACTGCAAGCTATTATAGAAAAATTGAGTCGGATCAGGTCTTCGACCGGCATTAACGGGTCAATTGACGTCAGCAGCTTGTTGAATTTGCCCGGGATTATTCGGCCGGCATCACCGGATGAAGAAATGGCCGAGCAAATCAAACAGACGGTTCTGCGAATCAGCCAGCAGGCGACAGATAAGCTTAAGCAAATGCGTGCCGCCGAAGGAGCCGCTCTTGAGGCCGATTTGATGAAGCACTGCAAAGCAATAGAGCAAGACCTCGAGCGAATACGTGCCCGTAGCGCAGCCGTTCTGTCGGAATACGCAAAAAGACTAAAGAAAAGGGTTGATGAGATGCTGGCCGAGGCAGACCTGAAATTGGATGAAGAGGTTCTTGCCAGGGAAGTCGCGGTTTTCGCCGACAGGTCGGATATATCTGAGGAGATGGCCAGGCTGAGCTCACATCTGCAGCAGTTCACTCAGGGCTGTCGGGCAAATGACCAGTCAGGGCGCAGGCTGGACTTTATCGCCCAGGAGATGCTCAGAGAGGCCAACACCATTGCCAGCAAGGCCTCCGAAGCCGAGATTACTCGCTGCGTGGTCGATATGAAATGCCAGATAGACAGGATCAAAGAGCAGGTTCAAAATGTAGAATAGACGAAAACTTTGACTTTTCAGTTATAATTTCTCAGTTTTAGCTTCGAGTCTTTTATTTTGAAGATGACAGGAATAAAAAAAGTGGAGAGCAGCAAGGGCAAGATAGTAATAGTGAGCGGCCCATCGGGCGTGGGCAAGAGCACTATCTGCAAACAGATAGTTAAGCGACTAAATAATGCTTACCTCAGTATTTCGGTTACTACCCGGCCGAAGGGCCCAACCGAGGTCGATGGCCGAGAGTATTGGTTTGTATCGGAGAAGGAGTTCCGTGAACGGGTCGATAAGGGCATGCTGCTGGAACATGCTGAAGTGTTCGGCAATTCATACGGAACCCCGAAGGATAAGGTTGAAGAGGCGCTTGCCTCCGGCAGAATAGTGATTCTGGAAATCGATGTTCAGGGCGCCAGGCAGGTAAAAGCAATTTTCCCGGATGCGGTGATGATTTTTATCCTGCCGCCAACTGCAAAGGTCCTGGCAGAGCGTATAGGCCGCAGGGGCAGAGAAGACACAAGAGCTGCTGAACAAAGACTGGAGGGGGCAAGTGATGAAATCGCTGCTGCCTGGCAATATTATGAACGTATGGTTATAAATGAGGAACTGCACCAGGCAGTGAACGAGTGTATTCAAATTATCGAAAGTGCAGGAGCGACAGGTAAAAAACCGAAAACCAAGAAACAAAGTGTGAGATACAAAAAATGATTGAAGAGCTTAAAAGTGAGGCAATAGTTAAAAAGGTTGGCGGCAGATTCAAATTAACGGCATTGATTCAAAGGCGGCTGACCGAACTGCTGCAGGGCGCCCGGCCTTTGATTGAGAATGTCGAAGGCAAAACAATGCTCGAGATTGTTGTTCAAGAAATTCTGCAGGACAAAATCACTGCCGAAGGAATGCCGCTTGACGGAAAGCCGGAAAGCGGCGACTCTGGGTCAAGCCGGCATGATTGAACAAAAAGATTAAAATCTCTAACCGGTGAGTATTTAACCAATCACCAATTAACCAATTACTAATAACCAGTAGATTGGCGATGCCCCAAAAAAAGGCAAATTTTGATAGCCGAAAAGAGTCCGATTTACCTGCGATTAGGAAAATCAGGCCCAACATTCTGCTGGGTGTCAGCGGAGGAATCGCTGCGTATAAGGCGGTCGATTTGGCCAGCAAACTTACTGCCGCCGGCGCCAGAGTAAATACGGTGATGACGGAAAACGCCTGCCGGTTTGTCAGCCCAAAAAGTTTTGAGGCGGTTACCGGCTCGGCCGTTTTTACCAGTATGTGGAGTATGCCGGAGGAGTATAAAAGCGGCCATATAGCGTTACTCGATTGGGCTGACATCGTCGTTGTGGCACCTGCAACGGCTGATATCATAGCCAAAATTGCAAACGGTATATGTGATGATTTGCTCAGCACGACCCTCTGCGCCTGCTGGCGTAAGCCGGCACTTTTGGCTCCTGCGATGAACAACAATATGTGGACCAATCCTGCCGTTCAGCGTAATGTCACGATGGCAAAAAAGATGGACTTTCAAGTAATGGGTCCCGCTAAAGGACGTCTTGCCTGCGGGACGGAAGCTGTCGGCAGAATGGCAGAACCCAGCGATATTCTCAGGGCCATAGAAAAAATCGCAACGAAAATTAAAAAACACAAAGCGTAACTCGATGCCGGATGCTCGATGCTCGTTGAAAAGAAAAATTTCGAGAATCGGGAATCTAATATCGAGAATCGAGTATCGAGATGCGGATTTTAATCACAGCGGGTGCCACCCGAGAATATATTGACCCGGTCCGCTTTATTTCTAATGCAAGCAGCGGCAGAATGGGGGACGCACTTGCTCGTGCTGCCCTTAAGGCCGGCCATAAGGTCACACTTATAACCACCGTTGGAGATTCGAAATTCCAAATTTCAAATTCCAAATTAAAGGCCGTGAAGGTTGAAACCGCTGCTCAGATGTTCCGGGCGGTGAAAAGATATTTTCATCGCTGCGATTGTCTGATTATGGCTGCGGCTGTCGCCGATTACACTCCAGTCCGCCCGGCTAAAACCAAAATCAAAAAAGGCAGCAAATCCATCACCATCAAGTTAAAACCTACCGTTGATATCCTGAAATGGGCAGGAAAACACAAAAATCCGAAATCCGAAATCCGAGGTCCGAAATTCCGCCTAAGGCGGTTAGTTGTTGGTTTTGCACTCGAAGACAGAAATGTGCAAGCGAATGCTGAGAGGAAACTCAGAGACAAGAACCTCGATATGATAATCGCCAACACTCCTGCTGCTATTGGCGCGGATGAAATCAGCGTCCGGATAAAAACGCCTGACCGGAAATGGCAAAAACTTCCAAAAGCAAGTAAAGCCGCAGTCGCCAAAAAAATTGTCTCGCTGGTGGAAGGTATTTGAAACCAGAGTCTCTCATTTGGGTTTCGAGTCCGTCAGCTTCGCTGCCGGATTAGATTCTTCACTGCGATTCGTTCAGAATGACTTTTAAAAAATTAAAAAAGGGAGGTAAGAAAATGAGGATAACGATTAAAAAAGTTGTTTTGGTGGTGACATCATTATTGATATTTGCGGTAAGCACCCTTGCTGAGCAACCGGCTTATCCCGTCAAAGTAAGTGAGAATGGGAGGTATTTTGTGGACCAGAAGGGTAAGGCGGTCTTCTGGTTAGGTATTACTCAATGGCAAATCTTTCGGGAATATAATCTGGAGGAAGCCAGGACGATTCTTGAAAATTCAAAAAGCAAAGGATTTGCCTTTGTCCAGGCGATGCTTATGGGTGTCGGCGACGGCACACAGCCCAATGTTTATGGGGAAAAGCCCTGGATAAATAACGACCCTCTTACGCCAAACGAGGCGTATTTTAAGAATGTGGATTCTGTCATCCGGATTGCCCGAGAAAATGACGTGGTCTTTTCGGTGACTCTTTATCATCAACGGTACCGCAAGTATATAACATTAGAGAATGCCCGTGCGTGGGCGAAGTGGTTGGCGGGGCGGTATAAGGATGTCCCCAATATTGTCTGGTCAATGACACCAGAGGCAAAGCAGGAGTTTGTTCCAATCCTTCGGGAGCTGGCGGCGGGTCTTCACGAAGGAGATGGAGGTTCCCATCTTATTACCTTCAAGCCAGACCCTGCACCATACTCATCCAGCTTTATCCACGATGAAGACTGGCTGGACTTCAACGGAATGCAGACGTGGAAAAGTGTCGAGCTAATTTATCCTATGGTGACCAAGGATTATAATCTTAAGCCGGTAAAGCCGGTTTTAATGGCGGAAGGTGCGTATGAGGCAGGCACGGAATATGGATTTGATGTAAATGCTCTATGGATTCGCAGACAGGCCTATTATTCATATTTAGCCGGCGGCCATCACACATACGGGCACAACGATAGTTGGCGAGTCCTGCCTACGTGGAAAAAGGCCCTGGATGCGCCCGGCGCTGTCCAGATGGGCGTGCTTAAAAAAATATTCTTGGGTAGGCAAGAGTGGTGGTATCTTGTTCCGGACCAAACCATTTTTGCAAGCGGCGGCAACACAAGCGGAAAGGTGTTGAACCTGGCAGCCCGCTATAAAGATAGCAAATGGATTATGGTTTATTTAGGCAGCAAGGCCTCCTTCTCAATAAATATGAATAAAATCACAGCGGGAAATAAGGTGAACGCATTCTGGATTGACCCGAAAACCGGCGATTCGGTTTCGATTGGCGGTTTCCCAAAGACGGGGGTCCAGTCCTTTTCAACGCCTGATGAATGGGAAGATGCTATATTGATACTGGAAGCGACCAACGGCTTACCTCCAGCCCCAAAATCTGGGCCCGGTTAATCTGTATCTTTGATTCCAAGGTCGTCTTTTGTGAGGATGGATTCGAATTTGTAGCCGGCCTGCGTGATGTTTTCAGCGGCTCCCTGTTTGCGGTCGATTACGGCGACGATTTTCTTGACCTTTGCGCCGGCTTCGGTGATAACCTTTGCGGCTTCGAGGACCTGTCCGCCGGTAGTGGCGATGTCCTCGACCAGCAAAACTACGTCGCCCGGCTTTAAGACGCCCTCAATTAATTTGCCTGTGCCGTAGCCTTTTTTGCTGTTGCGGATGATGACCCAATTTTTGCCCGTCTGGAGTGCGGTAGCTGCCGCCAGTGCCACGCCGCCCAATTCAGCCCCTGCTATTAAGGTAATATCGTTGGTAACGTATTTGGCAAATTCTTTGCCCAGTGCTTTAAGTATATCCGGACAGGTCTCGAAAAGGTATTTGTCGAGGTAGTATTTGCTTCGCTTGCCGCTTCGTAGGATAAAGTCGCCTTCCAGGTAAGCAGTTTCCTTTATTCGTTTTATCAACTTTGCTCTTGTCATTGTCTTGTTCCTCGATACTCGATGCTCACACATTTAGTTCAACTTTTCTCGCAAGTTCGTGACGGTATTTTCTGATGATGGGCGCAACGACTCCTCTTAAGAATTCATCGACTTGCCGCGGTGCTCGGCCGACGTAATTTTTTGGGTCTAATACTTTTTCAAAATCGATTTTTGCAAAAGAGATGTCCGCTCTGAGACGGGCGAGCAAATCGTTGGGTTCGCCGAATTGCTTTACCTGCGCTGCGGCAGCGATTGAATACAGTCTTATTTTCTCGTGCAGCTCCTGTCTGTGGCCGCCGGCCTTTACCGCTGCCATCAGGATATTTTCGGTTGCCATAAACGGCAGTTCCGCAGCGACGTGCAACGCAATTACATTCGGATATACAACAAGCCCATCAAGTATATTTATAAGGACTTCCAGGATTCCATCGACGGCCAGAAATGCCTCAGGGATAACTATTCTTCTATTGGCGGAGTCGTCGAGTGTCCTTTCAAACCACTGCTCGCTGGCCGTCATAGGCGGGCTGGAAGCCAGGCTCAAAACGAATCTACTGAGGCCCGTAACCCTCTCGCAGCGCATCGGATTTCTTTTGTAGGCCATTGCCGATGAGCCGACCTGCGATTTCTCAAACGGCTCCTCAATCTCTTTCAAATTTGCGAGCAGGCGCAAATCATTGCATAACTTGTGTGCCGATTGCGCAATCAATGCGAGGGCGTTTATCACATAAGTATCAATTTTGCGCTGATATGTCTGGCCGGTTACAGCACAGACTTTTTTGAAGCCGAACGCCTCAGCCACCATTTTGTCGAGCTGTTTGACCCTGGTGTGGCTGCCGTCAAAAAGCTCAAGGAAGGAAGCCTGCGTGCCGGTAGTGCCTTTGATGCCCCTGAAGGGGAGTGTTGCAATTCGGTACTCGATTTCCTGTAAATCCATCACGAACTCATAGCACCACAGAGTCGCCCTCTTGCCGACGGTGGTCAACTGGGCCGGCTGGTAGTGCGTAAAGCCCAGTGTTGCAAGCGAGCGGTAATTTTTTGCGAATTTGGCCAGCAGGTCTATCACGGTGGCGAGCTTGCCGGCGACAAGCTGCATCGCCTCTCGCACGATGAGCAAATCGGCGTTGTCGGTGATAGAGCAGCTTGTAGCGCCGAGATGAATAATCGGTGCGGCCTTTGGCGCAGCGTCGGCAAAGGTATGGATATGCGCCATAACATCATGGCGAAACTCTTTTTCGTAGCGGGCTGCCTTTTCAAAATCAATATCGTCCAGGTGTCTGGCCATCTGGTCTATCTGGCTTTGCTTTATGTTCAGGCCGAGCTTCTTTTGTGCCTTTGCAAGCTCCAGCCAGAGCCGCCGCCACGTGCCGAATTTTTTCTGCGCTCCAAAAAGCTCAGCCATTTCCCTTGAAGCGTTTCTCTCAACCAGAGGACTCTGATAAGTATTGTGCTCATTATTCATGTGAAATCCTTGAATTACCGGCAGTAAGACTGCTATTTTGTTTTCTTTTGTCGTTTGTAGGCATTGATTACTGCTTTCTTAATGCTTGTGGATTGAACTTCGTATTGTTTGAATTCGGCTATATTCTCACGATTTAAATGCAACTGGCCTTCGCCAACGTTTCCTCGATGCTGCCCCTTTGAGAAATATTTGTTACTTTCGACCTCGTTACAAGAAAGTACCCAGTGTCTGATTATGTCGCGCCAAACGCCTATCCAGATAAATACGTCTGCGCATTTTGGTTTAATCTGCTGAAAGTTCATATCAAATGGTTTTTGGGAATCAGAGGCCAACGCCTTAATGTAAAGCGGTTCATCAGGCTTTTCAAAATCAACCGCCCTTGATGTTTTTATCTCTATGCGAATGCCGTGAGGTCTGTTTTTCATATCAACCCAGTCGAGCCAAAAGTCATATTCACCGGAATATTTGGGGTCTAAGTTTTTGCCTGGTCTTTTGAAATCGGGAACAAGTTGTTTCAGTTGCCCAAATGCCCATTTATCGCCCAACCCTCGCGGCGCAGAAATCTCGAAAACATAAAGGTACAGATTCCTGTCTATATAGGAATCTCTCAACTTGTGATACTCCTCGATAGTAAGCTTGTCGGCGGCCAGCAAATGCGAAATGATATATTCGTATTCGCTGAACGGATAAACTGAAACGAGATTTTCCAGCGAGGCCCGAAAATCTTTAGCGTTCTCTAATTTTTCGATTAGGTTATCCAATTTGCTTTTTAGTTTTTCCATAATATGCAGATTTCCTGCTTCAATGGGAAATTGCGGAATAATCAAAAAGATTTTTCTCCGGTGAGCACTGTCCCGCCATTGTCTTTTCATCGTCCTTGCGGCCTATTGACAGGTCAACATCCACTTCTGGGAAAGGGCTCTTAAACTGCCAGCCAGTCTGCCCTGTCTTTCTGTAATGCTCCAGTCTTCTTATAGTGATTTCTGCGAAAATCGGATCGATATCGAAAGTAAAACATCGTCTTTTCAGCTTTTCGCAAGCAAGCAAGGTAGTGCCAGAATGAGCAAAGAAGTCCACTATCAGGTTACCGGGGTCGGAACTGGCTGCCACGATTCTCTCTATCGCCTTTAAGGGTTTCTGGGCATAACAGCCCGGCACGTTTTCTTCCATTCTGTAGAACACCTGCTGAATATCAACCCATACATTTCCGGCCCTGATATTCTCTGATTTGCTGCGCTCTAAGTTCTCCGTTATTTGCCCATTAACTTTTTTGTAATATCCCCTCAAAATTTTCGGAATGTCCGTATATTCGGCGTCAACGTTGAATGTCGGGTTGCCTTTTATGTGATAAAGAAGTTCCTGCCTGACGGCCATCCAGTTTTTTTGTGTGCCGTATCCTCGCTGATTTCTCATTGTGATCAGACTTCGTGTTTTCATCTCCCTAAACTCTCTCATCATAATCATAAAATCAGGTAGAGGTTGAAAGCCTTCATTCTGGTCGGCCCCCAACCAAACGTACAGACTCGCGTTATCTTCTAATATTCTACAGGTGTTTTGAACCCACTTCCTGCACCATGATAGGTAGTCTTTGAGCGGAATCTGACCCAACCTGTCACTATTAATGTTCCCGACAACAACATTGTAAGGCGGGTCTTGAATAGCCAGCGCAGATTTTTCATTTCCCAGTAGCATTCGGACGTCTGTTTCGGTGCTTGCATTGAGACATCCAACTTTGTGTCCAGAACATGTATCTTCCCAGACCTGGCCATATTTCAATCTGCAATAGGGCAGAAGGAGGCTTCTTGTCTCTTGATTGCTATCGACTCTCTGTAGTTTTTCTTTGGCCATTTTTATCCCTTATTTGCATAATTTCGCTTCCAAAAGTTCACAGCCGCCAACAGCATATTATGATTTCCAGTGTTTATCAATACTTTTGTGCTTTTCGGGCCAGCCCCACCGGAGTCGGGCCTACGACTTTGACAGGTGGGAGGTTCGGAGTAACAATTTCAAATTTGAAATTTCAAATTCTAAGCTCGTTTTACAAGCTAATGAGACCGGCCGGCTAATAGTCTATTTCCTGTGGGATGTTAGGTTCCGGTAGTTTATTGCTTTGCAGGATGAAATCTGCCCGTTCGGGGAACTCTATTAGGATATCTTTGAGGGTGGCCCGCTCAAACATAGACACAGCTTCCAGTTGGAGCACTTTTCTTGAAATTTGCTTTTGCCCGTTGAGATACACCTGTTCCAAAAAGCCCCCATCGCTGGAAAGCCCTATCTCCAATGCATACGCAGCTACTTGGTCGGCAGCAGTATCTTTGGATTCGGCTCTGGAAACAAACGTTGGGGTAATTGTCCCATCGGGTCTGATTATATCCACGACGATTTCCTTCTTGTTGCTATCAACCATTTGACTCAAAACCTGCTGGAGGAAGATATTTGGTATCGCTGCGGGGCTGAGCTGATAACTATTCTCTTCCGGCTGAACATCAAATTTTTTGATGGTTACGACATCATTTTTATCCACGATTATTTCGGTGCCGCTTCTGCCGGCTGCACTGTGGGTCTCGCTCTTCCAGACGAACTCATCGAAGCTATTATCGCTGCGAAAAGAGGTTACCTGTTCCTGGCTGTATGGAGCCCGAGTATAGAAAAGACCTGCCGCCTGAATGTTAGGTTCAACGCTCCGGCTGGTGTCAACGAGCACATCCATTGTAAATCCAATTGTATGCTCGGTGCGCATTCTGACGGTCTTAATCAGGAAAAAAACCTGTTGGTTTTGATTGTCAAGGAAACTCGTAATACCTTTACTCTTGATTTTTGCAACAATCTTGCTGCCGGCTTCGAGCAGCCGATTATCTTTGAAATTTAGGCTCTCCGTAATACGTTTGAATGTCTTCTCGGCTATGTTGGCATTGCCTCCAACCTGGTACACTTCGATGTTGAGCTGGCGGTTATTTGGCAAGTCGGCGGTGCCGAAAAACAGATTCAGCGGCGTCTGCGGCTTTTTTATCTGCGTCCAATCAATGGTGAGCGTACCTTTTCGTGTTTGGTTCATTTTTACAATTGTCCCGTCAACTCCAGCCCGCCTTTGGCGGGTTTGCTCAAACCTCATCTGAGGGGTCGTCTTGTCAGCAGTGAACAGGTATTGGCAGCGAACTACAACAGTGGGCTTACTGGGTTCAGGGGCAAAAACACTGCTTAAAGTGAATGCGTTTTCGTAGTATTTCCATCGTTTTTCGCTATGCCAGCCGTTCCCCCTTGGCACCGATACTGCCAGACCTGTATGGCTTAATTCTATCGGTTCCGAGAGCACAAGAGCCGACTTTGAAACAGTTACAAAGTAAGCGACCAGAAGAGAGAGGGCAAAAAGGCCCCAAAGGGCTATTTTATCGCCACCCACATTTTTTATTTCGTAAGTTTCATCCATTTTGCGCAAGCATAGATAGTATTAGATAAGCATATTCTTTTCAAATTTATCGGCCAAACTTCGTCTTTTGCTCACGAAAACCGTTATCGGGAGACCATTTTGCGATATTTTGGTCCGCCAAAGAATCAGCCCGTCATCGCCTCAATCCGGCGATGCCGGGCCAGATTTAACCAGAACATATTTTGCTCGGGGCCGAATTATTTGTATGTATTTATTTAGGAGTTTTATAAAGAAAGCCCGCCTTATTAAAACGTAAAGTGTAAAAGGTAAAGCGTAAAACTGTGGAGTTATTTCTCAGTTTTGAGTTTTTAGCTTTAAGCTTTGAGTTTCCTGACTCAAAGCGGGCAGTTACGCTATTTCTGCAATGGTAGTAGTAAAAAGCGACAATTTTAGGACCTCATTTTCCGGCTTCCGGCAAGCAAATGGGGCCCATACGAAAGCCCACCGGGCGGGCTGGGGAGGTTAATATGAACGAAATGGTAGTGCTACGTGGGGTTGACCCAAGGGAAATCCTGCGGACAGCGGTTGATAAAAAAGTGCCCGCCATTATGTCCTATTTGTCCAAGGGTAAATGGCACGTTGCGAAGGTGCTTCTTACCGAACTTGGGGCCGATAGATTCAGTATCGAGAGCACCCACGTGGAGAAAAGACCGCACCCAATAAACATACAGATGAATCAGCCGGTTGGCATATCGTTTAAGTATGAATACGGTAAGTTTGTTTTTGATACGACTGTGGCGGACCTTGAGCCATCGTCAGATTCGGCCAGCGGCGGAACAATAGTGCTCGCAGTGCCGGACCGAGTCGAAGTGGTCCAGCGGAGAAGCTATTTCCGCGTCAACGTGCCCGAATCGCTGAGGGTAAACGTAGTGCTGTGGCATCGCAGCCAGAAGGATTTATCCATTCTCCGTAGCTCTGCTACTGCGAAGGACGAACCAGAAAGACAGACATCAGAGATGACAAGCCAGACGCACAACTATTATCAGGGAATTCTTGTCGATATTTCTGCTGGCGGCGCCCAGGTTATAGTTGACGCGGGGCAGGCCCCTGTGTCTTCTGCACAAGTGCCGGACTTCAAAAAGGGACAGTTCATTGGCCTGCGGTTGACACCCCTGCCTTACGAAATGCCGTTGATGTTCAATGCTCAGATTAGAAACATCCTGCCTACAGCAGACAACAAAAGCGTCTATCTTGGCCTGCAGATTGTTGGTCTTGAGTCGAGCCGCGAGGGTCGTCAGGTTCTATCCAGAATTGTCGGTGTTGTCGAGCGGTATTACAGGATGAACCAACCCGGGCGATTGATGATTGCCAATTGACGATTTCCGTTTTTCAATCGACAATTCGAAATCATAAATTGAAAATATCAGCGGCGTTCTTGGCTTTCAATTTTCAGTTTCGTAGAGGTTATTCTCCGGCCCGTAGATTTCGGTTCGACCGAGCTTACCGAAGTCAGGTTCATCAACAGCCATCCCGCCAAAGGCGGGTTCAGTTTCCGCGATGAACTTCCTCTTGCGGATTACCTTGTAATAAAGCCATTTTAGAAGACTGCCTGCCGCGAAACCACAGAAAATCATTACCAGAGCCGCTTGCCTTTTCCAGATAATCAGCCCAAGTAATAGCAGCACCCTTATAAGGTATGCAAAAGGTTTCTTACCTTTTATGTACTGATTCAGGATATGCGGATATCGAATCCTGCTGACCATCAACGCCGCAATTCCCAGAGCCACAAACGGCAGGGCGTAAATAATGGCATCTACCTTCGGCAGTTCCTCCTGGTGGAATATTATCAGGCTGACTATCACCCCTGCGGCGGCTGGGGTTGGCAGACCTGTAAAGCTCATATGTGCGGATTCATCTTCCTCGTTCTCCACATTGAACCTGGCCAATCGAATCGCAGCACAGCTTATATATGCTGCCGCTGCCAGCCATATAAAGCGCTCCAGAAAACTTTCCTCGGCAAAGCCGACCAATTGCAATTTGTGCTCCAGGACCTTGAGCATCAAAAATGCCGGTGCCACACCGAAGCTGATTATATCGCACAGGCTGTCTAACTGGCCGCCGAAGCTGGAGGTGCTTTGACTCATTCGTGCGAGGCGCCCGTCAAGCATATCGGCAATCATCGCCAGCAGAATCATGTAGCCGGCAATCGCGAAATGAGAAAGCTGCCCGATGCCGAGTTTAGGACCTTCGCTGGCAAAAATAATGGCCATGAAACCGCAAACGCCGTTGAGGATAGTTATCAGCGACGGCAGGACCGTAATGTATTTCAACCTCTGCCTTCGCACCTGTCGCAGTAAACTCTCTTTAGTCCGCCCTTGTCGGATTCTTAATTTTCGCATTGCTCGTACCTTATAAGAGGCGTCAAACCAGCTTTGACCTTGTCGCCTGCTCTGACCAGACACTTCAATCGCAAATCCGTCGACCCGGCGCCGGATGGGTCGGAAATCCGGAGGGGCACGTACAATTCTGTCCTGGAGCCGAATTTTATCATCCCGAATTTCTCACCACTACTTATCTCTTGTCCCTCAGCTATCTCGCAGACGATTCGCCTGGCAATTGCTCCGCTGATTTGCCGGACAAGCAGCTTGTCTGGGGGACTATCGGTTCTGACCAGCCCTATATCATTGGACTCGTTAATCCGCCCTGACCGGGGAGATTTAGCATTCTTATACCTACCTTTTCGGTATGTTATTCGCTCAACTTTTGCATTACATGGGGCACGGTTGATATGGACATCGAAGATACTCAAGAATATTCCCAGCCGTAGTGCCGTTGAGCCGATGAAGCTGTTTTCTTGGACAGTCTCGATGTTGGTTATCTGACCATCCGCCGGTGCCAACAGGACGTTTTTATCCGAAGGACAATGACGGTAAGGGTCCCGGAAAAACGTCAAAAACCATATAAAAGCAACCGCTAATAGCGCTTCTATTAAGGCAACAGCCCAAAGAGGCAAAAACGTCGTTCCGCCTAACAGCAGAATTACCATTACCGCGAGCACTCCAGCCGGAAAGGCAATCACCTCCGGCCAACCATATTTCGTCAGCGGAATCCTCATGCACAGATATGATAATCTTTTCCGCCGGCCAATCAATAAAAAAGGCTGACTCCGGGTGGTGTCAGCCTTTCGAAGGAGGATTATAACAAACGTTTCGAGGAGCTGCCCAGTCCTTAAGCAGCCCGGGACCGGGCAGGAATCCGGTTGCTAATTTCTCTTTACACATATAGACGTTTGAACCAGGTAAAAGTTACAGGATTTAACCCAAAATTTTGCAAAAAATGCTGAAAATTGTCAAAAGACAAGGCCGGGCCAAAAGCAGCCCGGCCTTTTATCATACCTTTGGTCAGACAATCGGGATGGTTTTCTAAATTCCGCCGAAAATCGTCCAGCGACCAGCTTTGTTATAAACTTGCCTTACTCCAAGCTGCTCCAGCTTCCACTGGGTTGTTTGCCCATCTTTCTCGACTTCAACAGTGCAGGGCACAACTAGACCTTTCGTTTCAGGTATGGGATGTGGAGCCACTGGTCCAATTGAGACGATACGGAGAAACTTGATGCTGCCAAACATCTGCTGCATCTTATCAGAAGGTATGCCTTCAAGTAATTTGCCCGCTTTGGCATAATCCCCGGCGATAAGAGCTTCAAAGAACTGCCGCACTACTTCAACAGCGATTTCCTCATCGCTAAGCTTACCTTGAGCGAGGCCGACTTCCTGGGTCGTCTGGTCAACCCGCAGCACATCGGCAGGGACTTCATCATCCAAAGTAAACATTCCGGCTTCGATGGGCTGATTGTAATCGTAATACTCTTCCCAGCCTATGTATTGGTATTCATCGCCTTTTAACTGATAAATGTCCATACGCGTAACAAGCTTGGTGGCTTGGTCAACGAACAAAACCCTTCGCAAGCCCCCAGTTACATACGTGGCCGTTATCACAATCGGCTCGGACTTCCGTGAAGGCTCGCTAATCTCAACCTTGACTTTGCCCTGTATCTGCTGCTCATAAAGACGTTCAACGGCGAGACGAGGGTCAGTGGCTACCACGAGTTTGAGCATTTGTACCGCGACTTTTTCATCTCTAACGGTGAGAAGAGAGTTTTTCTTCACGAACCATACCTGGGCTTTGCTCTCTTTCCACACTACTACCTTTGCTCCATCGTCTCTCTCAGACCATTCGGGAAAGGACATCCGCACATTTTTGACCTGTCCGTCTTCGTAAAACTCGAGCCAGAAATCCTTGGGTTCATCACTGTGTTCTGCATCGAAGTCCTTGATATGAAGGTAGCGGACAGTGTGGTTTGCCTGAATAGTCTGTTCGATGGCATAAGCCAAGGGAGTTGATTTCCACAATAAGTTCACCGCCAACACTACTGCTATTATTATCACCGCAGCAGCGGCAAATCTCGTAAAGTGATTCATAATAAATCTCCTTATAATAGGCTGGTTTTTCAATTTTGTATTTCTTTCGGCCTTGTAGGTCGGCTCAGCGTCAATACGGCTCATTACGTTCTCAACGAGTCCGTCTTCCGAGCCGATTGCCCGGGCCAATTCTTGCAACTTCTCTTCTACGGTTTTTTCTGGAGTCATTTTTCCGCCTCCATTTCTATCAATACTCTTCGCAAACGTTTGTGTGCTCGGGAAAGCTGCTTGGTCACGGTGCCGACGCTTCGTCCGACTATTTCTGCAACATCTTTGACGCTGTGGCCTGTGAAGTAACGAAGCATTACTACCTGTTTTTCGGCCTTTGGCAATTTAATGACCGCCGTCAAAAGTGTTCCTCGAATAAGATATAGTCCCCTTGGTTCATCAAGCTGCCCGTTAGGATTGTCAGTCGCTGCGGCAAATCCTGCTTTCAGATGAGTTTCTCTCGTCTTTCGCCGGACCGAGTCTAACGCACATCTGTGGGCTATTTTCATCAGCCACGGCCCGAACGCTCCGGGTTTTCGCAAGCCGGGCAGTTCTTTGTAGGCCTTTACGAAAGCATCTTGCGATACGTCTGCGGTAGAATGATAATCACCATCCAAAATATTCATCGCAATCGCACGAACCGGGCGTTCGTAACGTTTCACAAGCGCGGCAAAAGCCTCTTTATAGCCATTCAAGATGGCGATTACTATTTCAGCGTCTGATTGCACCATGCAAGAACCTTTCCATTCTCCGTAGTCCAGTCCGGCCCGTCAGGACGTCATTGCCGGGACGGGTATTTGCCGGATGAAGGACGAACCTTTCGAAGCGCTTCTACTATTAGGACGAATATACGGCGAAAATGCGACAGGAAAAGACATTTTTTTTCTGGCTGGTTGGCGGTGCGTTGTTGCCGGCCGGCAGGGCAGCTCCGGCAACAATTTCAAATTTGAAATTTGGGATTTCAAATTCTGCCCTTGACGGAATAGGAAGGAAACGGTAATCTTTCGCAGATTCGCCGGCAGGAGATTCTTAGTAAAAAAATTAGCCACGAAGGCATAAAGGCACAAAGAAAGTAAAAGTTAGAAATTGAAATTTAGTGTCTTGGTGATTTTGTGGCAGAAAAACAAAAAAGGAGATTTTTGAAATGGTTGAACGTAAGATTCAAGATTCAAGACTCAAGACTCAAGACGCAAGACTGTGGTGCGGTTTTCAATCGAAAATCGAAAATCGAAAATCGAAAATTCACTGGGCGGGGTATTCATTCTCCGTAGCACTGCGAAGGATGAATCTGGAGCGCGGGTGGGTAATTGCGAATCATAAATTAGTTTCCTTCCACGCTGCTTTTATCTCTTCGGTTATGAACTTGCCCCCAACCGTCGAAGGAAAGCTGGCAACGCTGAAGTTTATGTTCCTTAGCGCCGAAACACTTGTTTCTCTGGTCGTCCTTTATCTTTCCTGGCACATTGGAATTGCGATACACGAGATGGGACACTTCGTTACGGCAGCCAGGTTAACCGCATTGAATAAAGATTCGCAGGAAGCCGCAGATGCGATGAAGGACAAAGGATTTATTGCAAAACTGGCGTGGTATGCGGGCATCTTTATCAGGATACCGTGGGGTAAATTCGAAGGAGTGAAAAAAGACGAGGGAAATTTTGCTCCGGATGCCCCTTATAACCTGGCAGTGGCCGCATCGGGGCCTGTCTGGAGCAGCTATATGGCAATGGTGGCATTGCCGATAGCGATTATCTGCCTTGCTTTAGGACTGAGCGTGCGCAACGAAGGACTCATTTATATAGGCAGGTTTTTCCTCGCTCCGGGCATAGTAGGATTGTTAGACCGGCTGTTGGCCGACCGGGGTAAGGTCAGGGAATTCAGGACCAGGGAAAAAATGGCTGCCGAGCAGGCCGCCAGAGCCGCTGCGGCCGTTTCAAAAGAAAGCTGGCTGTATCAGGTAGGAAAGGTCAAACAGCGGCTGCTTACTACCAGAATGCAGACAGTTACTCTTAAAGACGGAACAAAAGTTACAGCGCCCTGGCAGTTCAGGAACTGCGCTATGGGCGGACGGCATACCGAAAAGGAATATCCAGAATCCAATATCAGCATGCAGGAAAGTATGTTTATGCCCCTTTCTGCAAAAACATACGAAGAAGCACAGGAAATGACGGTGAAGCTCCAGTATCGGCTGAAGGAGATTATTGAGTCGGCGCCCGGGGCAAAGGTTATGGGTGTCGGCAGCGAAGGCGGAATTGCTACCTACGTTGATAAAGACCCGCAGGACCGTGTGCCTGAGCAGAGGATGTGGAGAATGATGAAGCAGACCATCCTCGATTGCGAATATGTGCCTGGCGTGGATGTGGCAATCGCCCTTGACCCTGCGGCATCGGAGCTGGAAAACGCCTATCGTGAGGAAACTGGACAAAAGGATTCGGTGGGAATGTACAGGTTCTGGAGGGACAAGACCAAGATTGATATGAGCCGTGATGAGATTCTCGATTTGTACAAGCAGGCGATGAACGAGGGTATCCCGATTCTTTCGATTGAGGATGGCTTCGGTGAAATGGACCACGCCGGCTGGAAACTCCTGATGAAGGAGCTTGGGGACAAGATATTTATTATCGGAGACGACCTTGTTACAACCAAGGATGAAAATATTGAAAATTGTGCCAGGGGAGGCGAAATCAACGCAGCCCTTATCAAGGCAAACCAGATAGGAACGCTGTCGGAAACGGTGCTGGCAATGCTGACGGCCCTCGGTTACGGGGCGGAACTGGTGGTCTCTCACCGTTCCAAGTCTCCAAATGACCCGTTTGAAGCGGAAATTTCCACGGCAATGAACACGCTCGGTATGAAGGCGGGTGGAGGAGCTAATACCGAAAGATTGCAGAAATATGGCAGGGTGATGGAAATCATTGCCCTTGCAAAGGCGACGCAAAGAGAGTTGACTGCTGCCGAGCGAAAAGAAACCGAGGATAATCTGCGAGAACTGCTTTACACGCTGACGGGCCGAAAGGATGTTACGCTGGCGGCGAACGCGGGTGAGCTTGACCTGACCAGCTTACTGATTCGGATGCTGGCGATTGAAGCCGTAAGCGGCACGGAAGAGGCGACCAACGCAGGTATCCCATCGGCTGCTGCAACATTGTTTTTAGGCAGGACCGGCATCATCCGCTTCAAGGGTTCAACACCTCTGGGACAATCAGCCGGCGTTGATGAGGCCGTCCACTATGTTGACAGCATCATCAGGCCAAATGAGCTTACCCGCAAGTATCCGGAATTGTTTAAGGATGCAGGCGACGGGACGCTTCGATTCAAAAAGGATGTGGACTTTGCACACGTCCAGGCCAAGAATGACAACGCCCTTGTGGCGCTCTGGAAGAAGACCCGCCGTTACGACGGCAGGGGCTGTATGGAGGCGGTCGAGCATATCGAAAAAATCCTCGCAAAGGCCTTCACCGGCAAAAAGCTGGCACAGCTTGGAAGCGTCCTCGAAACCGACAGAGAATTGCTGAAGCTGGAATATGAGGAGGCGGTCAAGGCAGGTGTTATATCAGCGAGTGCATCGGCTGACGATAAGGTAGCGATAATGCAGCGAAAGGGCGTTCTCGGTATGAACGCGATTCTGTCAATGTCGCTTGCGCTGGGCAGGGCAATCGCAGCCAGAGACGGCAAAGAGCTCTGGCAGCTCATTCGAGAAATGGCCGCAGAAACTATGGCCAGGTTCATCGCAGCAAATGCTAAAAGCGGAAAAGATTTGGCGACTCTCAGGCGTATGGGTTTTGAGGAATTGCAAACCGAGTTCCGAAAGACTGCCGGGGCCGCAATAAAGGAACAGAAGACGATATACGCTCTGTTGCGGGAACAACTGAAGGTTTATCCGGTATAAAGTGGTTAGTGGTGAGTAGTAAGTGGTGAGTAGTTAATTACCCAATTAGTTACTCACCAATTAACCACTCCTTCGACTTTGCTCAGGATGGTGAGCGGAGTCGAACCATTAACCAATTAACCATGCAGGGGTCAGGGGTGGAAGCAGATGCAGGGACAAAACGTCATCCGCACGTTTTTGTTTGTCGTTTTTTTCGGCGTTGCAGCCGCATCCCTGGCTGTTTCTGCGCTCTGTAATGATTTGGTTCGTTACTATCAAAACAAGCATCTGCTCAGGGAAGCACACGAATTCCTGGAGCAGCTTAAAACTCTAAACGCTGATTACGATGCATTACTGCAGCAGTTGGAAAAGGACCCCAATCTGATTAAACGCATTGCCCCTGCTACGCTCGGCACCGAACCTGCCGATGCAAACGCCATATACCCGAGGGTAAAAGCCGAACAATTAGCCGCCGCCAGAAAAGCCCTGGCAGACCCAAATCAGCACGAAACCGGGCCGGCAATACCTGATTGGCTCACGCGGTGCAGCGAACCCCGACGGCGTGCGGCACTTTTCATTGTGAGTGCTGCTTTAATCCTTGTTTCGTTTATATGTTTCAGGCCGGTAAAACAGACCCCCGAAAAGGAAGAACAGTTACCGGAATCGCAGTAGATTCAGGCCCGTCTTTTCATCATAACTGCGGTCGGCGAGAATGCCTTCGATTTCAATTATTGTAACTTCCAGAACCAAAAATATCTTTGCCCCGCCGCGCGGACAGCCGACTATGGTGTCGCTACCCTTACCGATTGCAGTATGGATATGCAGCTTCGGCCTCTGGTCATCGCAGTATATCGTTCCTACGCCAAGCACTTCACCCGGCCCGGCGAAATCCCTGAAGTCGCCGACTATTTTCGGCGTCTCCTGCTTCGGCCCAACCACCACGTTGGCTTTCCTGAACCCGCCGGTAATCAGAACCGCCGCCGACTTGATATTTTCCTCTCGTGCGAGCTGCTCGATAGATTCGTAGAGGTCCTCGCCTTCAAACAATCTCACTGCGATAACTCGACCTGCCTTACCAACTGCGTATTCCATATCAACCCACTTAACAGGAAGCTATATATCCTCGAAAGGCGTCCCAAAGACTTCGGCGGTGAATAGATACACCTCCGTTCCCGGCTTTTTCCAGGCATCAGCCACGATACCTGCCTTATGAGCACAGCAGTATGAAAGGAATTCCTCTTTGCTCCAGCCGGTCTCGGTCGCAACCTGGGGGAGAAAGCAGCCGGATGCCCAGCCCCTTTTTATGTATATGCCGTCAACTCCAAGCCGAAGACTGAGCGGGTTATCCGTCCGCTGTAACGGCGACAGAACCGATATCTCAACATCCAAATCCTTCATCTCGCCGGCGGTGAGCGGGTCGTCAAAAAAACGCGGGTCGCCTGTGGTAGAAGCTTTCGCCATCTCGACAACCAACTCAATCAACGGCACTTCAGAAGTGAATTGCCCGATACAGCCGCGTAATCGGTCGTGGTTTTTTAAGGTTACAAAGCAGCCGCAATGAGCGTTTAATTCCGGGTCGTCCGATTTGGGTTTTGGGACAGGCCTGCGGTTGATAACCGCCTCGACCGTGTCGCGAGCAACCTTTAGCAGCGTTTGTCTTTGCGTCTCGTTCGTTTTGAATCCTCAACTGGGTTTTCGCCTTTTTTCTCTTATAACCTCAATCACAGCCGGGAGGATTGAGATTATGATAATCACAAAGATAGTGAGCGTAAAGTTACGTTTGATAACCGGAATATTTCCGAAAAAGAACCCGCCAAAAAGAAAAAGCGAAACCCAAAGAACTCCGCCTACCACATTGTAAGAGAAAAACCGGAAATAAGTCATTTTACCAACGCCGGCTATGAACGGCGCAAATGTTCGGACTATCGGCACGAATCTGGCCAGCACAATAGTCTTTGCCCCATATTTTTCATAGAACCTGTGCGTGCGCTCTATGTGTTCTTTCTTTAAGAACCAGGCGCCCTCCCTCTTTAATATCATCAAGCCAAAATACTTTCCTATAGCATAGTTTGCACTATCACCCAATACAGCCGCGGCAGAGAGGACAACAAACAGCCACGCCACCTTGAGAGAACCTGTGGCAGCGAACGTTCCCAGAGCGAAAAGCAGAGAGTCTCCGGGAAGAAACGGCGTTACCACTAAACCTGTCTCGGCGAAAATAATAACGAAAAAAAGCAGGTAACACCAAATGCCGAAACTTTCCATAACATAATTAAGGTGTTTATCAAGATGAAGGACAAAATCGATAAAATCACCAATCGAGCTCATACCTGTATTCCTTCAGCAAGAGTGAGGAAATTTTATGATTTTTGTCTCTGTTCCGGGGGGCGGTTCCGGCTTCTGCCTATCAGCAGGAATAAAAGGTATCAATCCCTGTCGATATGCCTCTTCTTGTGCCTCGCGGGGAGCCATGCGGATATCCATTATAAACCCATTGACCTTCAACATCCAGACCAGCGGGTTGTCCTCAAGCAAGGCGGGCAGACACCAGTCCGGGTCCATCTGAATGAGGTCAAGCTCGTCGCGAATGATTTTTGATTTCGCCATCATCGTCCCTTGCGACACGCCGAATCCTTCTGCTATCTGAGCCGAGCTCATGTGCGGCGATTGAGAGGTGTCGTGCAGGAAGTTAATCCAGCCAACGGCGTGGACTATCCCGCTGGCCCAGCCGACTGGTTTACCCATCTCTATCGGCAGACCTTCCTCGTAAACAGTCCACGTCATATCCTCACATAGTTCGCGATATTCCTCGTTCAAGTATTTCTGACAGAATCCAACAGTTAGCTCAAGAATCTTATCAAAAGCGTCGTAGGCTCGATTAAGATGCTTATCAAACTCGGATTCATCCCGAAATCTATGAGATTTTGACCATCTTTTCTTTCTCATCTGCAAACCTCCCTGCCGGCCCACCGGCTGTGAACAATACCGCAAACCGCGTCACCAGCGCACCTAACAAAACAAATCCCAAAATCATCTGCAAACTCACCAATATGTGTGCCCAAAAGCTGTGCGCATTTGCGTGCATATTCGTGAATCCAACCGTCATCACCACAACTGAAAAATGTATCGCCCGAATCGGCACCAGCCACCACGCCACCTCTACTCCGTTTCCGTCCACAAACAAATAATCCACTATCCCTGGCGGCGCTATCCTGCCCCAAAGATAATAGATAGTCGCAAAAACAATTGCTAACCCAACAAAGGTAATTAAGATTCTTTTCTCCGATAACCCGTAGTTACTCACACACCAAAAATTCTTCCATATCAATTTCGATATCGGATGCTTTTTATACCAATCCTCCCAGTTCATCCGCCTGATATTATATTCCAAAAGCTGCTTCGTTTCCGGTTTTATACGAATGGTGTTCAGGCTTACTCCACGAAAATCTGTCCCCCTGTCAACGCGGCATCCAATGAATGAGGTTTTGCTATTAACAAAAGCAAAATTGAATGTAGCGATTTGAATTCGGGTCATGTCAAAATTTGCACCTTCTAGATGGCTTAATACAAAATCGGAATTTTTCAGATAAGCCCAGCGAAAGTCGGCACCTTCAAGATTGACTTTGCAAAATATTGCACCTTCCAAAAAAACTTTTTCTTCTATTTGCACTTTGCGCCAATCGTTCCACTCCGTTATGCCTTCATCTCCTTTTTCTGAGCATTGTTTTAGAAACTCATACTGGTCTAGGTCGCACCGCAAGCCTTTCTTTAGAAGCCTAGGATCAAACCGTCTTTTGTCTTCATCACTTTTTGAATCTTGCTCTGTCATCCTTCATTCTCACTCAGGGCAAGTTTTGACTTCTGAATTTGCTCTGTGAAAAGACCCACCGTCATTTCGACCGAAGCGAGCGCAGCGAACGGAGTGGAGAAATCTGGGTTAGCAGCACTGTTGCATGCAGATTTCTCGACTCGCCTGTCGGCTCGCTCGAAATGACATTCCCAACTTCTTCTCTGCTGAACCTTCCAAATCCTGATTTTTGGTTTCCTTTCACCAATTTTTGTGTTCAGAATACGGACGGATAGTTATAATGTCAACGAGCAACTATGAATGAGAAGGAACAATTCGAAACCGTAAGAGGGGGCTTGTTAGTGCGGGCACCTGCAAAAATCAACCTCAGTCTGCTCATAGCAGGCAAACGCCCCGATGGCTTTCACGAAATAGAAACCGTAATGGCCAAGGTCAACTGGTATGACGAAATCCTCATCCAGCGATGCCGGAAAGCCGGCATTGAACTTGTTTGCAAGGGACCATACTGGGCGCCTGAGGGCAGGGAAAATCTAATCTACCAAGCCGCTAAATTACTATTAGAAAGCTGCGGCGCACAAGCCAATCTGAAAATCACCCTTACCAAGAACATCCCCGCAGGCTCCGGCCTCGGCTCAGCAAGCAGTGATGCTGCTGCTACTCTTATCGGTCTCAACCAATACCTTGATTTGAACACTCCCAAAAAGGATTTGGCTAAATTAGCAACAAGGTTAGGTAGTGACGTCCCCTTCTTCCTGAACGGGCCATTAGCATTCTGTGCAGGAAAAGGTGAAAAAGTCAAAAAATTAACCAGAAAATTTAACTTTCTGGCTCTTTTAATAATTCCTGACGTAAGTGTCTCTACGCAAAAGGTTTACGCTAATTATAAGCACAATGCTGCACTCTATGAAAGGTTCAGCGGTCAAATAAAGAGCTGCATCGAAAAAAACAGGATTGATTTAGTGGCAAAAATGTGCGCAAATATGTTGCAGATAAGTTGTTTTGGTCTGGTAAAATGTCTCGCTAAGTTGAAAGCAGAAATCGAGTTGCTCGGCATCGGCCCTTTATGCCTGAGCGGAAGCGGCTCGACGATGTTTTGTATCATAGACGGCAGGAACAGACAAACAGCCAGAGCATACAGGGACAAACGCCAGAAAAAGCTCGGCTGCGGGAGTATTATCGTCAGTAACAATAGATGGTAAACTTTTAAGCGAGGCAAAGAACTATGGAAATCACTGAGGTTAGAGTCAAATTAGTAGAAAACAGGGATGACAGATTAAAAGCTTTTTGCTCAATAACAATGGACAACGAGTTTGTTGTCCGCGATATCAAGATTATTAAGGGCGCAGGCGGCTTCTTCGTAGCTATGCCTTCCCGGAAAATGAGCGACCATTGCGAAAAATGCGGAGGTAAGAACCATCTCAGGGCTAAATTCTGCAATAATTGTGGGGCATCACTACCCGATAACCGGGCAAGGAAAGATTTCAAAGGCAGAATGAAGCTCCACGCCGACATCGCCCATCCAATTAACGCGGAATGCCGAAAAAGAATTCAGGAAATGGTTACAGCCGCCTTCAATGAAGAGATGGAAAAATCAAAACAGCCAGGCTACAAGCCTGTCGAGATGGATGAGCCGGATGACGAGGATGTCCCCGAGGTAATCTCGTAGTCAAAGACAAAAAGTAGCTGTAATAAACTGCCTAATTAGATAGCTTTGAAGATTAGCGTCCTTCCCATTATAGCAGCCACAAAACGCATTTTGGGAGAGGTAGGCAGTCTTTTTATGTGGTAAGGTCCTCAAGAACCTTATCGAGAACAACATCCAATCGCTCATTAAGATTGTATTTGCCTTCGGTAAGCTGGCGGCGGACGTCGAGGATTTTCTCCCGGCGGACTTCCGGCAGCGAGGCAATCTTCTTTAACACCTGGCCAATCGGCGTAGTGGTGATATTTTTAAGGATCTGCTCCATAATCAAATCTTCCTCTGGAGCCAGATTCTCATTTGCACGACGCAGTTGTCGCTCCGGACCTGCTGAATTGCCTCTGGAATCACAATTTGGCATCTAAACTACCTTAGTATGGCAAGCTCTCAAGCAAAAACATCCTTTTTTCGCCTGAAAAACCGATAACCACTATATCTTGTGTGCCCTCTAAATCCGTTCCGAGGCCCTGAATTACTTCTTAATGCTGATATCGGCAGGAATACCTCGAAAACTTTAAGGAAGTTTGCCACCCTCCTAACCGTCATAAAGACATAGCTTTTAACAACTTGGGATAAGAAACCGCTTATCAGTATTAAAAACCAGCTTTTAGCGAATTCTATTTTTACACGGAACCTTGCAAAAAGGGGTCTTTGGAGGAAAACTGGCTAACATACTATATGTAGTGATAGCCGGCACTACTCGCAATACAAAACCAAGGTCCCGAAGAAACAAGAGCGTATGGGGAAAGGATACCTCTTTGGTATGAGCCAAAAAATCCGGTCCTACAATGTGAACATAAGGGTAGTTGGAACTTACCTTCTTTTCAGTAGTAATACTTGAAATCCATGTCCACATCCCACCTATCGGGCAGAGGTTTCTTTTTAGTTAGTTTCACCTGCGTGCACTGCAGCTTCGACCAGCGAAGCTGAATGGTCGAAAGAAACTTTGCAAATGTTGTTACATCAACATCTTTTAGAACTACCTTGGCACCCTGGCTTTTTTGTTTGTCGGAAGTTATGATTATTCCCGAACTGAGCTTGTAATTAGCCGCTGGTATCCTGCACAAGGTAGCAACCCTATCAACGGCGTTGGCATAACTAAAGTCCACAGGGACGGCATTCGAATCAGCAAACGCCAGCCGGTCAGGGTCAATAGTCAAAATCTCTATCATTATTTCTTGCGATTTCTTATACTCGGTATTCTCCTGTTCGCAACTACGCTGTGCACCTGGCAACCATATCGCCCAGGCCAACAGCGGCCACAAAGCGACTATAACCGGAACGAGTATATAGTAGAAAAACGGATTCCTGATTATATCTTTCATAAACCGGCCCTCGGTTGTTTCTTCGGCATAACCGTTATGCTGAAATCGTCACGCGTCTCCTTCGTGCCGAGACGCTGCTGCACGATTTCCAGCCCGCCTTTGTTGACTGCTTCAAACACTTTCAGAGTATTTGTCCTGCTGGAGGTGCTGCCTGTTATGCTGATGCTTCTGGCAGTAAGGGAAATCGACTCTATATCTAAATTTGTCCCCGCAGCGCAGTTGTTAAACGCTCCAAGCACCAGCGTCAGCTTTGACGATATGGATTCTTCCCCTGTGACACTTGAGAGCCCGCTCTTAACGTCTCTGACGTGTCTTAATTCACTCGCGAGCTTTTTTGCAGGGCTGGTTCTATCAGGCGGCTTCTCACCTAACATAACAGCCGAGTAATCCTTCGCAAATTTGGCACGCAGTTTGGCTCGGTCCCTGTTTGTTCTCATCAATTGCGCCTGAAAATACAGACCGACAGCAATCAAAAGAACAGTTACAGATATCGCTGCGAACTTCAGCGTTTTTTGTAACCTGAGCTTCTTGCCCTGATAAGGCATAAAATCGTCGCGGAAATTTGCGACTTGCGTCTTTTCCAGATGAGCCAAAGCCGCCCCGTATGCAATTGCAAAATCAACCGGGTCGGCACAATCGGCCAAGGTCTGCGTGTCGGTCACGGCGGAAGCGGTCAAATCAACAACATTAGCTTCAACGCCAACTCTTTCACTAAGCTGCTGACAGTTCACAGAACCGGTTGAGTCAAAAACTTTAAGGCAATTTATTGGCAGGCCGCCCTCAACCAAAGCAGTAGTTACAAGCACCTCTCTGACAACCAGCTCGCTTCTTTGCTGTGTCGGGCCCACAAGGAATGTTCGCACCGTAGAGGCCTTTTGTATCCCCGCCTCCGCCGGGAGAGGCGGGATAATCAAATAACCACGGCGGCCGGAAAGCATCACAAACAAAGGACGCAAACCTTCGGCCATAGATATCTTTTGGCAAATAAACCTCGATAGACAACTAACGTCCGGCTCTACGACCACAGGGTCAATGTTTGACTGCTGCAAAGCGCCGAGCACATCCGACAACATTTTCCGCTGTGTAGTAAAAACAGTTAGATTTGAGCCGCTATCGTTACTTGAAGTTATTCTGAAAGCCATTGCAACGTCGGTTATATCCGTGGCAAGTGCTTCTTCTGTGTCAAACCGGACGGTTGCAGCAATTCGCTTCGGGTCACTAAACTCACTATGCACACTGTGCTGCATAAACATCGCGCAATCCAAAGCCACCGCAACCTCGGAAAATTCCAATCTTCTCTCGGCACAACCCTGGGCGATAAGATTGGCCAGCAGGTGCAGGTTCGCTTGCTCATGCTCTTCAACAGAGACGCTAAAGCAGCCTACCACGTTGCTGTCTCCGCCCGCCGAACCGAGACAGACCACCGTTACCGTGCCTTTGCTCAAATAAATTCCCAGATAATTCTCAGATTCCACTTTAAGCAAACTCCTAAAAGCCTTTTTCTCAATCGGAGATTACAGCGATTCGCTTTACTGTTTTCCCGTCTTTCGTTATCGCTATTACAGATGATGCCTTCGCCACTCCGCTTATTACAGTCACTCTGATTGTAAAAAAGTTGCTAACAGTTGTGATATATTTTTCACACTTCCTGATAGAGTCAGCATATCTAAATAAGGATGTCCTTAAATCCTCCATATCCGCAAAGGGCTTTATGCGTCTTCGCTGTATTATTTCCCGGGCGATTCCATCAGCGTCCCCGCCGAAAGTAAAGGCCGCCTCCAATACATGTCGAGGTGCAGTGTTTATGTTAACCTTCGTTGAGCCCCATATCCCTATATACTTTAGAGCTGATTCCTTTCTGGTTTCGCTGATTATGGTCGGCCTGGCAAGAAGCTCCGTATCGATTAGCGAACTATGAAAAAGCTCTGCAAAATCCGCACCCTGCCTGGCAAGCTGGTCAGAGACAGATACGGTCCTTCTGGTCACAGGGGCTCGGGCGGTCCTTCTGACGGCGGTTGTTCTGCTGCCGGCGCTGCCGGCTGCTGGAGCCGGCGGCGGTGGCGCTCTTTCAGCAACGGTCACAGACAGGAACTCGACTTTGAACGGTTTTACTTCACTTATTCTCTTTAGCTCCTCTTTTAGCGAATCGATATTTTCTGCATTAAACCCCATCCACTCGCAGAAAGTCTCGAAACTTGCCTGCGATTCACGCTGAGCCGCTTCGTCACCTAACAATGCCCATCCGAGGGGGTATTTCGCATTTTCGTCTTCAATCTCAATCCTGACCGTCGCAGAGCCAATTTCAAACTCGGCCGGCTCGGTTACGAACGGCCATTCCGGACTGTATGGACCGCGTATTGTCAGAGAATTAGAATCGTTAGAGTCACCAATATCCCTGGTACCCCCTGCAACATCATTAACGTCATTGACATCATTAGCATCGTTGATGTCTTTGAGTTTTCTTTTACCGATGTCCCTAAAATCCCCGCCTGCATTGAGAGCGCCTCCTTGCAATTTGGCAGCCCACTGGGCCAAAAGTTCCCGATAGTCGGTCTCGCTAAGGGTAAATAAATCGGAAAAATCCGGTTCATTCGGCCGGCTAATCAACTGCGGGCTAATATCTTCCAAGGTAGCCATCGCATACTTTACCGCTGAGTCACAAGCATAGCGAGCTTTGCTGTAATCTATAATATACTGGTCGCGATGACGCTGAGCCGATATGCGGCTGCTTAAAGTATAAGCCAGAGTCGAAAGCACAACCAACAGCACTAATGTCACCAATAACACAATGCCTCGACTACCGCGACCTGTATGATTATTTAGAAATTTCGGAAGGTTGCTCATTACCTTTTTCTTCTTTCCCTATCGGCACAACTTCAAACCTGATTTTTCTGGTCCTATCAATGGCTATTGTCCGCGTGATTTTTTCGGTATCCAGCACATCGAAAGCGCCCGTTACTGTGTCAAAAGGCTGGGCAAAAGAAATAGTTGCCACAACACCGGCAGGCAGCGCATCGCTTGCCCAGTTATCTTGAAGGGTTTCGTCCTGCGGGACCTGTATCTTAAAAAAAGTCACACCGGCGCAAATCGGCACAAAAGAATAGTCCTTCTCCCAGACCTCTCTCTTTTCGTCGAGCAGTTTATCTTCCAACGCCATCCCGCTGTGGCTTCGGTATAAAACCAGGCTGTTAGAGTCCACGTCCATACTGCTCTGCCAGGTAATCTGTTCTAACACCTGTTCTACATCCTTGCCATCCCGGATAGTTTTCCGAATTGTAAGCCTCGCGGAAGGGAAGCCATTTTCAAATTTATTCTCAATAGTAATCTTCGCGTTCGAGCCGGCAGAAATTGTTCTGTCAAGGTCCTCGGCGATACGCTGCAGAACCTCGCAGGGCAGACGCGAGCTGTCAAACCTGCGAGATATTGCATCAGCCGAGCGCTCGGCACGGCTGTAAATACCTATCACCGCGACCAAAATCATCGCTCCTATCGTCAGGGCCGCAAGCATCTCAGCCAGCGAAAAACCGGACAGCTTTCTGGAAATGTTAAGAGTTTTTCTCATATTGTTTAGCCCGGTCGGCATCATCACAACTCAAAACCTCTGTTACTTTTGTTGCTGTCGTTTCATAAATAATTCCCAGATTTGCTGGAAATCCATTTTTTCAAGTTCTCCATACGTCAAGCCTGTCGTCGGCTCTATCTGGTTCAGCCAATTATCCTCAGCGGGTGTTTCCTGCGCATCTGGCTTACCTTGCTCCTTTGTTGGCTCCTTTGTTGGCTCCTTTGTTTTTGTTAGTTTTGCCAGATCAACTTCAGACTTTACCTGCTGATTCTTGTTCTCGGCGGTCGGGGCGCCGTTACTTGCTTTGAAGATATCAAGGTTCTTTTTAACAAAAGAGCCGTCCTCCAGAGCAACCATACCGTCATCGACCCACTGCTGTATAGTTTGCACATCCACACCGGCATACTCGGCAGCCGCCTCTACCGTTTCGATGAGCTGGCCGCCTACCCCCTCTTGTTCTCCCTCTTTTTCTTTTTCCTTGTTTGCCATAATCTGGAGCAACTGCTGCTTTGTTACATCGGTCAGCCAGTGCGTCAGCTCAACCGTCTGCGTCTGGCCTTCGGTGTCGGTGTACTCAGCCGAGCAAACTCCCCTGACCCACATTCGGGCCGTTATCGGCTCGTAAAATGTCTCAACCACAGTCTGCCATTTAATCTCAGGATAGTTATCACTGTTGCCGAACTCGGTGGTCTCCTTCGCTACATTAGAGGCAAGAAGCTTTTCCATATTCTCGCGTGCAACCTCAAAGGCCTGCATACGAATCTGGGAATTCGCCGCCGAAGCTACGCAGCGGCTTATAACAACCACCACGCCTGAACTGACGAGCGCCAGTATAACCAAGGCGGTTACAGCCTCTACTAAGCTAAAAGCATTCTCTTTTCTGTTCATAGTTCGTTGTTCGTAGTTCATCGATTAACAATGAACGATGAACTCATAAATAAATCAGAATGGAACTTCCTCTTTAGTTTTCGGCACCAGAAGCCGGACATCGCCTTCCTCCAGTCTGACAATTCCGTTGAGCCGGTTGACTACAACTGAATACGACCGCTCGGCTTCGTCCAGCAGAACGATTTTTCCGCCATACTGCCACCCTGAATGCCCCGCCCTGAATTTTGCTCTGCCTTCATTGGTATAGTCACCGTCATCGAATTCAACATAAACTACCCGGCAACTATTGCTGAAATCATCTTCGATAATAATCTCTTCTTCCAGAACCTGTGACAGGTCGGGGGAGGTAATTTGGCGGAGTAAAAAACTCTGCTCTGTCAGGTCAACGATAACTTCATATCTCCTGTTGCTTTCAGCCGCAGCAGATGCAGCCATTCGCATTGCTGAAACGAACTCTTGCACCTGTGCTTTGAATGTATTCTTTCTGAGTAGCCCCAGAAGATGCATCTGCGCCAGAAGCACAAGCAGTGCGAGCACCACTAACACCACCATCAATTCAGCCATCGTAAAAGCTGAATTTCTATGGCGTTGTCGCTGTCGGTTTCTTCTCCACATACGCATCGGTGCTGAGCAAGTCGGTATTGTAACCCTCACCGCCTTCTTCGCCATCGGCGCCGAGACTCTTGATTACAAATGGCTTGCCGCTCTCCGGATAAAGCTCATAAATAAAATCGTTTCCCCAGCCGTCTTTGGGTATTTGTGTGGTTTCCAGATATCCACCCGGCTCCCAGTTTGAAACGTCGCTGGGCTGCTCAATAAGGGCCATAAGTCCTTCCTCCTCGGCTGGGAATCGGCTGGTGTCCATCTTGAACTGATTAACCGCAGAGTGAAGAATCTTCAGATTGGCCATGGTGGTTGTAACACGGGCCTGGTCTATCTTGCTCGCCACTTTTGTAACTACCAGAGTGGCAAGCAAGCCGATGATAATCAGCACAGCCATAAGCTCAAGCATCGTAAAACCATACCTTACGGTTCTTTTCCTTTTTTTCTTTTCCATTTTGAACTCCCGGATAGTACCCTAAAATTTTCCTGCCGACACTTCCAGAATCGGCAATATAGTCGCATAAGCAATTATTCCAATAATTGCAGCCATAACAATTATAATAAGCGGCTCGAGCGCAGCACCTAATCTCTCAATCACTACATCGCTTGAAGCTTCGAGGTCTTCGCTGATATTTTTGAGCATCTTCTCCAGCTCACCGCTTTTTTCCCCAACAGCAACCATGTGAGCAATCGCAGGGGCAATAACACCGCTGTCTCTCAATGGAGTTGCGATATCGGCACCAGCAATAATCCTCTCGCGTGCCTGATGGACGGCTCGCCGCATAAGAGTATTACCCGTAACTTCTGCCACGACGCGAAGCGATTCGGCTATACTCAGTCCCGAACTAAGAAGGGTCGAAAGAGTCGATGCAAACCGCGAAACGACACGCTGCTTTATAAGAGGGCCAAACAACGGCAAGGACAGCATAAATTTGTCACGCAGGTATGCACCTCGCTTCGTTTTGAGAAACCTCCTGATGGCCCATACAATTCCAAACAAAGCACCGATAACCACCAGCAGCCACCAGCTGGTCATCACATAGCTTACGTTCATCAGTTGTCTGGTAATCCACGGTAATTGCTGCCCTGTCCTTTCGATCTGCTCGGCAATCTTCGGAATGACCTTCGTTGTCAGAATAAGAATGGCCATAATACAAAATATAATTAGAACCGCTGGATATATCATCGCTGTCTTTACCTTCGATTCGACCCGCTGGCGTTTTTCCATAAAGCCGGCAATGGTCGAAAGGCTTTCTCCTAATGTGCCCGTAACCTCACCTACGCGGACCATACTTACATAGATGACATCGAAATAGTCGCTGTAATCCTTCAAAGCATCAGTAAAGGACTCGCCCGTGATGACCCGGTCGCGAATGTCCGTAAGAGCGTTTTTGAATCGCACATCCGACATCTGTAAAGTAAGGACCGAGAGCGCTTCGGTCAGTTTAATACCTGAATTAAGCAGCGTGGCTAATTGCTTTGTAAAATCAATCAGCTTGCTCTTACTGCCTCTGCGGAAGATCAAAGACAGCACGGCTTTTCTTTTGTCCACCTCGCTGACTTCCGTAATTGAGGATGGATGAATACTCCGCACCCTCAACTGCTTTCGCGCAGCGTATGGGTTCTCAGCCGTAATCGCGCCTTTGACCTTTTTGCCATCCGTTGCTACCGCCGTATAGTGATACCTCGGCATAATCCAGACTCAAGACTCGTCAGTTTTACCTTTTGCATTTTAATTTTTGAATTTTACACGACGTCTGCCTGTGTCACTCTCAATACCTCTGAAACAGTTGTTATCCCCGCGAGCACTTTCCTGGCCCCATCCATCCGGAGCGTTTTCATCCCCGCATCGAGAGCGAGTTTCTTTATCGTACCTGCGGTTTTTTTCTTGTATATCAAGTCCTGGACTTCTCCATTAACCGGCAGCAGCTCATAAATACCTGTCCGCCCGCGATATCCTGTTTGAAAGCATTTTTCACAGCCCGCCCCGACAAAGAACTTCGTGCCGTTGTTTGCTTCAATTTCACCCAGGCCAAGCTCTTTTAACTCGTGAGCCGTAGGTTCGCTATGCTTTCTGCAATCCTCGCACACCTTTCGCACCAGCCGCTGAGCTATTATGGCAATCAGAGACGAACTTGCAAGATACGGCTCGACACCTAAATCCAGAAGTCGGCTCACCGCCCCGGCAGAGTCATTTGTGTGCAGCGTGCTGAAAACCAAATGACCCGTAAGAGAAGACTGTATCGCCATACGGGCAGTTTCTATGTCTCGAACTTCACCGACCATTATAACATCCGGGTCCTGACGCAGCACGTGTCGAAGTGCAGTTGCAAAAGTCATCCCTTTTTTCATAGCAACCTGAATCTGACTGATGCCTTCCAGCTGATACTCAATCGGGTCCTCAATGGTTATAACATTTTTCTCAGATGAATTAATCCTATTAAGGCAGGCGTAAAGGGTGGTGGTCTTTCCACTGCCCGTCGGCCCCGTGACAAAAATCACCCCGTGAGAGCGGTTCAGCAAAGAATCAAATTTTTGCAAATCGTCCTCCCACAGACCCAGCTCATTTAGCGCAAACAAACCGGTGCTTTTGTCAAGTATCCTCAGCACGCTGCGCTCGCCGTAGCTGGTCGGCACAGTGCTGATACGCAAATCAATCTCGCGCTGACCGAGGCGGACACTGCATCTGCCATCCTGAGGGAGGCGGCGCTCGGCAATATCCATACCAGCCATAACTTTAATACGGGAAATAATCAACGGCAGAACGTTCCTGTTCAGACTCAAAACATCATACAAAATACCGTCAACACGATAGCGAATCTGTAACTTATTTTCGTAGGGATGAACATGAATATCGCTTGCCCTTAGCTGCAAAGCACGAAAAAGCATATCGTTGACCAGCCGGATAACAGGCGGCCGATTCACCACGTCAAGCAGGTCATCCGAAGTAGCAACCTCACCAACGAGCTGGTCAAGATTCTGCGAATCAAGCTCCTCCGCTACCTCCTCGATTACAGTTGACCTCTGCTCATAAGCGACATCTATTACAGCCGTAATAGCGGCACGTGTCGATATCGCCGCCTTGACCGGCAGACCTGTCATCTTCGAAACATTATCCAGGGCATTTGCATCTAACGGCTTGGACAAAACCACCGTAAGCTCACCATCACTGGCCTGACGCTTTATCCCGATAAGAAAATGATGCTGAGCATAAGTCGCAGGAACAGCTTCGACAAATTCCACAGGCACGTCTTTTGCTGAAATTTCCGGCAGAAATTCCCACCCGAGGGCCTCGGCAAAGAGCTTCAAGACCGCATCTTCGGTAAAATAAGGACAGCCAAGCAAAACCTCATCGATTTGCCCGTGGCTGTTATTTTCTCCCAGAAATTTGGCCAATTGCTCGGCGTCAACCACCCCCGTCCTCTTGGCAGTTTGTATCAGTAAATCTTTCATTGGCCTATGCCTTGCCGTTCACTATTTTAACATCTTTTGAAAAATGGCAGAAATCTTCACGCACTTGCCTATTCCGTATCCAGCACATGCAAAGGCTTCATCGGCTGGGGTTTTATACCTGGCAGTCCTTCATAGGTCTGGATAGCGGTTTCAGATTTCTCAAACGCGTCCCTATTCTTTCCCGATATTACCTTTATATCTGACAGCCCCTTTTCCCCTTCACTTGGCCTGAGGATGTTCGCCTTGACAAATACGTAAAGCTTCTTTTGGGTGCTGCTGTCGTCTATTTTCCTGAAAAGTCCGCCCACAATCGGCACATCGCCTAACAGCGGCACCTTCCAGTTTGTCTTGAGTTGGTCCAATGTTAATATGCCGCCAAGAATTATCGTGCTGTTGTCGGGCACCGTAACTACCGTCTCAACATTGTTTTCGGTTTTGTCGGGTGGCGCCTGATTTGCCGCGATTCCACCCTGTGGTGCCGGTTGACTTGAACGCACCATTTTTAGCTCAAGACGAAGCAGACTACCCTCGCTGATATGGGGTGTTATGTCAAGCGTGATACCTGACGGAAATGTGTCAAAGGTGTAGCTTGTACTTATGGGAGTTCCCCCCCCGGTGACGTTAGTGGCGACGGTCGATGCGCTCCTTGATACATATATGGTGTTTGTTGTGTCAATGTGGCCTTTCTCGTTGTCATTAACGAGTATCTTCGGTTTGGCAAGAACACGCCCATAGCCCTTTTTCGACATCAGTTTCAATAGAGCCTGGATATGACGGTCGGCATAAAAACCCTGTCCGTATAACCCGTCTCCCAGGACAGAAGTCGCCTCTTTGACTGTGTCCGAGGGAAAAGGCTGAAGTAGAGCGGTCGCGCCGGAACCGAGCTTCTGCATTGACCCACCCGGTGCCATTTGCGGGAACTTGGAGATCAACTGTAAATCATACGTGAATGCGTCAACCTCGCTGATTTCGACAAGTGTGACATCTATAAGAACCTGTGGCCTTCGCTTATCAAGCGTTTTTATCAGGTTGCCTATCCATTCCTGGTTCTTTTTACTGGCATAGACAATGATGGAGAAAGTATTCTTATCAGGGACAATAATGATTTCTTCTTCTGTCTTCTTTACTACCTGCTGAATCTTGCCTTCCTTGTCTTTGACAGTCTCCTTAATGAGCTTATCAAGCACCTCCGCCATATCTTCCGGCTTCTGGTTCTCAAGAGGATAAATTACATAAGGTATCGTGCCCTTCTCAGTTTCACTATCCACGTAACCGATAATCATCGTAATCTGCGCGTGTTGCTCTGCTGTCGCATTAACCAGAAGCGTGTTCGTCGGCTCAATTACAATCACCTGTGGCTGTTCCACAGGGGCTTCTGTTACCGCGCTACTCACACCGGTCGTACCGGTCGTGCGACCAGCAGGCATGCCAGGCGTTGGAGGCTGGCCAGCCACCTCAGGTCTGGCAACCCCGGTAATTCTCGAAGTAGTCTCCGGAGTGCCGCCAATTATACCAAGCTCCTGCAGCTTCTTCCTGACCTCCTGGGCATCCACATGCTCAATCTTATATATCTTCATCGTCCGCAGATCCTGCTGCGCCGTGTCAAGAGCATCTATTAAGCTATCGACGATGGTTAATTGCTCTTCGAGTCCTATCATCAGGATGCGGTTTGTTCTTTCGTCTGCATCCAGGTACACCCCTGTCTGGGCCGCCGTGCCGGTGGGCGTAACCTGTCGAGCTGCTGGTGGTACAGGCGGCATTCGAGCCGGCGGCATACCAGGAACAGCGCCCGGTACCGCTGACGTTGCGGCGATAGTAATCGACACGTTTCCCAACTGTTCAGCAAGCGCTTTGACTTTCGGAGCGAGCGTCTTTGCCATTGTATATCTTAACTGCCTGAACTTGAATCGCCTCGGCGCACCCGGCTTATCAATCATCTCCAGAAGCTCTTCAATCCTGGCCATACGATAGGCGTATTCCGTAACGATAAGCGAGCCTGTATCGGCAATCGGCGAGACGGTTGTCCCGAGCTTCATACTATTCAAAAGATTCATCGCACTGGTTGTATCTACGTGTTTTAGCTGGAATGCACGGGTGATTACCACATCTCCATGCTCAATCTTGCCCTTCTCTGTCTGCAAGGTAGGGTCGATTTCTAACACCCTGGCCAGAGGGACTATAGTTACAAGATTACCCCTACGGGTCATCGCAAATCCTCTAAACCTCATCACCGATTCCAATAAAGGATACAAATCCTTTACGCGCAGGTCACCTCGAAGCCTGCCATGAAGCTTCAGCGTTACCTCGCCTGCCATCAATTGCGCATCTGTCGGGTCGTACATATAGTCCAGATTCAAATATTCACCCACAAGACCCAACAAATCAATTATTCTAAGCTTTTCAGGCAGAACTATCTTAAGAGCTTCGTTTCCATTAGGAAGAGGCTCCGGCTCGTATGTCCTGACAGTGGCAGCCGGTCTTGTTACTCTTGTCTTTCGCTCTGATACGGTCGCAGGGACGTTTGGTTCGTTCGACTCGGCTGGCTCCACAGCCCGCTTCTTAACCTTTGCCTCTATCTTTTCCTCTCCCGGCTGCCCAAGGGCTGAAACAATCTTCTCCAACAGGCCCACCGGTGCAATAGCAACCACAAAGTCATTGTGCACATCTATAATCGCTTTGGCATCTGTTTGGTCCTCCGGCGGGCTGGAAAAGGTCCCGATTGATATACCGCCAACCTTTGCTGCAATCTGCTCGTTAGTAGGCAGATTCTCAACTTCCGAAGCGGAGGAAATCGCCTTTATGGCAAACTCTTCCTCAGCATCCACAAGTTTCAAAATAGCCATTGCTTTGGTTAACTCATTCGGCTGAGCTGTCACCAAAAGCGTCCCGGTACCAGGAAGCTGGGAAACCGTCCCAATATTGAGCTCAGCTAAATATTTCTTGCCCCGTTCAGCCGATATGTGTTTCAAGGTGAGAATCTTGTATTGTACCGGCTGATCCGGCAAAGACCCGTCAGGACGTTTTGCCGGGCCGGACTGCCCCGCAGCAAAAGCAAAACCAGCCCATAGTAGGGACATTATCGCCAGAATGCAAAATTTACTGTAACCCTCGTAGCGTAATTGTCGTTTCGCCATCTCTAATTACTCCGTAGTCCGACAAACTAACAATTCCCCATAATACACCCAGTTTTTGTATTCACCGGGCATCCTAAACCTTGCTGACACAATCTCCTCTGATAATAAGGTCTTACGACGGTATCTCCTTAAGTCAGTAGGTGGGCCGGGACCACTCACCGCTTATTTAATCAGACATAGAAAAAGGCCAAAAGTTCCCCAATTTCAGGTGAAAAACTGTTTTTCGTCCGACAGCAATCTGGCAAAACACTATATGCAGCTAAAACAGAACCCCCCAAATATGGGTTTTTACTAATCCCAGCTTGACTTTTTTGGGATTCCGGAAGGCAGCAGGGTTCCTCTCATCCGATTTATTGCAAAACTGCCCCCTCAATTAGCCAATAACTATTATCACCCCTTTTTAGTTATTATCACATTGTATGCTATCTGTTCGGGGGTGGGGGTCTAATCGGCCTACGCACTCTGGTTACTGGCCTACTACTCTTCGGTGACGGTGTCGGTGGCGGTAGATTTGGGTCCCGCTGAACGCTCTCCAGCTCTTTGCCCAAACCATTCAGATTGTTCGCCTCCTCCGCACTTACACGTGTGGCTTTAGAGTCCTCCATAAGCTTTTCTATCACCGCTGCAGCTCCCTCCTCGCTGCTATCTCCCGAACCGGTTTTATCAGACCTCGAAGATTTCTGCAAGCTTGCTAACTGCTCGACAAGTTTTTCCAACGCAACTTGCTCATCGGTACTTACCGCTGGGGCGATTTCCTCTGGGGTGCTTACTTCTATCGGCGGAATATACGTGCTTACCACACTTGCAGTAGGTTCACCTAAAGCCGGTGAAGTGGATGTGCCGCCTGTCGCCCCAGATGCCGAGCCCTCAAGAAGGCTTATCCCTGTCGGCCTCTGCTCAGCCACAATTTCAAAAGTCCTTTGCCCGTCGCGAACAACTACAACCCCATCTTTAATCTGCTCAATAACCAAACGGCCCACCTCGCCGGATTGCCTGACCCAGTGTAACCCTTTGCCTGGTTCGTCAATAAATGCCAGCGACTGTTCCGGGCGAGACTGATAAAAACTCGTGCCGACCAGTGTAAATTTGGCTGAAACCGGAGCCGGCGGCCTGACTACAGGTGTTACTGTGGGTGCTTGCGCCACCGGTTTCGGCCTAACGGGCGGATTCAGATATAGCGCAAAGGCCTCCGCCTGCTTCACCAGCGGCGAAACCTCGCTTTCGCTCTCTTTCGCTTTATTACCCGCCGCCTCTCTGAATTTTGCTATTACCCCGGCAGAATTCAAAAACTGCTCAATCTGCCCATCGCTGCGAACTCCAAAAACGACAGGAAAAACGAAAAGAATCCCCGCCAGGACCGCCGCCGCAATACTTGTTATTCGCAATGTCTTTATCATATTAGTCTTTCCGACTTCCTTATTTTTTGACATCGCTGCAGGCATTTGGTTCCCGCCAGTGAATGATTTTTCCCAGATAAAGCTGCTCATTTCCTGCATAGTTGCTGCTCTGCTCCGGGGTATGGCAATCAAGGCATTGCGACTTTGGCTCGGTGCTTTTGGTTCTTCCCAGAGTTCTGATATGTTCGGAGCCTGGGCCATGACAATTTTCGCAGCCGACATTTTTCAAATAGGCGGTTTTCCCTTCCGAAACAAAACCGCTTTCATACTTCATACCAACCGTATGACAGACGACGCATTCCGGGTCGAACTGTGCCCCAACGCTCTGGAGCGTCGAAAAGCCGCGCGCGTGCGGCTCGCTGCTCCACTTCTCATATTCGGACTCGTGACAGGGCTTGCACGATTCTGAGCCGATATATTTCAAACCATTCGGCAGGGCAAAACGTCCCAATTTCTCCAGCAGATTGCTATCCTTTAGAAGCTGTTGGTAGGATTTATACAGTTCAACAAGCAACTTTTCCTGCGGTAAGTTCTCAGTTACCGGTATAGCAGAAAAGCCAATTTTTAACTTGTCCTCATTACTGCCATCTGTTATTTGCAATCTGGTTACATACCTACCGAAGCGGCCCACAGAGAAAACCAGAGGCTTTTTGTTCGGGTCACCAATAGCCATCGGCTCATCAGATTCGGCCGGACAAACCAGACAATCTATAAGAGGTGCACTACTTGCAATAGAACCAATAATGGCAGCGTCACAACGATTCAGGATAGCAATATTAACGCTCCGCGAGCCGCGGTGCGGGGTAAAAACCTCTGCAATTTGCTCGGCCCTGCCGGATTCCATATCAAAGGCCGCAACTGTTATAGATACATCCCCATTTCTCATTTGCAACCGTCTCGTAAATTTTACCGGCACCTTTACCCCGTTAGAAAAACGACTTTCCCTCTCCGTAGTAGGAACTACGAAGGACGAATCTTTTTTAACGGGGTGAACATCGGCCCGGCCATAAGGACCTATGATATTGAAAGACGAGCCGATACTGTCCAACAGCCCAAGGGTTTTGCCTATTTCGATGTCTTTCTCGGTCAGGTTAACTACGTCGTAGCCGAGCAGTCCAAAAGCCTGTATTATTATATTGAATTTGATTAGGTCCTGTTCGCTGTCACTATTGACAAGTCCGCCCGTATCGACAATCAGCCTTTTCTGTTTCGGCACGCCGGCAAACACCGCTGAGCGTCTGTCGAGCCCTCCTAATTGTCCGCCTGAACAGCCACACGGCTTCAAGGCCCCAAGCTCATTGCCGGTAAGAAAAACACTGACCCCGTTAGAGATTTCTTTTGGGTATCTAACGGGGCTGACCTCATCAACAGTTTTGAGTTTTCCGGCCGGCCCGCCCCGCGGCGGGCAGCTCGACATCGTTACGAGGCACCAGGCCCCCACTGTCAACAAGCATAAGCAGGCCTTGAATTTTCGATTTTCGATTTTCGATTTGTGATTTACAATCGGCATTCGACAATCGGCATTCGGCAATCGGCCTACTGCTTCCGTTGATAGAACCCGCGACAGGTAACTGTAAGTTTCTCCCCGCCTTTTATATTCACAGAAAATACATCCGTGAAAATCCTCTGGTTGGCTAAAGCCTCCGGCGGTGTTATCACCAGCTTGAACTGGTAGCCATTGTTAATCTTCTGCTGACTGGAAACCGTTATGATATTACTTTGAGATGAAGCTGATTCAACCTCGAAATCCACACCATAGTTGTTCAATACCCACAGGTCCCTCTCTATCGGCTTTTGCGGCTCAGCATTGAAAACGATAATCAACGGCGGGTTGACTTCAAATGCCGACAGCGTATTAAACGGAATAGCAACCGTATCACATTCCGGATGAGTTAAACTAATCTCAATCACTCCATTCAGCCCTTTTCGCAGTCTTTCAACATCGAGCTTCGGCTGAAGAACAAACTTCGTCGCCTCCACAGAATAATCTACGTCGGCAGTTATGCAATCGCCTGTTGATTTGAACCGCTTGATTGAAAATGGCTTGCCATCAAGACTGGTAAGCGTAATACTCGGACAGTTCGCATCGCTCTTTAACAAAAGGTTCAGTCTGTCTGGTTGGAAACTTACTCTCTGGACAATCGTGGCCTTTATGGTCAGTGTCACCCGTGGCGTTGCCTTATCGTTACTATTTACATGCACTTGCCTTCGCAGAATACCAGACTGTTGGCCTGCACGGCATTCTACCTCAATTGTCCCCCTTTCTCCGGGTGCATATTCTTTCTTGCTTAGCTGCTTGCTGACACAACCGCAGCATTCCTCAACACTCGTGATTTTCAACAAGATATTTCCGGCGTTTGTAAACTTAAACTCACCGGTCTTCTTTGTTCCCGGCCCTATCTCGCCGAAATCGTAAACCACCTGTTCAAACATAATCTTCGGCCCACCTATGGTGGCTTCATTGGCCTCGGGTATTTTAATTTTCTCCGGCGGACTAATTGGCGCTCGTGGTTTTTCGGCCACCCTGGCTTGCTCTCGACAACCAATCCCCAAAACCAGAACACAACTGACAATAAGAAATCGGACCCGCCTTCGGCGGGCTAAATTAAGGCACTTGCGCTCCATATTCTTGTCTCCAACAATTTCAAATTTACAATTTCAAATTATAAGCATCAAAGACTTCAGTTTAACAGAAAAAACGCCCGTTGGCAAGAGCCAGCAATTTCAAATTCTGCTTGCTGGCAGTTCTTACTTTTTCTTATTTACCCTTCTTGGCCCGGCTGTCTGGCGTCCCCACAGTGGCTCCACCATTTGAGAGTTCCACTTCTCGAAAGCCTTTTCCAATTCCTTTACAACGTCCGGCTTTTCCGCCTTCAGGTCCCGACTCTCACCAATATCCGAAGCCAGGTCGAAAAGCCCCGTCTCGCCACTCATAGTTACCAACTTCCAGTTTCCTTTCCTTACCGCATGGTTTTGCCCGGTCCGCCAGAAAAGCATTTCGTGAGGTGCCGCCTTCTTTTCACCGGCCAGATACGGCAGCAGATTAATACCATCAAGCTTGCGGTCTTTGGGTAGTCGGGCTCCTGCAGCAGCCGCAGCCGTCGGAAGTATATCGAGCGAAATCACAGAATGCTCGTAAATCTGGCCGCCCTTTAACCGCCGAGGCCATTGAATCATAAAGGGAACCCGAATCCCGCCTTCGTACAATGTCGCCTTGGTCGCCCGCAGCAGACCGTTATTAGAGCCGTTTCCTTGAGTTGGTCCGCCGTTATCGCTGACAAAGAATACCAGTGTGTCCTCTTCAATTCCGAGGGTCTTTAGTTTGCCCAGCACCGAACCAATCCCTTCGTCCATAGCGGTCATCATTCCCGCATACACTCGCCGCTTCGGGTCACTTATCTGCTCGAACTTACTCTGGTATCGTTCGGGCGCCTGCAACGGCGCATGCACCGCGTTGTAAGTAAGATAAAGAAAGAATGGTTTATCGCGATGATGCTCAATGAAAGCAATTGCTTCTCGCGTGAACGCATCGGTCAGGTACTCCTTTTCATCCACCGGCTCGGTCCCACGCATTATAGGATTGGCAGAACCCAGCCCCGGGTCGGTATAAGAATGAGACCCACCCAGAAAGCCAAAGAATTCATTAAATCCTCGTTTGAGTGGGTGAAAATGCGGCGCATCACCTAAATGCCACTTGCCCACTATGCCGGTGGTATAGCCCGCCGACTTAAGCACGTCCTCTATTGTCACCTCCGTCAGCGGCAGACCTACACCCTCTTTCAAGCCCTCGCGCGGCGCACCGGGATTAAACTCGTGTCCGAAACGCTGCTGATACCGCCCCGTCACCAATCCCGCCCGTGTGGGGCTGCATACACCACACGAAACGTATCCATTCGTGAACCGCACCCCGGTTCGTGCAATAGAATCGATATTCGGCGTCGCAATGTCTTTGCAGCCCTGGCAGCTAATATCGGCGTATCCCATATCGTCGCCGACGATAACGATAATATTCGGCCGCTTCCTTTCCTCTCCCTGTATTTTCTTCTGGGCCATACTGGTACAGCCCGGCAATACAAATGCCATCCCTGCTGTAGCACCTACCCTTTTAAGAAACTCTCTTCTCGTTTGCCTTTCCATATCTGTTATCCTTTCATCCTATTTGATTTCTACAAAACCAGCCAGAATTTGAAATCTCAAATTTCAAATTTTGCGGCCGAACCCTTGCAAAATGAAGACCCAACCATTATTATATCATCGATTTTCGGTTGCCGAATGCCGATTTATCCTTCGTCCGGCAAATACGTTCTGCCGGACTACGGAGAATAGATTGTAAATCGCAAATCGCAAATCGTAAATCGAAAATTCACTTGGGAGTAATATATGCACATACAGAGTCCCAGCTCGACTGAGCTCGCCAAAATCGAAGTTTCCATAGTAGTGCCGCTGCTTAATGAGCAGGATAACCTCCGGCCGCTTTACCAGCAGCTCACAGAAACATTAGCCGACAAATACAACTACGAACTAATATTCGTCGATGACGGCAGCACCGACGAAAGCGTCGCCGTATTAGCTGGTTTGGCAAAGGGGGACCCTAAAGTTCGGGTCATTCGTTTTCGCAAAAACTTCGGCCAAACCGCAGCACTCAGCGCCGGCTTCGACCACGCTCGAGGTAAAATTATCGTCGCAATTGACGCCGACTTACAAAACGACCCCGCAGACATCCCTAAAATGATTGCCAAACTCAAAGAGGGATTTGATGTTGTCAGCGGCTGGAGGAAAAAAAGACACGACAACGCCATCACCAGACTCGCACCTTCCATAATCGCCAACTGGCTGATTGCCCGAATCACAGGCGTCAAGCTCCACGATTTCGGCTGCACACTTAAGGCCTACCGCAAAGATGTCCTGGCCGAAATAAAACTATACGGCGAAATGCACCGTTTCATCCCGGCTTTAGCAAGCTGGAGCGGGGCAAAAATTTGCGAAATGGTAGTCAACCACAGACCTAGAACTAAGGGTGCCGCCAAATACGGCCTCGGACGCACATTAAAAGTGATATTAGACCTTATTACCGTCAAATTCCTCGGCTCATTTTCCACCAAACCAATTTATATTTTTGGCGGCCTCGGAGTGATAACGACACTGGGGGCAATAGCTTCCGGCCTCGTTGTTCTTTATCAAAAATTCATCTCCTCTCAACATCTGGCTATGAATAGAAACCCGCTGCTGGTTCTAACAGCACTGCTTATTGCCACTACCATTCAGTTCATTCTGATGGGCCTGCTCGCTGAGCTTTTAGTTCGAACATATCACGAATCACAAAACCGTCCGACTTACGTCATCAAAGAAATCCTCGGCTCGACTGAGCTCGCCAAGACCGATGAAAGTGGAGGTCGGAAATGACGCGAGACACAAGACACAAGACTCAAGACCCAAGACTCAGGTGGCAGCAACAATCGAAAATCGAAAATCGGAAATCGAAAATTCCCTTCGTTTTTGTTGTAATAGCAATTCTGGCAGCCATTCCCTTTTCTTTAGGAAAGTATTTTGAATTCAACCAGCCTGACCCCTTCGATGGCGGGGGATATGCCTATTCCGCCAAACACGTACTCGATGGCGCCAGAATCGGCATAGAGGAAAAGCCAAGCGCTCAGCTGGGAACACTGCTGGTTAATATGCTCGGCGTCGTTCTGACGGGTTTTAATGAGACCGGCGCCAAATTGGTACAGACAATCCTTCAAGCGGTTGCGTTACTGTTTATGTTCATTGCTATACGAAAACTCTCCGGCACCTTATCTGCTGCTGTAGCTGTAATCGTTACTTCGGTTTATCTCTCTGCACCGTTAATTGCTAAATTCGGCAATGTCAAAGAACAATATATGATTGCCTTTATGGTGATGGGAATAAGCTGTCTTATTCTCCATCAGATCAGCAGCAAATGGTGGTATGCAATGTTGGCGGGCGCCTTTCTTAGCTGGGCACCGCTGTTCAAGCAAACCGGAGTCTCGGCAATCGGAACGGTCGGTTTATTTGTTATCATTCAACCCCTTCTGAAAAACAGAACCTGGAAACAGACGGGCATTGACATCCTTCTGTTGTGGGCCGGCGCAGCAGCCGCCATGGCACCCTTGTATGTGTGGATTCTCGCGTGGAAGGTGCAAATGCCTTTGCCTTACTCGTTTGTGTGGCAAACGCTCGGAAAGTTCCTGCCTTCCAGTCCAGATGCCGGCCAGGCAATAGTAGTATCGGACTATGTTACCGAACACCGAAAACTCGTCCCCTTTTCACAACAATGGCCCATAGTATTACGATACTATCTCTTACTCATACTGCCGGTCGCACTGGCTATAGGCGCCATTGCTGCAAGAATTGTGCGGGTGATTTGCTCTATTACTTCTCCGGACAGAATAAAGCCGAAGACCTACGACCGCTTCGTGCTGCTATTGGCTATCTGGTGGGTGCTGGATATGGCGTTTGTGTGGATTAGCCCCGCCTCGTATGAGCAATACTATCTGCCGTTAAATGCCTCCGCTGCTATGCTGGGCGGATACTTGATAGCCATTTACTCCGACTACGCAAAGGGCGCCGTGTACAAAACCAGGCCCGCGATAATAGGTGTTGTCGGCTTGTCAGCAATGATAATTATGTCCTGGCACATATTCTTCGGCATAAAAACAAGCCCATACACCGCCCAACCTTACGATGGAAGACAGAGAGGTTACACCCAAAAGCTGGAAGAAATCTCTCAGCGGCGAATCCGGAACTTGAAAGGCTACTGGGAGTTTGCGGCAGAATATATCCGCACGCATTCCCAGCCGACAGATAAAATCTACGTCTGGGGCTGGTATCCGGGCATATATGTCGCCGCCCAGAGATTCAGCGCCGCCTCAGCAGCTTGCAGTATGCCTCGACCGGCGCCACAGATACTGGCACAGTTAGTTGCGCAGTTGCTGGATGAGTTCCAGCAACAAATGCCCAAGTTTATCGTTGACTCCCGTAAGCGCCACGTCCCCACCGACAGGCCGCCCTACGAATTATGGCCGATAGTGCCGAAGGGCTTTATGGGAGCGGAAAAACCCCGCTTCCTGCCGTTAGATAAAAACACAATAGAAGCATACGACAGGGACTGGAGTAAAATGTTGCGAGAGCGTTTCGACGAGGATGAGGCCCTCCGATATGAGGCGCTGAAGCCGCTGCGAGAATTTGTTATGAAAAATTACAAAATCGTTCAGCTTTTCGGCGAGCATGTCTTGTTTGAGTTGCCCGCCAAAGGCGGGTCCACCCCGAATAAGGAGCCGCAATAGTTGTGTCGAAGTTAAACTTGCTTATGCTCAACTATGAATTTCCACCTATCGGCGGCGGAGCAGGCAACGCTCATCTGTCTCTGTTAAGACAATACGCTGATAACAGCGACCTGAGAATAGACGTCCTAACTTCAGCGCCAAAGCCGGGGTTTTTTACCGAAAACTTCTCCAAAAATATCACTATTTACAAAGTCGGCCTTCACAAGAAAAACCTCCACTTCTGGCGCAGGACGGAAATAGTTGAGTGGTTGCTCAAAGGCCCGCACCATTACCGTAAGCTCCTGCGAGAAAATGATTACGATTTAGCCCACGCCTTTTTTGGTTTTCCGACAGGTTGGCTATGCTACCGCAGCGCAAATAAATTGCCCTACATAATCTCTCTGCGCGGCTCGGATGTGCCGGGAAAACACGCAAGGCTAAAGCTCGATTATAAAATCTTCGGCCCTCTTTTGTTTAAGCCTATCTGGAAAAACGCTGCTGGTTTGGTGGCTTGCAGCCAGGGCCTGAAGGACCGAGCGCTGAAGTTTCTGCCATCAGTCTCAATCGACGTTATTCCAAATGGTGTTGAACTCGACCGCTTCTATCCTGACAAATCCGACAAAAAAACGGATACGGTAAGGCTTCTAACGGTGGGCAGATTATCTGTCACCAAAAGAGTGCCAATGTTGATAGATGCCATTCAGATTCTGCATAAGGATGGCTGTAAAGTCCGTTTCACTATAGTCGGCGGCGGCGCATTAGAGCATCAGATAAGGCAAATCGTAAAGGACCAAGGCTTTGCCGACATTATTGAGATAAACGGCAGAATAAGCGCAGAAAAAATACCACAAGTTTACCGTCAGAACGATATTTTCATAAGCGCCAGTATGCAGGAGGGAATGAGCAATGCAATGCTCGAAGCAATGGCATCCGGATTGCCGATAATTACCACCCGCTGTGAAGGAGTCGAAGAGCTTATAGCCGGTAACGGCGTTATCGTGGAAAAGCCAACCCCGGAAGATATTGCAGCTTCAATCAAGCAGCTCATACAGGACCGGCGCACCTATGGTTCTATGTCGGCTGCATCAAGAAAACAAGCAGCCCTGTTTAGCTGGTCTTCTATCGCAAGTCGATATCTTCGGTATTACTATGAAGTCTTAAAAAGCAAAAGGGAATCTGCCCCCCCTTTAGCAAGAAAGCAGGGGGGCGGAGCGCATAAGAATATATGTGTGGAATAGCCGGCTTTAACTGGCCAAATCAAAATCTTCTCGAAGAGATGACCGACACCCTCAAACACAGAGGCCCGGATGACGAGGGATTCTACGTGGACAATTCCGTCTCTCTGGGTCACAGGAGACTATCCGTTATCGACACTTCTGAAAAAGGCCACCAGCCGATGAAATTTAGGAACCTTGTCATCACCTATAACGGCGAAATATACAACTTCAGAGAACTAAAAGAACAACTCAAGTCCAAAGGTTACAACTTTGTTTCCAATACCGATACCGAAGTTGCACTCTGCTGTTATCACCAATGGGGACCGGCCTGCGTGAACAGATTCAATGGAATGTGGGCTTTCTGCATCTATGATAGCGAAAAAAATGTCCTGTTTCTGTCAAGGGACCGATTTGGAGTAAAGCCCCTCTATTACTATTTCGACGGCAGCCAATTCATCTTCGCTTCCTCGCTACAAGCCATCAGAAAGCACCCCGACTTGTCGGGGAACCTCAATATCAGCACGCCGGCTCTAAATTTCTTCTTTTACCAAAAATACATCGGCAATGACCTGACCATATTCGAAAACTGCTACAAACTAAGACCAGCCGAAAACCTTCTCTTCGACTTAAACCGAAAGATGCTCACCAAAACAAAATACTTCGCCCTCGAAGAAGAAATATCCAGACATCAAAACGCCCCACTAAAGGAAAGGCTCGAATCGATTGAAAACCTCATCGCCGATGCCGTCGAGAAAAGACTTATCGCCGATGTGCCGGTAGGAAGCTTTCTCTCCGGCGGAATTGACTCATCCCTGATTTCCGCCATTATCAGCAGAAACCACAAAGACTTCGACACTTTTTCAATCGGCTTCAAGGACCGCTCCTACGATGAATTGAAATACTCGAAACTGGTCTCGGAATATATCCGGACCGACCATCACTTTGATTATATGGAGGTCGATGAAGATATTGTTAAATTCGTAATAGGAAATATGGACGAACCTTTCGGCGATGCCTCCGTGTTTCCAACCTATCTGCTATCGAAAATAACCCGCCGGAAGGTCACGGTCGCCTTATCCGGCGATGCCGGCGACGAGGTCTTCGGCGGTTATGACACCTATAAAGCATACAAAATCGCACGATATGTACCTGCAGCCGCAGCGAGACTATCAAAGTATTTGATTGACCTTCTGCCGCCCTCCGACGAAAAGATGTCTTTAAGCTTTAAGATGCAAAGATTCGTAAGAGATTTTGACGCCGATATAAATAGAAGACACCTGAACTGGATGGCCACCTTCAACGACCCCCAGAGACAAAGATTATTGAATGAGCGTTTTGTAAGTGGCGACTGTCTTATCAACTTCGGCTCCGGAAAAAACCTCCTTTCAATACAGCTAAATGACATCTACAATTATCTTCCAGAGGACATCCTGAAAAAGGTTGACCTCGCCTCAATGCTTAATTCCCTCGAGGTCAGAGTGCCTTTTCTCGACTATCGACTTGTTCCCCTGGTTTTGTCCCTGCCGGAAAAATATAAAGTCAGAAATCTCACAACAAAGTGGCTTTTGAAAAAGATTGCCTCTTACTATTTACCAAGAGAAATAGTGCACAGGCCCAAAAGAGGTTTTACCGTCCCCATTTCCAAGTGGATTCGCAAAAGCGACTTAATCCGCCAGTTTCTAACCAATCTCAGTTACTACGAGCATAACTTGCTAAACTATGATTATGTTCAAGAAATGTTTAATGCCCATATTGATGAAAAACAGGATAATGCAAGACAATTGTGGCTGGTCTTTGTCTTTAATTACTGGATGTCAACGCAGCAACATCAAGGGATGGAGTAATTACCGGTGTCTGCAGCAGCTAAAGAATCGCCTATTCGCGTGTGTTTTGTTGCCCCTAAGGCGTATCCCTTGTTTAACCCCGAGGTGAAAGGAGTTCTGGGGGGCGCGGAGGTGGACCTGTATTTTCTTGCCACCGAACTGGCAAAGGATAAGGACTTCGCGGTAAGTTTCCTCACCGCCGACTACGGCCAGAAAGAAACTGAAACCGTCGAGGGCGTCAAGATTATTAAGACGCTTGATTTTAGAGAAAGTCCTTTAGTCGGAGCTATCAAGGTTTGGAAGGGGCTTCGCAAAGCCGATGCTCATATATATTTTCAGGAGGCCGCATCCTGGGGCACATTTTTGGTCGCTCTGTTTTGCAGATTGCACAAAAGGATATTCTTCTATCGCACTGCCAGCGAGCAGGAATGTGATGGCACATATCTGAAGCAGCATTGTTTCGCCGGCAGAGCATTTCGCTGGTCATTGCGCAATGCAGCGCAAACCATCGTCCAAAATGAAATTGACAAAAACAATATCAAACGAACTATTGGTATCTGTTCGACAGTCATACCAAATGCGCATCGCTTGCCTGTGTTACGCGAGGTCCAAAGAGATACCATACTGTGGGTCGGCAGAAGCGCACAGCTTAAAAGACCGGAACTTTTTATACAGCTCGCTGAAAAAATGCCTAATGAAAAATTTGTGATGATTTGTCAGCACGCGACAGGCGATGAAAAATACGAAGAATTATTGGCTCGAGCCGAAGAGGTCAAGAACTTACAGTTTATTGAGCACGTTCCGTTCCGCGAGATTGACGGCTACTTTCAGCAAGCGAAGGTATTTGTAAGCACCAGTGAGTCGGAAGGATTCCCGAACACTTTCATTCAGGCGTGTAATTATGCCGTGCCAATTTTGTCGCTGAATGTAAACCCCGACGGATTTCTGGATAAGCATAACTGCGGGCAGTGCTGCAACGGCCAGTTTCAAAAGCTCATTGATTCGCTGAAGATTATGCTTCAAGAACAGCGTTACCTGGAAATCGGCAGGAATGCAAGAAGGTATGTCGAAGAACACCACGACCCGACAAAAATTATCTGGAAGTATAAAGCTGTCTTTCTGCAATTGGCAGGACAGCTTAAGTGAGTGAACTTTGGGTGCGGGTTTAACAAGCCAGCGAGAAGTCCGCACTTTATCGGAAGATAAGATGCCCGTAAAAGTCCTACACGTAATAGGCAGCTTGGGTTGCGGCGGGGCACAAGTCGCCCTAAAACACATCATCGAGAACATGAACTCTGAAGAGGTCGAGGCGTTTGTATATCCCCTCAGGTCCAAGGAAATACTCATACCGATTAAGGGAAATGTAATAAAATGCCAGTACCGCAATTACGACCCCCGGAAGTTCTTTACAATTTTAAGGTTGTGCAAAGAACACAATATAGACATTTTAGAAGCCCACCTGACTAAGCCAATTATGGGCTGCCTGTTCGCAAGCTTCTTCCGGAAATGCAAAGTAGTTGTTCACGAGCATGGTCCTGTGTTCGAAAAGGGACTTCAGTACTCTTTTTACAGGCTCGTGCTGAGAGTTCTTTGGCGAAGGGCAAAAGTTTTCGTTGCAGTGTCCCATTACATGGCTGATTATCTTACCCGCAGAATCGGAATCCCGCGTGACCGGATAAGGGTAATCCCCAACGCCGTCAGATTTGACGTTTTTGACCCACAGCGAATTTCTAAAAGACCAGCAAGACAGAAGTTAGGAATTTCCGACCAGGATATCGTCCTGGGATTTGTCGGGCGTCTAAATCGCATAAAAGGGGTGGATTTGCTAATTAAGACAATGCCTTTACTATTGCAGCACTCGCCACGCTACCTTTTGTTGCTTGCAGGCGAAGGACCCGAACGCAAATACTTGGAAATATTGGCGCAACAGCTACACATCGATTACCGGGTCAGATTTCTCGGCTTTTGCGATAATGTTCCCGAGATTATGGCGGCTTTTGACATAGGTCTCGCGCCCTCACGCCAGGAATCGTTCGGGATTGCGTGCCTGGAACTTATGAGAATGAAGGTCCCCGTCATCTCTTCCGGGGCCGGTGGAATGGCTGAATACGTTATTGACAAACAGACGGGCTTGGTATTGAAAGAGAACAGCCCTGAGGAAATTTGCCGGTGTGTCCAGCTACTATCTGAGGACCAGCAGTTGCGCAGCCGTCTGGTTGATGCCGCCTACAAGCTCTGTGAGAGATTTAGTATTGAAGAATATGTCAAGTCTTATCAGCAGATGTATGAGGAAATACTGCTCAAAGAAAGCCGATAAAAAGATTTTCCCGGTCGGAGATACCGTTCCTGCAAACAATGAGAGCGAAAAAAGAGATAAAATTTAATATTAAATCGCATGATAAAATTGCCAGTAAATACGAAAAGGCCCACGATGAGATATTCAATGATATTGAGCAGGACCGTATCCGTAGTGTGCTTGGGCAAATAATCGAGACTGTGAAGAGCAGCGGAAAGAATCTAAAGGCCCTCGATGTAGGCTGCGGTTCAGGCAACCTAACGCGACACTTGATTGACTTAGGTGTTTACACCGTTTCAGCAGATGTTTCAGAAAGTTTTCTGAAGCTGGTTGAACAAAGGTTTTCAAGCACTCAACTCTCTGAGTCGCTTAAAATCAATGGCCGGAACTTAGCAAACGTAGGGAATTGTGCATTTGATATAGCCGCAGCATATTCTGTTTTACACCATGTTCCAGATTATTTCTACCTGGTAAAGGAAATGTGCAGGGTATTAAAAAGAGGAGGTGTCATCTACCTTGACCATGAGGCTAACGAAACGTATTACAAGAGGCCCCCGGAATATGTTGAGTTTCTAAAATTGGCGATGCCTAAAGGATTTGTGTTCAAGAAATATTTGCGACTTTTATTGAGTTTTAGTTCCTACGTCCACTTCATCAAGAAGCGGATAAACCCAAGATATAAATGTGAAGGCGATATTCACGTTTGGCCAAATGACCATATAGAATGGGACAAAATTGAGCAGTTATTGACCTCAGAAGGATTTGAAATCGTTCTGAAAAGAAATTACTTGCTTTACAAAAACTCTTACCGCAAGGACATATACGAGCGGTATAAGCACAGATGCAGTGATATGGCAATGTTAATCGTCAGAAAGAAATGAGACGAGGGCGACAACTTTTTCTAATAGCTATGGGTAGAGGAGACAAAGTGTGGCAGATGAAATAAAGGATTTCTTTGACAGAGCGGCGATCGGTAGGGACTTAAAATTCGCAATAGACCCCATCCTTGAATATGAGCAGAAAGTTCGCTCGCGAACGGTCATTTCTATGCTCGATGCAAAGCCCAGCGAACTGATTCTTGACGTAGGATGTGGAACTGGAAGAGACCTGATTCAACTTGCAAAAACAGGTTGCACATGCATAGGCATCGACTTCTCCAGCAAAATGATAGAAGAATCTCGAGAAGAATTGTCGAAAAATGGCATAACGGCCGTTGAATTGGAAATCGGAGATGCCACAAATCTTAGGTTTCCAGATAGAATGTTTGATAAGGTGTTTGCCAGCGAAGTCATTGAACACATTCCCGATTACAGCAATGCTATCTCTGAGATGGCAAGAGTCCTCAAGCCCGCTGGTTATTTAGTCATTACCACACCAAATAGACGAAGCATATATGGATTTGACCGTTACGTAATTCGCGAAAAATTTCTTAGAAGAAATTGGCCACATCCCTATGACTCCTGGAAAACATTCGATGAACTGGTATCTGCCCTCAACAATAATGGATTCACAATAACAAGTTTTACAGGAGCTTGTTACATTCCGGGGTCTCTTGTGCCGCGCTGTTTTCCTAAAATTATGAAGAAACTCCTTGTGACTATTGGCGGAATTTTCGAAAGTTCCCTAAGTAGAATGCTCCCCAAAAATGGTTACATACTGGCTATAAAAGCAGTAAAAAAACCAGGATAGTTGATGAGAGTCTTGCGAATCACGATTTTAATAACTTTCTTATCTTAACTCTGAAATAAACTTCGACCGCCCCCGCCCAGCAGAAATACGCAAACACCGTGGCAACAGCCGCACCAAGCAGGCCCATTACGGGCACAAGAACCAAATCTAAAGCCAGATTCAGCACCGCCTGAAGCAAGCTGACGGTTTGCGCGAATTTGTATTTCTTGAGAGCATTAAGGACCGGATAGTAAAAAATAGTATAGAACAACGCCACCGAACCGACCAGCAAAACCCTTAAAATCGTGGCTGACTTCTGGTAGGTATTACCATAAAAGAGCTTCAAAATCGTTGGGGCAAAAAGAAAGACTAATACAACCCCAAGAAGGCAAACAAGAAATACTTTAGGCCTTTTGTTGAACAAATAATTCCTCATTCTGGCACTGTCTTCTGCACGCTCACTGATAAAGGGGAGAAAATAGGCATTCATAACAAATGCCAGCATCGTTATGCCCTTAAAGATCTGATATCCGAGGTTGTACTCGCCGATGTCGCCCATCGAGACGAAAGAGCGTAAAACGATGTTATCGCCCCAATTTACAAAGTATGCTGCAGTTGAGCCAAGCATTACCCACTTGGTAAAATCGAACATATACTTGAAATGTCCCCAGCTAAAATCAAAAGGCAGCAGCAGCTTAAAATCTACGGTCGCCAGCGACAGGATTGCAACAAGAAGCCCCGATACGAAATAACTGAAGAACGCCGTTCTTAAGTTAACGTTACCCGTGAAACACAAGGCCAGGACGATAGCCAGGGCCAGGCTGCCGAAAACTACCTCAGCCAAAGAGCTTTTTACTCTTTGGCCAAGTGCCATGAACAAATTGCTAAAAAATGTTTTCAAAGCAATTCCAATAAAGGCCAGCGACACGAACGTTAAATCCGCCGGCGGTATCCCCACAAAAGCCGCGAGGGCTTTGCTAAATATCAGATTCAAAGATAAAAATGCAATTATGCTGAAGACGAGAAATACACACTGGACTGAAAAAGACCTATTTATCCTGCCTGTTTTCTCCCTTTCCTGGGTCGCGTAAACGATGAACGGTGCTTGGGCAGAAGCAATTAAGACAGAAGTAAAAAAGAAGACAACCATTTTGGCAAGAGAGTATCTGCCGAATAAATCCTCGGAAAAGAACTTCGCAACTACCAGCGGCGCAATCATCCCAAGAGCTTCACCTGTGGCCTGCAGAGATGTGAATGTTATGAGTGTCTTACCCTGTTTGAGTTGCTGTTTTGTCCTGCTTAACATAATACTCGAACCAAAATATCAGAAGTCCTTTATTGTTTTTCATTCTTTTTTTATAATCAAATCCAGACTTCTATCGAAAAATCCTTCATGAATATTAGGGTATATATTTTCTAGGATAGATTTATAGTGTCGTTCCAGCCTTGACAGACGTATCTTATAAGGGATTCCTAAGAAAGTGGACAAGCTGCTAATTACTCGCAACTCTGATGCCGGTTTTATTGCAACATCGATTTCGTGGAAACTTACTCCTCTTCCCCATCTAAAGAAGGATTCTTTTAATGTTGCACTACATTCGCTATGTAATTGACTAAAATTCTCTCTTGGACTGAAACGTAAGTACTCAAGAGCGAGTTCATCTGGAAGCCAGTGGAAAAAAGGTAGCAGAGAAGTGTGACTATCAAAATACCACAAACGATTAGGGGTTTCCACAATCACAAGTAGCCCACCAACGCCTAACATATCCCATGCACTTCGCAGCGCCGTCAGCCGTTCTCTTATCGTCATATGTTCGATGCAGGCAAAAAATATGATGAAATCAAACTCAGAATTCAAAAAAACTTTGTCGATTTCAGTTGCATTAAGCATTTTCAATTGGATTTCCAAGCCATATACTTTACACCTATGCTGCGCAACACTCAACGCGCCTTCATCAACATCAATAGCTGTGACCCTGGCCCCTTGCTCTGCCAATGCAATAGTTGAAGACCCCGTTCCACAACCTATTTCTAAAATGCTTGCCTCTTTAAGGTGTTTGGCATTGTCTAACCAAGGGACCACTCGAATTCGTTGATTCTCTATCCGCTGATAAAGATGTGTATTAAGGTCCTTTTCATACATTTCCTTTGTATAAGTACTTTCACTTCGATGACCTGTATAGTAATTCTCTTTCAGAGAGTTCCTAATCGTGTTTAGGCCAACATCATCAATTTTGATTTGATTTTTTTTCAGATGACGCGGTAAAGGGTAGAGAAGCGTTCTTGCAACCCTTTCTACTCGGTCACGAATGATTTGCCTCATGCTAATATGTTCCTTACCACTGCCTCAGTGGGAACAGATAGGTTATGATTGTGTAGCCCTCAGATACCATGTTCTTTTCTCAGAAAGATAGACCGAAGGTCGGCAAAATTTTCCTGGCCCGCTGCCTGTAGCGAACCGAACTCATGTATCGGCTCTAAGATGGGAAGAGTCTCGGCAACAATCTTCACAAATCCTTTGATTGACTCACGCATATCTTCCCATCTTTCGTCATAGTAAGTTCCGTGGGTGGTTTCTATAACACCGTAATTTTATCAGATAGATGCCCCTCCGCCTTCTTAAATCTTACCCACAAAAGCTGCAAAAATAGCATAAAAAACACGTTTTGCGAAAAAAGTCCGAAAAAACCGAACAATTTGTTTGGATACTACACCTTTATACGGTATAATAACGTTTCACCGAGGAATAATAATGCGAAAACTGTGCTTGCACGCCGTTATTTTGCAGACACTAAATACGTGGGAGAAAATCTTTTCGTATAGTTATTAACGGAGGTAAAGACTTATGAAAGCGAGAATGAGCTTATTCATTGCAGCAATGTCAGGGCTTTTGGCTTTGTGTCCGGCGGCTCTGGCAACCTGGACAGAACCGGTCCCACTAACTGAGGTGAACACCGAATACGAAGAATGGGCGCCATTTCTATCATTCGATGGTTTAAGTCTCTATTTTTCAAGAGTTCAGACGTATATTCCGTATTGCGGTCGAATATATCAAGCGCGCCGAAACACATCCTCCGGACCATTTACCTCCGTAATAGAAATAAGTGAGTTGAATGAATCAGGTGCGTACGTTCTTTGTCCCTGGGTTTCGCCGGATAATTTGCGGATGTACTATAACACACAGTCATCAACAAGATGGCAGTTGAAGGTCAGTGAGCGGGCTTCTACCAGCGCACCCTGGCCCCTGGGCAAAGGGATTTCCGAATTGAACCAGATTAGCAACAGACTGGTAGAACCAAAACTAACGGCTGATGAACTTACTATTTTCTTTCATCGAGCAGAACCCACTGGCCCTGGTGGACAGTGGCAGCATGATATCTGGATGGCAACACGTCCTGACAGAAATTCGCCTTTTGCTCAAGTGAGGAAACTTGATGAGATTAGTACAGCATCAGATGAGGCGCATCCGTGCCCTTCGGCGGATGGCCTTGAACTGTACTTTGTTTCCAATCGTAACAGCAATTTCCAATTATTCAGAGCGACCAGAGAATCTCTGGATGCGCCTTTTGGCAATGTCGAACACCTATCATTTTTTGATGTGCCGGGAGGCCATAGCCTATTTCCATGTATTACAAGTGACAGGAGGACACTATACTTTGTCAAGGAGTTGGGAGGACGGCAATCGCGAGATATTTGGGTTTCATACATTACCATTACTTACTACGTCGACGCGGCCAATGGTAATGATGACAATAACGGCCTGTCGCTCCAGACGGCTTTTGCAACCATCCAGAAAGGAATAGATACTGCTGCGGATGGCGATACAGTTCTGGCCTATCCGGGCCTATACCAGGAAGGAATAGATTTTCTGGGTAAGGCGATAACCGTGCAAGGTGTCGCTACTTCTGCAGGTGTGGCTATCATAGAGAACCCCAGCGACTTCGCAGTTTCGGTTTGCAACGGCGAGGAGCCCAACAGCATCCTGGAGAACTTTGTCGTTCAAAATAGCCTCATAGCGCTCTTTATTGCCGGTAGCTCACCGACGATTTCCAATCTAACCATAATCGGCAATAGCTACGGCGCGAAATGCTACGCCGGCGCAGACCCCATCATCAGCAACTGTATCTTCTGGAACAATACCGAAGCCGATTTGGTTGGCTGCCAGGCGCAGTATAGTCGAACTCCAGAGCAGGGACAAGGTAATGTTGATGCCGACCCATGCTTTGCTGACCTTGGCAATGGTGACTACCACTTACTCTCCAAGCGAGGCCGATACTGGCCACAGCACGATGTATGGGTCCTCGATAAGGTTACCAGTCCGTGTGTTGATGGCGGCGACCCGAATGATAACCCTGCGGATGAGCCCATGCCCAATGGTGGCCGGATTGATATGGGCGCTTATGGTGGAACGCCTTACGCAAGTATGAGCGAATGGCCCGTCGCCGGCGACATCAACCACGATGGTGTGGTGGACCTTGTAGATATGGCCATTTTCTGTAACGACTGGCTCTCCACCCTCCCGTGGACAGAATAGTCTGGCAGCACGTGCACATTAGCAATTATTCGTAAAGGCGTGGTCCTGCAAGATTGCAGGACCACGCCTTAAATCCTTCTGCTGACTTCGCTTTATTTGCTTTCCTGACCCCGAACACCGAAAGACCGCCATTGTGTCCCCTGCTTAACCCATAGGGAATTTCCGGCAAAGTTCTTCCACTTTGTCTCTGACCCCATTATTGATGGATTTGTCTATCCTATATTCAGTATCACTTATTATCTCTACTCCCCTTAACACCGTATCCATCAGGCCGGATACGCTGTCCATCTCCGCTTCCCCCATACCATTTCTGGTAACAATAGGTGTGCCCAGCCTGATACCGCTGCTGACGGTAGGCCCTTTTTTATCGTAGGGCAGCCGAATCATATCAACAATTATGCCGCACTCCTCGAGGACCTTTTGTGCTACCGGACCTGCTAAACCTTCACGAAAGTTACCGACATCTACCAAAATTATATGGTTGTCTGTCCCGCCGGTCAGCACATCATATCCCAAACGCACCAAATTCCCTGCCAGCGCCTTGGCGTTTTTCACTATTTTGAACTGCCTGGCTTTGTACTCAGCCGAAAATGCTTCCTTAAAGAAGACCGCCTTAGCCGCTATATGGTTCAGATAAGGCGTTCCCTGCGCACCTGGAAAAGTTGCCTTGTCGATATGCTCATACAAAGACGTCTCTTCGTCCTTCGTCCTTCGTCCTTCGTTTTTCGTCTTACGCAGACGGTCATAATCCCTGCCCATCAGTATCAGCCCTCCACGAGGGCCTCCCATCTTATAAGTGCTTGTCGTTGTAAAATGCGCATAGTCAATAGGAGAAGGATGAGCACCGGCTATCACTAACCCCGAAACATGCGAGATATCCGCCAGAAGATAAGCACCTACCTCGTCAGCTATTTCTCTGAATTCCTTAAAGTCGATTGTTCTCGAATAGGCGCTTGCGCCGCATATAATCAGTTTTGGCCTGAATTTGTGTGCCTGCCGTCTGATGGACTCGTAATCCAGCAGGAAGCTATTTTTGTCAACATAGTAGTTTTCGACATCGAAGAATTTGCTCGTAAATGACACCTTTGAGCCGTGCGAAAAATGGCCGCCGTGGTCCACCCCCATACTCAACAGCTTATCTCCCCTTTCCAGCACAGCGGTTAGGACAATTAGATTGGCGCTGGTGCCGGAATGTGGCTGAACGTTGGCATACTTGGCGCCAAAGACCTGCTTTGCTCTATCGATAGCCAGCCGCTCTACTTCGTCAATCACTTCGCAGCCACCGTGCAGCCTGGCGCCGGCGAAGCCCTCGGCAGTTTTGTTCTGGATGACTGAACCAAGAGCCGCCAAAACCGCATGCGAACAGCGATTCTCTGCTGCTACAAGCTGGATGGTGTTTTGCAGCCGCTCGTACTCTTTGGTTATTAACTCATAGATTTGCCCGTCTTGTTCCCTCAGAGCACCGAATATACTTTCGTGATATTCCTTGCAGCTTTCCATTGATTTTAGTAACGGATGAGAGGCGATTATTTGGCCAATTAACCACTCACCATTTAACCAAGGAACATTCTTTTACTTCAACTGCCTATCCAAAAATACTTCTGATGATGTCATTAAACGTCACGTAAATAAGTAGTGCTCCTATAAGTACCCAGCCGGCATAAATTATGACCCCCTGCGTCCATTCACTTAACGCCGAGCCTTTTATCTTCTCAACCAGCAGAAGCACAATCAATCCGCCATCAAAAGGCGGCAAAGGCAAAAAGTTAAACACAGCAACTACCGCGCTTATAAGGCCGAGAAAGTAAATATAGTAAACCAACGGCTGCTCAGCCACAATGCGATAGCTAAGCGTAATAATGCCAACAGGCCCTATAAGACTCTTGGGACTGACAAGTCCCCCAACCAGACGCTTTAATGTCACGTAGGTCTGGGCGATAAACATAACCGTCTTTTCACATCCCATCACGACTGCATTAACTAACCGTGATGGCAAAGTCGCTCCCCTTGCCTTGTAACACTTCTTCAAACCCTCAAACGGAATATCTTCTGCAAAAGTAGATTTAACCGTAATAGACTCACTACCACTACCCACATTCAAAGCTACATCACCTGCCGTTTTCTCATCGAGGCGGTAATCAATCGTAATTTGCTCACCGCTATATCGCCCGATTTCTCTGATTATGTCGTAAAAGCTCGAAACCTTTGTCCCGTCAACAGCCGTTATCGTCGCGCCCCGCGGAATCTCTAATCTCGCCAGCCCACCTTCCGCATCAATAGTTTTCGCAACCACCGGATGCTGGGTATCAAGTGCAACACCAACACCAATCAACACCCTGTCACCACCCGGCGGCCGCTTTGGCACAACAGTAACCCCAACAGTCTGTTCGACACCCCCTTCGCCAGTGCGCAACACCTTAATCGCCAGCTCTTTACCCTCATATTTTTCAGTAATCTCGCGCATCTCCTTATACGTCGGGTTTTCCACTTCGCCAATCGCAACAATAATGTCACCGCTCCTTAGCTCCGGGCGAGCAGTCGTTTTTGCTTGACCTGTTTTGCCGAGCAATGAGAGAATTTTAGACTTGAATCTGTCCAGCAAAGAGCCGGTCTCGACCTGCTCAGGCACTCCCGTAACTGCCGTTACCTGCAACCGCGGAACCATCGAATAAATGCAGCCAAGCTCCGATTCAGACTTAACTTCCTGCTTTCTTGCGGGGCTCAAATCCAGTCGAACTTGCGCTTCAACCTGCTCAACCCCATCTGACTTCTTGGTTCGCTCGGCCGACAATGTCACTTTGGGCACAAAAGTATTCTGCACTATTCCCACCAGCTCCCCATAAGTCCGCACATCCTTGCCGCTAACAGACTTGATGCGGTCGCCGCCAAGCAAACCTGTCTTCGCATACAAATCATTGGCATCATTCCCAGAAAGCCTTCCAACAGTCAGACTTGTCGGCAGCAGGATACCGAAGGTTCTTACCATATCCCCCGGATGTTGCTCCGCCACAAGTGCAAAATCTTCTATAGAACCATCTTCGTGCTTTACTTTTAACGCAACTGTCTCGTTTACATCCGACAAAGCCGCCGCTATACCTATGTTGCTAAAGTCAAGATCGTCTTTTTTGCCTCCAACCTCAATTATTTCGTCACCCATCTTCAAACCCGCCCGTGCCGCCGACGAATTCGGTATCACTCCGCCAACCACCGCGGGCGTCAGATTTATGCCGACGAGGAAAACTATCATAAAAACAACAATGGCGCTGAGAGCGTTAAAAGTAACCCCCGCGGCCAGAACAGGAGCTCGCACAATAAACGGCTTATTTGCAAACGAATGCGGGTCGGAACTTTCCTTAACCGGCCCAACATCATCCTGCCCCAGCATCTTCACGAACCCCCCAAACGGAATAAGCCCGATACGATATTCTGTCCCGCTGACTATGTTCTTTTTGCCGACAGTAAAACTCAGCAGTCCCTCGCCCGACTTGCTGTCCTCCTTGGGAAGCAGCTCGGGCAATATGCGGAACCGCAAACCATCTTGGGTCCTTTGCACTCCAAATAGAATCGGCGGCATAAAAATCGAAAAGGCATCAACCTTTATACCGCATAGCTTTGCAACAACGAAGTGGCCGAACTCGTGAACCAACACCACCGCTCCAAACCCAAGCAAAACCAGCACAACTTTGCCGAAAACACCAACGTTCTGGATAATCAGGTAAACAACTGCACCAAAAACAATAATTCCCAAAACCGCACGAAACCATATACTCAATGAGCGTCTTCTCTCTGACATTAAAACATCTCCAAATTCAGCATTTTGAGATTTTCAATTTACGATTTTCGATTTGTGGTTTACAATCGGCATTCGACAATCGAAATTTGGCAATTTTGCTAACACTTCCCTTCTCGCCCAGGCATCCGCCTCAAGCAGCTCCTCAAGGCCCACCCCTGTCCTGACATTATGCTTATTCAAGCAATGTTCAACAAGTTCGATTATATTAACAAATCTAATCTTGCCTGCCAAGAACTCTTGCACAGCCGTTTCGTTCGCTGCGTTGAAAACAGCCGCCGCCGTGCCGCCTGCCTTTGCGACCTTATAACCTAATGACAGCGCGCGAAACGTCTCCAGATTCGGCCTCTCAAACGTCAGTTTTCCTATCTGGTCGAGTCGAAGACTCTCGGCGATACCCGCAACACGCTCGGGATACGTCAAAGCATACTGGATTGGAAGGCACATATCCGGCACCGCAAGTTGTGCTATTACAGAGCCATCGACAAATTCAACAAGCGAATGAACAACCGATTCTGGATGAACCAATACCTCTATCTGCTCGACCGGCATATCAAAAAGCCACCGGGCCTCAATAATCTCAAACGCCTTGTTCATCATAGTCGCCGAGTCAACGGTGATTTTAGGCCCCATATCCCAGACAGGATGCGAAAGAGCTTGTTCCAGCGTCACATTTCGAATATCGATAGTAGTGGCATCCCTGAATGGTCCGCCCGAAGCCGTTAGAATGATTTTACGCACTTCCTTGCGATTACCGGCTCGCATCGCCTGAAAAATCGCTGAATGCTCGCTATCTACCGGCAAAATAATGCTCCCGTTTTTCTTTGCTTCTCTCATAAGCAGTTCGCCGGCTATAACAAGCGGTTCCTTGTTCGCAATAGCAAGCCTCTTACCCTTCTGCACAGCCGCGAGAACTGCAGGCAAACCCGCCGCACCAACCACCGCAGTCAGGACAATGTCAACTTCCTCAAGCTGTGCAATCTCTATCAAACTCTCCGGCCCAGCCAGAACCTCGACATCCAGCCCGCCAACCAGCTCGCGAAGCTGCTGGGCATAATCAGCGTTCGTGACAGCGGCAAACCTCGGCTTATACCGCCTCGCCTGCTCAGCCAATAGTTCAACACTGCTATGCGCGCTCAACGCGACGACTGCATATTCAGGCCCAAGCGCATCAATCACCTGTAGCGCCTTCCTGCCAACCGACCCTGTCGAACCCAGAATAGCAATGCGTTTTGCCATAAATACTAATGCCCGACCCAGACTTCACACAGCCCTTATTCTCCCCGCTTAAACAAAATATCCCTGAAAACTCAAACTAACACCCCTTTTTTATTTAGCCGCCAGCTATTGATAGTATGACACCCACGCCCAACTGTCAAGAACGACTTCCTCCAACCGAAAACATAAGTAATCAATTCCTAAATCAAATCCTAAAACCACCGCTCTTACCCAAAAGAATTGGACTTGTCGGTCAATCTCGAATATCGTACGATAATTGTTGGCGCCGTGCGAATTCTGGTAAAGGACTAAACTAAATGCACTGTTTTCGGTCTCGCCCCGTTAAAAAAGTCCCGACTTGTTGGGATTCTAACGGGGCAAGCGTAATCACAATCTTCCTGGCAGCCTTGTGTTTGTGCGTCCCGGCCTTTTGCCTCGCCGCGGAGCGCATCTGGTCGCAGCAGCAAAAAATTGCTTTCTTGAGGGCTTTGAGCGAAAGAGACTCAAGCTATGACCCCGTCGAAAAAATGATTCGCCGACCCTTCTCTTCACCCGGCTACCACACCACTCTAAAAGGCGGCTCCATCCACCCAACCCGCGATTCGCTTCAATACGCTGTCGCTCTGCTCGATTCTGGTGACCCCAATCGTGCCGCACAGGCACAGGATATCCTCCGCAAAGTTATCTCTCTCCAGGACCAAAACCCCAGCAGTCGAACCTACGGAATATGGCCGTGGTTCCTCGAAGAACCTCTCGAAAAAATGTCGCCGCCGGACTGGAACTGGGCTGACTTCTGCGGTGCACAACTGCTCCAGGTCGCTATTGACCACCTGCACCGGCTCCCGGAAGATATTAAGCAAAAAGTCAAAGATTCCATCCTCCACGCGGCACATTCTATCAAGCGCAGAAATGTCGGCCCTGGCTACACCAACATCGCTGTAATGGGAACCTACGTGACGCTCGTTGCGGGTGAACTTTTTAATGTCTCTGAGCTGGCTGACTACGGCAAGGCGCGCCTCAGAAGATTCTACGACTACACCGTCGAACACGGCTCGTTCACCGAATACAATAGCCCCACCTACACCGTCGTCACCATAAAAGAAATCTCCCGTATGCTCCGCCATGTCAAGGACTCTGATTCACAAAAACTCCTGCGAGAGCTTAACCACCTCGCCTGGCAGCATCTTGCCCGCCGATTCCACCCGCCCACCCGCCAGTGGTCAGGTCCCCACAGCCGCTGCTACTCAACCCTGCTTAGTAATGATACCCTCGTCTTCATCCAGAGAGCCACCAACCACAAGGTCCGTTTTATGCCCGAAACAGCTACTTTTGAAAGTCTTGACGCTCATCGCCTCAACGCCGAATGTCCCCCGGACCTGTTTGGCTATTTCACAGACCTTCCTGCTCCGCGTCTCGAAATTGAATCCTTCGTGAAAAATTCGTTTTCTGAATACGATACCATCGGCACCACATACCTGCATCTGGATTTCACCCTCGGCTCAGTCAATATCGGCGACCTCTGGAACCAAAGACGGCCTCTGCTCGCTTATTGGAAGACCGACTCCGGCGTGGTCGCGATGCGCATTCGCTGCCTCCACGATAACTACGACTACGCATCAGCAAGTATCTTCACCGTCCAGGATAAATCCGATATTCTGGGTGCTATCATTTTCGCCACCGACAGAGGCGATACTCATATCTCCCTCGACCGGATAGAAAATGCCACAATAAAAGCCACGGACCTCCGCATCCGCATCCAATTTGAAGGCGCCGTTGCCGACCTAAAACTTCCGCCGAAAGTGGAAATTGGCCGCCCTATTCATATTTCATCAGGTCCGGTGGACGTTGATTTTCAAATTGCCTACGCTGCCTTCGACAACTATCCTGTCACAACTGAAGTTGGCCGAGCCTGGCTCGACATCGTTTTCTACTCCGGCCCGCAAAAGACCATTGATTTCCGCCAAATCAACGATGCTGCATTTATTTTTGCCCTTTCAGTAAATCCATACGCTGAAGACCAGGACCATCTTTCAACAATTTCAAATTTGAAATTTGAGATTTCAAATTCTGGCAAAGACAACTTATTCACCGCTAATTGGAACAGGCCGCCAAATCCACAAATGTCTCTGACCATCCCAGCAAAACCTGACTCCTCATCAAAACAGAAAGCAAATTCTTCAGCCAAGCTCGGCCAACAGAACCTCTGGAAGACCAAACCGCCACGCTGAAAGTTCGCCCCCGGCGGGCCAATTCAACATTCTAAATTCTACATTAACCCTTCAGGATGTGCTTTGCCAATTTTGGCTGGCGGCCGAGGAGTTCGGTGAAGTGATAGATTAAAATCCTCTCCACTTCGTTTAGTGTTTTTTCCTGCGCTCCGGCTAACAGTTTCAAATTTGCCAGACAGGCCGCTGTGTCTTTAGTCAGTGCCATTTTGTCCTGGAAATTTGCTTCGCAATCTCTGCAGATAAGACCGTTTGCGGAGCTGCTAAAATAACTTTGAGACCAGGCCGCGTGGAAATCGTTCTTGCAGTTCGCACAGGCATTTAGAATCGGCCTCAAGCCGACCTCTTTGAGCAAAGCTAACTGGAACAGTATTAGTAACGCCAGCATCTCAGATTTGTTTTTTGCATCGCCGGTATTCTGCAGGAATTGCATAAAACTATCAAAAAGCTCATGATGCGGGTCGTAATCATCTGTCATACCGTTCAGCAATTCGGCGCCAAAAAGGCAGCAGTTCAAGGCAAACAGGTTGTTTCGCAGACCAGAAAGATTCGGCTGTTGCTCAAACTCCGTTAAGGTAGCAAGATTCTCTTTGTTTGAGCCGGAAAAGACGATTTTCCCGTGCGAGAATATCTCGATTGGGCCGTCGAACGCCGACTTCGGACGTTTCGAACCTTTGGCGATAGCGCTTATTTTGCCCGTTACCCTGGCGAAAAATGTTACTATCTGGGAAGTTTCGGAATAATCGACAGTCCGTATGCAAACAGCCGCGTCCTTGGTCAGCATAGTCATCTCGATTTTCGATTTCCGATTTCCGATTTCCGATCGGTACTCGACAATCGGCAATTATAAATCCGGCTCTTAACGCTTCTTTTATATACCAAACCATAACCGAGTTGTTGAAGGATTTCGTCCTCGGTATCGTGCATCTTCGTTGCCTTTTTTTTCGTCGAATCATCGAACCCGATGTTATGCAGCAAACCATGCGTCACATAAAGTGCCAATTCCGCTTCACCCGAATGACCACGCAAACTTGCTTCTTTGACAGCCATTTCACCATTGACTACAAGCTCGAATAGCCTGGGCGACCCCCGCAGCTTCTTGCGAAGCAAGAGCGGGGGTGGCCGGCTATCAGATAAATCGAAACTCAAGCAATCCGAAGTGCGTCTGCGGTTTAGAAATTCTTTGTTTATCTTCCGGATTTGCTCATTGTCAACTATTACAACACCGACTGTCACCCTCAGGATACCAAAACGATTGCAGATAGTTCTGACCAGCTTTTTAAGTTTAGGCAAAGAGAGCTCAATGTTTTCGAAATTTTTTGTGACTTGAACAACTATATTCTGATGTTGTCTGCCCATAACAATTTCAAATTCTAATCTCCCGTGGGAGATTGCAGGTCTTCAGGCAGGTCCGGTGCTTTCGGATATGCGATTCGCCCATGATAGTGTGCTGCAAGGGTTTTTGATATGCTCGCCTCTATCTGGCTTAATTCCCGCAGGGACAGGTCACACTCATCGAATTGGCTGTCCTGCAGACGCTTCATAGCCATATTGTGCACCACCGCTTCTATCCTCATTGGCGTTACCTCAGGCAGGCTTCTGACAGCCCCTTCGACGGTATCGGCCAACATTACAATCGCAGCCTCTTTTGTCCGCGGCTTCGGGCCTGGATACCTGAATTCGCTCTCGGATGGCTCTTCAACAGTTTTTAGTTTTGAGTTTTGAGTTTTTAGCTTCCTGGCTTGATTGTAAAAATGCTCGACCAGTGTCGTGCCGTGGTGTGTTTCGATAAATTGCCAGAGCACGCTGGGCAAACCATACTCTTTGGCCATTTCCATTCCATCTTTAACATGGCCCACGATAATCAGTTGACTCATTGCAGGCGAGAGATCTTTATGCTGACTGCTTAAGCCCATTTCATTTTCGACAAAATAGTGGGCCTTATTGATCTTACCGACATCGTGATAGTAAGCACCGACCCTGCACAGAAGTCCGTTACGCCCGATGGCCTCAGCAGCAGCCTCAGCAATCGAACCTATCAACAGACTGTGGCTAAATGTCCCAGGAGCCTCCATTGCAAGCCTCTTCAACAATGGCTGATTGGCATCACTGTAGTCCAACAGCGTCATACTCGTGGCTATTCGGAAAATTCTTTCAATAAGCGGAAGCAGACTCTGGATGAGCAGCCCCGCCATAAATGTGACGCCTGCATGGTAACCAGCGTAGCTGAAGACATACCCCGGCTGCGACTTTCCTGCGGCTCGACTGAGCTCGCCGAAGTCCAGAAAACCCAGAGCCAGCGCTATTATAAATACCATTGCTGCCGCCAGGGTGCTGACCTCGAGCAACTTCATCCTTGTTCGGATTTCTCTCAAGAAGAAACAGCAGGGCATAACACCGGCACCCATCGTCAAAAACAAACTTATATTCCTCAGTTGATACTCGTCGATTGGTAATTTGTAATTGGTGATTGGCCCTGCGGCTAAACACGCCAGCAGGCAATAAAATATGCTCATCCCTATTGCGAAACGCTGTTCATAAGTGATTGTCAAGATTATGGCCGCTGTAACGGCGGTTGCAGTAGCCCCGTATGTATGATTGAATAATAACGTGGCGATTTTGGTTGCAGCTAACAGTAAGATAAATAAGCAAATAAGCGCCGAAGCTCTGGTGTGGTTCTTTATTATTCGCTTCTGGTAGAGATGGATATAGAAAGCTGCGGCAAGGCAGACCAGCACCACTATGACAGTTGTTAATACTATGTCGAAATAACCCGGCAAATCCGTCCTGCCGGGCTGGACCAGTTCATACGACAGGATAGGCACGCAAAGGATAACGAAAAGCAGCCACAGTAAAATCGAGATAATAATATCTGTGTTGGCAAATCGCCCTACCTGCGAAAGGCGCTCGGCAAATACATCCTTCCGCATCCAACTTCGCTGTGGGCTTGTTTTCCTCAAAAACTCCATTTATTTTCCTGCAAAAACGACCATCAAAATGCGTGGTGCGTCGTGCGAAAAATGAACGCAATACGCAATACGTAATGTGGCGTAGGTCGTTAGTCGATAGTCGTTAGTTCATAGTCGTTAGTCTTGGGTCTTTAGTTTTTAGTCGAAGCAGCCCTTTTTTTATAAGCTTGCACAATATTCTGAACTAATCGGTGCCGCACGATGTCCCTCTGTGTCAGTTCTACGTAACCTATACCCTTGATTCGCCGCAGCGTTTCAATTGCTTCGACCATTCCGCTTTTTCGGTCCCCCTCGAGGTCAATTTGCGTTATGTCACCATTTATTATCATTTTTGAGCTGCGTCCCAGCCTCGTCAGAACCATCAGCATCTGCATCGGCGAGGTATTTTGTGCTTCGTCACATATAATGACGGCGTCGTTTAACGTTCGGCCACGCATAAAAGCAAGCGGAATAATCTCGATAATATCCAGCTCCATAAACTTCTTCATCTGTGCAAAATCCATCATATCTTCGAGGGCGTCAAAAAGGGGACGAAGATACGGATTTACCTTTGCCTGCAGGTCACCCGGCAGAAAACCGAGCTTCTCACCTGCCTCCACAGCCGGGCGAGCGAGGACGATTCTCCTGATTTGCTTTTTCTTTAGCATTGAGACCGCAACTGCGACGGCCAAGTATGTTTTGCCGGTTCCGGCCGGCCCTATACAAAAGGTAAGGTCGTTGGCCAACATCGTTTCGATGTATTTCTGCTGTCCCTTCGTAGAAGGCTCGATAACCTTTTTGTAGGAACCAATCCGGCAAAGAAGTCCTGCCGGACCTGAACCGGATTCGAAAGCATCGGGTGGATTGCTTCGGGTGACAAGGGCGGTCACGTCTGCGGTAGTGAGAGTCCCGGCGCGCCGGGACAGGTGTTTTTGCATTTTCTCGATAACCTCAGCGGCTTTATTTACATTCTCTTCAGGGCCTTTGATTATTAAATTGGCCTGGCGGGCGATAATTTGAACGCCAAGGGACTGACGCAAAAGACGAAGATGACTGTCGGCAGGACCGAACAACTCAAGCTGCTTGTGAGGCACATCTAATTGTATGGTAACTTCCAAAACTTTCCTCTACCCCGTTAGAGGAACACGATACTCTAACGGGGTCTATCCAAAAGCCGCAGAATTTGAAATCTCAAATTGCTCTGTAGAAACCTTAGCATTTGTCAGGCTGAGCGTAGCGAAGCATCTGGGTTCCGAGTCCGGCAAGGTCGTCGTGCCGGATTAGATTCTTCACTTCGCTGCGCTTCGTTCAGACCTGTCCTTGAGCGGAGTGAAGGAATGACTTTTTTCATAACTTTTCCACAAAGCAGTCTCAAATTTGAAGTTGTTGAAAGAACAGATACGCAAACGGTGCCGCAAGCAGCGGTGAATCAATAATGTCCAGTATTCCGCCAAAACCTGGCACTCTATTTGCCGAATCCTTTTGCGCAGCGTCCCGCTTTAGCATAGATTCGACCAGGTCGCCAATCTGGCCGATAAAGGCGAAACATACGCCGAATATTACTGCTGGCCACAACGCCATTATATCACAACTGACAGCGAATGCGATAGCAACTATCACCGCAGCGGCGATAGCACCTGCCATACCTTCCCAGGTTTTCGAAGGGCTGATTTTAGGCGAAAATTTATGGCTGCCAAACAAGCTTCCAATTGCGTAAGCCCCTATATCAGCAGACTTTACAACAAAAACAAACATAAGCAGAGGCCATAGGCCAAAATCTATCCGGATGCCGAGCACAAAGCTGATTAACAGCCCCAGATAGCATATAGAAAAGCAATTTGCCCCGCAATTAGCCAGAACCGATGATGTTCCATAATGGATATACTGGTATAAAAGCAGCGCCAGAAACAAGAAGGCAGCAAGGAAAAACAGAAGGACGATTGACGAGCAACCAGCGACGAACTGTGGCCAGTACCAGCTGGTTCCAATTAAAATCGAGCCGATGATTGAAACAGGAACAAAAATCTTCAGTCCTTTTGCCACCGCAAGTTTTGACAATTCGAGTTGAGCAGGCACCAGCAATAAGGCAATAAGAATACAAAGAAGTGTTCCCTGCACCGGCTTATCCGGCAAATACGTCCTGCCGGAAAAGGTCAGAGAACCGTCCAGCCAGCCGTCTAAAATCATAACGGCGGTAAAAAACACCGTCATCAGTGTTCCAAAAAACAATCTGTACTTGAGCATAATACCATTCATAAAAACTAATGGCGCTTTACATCATCAATATGTATGTTTGGGAATGGTCAATATGTCATTCCCGCGAAGGCGGGAATCCAGATTCCCGTCCGGACATTACGCCAACGGCAAATTATGCCGAGCGCAAAAATTTATTATGATTGGTATAAAAGCCTAAATCAAATATCAAAATTAAGGAATTCCATTCCCGATTTATCAGGATTTGCATTTTGATTTTAAACAGTTCCAAAGCGTCTGTCTCGTTTTGCATAGGTCAGTATCGCCCTTTCCAGAGATGCTTTTCCGAAGTCCGGCCAAAGAGTTTTTGTAACGTAAAATTCGCTGTATGAAATTTGCCAGAGCAGAAAATTGCTGACTCTCATCTCGTTTGCGGTGCGTATTAAAAGGTCCGGGTCAACAAGGCCGGCAGTGTAAAGGTGCTCGCTTATGCACCGCTCATCAATGGCCTCTAAGCTAAGTTTGCCATTTTTGTATTCCTGTGCGATTTTTTTTGTCGCATCCACAATTTCCGCCCTGGCGCTGTAGTTCAATGCCAGGGCAAGCACCATACCAGTATTGCCGGCGGTCAATTCAATGGTTTTTACGAGTTCTTTTTGGAGTGCTGGGGGTAACCCGCCGAAGGCGGGCTTGATCAAACCGGCCTTCGGCCGGTCCCCCTGCTCGGCTAACCGGCCAAGATGAACCAGTTTCACGTTGTTCCTGGTCAGCGTAGAACGAATCTCAATGAGGTATCGAGTGTATAGTTCCATCAGGGCATCGACTTCGGCTCTTGGCCTTTTCCAGTTTTCCATACTAAAAGAGTATAGAGTAAGAGATTCAATGCCGAAGTCCACGCAGCATTGAGCGATTCTTTCAACTGTTTTTCCGCCCTGGCGATGTCCCTCAACCCGTGGCAGAGACTTTGCTTGAGCCCATCGACCATTGCCATCCATAATTATGGCGATATGACGCGGTATTTGCTCAACCGTCAGCCTCAGACGTTCGGCAGTTGTTTTCAGTCTTTCTTCGCTGCTCATAGATTTTTTGATTTTCGACCCGGCAAAGACCCGTCCCGGCATCCTGCAATCTTCTGACAGGCGCTATCTAAATATCGTCTGACTTCGTTTTGGACCCACGCCGATGATTGTGATTGGTCTCTTGACCAGTTCCTCGATTCGGCATATATAGTTTTGCGCATTCAAAGGCAAATCGTGAAAGTCGTTCGCTTCGGTTATCTCTTCATCCCAGCAGGGGAGGGTTTCATAAACGGGACTAACCAGCGAAAGCCTGGTTGCATCCGCAGGGAAGAATGTTATCTCTTTCCCGCCGGAGGCGGGTCTGAGCAAACCGGCCTTCGGCCGGTCGTCCTGTCCGTCGATTTTGTATGCCTTGCAAATCTTTATCTCCTTCAGGCCGCTGAGGGTGTCCAGGTGCATCATCGCTATTGAATCGACAGAGCCGATGGTTACCGAGTATGATACGGCTACGGCATCGAACCAGCCACATCGGCGAGGCCGGCCGGTGGTGGTACCGTACTCGTTTCCCCTGTCTCGAATGTATTGGCCAATTTCGTTATCCTGCTCAGTAGGAAATGGCCCGGCGCCAACCCTGGTTGTGTAGGCCTTGACCACCCCGACGAATTTATCGACCATCCTGGCCGGCACCCCGCACCCGGCCGGCTGTCCTAATGAGCTTGAGTTCGAGCTGGTTACATACGGGAATGTCCCGTGGTCGAGATCCAGCAAGCTTCCCTGGGCGCCCTCAAAAATAATAGATTTCCCGCGGGCAATTGATTTGTGCAGGAATTCTGTTGTGTCGGTTATAAAGGGCAGAAGCCTGTCGGCATAAGTCCTGCATTTTTCGAAGATTTCATCAGCATTGATTGGCTCAGCGTTATAGACTGCGGCAAAAATTTTGTTTTTGTATTCGACAATAGTTCGCAATTTTGCCCTGAGTTTTTCGATGTCCCTCAAATCGGCCACACGAACAGCGTGGTTCCTGCCCACCTTGTCTGCATAACAGGGGCCGATGCCTCGAATGGTGGTGCCGAGCTTATCTTTGCCGAGGGCTCCTTCACGCAACTGGTCCTCTTTCTTATGATAATCCAGGACGATGTGGGCGTTTTCACTTATAAACAGCCGGCCATTTAGCGTAATATTTTTCTGAGCAAGCGTCTCAATTTCCTTTATCAAAACCTCCGGGTCAACAACTACGCCATTTGCGATTACGCAGATTGTATTTGGCCGAACCGAACCGCTGGGCAGAAGGTGCAAGGCGAACCTGCTGTCGCCCACGGTGACAGTGTGGCCGGCGTTCGCGCCGCCGCTGTATCGAACAACTATGTCACTGTGCTCAGCAAGAATATCGACCACTTTGCCTTTGCCTTCATCACCCCACTGTAATCCGACAACGCAGTAATTCATCTGTGCCTCAACAATTTGCCACGAAGGCACGAAGTCACAAAGAAATTATAAATTAAAAAAAACTTGGTGTCTTTGTGTCTTGGTGGCACATTTTTAATTTTAAGTTATTTTTGCCACCAGATAGTCCAGGATGGCTGCTAAGTTATCATAACTTTTGTTACTTATTTTCCGGCTGACCTCATTACCCCCTTTGTCTTTATATGTGATGATAAAGTAACCTTTTGAATCAAAGTGGGTTTTGTCTATCTTTTCTATGGAATCGTAAGGAATCGTCTCTTTCCGGCAAATCCGGCCTGCCGGACTCAGGATAAGCTCACTTTCATCGGCAACAAGTTTTTTATTCCTCAACGCGAGCAGGTACACACCTAAAAGCACAGCGCCGCCAATAAGAAATGGCGGTGCCTTTTGATTGAATGCGAGGGTGCTGTTCGGCCTGCCGTCAGGACCGGTATGTTTTTCTTTGAACTCCTTGTTGTAATAGCCATCGTAGCCCAGCCATATTGCAGCAACAATACAAACGACAATATAAATTTTGAAATTAGTTTTCGTGAACTTACTTATTGGCGCTTCGATACTCATCTCAAAAGTTCCTCCGGAAATCTACGTTAATCCGGCAGTACGTCTTTGCCGGATTGTCTCGACCAAAGGCACAACAATATGAGGAACTATTTTTTCAGCCATCAGTTGTTGAGCCAATTGGCATTGATACTCAAAGGACTTCATCGCGTCAAACTTCTCATTGGTCGGGCGGTACTGACGGACCGTAAAAGATAAGCTTATCGCTTCATCCGCCAACCCCGATACATCGGGGGCGGATTCATCTCCGACCTGGTCTCTCCTTCCGGGTTCATAAAGGCTTGTCTTCGACGCAACGCTTATTCGCCCTTGTGTGCGGCAGTCGTCAGATAATGCCACTACCACGGCAGGGGAAAAACCAATAGCTCTGGCCGAGGGCAAATCCAGAAGGCAATTAAAAGCAGTCGAGCCGAACAGCGCCTCGGCGATGACCTCATCGTGACTGCCCGCGCAATCAAAATCCATAGTGAAAGTAACATCCAGCGAATCGATGTCAAGGCAGCTGACGCTGAGCATATAGGGAGCCAGCTCGAGCACCAATCTATCCTGGCAATAAACCATTTCAAAATTTGAAGGATTAACAACGCCGGAGCCAATGCGGTCTGTTTCGAGCGTAACCCAGCGGTATTGGCCGAGGTTGCTGTCTTCTTCCAGGCAGTATTCATTGTTTTCACGCCGGTAGAAACAGCACATAGAGGGAAATTGCTTTTGTATTCGCTCAAAGAAGGCCAGAATGGTGTCTCGCCCGGTGGGGAGTTCCATCTGGGTATTGATATACATATCCAGATAAAAATCGTCGCAAAGCGAACTATAGCTATTAACCGTCATTGCAGAAAACCCTCCAGTAAGATTTTCGATTTATGATTTTCGTTTTTCAATTGTCGATTGTCGCTCCCATTTAGGTCTTGTGTCCCAAGTGCTGGATGGTCACCGGACATTCAAGTACTCATCTTCCCAGATTTTTCCGGTTAAGCATTGCAGTTTTTCATCGTAGTTTCTTAGCACCTCAAAATATTCCGCGGATTCCAGTGCTTCTTTAGCTTTTTGGTCTTCAGGCTTTGCACCTTTCGGCAAAACCGAATTTCTGAAGATTTCATAGTGGTCTCGTATCGAGCATGGCATTAGCCAGTTATCCGGTTTTTTACAATTGTCCAGACCATATTCTTTCTGCCATTTTCGGCCATTTTTCATAAAATCGGAAAACATCGCATCTGCCAGTGTCTTACCGTTCTTATACAGATCATAAATATTATCAACATAATACGGAATGAAAGCACACGGCGTGACGTTGCCATGCCAGTCGATATAGGCATACCCGCCGCTTCTGCCGTATGCGATACATCCTCTGGCAAGAACACCGCTATTCCAGAAATCGGCCAGGCAATACTTCTTCTCGGCAAGCAGCTTCTCCCATTTTCTATACAACTGAACTCTCTTCTCCGGCTCGACCATTAAATCAAGCTCATCCTTGCCTCTGCCGATAGGCATCAGTTGGAACTCCCACATATAACAGGCGCCCTGTTCTTCGAAGTAAAAATCGTAGAATTCATCTGTAAGCAGCAAATCTACGTTTTTGCTCGTGGCTGTCACTGAAATGCCGAACGGCACACCAGCCCCTCTCAAACATTCAAGGGCGCGGAGGATTTTTTTGAACGTGCCGGATCCTCTTCTCCCGTCGGTTTCCTTCTCAAAACCTTCCACAGAAACCGCCGGCGTGATGTTCGCCACTTCCGCAAGTTTCTTCGCAACTTCTTCATTGATGACTATGCCGTTGGTATATGCCAAAAACAGCATATCATCGTATTTTTTGTAGATGTCCAGCAAGGTTTTGCCTTCGCTTTTATACAGAAAAGGTTCGCCGCCGCTGATAGTTATGAAGCGGCTGCCGAACAAATCATGCGCCTCGCCGACTATTCTATCCACGACCGGATAAGGTATCGTGGCAACAGTGTCCACTCCTGAAGCTGCGTAGCAGCCGATACAATTCAGATTGCATCTTTGTGTGGGAGACAGGACTATAAAAGTCGGGGGTAATTCACCATACTTTTTTTTGTAGTTTTCGACAGTCAGAGTATAGACCCGGTCTTCGCAAATAAGATTGTTCTGGACAAAGACATCGACTATTCTTTTTATAATTTCACCCGAGACGTAGCCTCTATCTATATTTCTGTTCACGCATTGCAGCATCGCCGACAAAAACTGGTATCTTTTCACCTGCACTTCTTTCAAATCTTCCGATGCGTCATTGACCATACTTTTGTAGAGATAGTCGTCGATTTTTTTTGCCAGCAAATTCCTGAGGTGCTTATGGCTTACCATTTTGATTAGCGTTGAGGAGATGACTTGCGGTTTCATTTGCGACTCCCTTCTTCTAATCAAATCCTTTAGCAAAACTTCACCCGCCAGCGGCGGGTCAAATTTGAAAATGCCCCGGCTCCTAAGTAATTATCCCACAAATTCAAGCCCGCCTCAAGAGATATACTAACACAAAACAGGCCAGAACGTAACAATAAAAACCAAAAAATTTCAGATTCGCTGCTCCTACGGCTTTAATTAACAGCTTCAAAGCCAACGCACCTACAAAAGCAGCTACGATAGAACCTGTCAAGACCGAGCTTATTGGCAAGCTCTCGGAACCGAGTTCGCTGAAATGCCCGGCCAATTCTATTGCCGCCGCTCCCAGTATCGCCGGTATCGCTATAAAGAAGCTAAACTCAACCGCCCGTTGGCGGTGAAGGCCCACAAGGATAGCCATGCAGATAGTCGCTCCGCTGCGCGATATTCCGGGCATAATCGCAGCGGCCTGAGCAAGGCCAATCAGTATTGCTGCAACCATCCCTAAGTGCTCCAGGTCCAACCCACCTTTGGCCGGCTTGCGCCAATCGGTAATCAATAGCAACGTCCCGTTGATAATCCACATTGAAGCAACCACCGCCAGGCTGCCTCGAGCGGATATGAAATACTTCTTGAACAATATCCCCACCACCCCCGTTACAACAGTAGTTACGACCACCAGAACCACCACGTGCGCACTCGGACTTTCTTTATACATCTTAATAGGGTTGACGCCGGATTTGACGTCTATTGAAAGTCCTCTTAAAATCGCAGCAATAGATTTACGAAAGATAACAACAATCACAACGACCGTTCCGAGATGAGCCGCCAGGTCGAACAGAAGCATTTGTGGCGTCTCGGGATTAAATCGCAAAAAAGTTTCCAGTAAATTCAGGTGGCCGGATGATGAGACCGGCAGAAATTCCGTTAAACCCTGAACAGCTCCCAGCAAACAAGCGGAGAAAATATTTAACCGGCCGTCAAAGTGGAATGTTTTAGAAAAATACTCCAACCACCCAAACCTGATACAAAAAAGCAATGCAATGCCGGCATAAACGCCCGCCATTAAGTCGTCTGTGAGAACCCCCCAGCCCTCCGGAAGCTTTTCGAACTTGTGGACAGGCCAGGGCTTGACAGTATCAAACGCCCTGAACAGCAAAAAGCCGGCCGCCGCAGTAGTAAAAAATTGGCTGGGTGAAACTGCACCCGGAGCCAAAAACGGAACGGCTAAAAACGTAATCGCCTGCCCGGCAACTTCATCAACTACAACCTCCGGTGGGTCGGTTTTTGATGTTGCGGCGATTACAGCCGGCGTGAACCTTACGCAGATAACACAGCCGACTAAAGCCAAAGCCGCCATTACGACTGATATCGACACAGCCGATGCCTGGAAGTGGCACATCAAAGCAAAGATAACCGCCGACGGCAGCGACCCCCATGACCCCGGAGCAAGAGGCAGCCAGCCAAGACCAAAACACGATGCAATCAGTCTTTTCATCGTTGTCGAAAAGTAATTTAAAAGTTAGATAAAGTCAAATACTATTAACCCGGTTCGACATTCGCAATTCTACACTCTGAAATCCGAAATTGACGCGCAGCGTCATCCTGCCTGCCGAAGGATTTTCCCCAGCAGAAATTTATCTAAATCGCTATAAGATAAAGACTAATCCACTCAATTTCCTATTTGCCAATCCGACCAAAAGTGTGGTAATATGGGAAAGAGATGTTTGAGGAATTATTAAAATATAATGAACTTTCGATTGGTAAGATACTATCTAAAGTCGTATATACTCACGATGTCTTGTTGTTGCTGGTGTCGCCAGAAGATAAATGGTGTCCACTCAATTGGCAAACGATTAAGCGCCGTAGCACAAAAATAAAAAAGAGAGAATAAAAGATGAAGCAATGGTATGAAGCATTATTTGAGAATTATGCTAAAAGCTATGATTCTGAATGTTATGTACAGGGTACTGTTGGAGAAGTGGATTTTATTGAGAAGGAGCTTAGTTTTAATAAAGGCAGCCGTATTTTAGACATTGGCTGCGGCACCGGAAGGCATACGATTGAATTAGCCATGCGTGGCTATAAAGTTACCGGCGTTGATCTGTCTATATCGCAATTGCAAAGGGCAAAAGAAAAGGCCGGCGACGCGAATGTGCAGATAGAATTTATACAGAGGGACGCTCGTGAACTGGAATTTGAAAATAAATTCGATATGGCCATTATGCTCTGTGGGGGCGGGTTTCCATTAATGGAAACTGACGAAATGAATTTTAAGATTTTGCAAAATGCTGCAAAGGCTTTGAAAGAAAACGGCAAATTCATTTTTACAACATTAAATGCGTTATTTCCGCTTTGTCATGCAGGGGAGACGCCCCATGCGAATTCCCAAAATAGCAGTTTTGATTTAGGCACATTGAGGAGAACGTTTAAATTTAAAATCACAGATGATTCAGGCCAGGAAAAGGAAATAACCGGTAATGAGCGATACTACTGCCCCTCTGAAATATCATGGCTTCTGAAGTCATTAAATTTTAAGGATATAGGTATCTATGGATGCAAGCTGGGTGCTTTTAGCCGGAATAACAAATTGTCGAAAGATGATTTTGAAATGTTGGTGGTAGCTAAGAAATAGAGGATAATAGTTAAGCTTAATTATTAGCCCCTTGCACTGCAAGGGGTTTTCTTTTGTGCCTTTGTGGTTAAATCTCTTCAAGCATTTTCAGACAAAATCGGTCGGTCATACCTGCAATATAGTCGCATACGGTCCGCTGCAGTCCCTCCTGAGAGGCCAACCGCTGAAAATATCCCGGCATCAGGTCCGGCTTTTGGCAGAGCCGCTCAAAAAGCCGCCCGAGCCACTTTTTAACCTTATCTGCCGTCCGCATCAAAGATTTATGCTGATAGAAATTCTTCAGCAAAAATTCTTCCAATTCAATAAGCTGGCCTTGCCTTTCAGATGAGAGCACAATCAGGTTTTCACGCCTGCCATATACATCGTTGATTGTCCTTACGCTGGACTTATCCAGATTTTTTTTACTTGCATCAATACAATCGCTGACAAGTGTATCGATAATCGTCTTTGCGGTCCTTGTTCTGCGGATGGTTTCATCTTTAATCGCCCCGGCATTTATCCGCCGTTTGCCCGCCATCTGTGTGGCGGGTCTGTTTGGCGGATTTATCCGGCTTTGTGCTTCCGTGAATATTTTTACGTTTTCTAATTGCCCGCTATTAATAAGGCCCGCACGCATACCATCCTCAAGGTCGTGGCAGTTATATGCAATACGGTCGGCAATGTCGGCGACCTGTCCCTCAAGCGAACAATTCAGCTCGCTAAAGGATTGCCCCTGCGGACTGTCATATAAGCTGCGGTGTTTGGCCAGCCCCAAGCGGGTCTCATACATCAAATTCAGACCCGCAAAATCAGGATACGGATGCTCTAACAAATCGACAATTCGCAATGTCTGGCGGTTATGCTCAAACCCTCCGAACCCGGTCATCAACTCGTCAAGGACCTTCTCACCGGCGTGTCCGAAGGGCGAATGTCCCAGATCATGAGCTAAGCATATCGCCTCGGCAAGGGTTTCGTTTAGCCGAAGTCCTTTTGCAATCGTCCTTCCTATCTGTGCAACCTCGATACTGTGAGTAAGACGCGTGCGGTAATAGTCGTCCAATCCCGGCGTAAAGACCTGCGTTTTACCTTCCAGCCGACGAAATGCCGAACAGTGGATTATACGGTCCCGGTCACGTTCGAAATCTGTGCGATACGGGTGCGGCTTCTCTGCAAACCTTCGACCCGGTCCACTATATGCGGACTCATTAACCGCATAACAGCTAAGTTCGTTCGACATAACAAAGCTCAAAACTTAAAGCTAAAAGCTTAACCCGCCGTCCGTCTGGCGGGTCAAAACTGACTTCGACGAGTTCAATCGAGTCGTGGCAGGCCATGTTCTCTGCTTATTTGCTTCAGCTGCTCAAGAAGCTCGACTAAACTTTGACTGATAACGTTGGTATCGCTACAGACCTTCATAAAATTTGTGTCCCCATCCCATCGGGGGACGATATGGATATGTAAATGGTCAGGTAAGCCTGCTCCGCTCGACCTTCCAAAGTTCATCCCAACATTAAAACCGTGAGGCTTTATCGCCAGAGACAAGGCTCTTTGAGATTCTCTGACCAGCAAAATCATTTCCATTAGCTCCTCACCTGTTGCCTGGTCGAGGTCGGGGATGTGCCGCAGCGGTGCTATCAATAAGTGACCGTTGTTATAGGGGAAGCGATTTAGTATTACGATGCACCTCGGCGTCCGCCATACTACCAGGTTACCGGTGCCATCCTGGGGGTTTTTCACGTTATGACAGATAAAGCACTCGCTGCTTTTACCCAAACCCTGGATGTATTTGATACGCCACGGCGCCCATAGATTTTCGCGTCTCAATCTGCAATTACCCTCCACAGTTTTGAGTTTTTAGCTTTCAGTTTTTAGTTTCCTGGCGCTCCATTGTCAGATTTTGCTTAATAGTTACGCGCGGGTTTGCGCTAATACCCATCGGCAAAGAGGCCTCTAACTGCACCTGGTATTGCTGGCTGCGATGCTCTATTCGGCCGAGATTAATATTGAATAGTTCCTCTCCCTGGCCTTGTAAATCTATAACTTTATAGCCCCTTAGGAAGCCGAACGTCCCGGCCATCTGGAACGAGCCGGAATAAGGCATCGGCCAGCTTTCTGGGGCCGATTCAGCCGGCGAATAAGAGCTCTTTATCACCGCCAGCAGCCCCTGAGGAAGCCCGCTTTCGGCGGGGCGCACTTCATTAAGCGTGTAGGTAACCTCCCTTGCTTTTCGCATCATTACCGGCATCGGAGCAGGAATGGAAAGTCTGGATTTCCAGCTTTGTTTCACCGCCACTCCCTTGGTGGGGTCTTGCACACTGGAAACCGAATCCCACAGAAACCACTGGGTAGCGATAAAATCACTTATCATATCGGGTTCCTTAATTCTGCCTCTGTTTTTCTCTGCCCGGAATGCTTGTTTGCTAATCTCCTGGATCAGCTTCTCTAATTGCGAATAATCCTCTATCTTGCCTGTGGGGCCGACAGTGAATGTAAAAGTTTTTCCCGGAAGGCTTTCTACAGCATCTTTTGTGCCGCCTCGCCCGCCTGTGCCTTTGCTTCGCGTCACCTTCACAGAGTTGCACGTTGCCTTGACTGTTGTCAGGCCGTAAGGGTTTACCTCAATTGGCGTATAGGTCATAACCATTTCCATTGACTCAGAAAGTTTATCGGAGGCGTGCCTACCTGATTTGGATGCGCTTGCTCCTGGTTCCCAATCGAGGTCAACATCTCTATTGGAAACAAACCTGTATTGTAGAGTCTGACCTTTTTGGAAATCTACGGTCAATAGAGTCTCTGGCCCGCCTGAGAGGGCTTTTTTCTGGTGGTCCGCCAGGGGCGGATTGCATCCCGCAAAGATACTTACAGCAACTATACCGACAAGTATTAGTATGGTTCTCACTTCTATCCCTTTCGATAGCAGAATTTGAAATTGTTGGGGCCGGTTTTAGTCTATCTTTTCAATGCTGTATAGACGAGTAGCAGCCATTTTCAAAGCAGCAGGCTCTTTATTGGGTTCCGGCTTGGGGTCAACCATAATCCATTCTGTCCGCAACTTTTCAAAATATTCCTGGACTTTACCCGTGGTCAAATCCAATTTTAGCTGGCCGCTATACGCCTCGGTGTTATCAAACATTTTCGTAAATGAGCCGCTTGCCTGGTCCTTGTGCAGCTCCTCTGCCATTGCCGAGGAAGGAACAGCCTTCATTTCGGCAACAGCAATCTGGCGATTGTTTACCTGTTTAACATCCTTTAGTGTATAGATTTTTTCGTATGATTTTGAGCCCATCATATCGAAGGAAAAGGCCTTTACGCTGCTCCAATTATCGCCTGCGTGCAATTGATTTTTGTCGGCAGCGGGCAGGCCTGGAATTGTGTGCCGTTCTTTTATTACATCTGTGGAAAGTAACGCTGAAGCTGTTTTATTAGATGAGGAGCTGCCCCCAACGGCAGCTTGCGCGCCGCTGACGTCGATAACCCTCAGCACCTGACCGGCAGGCGAGACCTCTATGGTATAACTTTGCCCGACTAACTTAGATAGTGGATTGTTTGCATCTTTCTCTCTCGAGCTGTCAAAATCCAGAACGACATTGTCCTTGACCTTACCTAAATACTTTAGCTCCTTGACCGCAATCTGCGCAACAGCATTGCCCTTATCATCGATACCCTGTATCCGCTGGGTGAAGGTCATTTCGACTCTGTTGCCGGTGCTCCCACCCTTGAAGGCAAAGGGCTTGTCCGGCAGGGGGCCTTCCCATTTAACGCTCTTTTGCATCTCTATTATTACCTTATAAGTCGTTAAATCATCCACAGCAAACTTCAGCGCCAACTGTATAGTTGGCTCTTGCTTTTTAGGCTCAGCCTCAATCTTAATAGTCTCTTTGGGCTCGATTTTGGTTTCGACCGCTTTTTCTTTCTTGACCTCAGGTTTGATGGTCTCTTCCACTTTGACTTTGGCGGTTTCCTCACGCTCGACCCTGGCCTTTGGAGTTTCTTTGGCAGGTTGGGTGCAGCCGAATGCCAAAAGCAGCAAGCAAATCACACCGCCCGCCACAAAACTGAAAATTTTGACTTGTCTCATCGTCTAATCTCCCTAAACCTTTTGCATTTTGATTTTGCTTTGTAGAAAAGACAAGGCCAGGCATCGTCATTGCGAGCGAAGCGAAGCAATCTCAAACGTTTAGGTAGCTTTTTCTGCCTATCAAATAAGAGATTGCCACGGCCCTTCGGGCCTCGCAATGACATCGGCCACAAGGTTTCTACCAAGCACCTTGATTTTTAAGGTAATTATACGTTTTGCCCTTCCAAAAGCAACCATTTTTTCTTTATTTGTTCTTAATCAGCATTTAGAATCACATTCTTACGTTATTTCGTCAACCATTTTTGGAGAAACCGGATTATGAGAAGCGATACAGTAAAAAAAGGGTTCCAAAGGGCGCCGCACCGGGGCTTGCTCCACGCCTGCGGCCTTAATGACGCCGACATTAACAAACCGTTCATCGGCATTGCCAACAGCTTCTGCGAGATAGTGCCGGGGCATGTCCACCTTAATAAGGTTGCCCGGGTTGTTAAAGAAGCTGTCCGCCAGGCAGGGGGGGTTGCTTTCGAATTTAATACCATAGCGGTCTGCGACGGCATCGCTATGGGCCATACGGGTATGAAATACTCCCTGCCCTCGCGCGAGATTGTCGCCGATTCGGTCGAGACTATGGCGCAGGCACACTGTTTTGACGGCCTTATTTGCATTCCCAACTGCGACAAAATCATACCCGGAATGTTAATGGCGGCGGTTCGGCTGAACATCCCGACGATTTTTGTCTCCGGTGGACCTATGGCAGCCGGCAAAACAAAAAATGGAAAAACGGTTGACCTCATCAGCATATTCGAAGCAGTCGGCCAACTCAGCGCCGGCAAAATCACCGAAGAGCAGTTAAGAGAGCTTGAATGCACCGCCTGCCCGGGGCAGGGAAGCTGCTCGGGAATGTTCACAGCCAATTCGATGAACTGTCTTTGCGAGGCAGTGGGGATGGCCCTGCCCGGCAACGGAACAATCCTCGCAGTTGACCCGAAACGCCGGCGGCTTTATAAGGCGGCTGGCAAACAAATCCTGGCCCTTATCGAAAAGGACATCAAGCCGCTGGATATAATCAACGAAAAATCCCTCGATAACGCCCTTGCCCTCGATATGGCGATGGGCGGCTCAACAAATACCATTTTGCACACACTGGCAGTGGCCAGTGAAGCCGGCATTAAATACGGCCTCGAGCGCATAAATGCAATCTCATCTAAATGCCCCAATATCTGCAAGGTGTCACCATCAAGTAGTTACCACGTTGCGGATGTCGATGCCGCCGGTGGCATAAACGCGATACTAAAAGAAGTCAGCAAGATTCCGAATCTGCTAAACACCGATTGCCTGACCGTAACCGGCAAAACGCTGGGGGAAAATATAGCTAAGGCCAAAATCAAAAACCTGGAGGTTATCCGCCCCCTCGATAAACCATACTCCAGGACTGGCGGCCTTGCGATTCTAATGGGTAATGTCGCCCCAAACGGCGGTGTCGTCAAAACTGCCGGTGTCGCCCCCCAAATGCTCACTCACACGGGTCCAGCGGTAATTTTCGACAGCCAGGAAGAGGCCTGCGAGGGCATCCTGGCCGGCAAGGTCAAAAAAGGTGATGTCGTAGTAATTCGCTACGAAGGCCCAAAAGGCGGCCCGGGTATGGTGGAGATGTTAGGCCCCACAAGTTATATTATGGGCGCCGGACTCGGCGAGTCCGTCGCGCTGGTTACGGATGGCCGCTTTTCCGGCGGAACAAGAGGCGCCTGCATCGGCCATATCAGCCCTGAAGCAGCAGTTGGCGGCCCAATCGCGTTGTTAAAGGATGGTGACATAGTAGAAATCGACATCCCCAGCAATAGAATAAATGTCAAGCTTTCCGCTGCCGAAATTGCCGAGCGCAAGAAGACCTGGAGGCCACCCAAACCACGCATAACGACTGGCTACCTTGCAAAATATGCCTCTCTGGCTACAAGCGCCGATACCGGCGCAGTCCTCAAATGGTAAGAATTGTGCCGACAAAGAAAACTTTCTGGTATGTCGCTGGGCTGCATTTTGAATGTGTGCAGTGCGGGGCATGCTGCGCCGGGCCAAGTCAGGGTTACATCTGGGTCACCAGGCCGGAGATACAGCTTATCGCCGATTTCCTTAAAATGCCCGTGGAGCAAGTGCGGCAAAATTATCTAAAGCGTGTCGGTTTCCGGACAACAATTATCGAACAGCCGAACACCAAAGATTGCGTATTTTTGCGAGAGACCGGAGGCCGAAAAAATTGTATTGTTTATCCCGTCCGGCCAAAACAGTGCCGAAGCTGGCCATTTTGGCCGGGCAATTTGAAAAGCCCCGGCACCTGGAATAAAGCAGCCCAGAAATGCGCCGGCATCAACCACGGCCAGCTTTACTGTTTTGAAGAGATAAAAAGAATCAAAAGGGAAGAAAAATGGTGGCAGCCAGCAAAGCCAACACCCGACTCCTGCGAGAAGTAGCCGAAATTTATAACTGGCTCGATTCGCAGATTCAAAAAAATAGTAATCTTGCCGGCGTATGCGATGCGTGTGGCAAATGCTGCGATTTCAACAAATTCGACCACCGATTATTTGTTACCACGCCGGAGCTATTATATCTGGCTGCAAAGGTCGGCGACGAAAACGTTAATCCGCCGCACGTCTGGCGGATAAAGCCAATGACAACTAATCGATGTCCCTACCAAACAAACGGAAAATGCACGGTTTATAAGTTCCGTTTTGCCGGCTGTAGAATCTTCTGTTGCAAAGGCGATGCGGACTTCCAGAGCCGATTGAGCGAAATGGCTGTGAAAAAATTCAAATCGCTCTGCACGGAATTCCAAATTCCCTACCGTTACCTCGAGCTCGCTACAGCACTTGCCGGAGCGGAGGATACGAGGGACGGAAGACAGAGGACGCATAAATCCGAATATCTAAATCCTAAATCCGAAACAAATTCAAATAACCAAAATACAAAGCTCAAAAATAATTAAAAAAGTTAAGAAATAGGGGGTTTTTGAGGGAAATTTTGAAAAATGGGGTGGCTGGTGATAGTAAAAAGTGTGATTTTATAGGACTTATTGGTTTTTAGGCTAAAAATGGGGGTAAAAATGAGCGTTTTTTTGCGCTTTTTTGCGTTTTTTTTGCAAAAATGAACGTGTTTTGAGCAAAAATTGACAAAAACGAACACTTTTTGAACCATTTTTTTGCACTTCTTGACTTTGGGAGTAGGGATGAAGAGCGAAGGACGAAGGACGAAAGACGAGGGAGGGTGAAAGACAGGAGCGGCGAAAAGAAATGGTTTCGAGGGTAAAGATGAACGTCTTTTTGCACTTTTTTGCAAGAAATAGTCATGTTTTGAGCGGTTTTGAGCCGCAGATTTTTTACCGCAGAGAGCGCCGGGAACGCAGAGGTATAAAACAGGTCAGACGCGGATTGACACAGATTTACACTGCTAAATCAGCCACAAAAAGACACAAAAGGACACCTCTTTCAGCCACAGAGAGCACCGAGAGCACAGAGGGACTTCGCCGCAGGCGTTTGAAAAACGCCTTACGGGTCATAGCCGGATCTGTCCTCGATACGAGTCCGCCGAAGGCGGATAAAGTATCTGCGGTCAGCTTTTCGGCTCCGACCCCGGCTGGGTATTACCAGCCGGCAGCGAAGTCAAGAGAATACGCCACAGGCGTATAAATTGGTGGGATATACTAAATGCTTGAGGGGAGTGGCGAAAATAAATGGTGTTGGGGGTTTTTCAACGCCCCCTCTACCGGCTACTATAGGAAATATGCGGGCTAAGGCGACTGGCGGTCGAGATGAGATTTGAGGGCGATAAGCTCAGGGTCGCGGCGATGATAGCCGGTTTGGTCTATGAGTGCCTTTGCCTTTTCGTAATGGTCGCGGGCATCGGCATATTTGCCGCCTTCGGCCAAGCACAGGCGGGCGGCCTCTAAATGATAATCAGCCAGATACAATTTCATTTCGCCGCGCTCGGCGATTTCCTTTGCCTCTTCCAAATCCGCCCACGCCTTTTCATAGCTTCGCTGGTGCAGGTAAAGCTCCCCCCGCGACAACAGCCCGCGAGCTATAAATCCCTGCACTCCGGCCTGCCGCAAGCCATTGACAGCATGGTCCATAAAATCTTCTGCCTCCTCGTAATGCCCACTCTTTTCTGCAACTGCCTCTAGTAAATGTGCCCGTCCCAATGACACTTTGTCCATAGCAATATCCAAAAGACGACGTCTTTGAATTGCCAGCAGAAGAGTCTGCTCAGCGCGCCCCAATACTCCTTTGTATTGGCCCATGCTTAAAAGCAGATCGCAGAAATCATGGCCTTGGATCGATGGGAGGTAATGATACTCAGGCCAATTCTTTTTCTGTATCTGCTCGGCTTTTTCAAATAACTCTTTGGCTTCTCCCGTTTCTCCAGCTTGATGAAGTGCCTTTGCTAAATAGGTTCTTTTGTCCATAATTTCGGTCACGTGTCCGCTGAGGTCTGCAAAGCTCACCCCCTGATGGGCGTATTCGACTGCCTTAGGCACATGACCAACCGTCAGATAAAGATCGCTCAGGTTGGCAGCATCTCTCGCCGCATTTCTCCAATCTTTCTGGCGAATAGTCTCTTCAAGCGTAGCTTGCAAAGGTTGTTCTGCCTCGGACAAGCGTCCCAGCGCTTGCAGACGAAAGCCCGCAAAACTTAATATGGCGGCCTTTGCATCATCAGACAATGTAGAAGCAACTTTCCTCCAAGGAAGTTCAAAAAAGCTGGCCAGGACTGCTAAATCAGAACCATAAGCTCCGAGGTTTGCCGTGCTATAGTGTTCTCCCTTTCTTTTAATTCTGTCCCAATATATATTGACAAATGCTTCCTGATCTCGTCCTGCTAGGCAGCCGTGAGAAACCGCGCAGAACAATGGCTCCATCTCCTCTAACGTATCCGGTAGGAACTTGCCGTACAACTTCTCCGGCAGGGACTTGTAGTACTCATAGAGCCTGTCGTGTGCATCCCGCCACGCCTCTGGATCGCGTGTTTTTAACTTCTGGCCAAAATGCTCCCGTATCAAAGGATGACAATCTACAATGTCAGGCCTGTGCGTGCTTTTCTTCGCCAGAAGTTTATATCCTCGAAGTTTCTCCAACAAATTCTGCCATTGTGCTTCAGTCAAATTCACCAGCTTATCTGTCAGGCCCGCGATGGCTGCGCCACTATACACCGCTTCAATAGCCGCAAGTTCAACCGGCCGGTCAAAAAGCCCTAATATCCGCAATAGCTGGACTTCCGGTCCTTCACCAAACCGCTTCTCGAAGGCCTGTATCACCCGCCGCGGATGCCTGCCTTCTTCTTCCGGAATATCCAAATCCTCGATTTGCGCTGCATTTGAGATGTGATGACCGGGGATATCATGTATGAAGCTTGCCAGCAGATTCACCGCTAAAGCGTGGTTGCCAAACTCTTCGCTGGCCGTCTCCAACTCCACATCCTTCCCCTGAACTCCACCCACTCGCAACAATGCCCGCCCGGCCTCTTTGGAAATCTGGTCAAGATTTAATTGCTGGACACCCTTATCAAACCGGGCTAATTCTGCCACATCCTCTCTGGTGGTAATCACACACAGGCCATTATTCTCGCGTGCAAGTTGAGTAACCATAATTGACAAGGCCGGGTCTTTTATTTTCCCACGTTCAAAATCTGCTGAAGATTGTAACGGCTCTAATCCATCCAGAATCAGCAGCGTCTTTTGCTTACGGACTAAATCTGCTAATCGCTGCCCCTTGTCCCACGGCGAACCCTGCGTCGGGTCTGGGTCTCCAAACCACGCCAATGCCTCCGAAATAAACTTGTCCGCACAAGTCACCTGCTCTTTCGTTCCTTGGCTGTAGAATGACCAACCAAATACTCTTCTCGCTCCTCGATAATTTTCAACCCTCATTAACTCAAGCCACTTATTAACAAGTATTGATTTTCCGACGCCACCCCAAGCCACGAGACTAACCGCTTTCATTGCACCCGACTGCCAGGCTTTGTCCAGCAATCCAAGTTCTTTTTGCCGACCGAATAGTTCCATCCCTGTATCAGGAAGTCTATCAATATCAACTTTCTCTGGTGGCTCCCATTCAGTAGGAGGCGCCGCCAATTGGAGTGATGGTTCATTTATTTTTTCGTAAACATATTCAGCAATGTGGGCCAGTGTTCTCTCTTGATCGACCTTCCGGTGTATCTCCGCCAACGACTTCCCATCACGCGGGAACATTTGGATACCTCTGAGCCATTGGACAGTTTTCCAAGGGCAGGGGCGAACCAATATAGGTAAAAGAAGCATCCCATCTCGACTCCGACGCAGCTTAAGTTCCGGAATCTCCTCTTTATTGATAAAGTCAGAAGCAAGATAATCTGCCGAAATAAGACATATCGCGACAGCAGCCTGCTCTAATTCCTTCTTGATGGCAGGATACCAATCTTCGCCCGGATTAATCTTACGGTCGTCCCACAGTGCAATTTCACCTTGTTGCTCCAGAGTCCGCAAATGGGGAATCAGGCGGTTTTTCCAGTCCTCGTCCTTATGGCTGTAACTGATAAATACTCTGGGGTGTTTGGAATTATCCGGGTTACTCATAATACCTCTCCACGTGTTCTCGTTTTTCCAGGCCAACAGATGAAGCAAAACCTCAGCGGCATTGAGTGACGTCACCGTCGGCAGTTAATACTTATTATACCTGACAGGTCGGGTTTTTACCACTGAAATCCGGGAAGGATGTTGAAATTACGGCGGAGCAGGAACTGGAGAAACATTGATTAGTGATTATTGATAATTGATTATTTAGCTAATACTTGTCGATGGGCAAAGGGATTCTGTCCTGCGGGTCACGCAGATTGATATATTTCGCACCACCCTTCAGCGAGCCATACTCCTTGTAATAGCCATAAAGCTTGGCTAACTTCTGCTCATCAGTCGCCTCCAGATGTTGTCCCCAGGTGCCAAGCTCTGCTCCCCAGAGGATTTCTGTGCCGTCTTTTGTGTAAAGGACAATATGCGGCAGGCCGGTATTTTTTCGGCCATTGAAGTTGCTTACATCGATACTATCGATTTCACGCAGCAGCGGCTTATCAGGCGTCGCAAGCTCATCCATTCGGTCAAGGCGAGATAGTATTTCCACAGCCGCTGTAAGGTCGTCTCGCTGCCAGACCTCGCCCGGCTGTGGCATTTTTGTCATCGGCGACAGCCCCTTCACCTCCACTATAGGCAGATTCGGCATCGGCACAAAATCAAGCACGACTCCCTCGGCGTCCACGTAAGATTTGCGAAGACCGGATTTGACCACAGCCAGAGGTTTTCGCCACCTCCCTGCAATACGCAGACCCTCGTGGGTCGTCTGCACCCTCACGTCGGCCAGCCATGCAACCCGCTGGACGATATTCTGCTGCACGAGGACAGCGGTATTATCATCGAGTTTTGGCTCACCGCCGGCTACCGCAGCAGCATAAACTTTTTCCTTAAGCTGGTCATTGACCCATGCAGGCACGCCTACTAATTCTACGGCAATAGTCTCTCTGACAGGGGCGGTTTTTCGGACATATTTATTCAGAAATACAATGCCGACCCCCAGCGCAGCAAAGACACAGACGATGGCTAATACCGTCAAAGTGCCTGTCAAACTCGAACTGTCCCAACTTACTTTTGGTCTTTTTTTCCCCTTGTTCATTATAATTTACTATTACGCATCGAGGAATTAATAAGAACGCCTAACAAAACAAGCATTTATGCCCGATAGAGATTGCTTCGCTTCCGCCTTCGCCAAGGCTACGGCGGACGGGTCGCTCGCAATGACGTTTTGTCAGATGCTTTAAGAGCTTTTGAGCAATTCTTTGTCAGCGCCGCCTCGACGATTTTTGCACACAAATCGCTCATCGAAAGCCCTACCTTCGCCGCTGCCTTGGGCAGAAGCGAATGGGTTGTAAAACCCGGGATAGTATTAACCTCCAGGGCATAAGGTATCCTGTCGCTTCCGAGGATGAAATCTACTCTTGCAAAGTGCCGACAGCCCAGCGCATTAAAACAATCGAGCGCCGCCGACTCGATGTTCTTTACAATAGAAACATCGTCAATTGTATCAAAAAGAAACTCTGTTCGCTCATCAAGATATTTTGCTTGATAGTTATAAAAGCCGGTTTGCGACCGGATTTCAATAATCGGCAAGGCCTGCCCACACAGGATACCGACCGTTACTTCCCGCCCCGGCACAAATTTCTCAATCATACAATCACCGAACCTCTTTAAGGTTTCCTGGGCGGCGGCAATAGCCTTGTGCCGGTCAGAAACAATACTGACACCGATGCTGCTGCCCTGCCTTATGGGTTTTATCACGAACTTATCCCCGAACTCCGGCAATTGTTTTTCAAGTTTCCGGATATCGGTGTCGGCATTGAGCTCAATTGCCGCAACAGTAGGCACGCCGGCCTGGGCGAAGAGCTTTTTGCCTGCCATTTTGTCAAACGCCAACCTGCTCGCTGCCGGCCCGCTGCCTGTGTATAGAAGCGACTTGTCATCGAGTATCTGCTGGACCTGGCCATCTTCGCCAAATTTGCCGTGCAGCGCAATAAAGAACACATCAACGCTGCAATCTTGCAGTATATCCATATTATCCGGCTGAATATCAGCGGTTACGACGTTCAAGCCGGCTCTTTCTAATGCCTCCGCAACACATCTGCCGCTGTGAATACTGATATCACGCTCCTGGCCGATACCGCCCAAAAGGACCGCTACTTTTAATTTATTATTTTCTATTCTCAATTTAGTGTGTCGGGTTAATTGGTTAATTAGTTAATTGGTAATTGGTAATTGGTTAAATGATTAATCGACTACTCACCAATCACCACTCACCAACTCACCACCTTAACCCCAGATTTCGATTTCAAGCTCCAGCTCCACGCCGAACTTTTCCTTAACCTTTTGCATAACTGTCTCTATCAGTCTCATTACGTCGTGGCTTTTGCACCCCTTTTGGGCGATTATAAAATTAGCGTGTTTTTCACTGACAATAGCTCCGCCGATTTGCGTTCCTTTTAGGCCCGCTCTATCAATCAAGGCACCGGCGGCAGCATCTCTGGGGTTCTTGAATATGCAGCCGGAGTTTCTTGTGTTTAACGGCTGGTTGTTCTTTTTATAAATCCAGACTTCCTTTACTGTCCGCATGATTTGCTCAGGGTCAGCGGCACTGAGCTTTAACTGAGCATTCAGGATAAATTTAGCAGTGATATTTGTGCTGCGGTAGTCGAATACAAGCTCCGGTTTGCTCTTTTCAGAAACGCTGCCCCACCTATCCATCAGCGTCACGGCCTCCACCGCCGAGCCGAAATCTCCGAAGTTGCCGCCCGCATTCATTTTCACTGCTCCGCCGACCGACCCCGGTATGCCGGTGAGGGGCTCAAGCCCTGACAAGCCCTTTTGCACACAACTTAAAACCAGCTTGCTCAGCTCCGCACCCGCCCAGGCGGTGATCTGCTCACCATCAAAACGTATCTGCTCAAACTGCTCGGATTCGAGCTTTATCACCGCTGCCCGCAGGCCATCGTCACTGATTAGTAGATTCGACCCCAGGCCCATCACATATATCGGGATATTATTTTCGTTGCACCGCTGGACTGCTTTCTTGAGCTGCTCAATAGTCTTGGGCCTGACAAAATAGTCCGCCGGCCCCCCAAGACCATACCAGGTGCGCTTGGCCAGCGGATAGTTGGTTTCAACTATTTCTTCTAAGCCACTGAATATATTCATCTGCCACCTTCCATATATCACCTGCGCCCATTGTAACTACCAGGTCGCCTTCAGTTACATTACTCTTGAGGTAATCGCAAATAGCTGCGAAACCATCTATAAATATCGCCTCTGTCCCTTTATTCCGTATCCGCTCAACCAGCATCTGTGCGTTAATCTCTTTCTTTTCCTTCTGCGAGTCTCGCACAAAATAAATTTCCGGGACAATTGTTACATCGGCAAGCTTAAAACTTTCTGCAAAATCATCAAGCAAAAATCTTGTCCTGCTATATTGATGCGGCTGAAAAACACACCAGATTCGTTTCGGCTTATACCGCTCCTGTATCGCCTGCAATGACGCCCGAATTTCAGTCGGGTGGTGGGCGTAGTCATCGAGGATTGTAACCTGGCCAAAGCATCCCTTTAACATCACCCGGCGCTCCACACCGGTAAAGCCCGGCAGCAACCCAAGCGCCTGGCCGCTGTCAATTCCAGCGTTAACCGCCATCGCCACCACTGCCAGAGCATTCATAATATTGTGTTTGCCCGGTAACGAAATTCGAGTCACCCCGAGTAATTTGCCATTGTGATAAACATCAAAACTATAAAGTCCGTCATTTAGCACAATGTTCTTCGCATAGTAATTGCAGCTTTCATCCGCCGAACGTCTGACGGATAAATCAAGACCAAACGTCTCGCACCGCTGGTGAGCTCCCAGTCGGCTTATTATCTTCGCCACGTTTGCATCCTGACCATTTGCAATTATCACGCCGTCCGGCTTTGTGCCGCGGGCAAACTTGCCGAAGGCCTCAACTATCTCATCCTCATCTCTATAATAATCCAGATGGTCGGCTTCGATATTGAGTATGCAGGCGATTTTAGGTTTCAAATTCAAAAAACTCCTGTCGTATTCGCAGGCCTCGGCCACAAAGAACCCGCCGAAGGCGGTTTTGCTCGAACCGGTCTTCGGCCGGTCGCCCTGGCTGTCTGCAACGCCGGAGGAGCTGCCTATTTGATTGATTTTGGCCCCGATGATAAAGTTCGTATCGACCCCGGCCTGTTTGAGCAAATACACCAGCCACCCGCTGGTCGTGCTTTTGCCGTGTGTGCCGCTTATAGCGATGCCCTCATAACGGCTCATTAGCTCACCTAACATCTGGGCATATTTATAGACTTTGTATCCGCGTTTTCTTGCCAGTTTCAGTTCCGGATTGTCTTCTTTTATAGCCGCCGAAATGACAACCGCATCCGTATCAGGGCTGAGGTTCTGGGCGCTATGGCCGATTTTTATATCAGCGCCTATCTGGCAGAGTCTATCCACAACGTCGCTGGCCGTATGGTCAGAACCGGCCACAATCACATTGTGTTTTATCAGAAGCTGTGCCAGCCCGCTCATCCCGATACCGCCTGCGCCTATGAAGTGAAACCTCATCCCGGCTAAGCTCAGGCTATTGTTAGGGCCTGCAACTTCATATCTGTGAACGGCCTTTATTTTCTTCTGGCGGGTCCGTGTATTCGGCTGCTTCATAGCATCCTTTCTGCGCACATTTTTTCTTCACAAAAGCGCAAATAGTCTATCACACAAACCAGTCAAAGAAAAGAAAAAAGGCCGCAGGTCTCGATTCTTTCAGAACTCGCAGCCCCTTTATTTAAGATTGGATTTATAATGTTTTGCTATTCAATGCCTGCCAGCCAGTTGGCGGTGAACTCCCGCAAATCAAACAAGTCCACTTTCCCATCGCACGTAAGGTCGGCCCCGCTGCAGTCGGTGCCGTTGGTTGCCAGCCAGTATGAGGCGAGCTTAACATAGTCAGCAAAGTCCACATCACCATCACCGTCGAAGTTCCCAACAATCAATTCGACTAAGTGTGTTTGACAGCCCAGTGTCCCATCTCCTTCCGCCGGCACGGGGTCCGTATGTGAAACTCCGTCCCCGTTGTCATCGTATTGAGGAATTTCATCGTAGTAGTCATTCTTGGCCGCGTAGTTGAACGCCTCTAACATACTAATAAAGCCATTCTGATTCGTGTCGGCGTTGACTGTATTACCATATTCATCCTTTCCGTGAAGTGCAGCCACGAAGCTGCGAATGAATGCGTTTCCCCACGAGACCGCTTCCTCTATCGTAGCGGCACAAATAACGCGAGTCGGCGAGGTAAGGTCCTCAACCAGACCGCCGGAGAAACACGGCAAGGCGACGACCGTGATTTTGGCAACCGATAATTGATTCACAAGGTCAGCCATATCGTCATCGTAAATATCCCCTGCGGCCAGTTGTATTGACTCGTCCACGCTGACGATATCATTTATGTCGCCGTCCTGGTTGACGTCCATCCAGTCAAAAAGCCCGGCGTTGTCCTCATCGCGGCCATCAACATGCGGCTCACCGCCGGCATATCCCAGGTCGATACATATCTTGCCTTGCAAACCCTCATCAAAAAGTTTGAAAGGATAACCACCTTCCGGCAACATACAGGGTGCGTTGTTGTAGTTGTCCTCTAATTTATCCACCGCTCCCCAATCATCCTCGTCAAACTCACCCGTGGAGGGATTATACGGCGGCTTACCGTCACCATCGAAGTCATAGACCTCCCCGGCGCTGGTGTCAATATACCCATCGCGGTTGGTATCACCAAGAGCGTAGTCCACCAGACGCTCGATATCGACATCGTTGTCCGAAACCGTGGTGCCAAGACTTTCAATATACACGTTGTCCAGTGTTGAAACGAACTTATTGCGGTAGAACTCGGTCTTGCCGCCCGAAGAATACTGTTTGCGGACCTTCCATACGTTCATCCCGTGATTACAGCGGTAGTCACCGCCGGTGAAAAGACTTCGGAGCTTGAAATTGCTCTCCAGAAAGTCCGGCTCATCTCCCGGGTCAACCGATATTCTACCACTACAGTATCCTAAATACTGTCCGCCTTGACTCAAAGGCCCATTATAGCCATAGCCATGGCCGGTAATCCAGATGAATACCTCGTCGTCCGCATCGGCCCTGGATGCAAGCTCATTGAAGACTTTCTGCAGATTGGCAGAAATGGCTGAATAGTCAATCATCCCGCCGGGATTTCCCCCGCTTGGGTCTGTGCCGTTACTATTCAGTAGATACACATCTGAGGGCGAAAAACCATAGCCGTTTGTGAGCATATCGTAGGCCAGTTTCACATCGGTCCAGAACCGCTCTTCATAACTGCCGTTGAGCATAACCGCATACCAGCGTTTTACTCCGTCCGGAGGGTTAGTGAAGACAGGATTAGATGGCCGCAGCATTTGCTCAGCAATGCTGGGCGCAATCTTCTTTGCAACAACTATGATGTGCCGGCTGTCCCGCGCGACCCGCCCAGCAGAGTCCTTCACCGTCAGCAGGCATTGATAATCCCCCTGATGGCTGAATTGATGGGTTGTGAATCCCGTTTGAGGGGAGATAAAATCCTGCACCCCATCGGCCTCGAAATCCCAGGCGTATTCTACAATCGGGTCGTCCGGGGATGAGCCACTCCCCAAAAACTCCACCGGCTCACCAACTACAACTACCTGGTCCGCTCCGGCAAAAGCCGATGGTTCCTGGCAAGATTGAAAAACAGAGATATGTTGCTCGACAGCCCATGCAGGTCCGGCAGCGATGAGCACCAGACCGAAAAGGACTGCGAGAATGGCCCTAATATCCAGACAACTCTGCGACTTCACCAATTACCTTCCAATCGTTCTGAAAATCCTCCCTCCAAAAATTACCCCTGATTAAGATTATACTATTTATACGACCATTGAGCAAGATTTTTTCGGGGAGGCGCAAATCTGGGGGTGCGATTCACGTTTATAGATAAAAAATGGATTCCCAGTGGCACGGCCATCCCTTCGACTACGCTCAGGACAGGCTTGGCCGTGTTTTCACGGGCTGGAAGCCCGTGCTACGTCGTATAAAAGTAATCTACCTACAAAGATGAATCGCACCCCAAATCTGGCGCGGCTTTTTAGATGCGCAGGTGCGGTTAAAGAGATGTTACCACTGGGCCTCGACATAGGGGCCAATAGGACCTTCCGGCTTAGGAACAGGCCGAGACTTGAGAATCGCCTCCGCAATCGCAATGTCGCTCTGTCGCGTAATCTTGATATTCGATGAATCCGATTCCACAATCGTTACCTTATGACCCAACGATTCGACTAATTGCGAATCATCGCTGATTCTGCTCTCATCGAGATTCTTGAGGTTCTCATAAGCTTTTTTAAGCAGCGAACGCTCAAAAACCTGCGGCGTCTGTGCATCGTAAAGTCTCGGCCCGTAGCTTCTGCTCACAACTAATCTGCCGTGCTGTCCGGGATGTATTCGAGCAAATCCCCAGGCGTGCAGTTCAATGCCTTGCATATTGAGTTCAAGGTGGAAAAGCGAATCGCACGCGCCTTGTTGGTCTTGAGTATGGAAAGGTTATTGATTGCTAAACCTGTCGCTTCTGCCAAATCCTTCAATTTCATCCGCCGATCCAAAAGCATATAATCCAGTCGAATGTTAATCATTCGTTGACCTCCTTTCAGACCAGCGTCTTCGATTCTTCAATGATGGGCAGCAAACGATGCAGAATCATACCAACCCCGATAAGAAGCAGAACTTTTGCCACAGTCGGTACAAGCAATGGCTGCACTAATAGAATATAGGCCGCCTCTGATGATGCTGTAATTTCGGGAAACTTCGCATGCAACCAGAAGTTGAAAGAAATGGCCTTATAAATCACAAAGACGGCATAGATGTAGCACAATTTATCTGTCATTCGCAGGATAAGACGTGGTTTGGCCTCAGGGCGGAGCAAATAATCCAGGAGGCCCGCGATGGCAAAGGCCAGAAAGCCAGGAATAACAAAGTCATAGACAAAGCTGGAAGCGAAATAGAGTGCGAGTTCGATGATTATCTCATCAGATACACTGGAATAAGGCCTGTCGGCCTGCTTTTCCACGATTTTAACAATTGCAAAAACCCAGAAGACTCCTCCCAAAATCAAGAACCAGCCGAGGATGCGGGCAATAAGGCAGTAAGCTCGCAATAGCCGACGGTGTTTTTCAATGAACTGGACCATAAGAATACCTCATTATCTATATTATTTTCTTTAATCTAACATCGTGTAAATATACACGATTATCGTGTAGCAGTCAACAAAAAAAATGAGGCTTTTTGCAAAAATTTTTAGATTGTTATCTAAGACAGAAGGGGGAACTCTTGCAAGAAACATAGGTTTTTAACCGCAAAGGTCAAAGGAACCCGCAAGGAAATTCAAACATCAAAATTACGTTGCAAAATGCAAAATTTTCCTTTTTTGTCTCCGCGCTCTCGGCGGTAAATAGCTTACCATTGTGCTTCAAAGTAAGGCCCGATGGGACCTTCCGGCTTAGGAACAGGCCGAGACTTGAGAATCGCCTCCGCAATCGCAATATCACTTTGTCGCGTAATCTTGATATTCGATGAATCCGATTCCACAATCGTTACCTTATGACCCAACGATTCGACTAATTGCGAATCATCGCTGATCTTGCTTTCATCGAGATTTTTGAGATTTTCGTATGCTTTTTTAAGCAGCGAACGCTCAAAAATCTGCGGGGTCTGTGCTTCATAAAGACCTGACCTGTAAACGGTTCTGATTATCGCATTGTCCTTCACTTCTTTTATAGTCGCCGTAACGGAGCAGGCGGGTATCGCCGCACCGCTCTTACCGGCAGCGGTAATAACCTTGTCAATCAACTCCGCTGTTACACAGCATCGAGAGGCATCGTGGACGGCAATAAGCTCAATATCATCTTTGATAAGTGCAAGCCCTTTGCGAGCCGTGTCAAATCGCTCATCGCCGCCGAAAAAGGTCTTCACGTTGAAAAACTTCAAATTTACCCCCCATTTGACGCTCACTAACTCCTCATCCTCCTGCGAAATGCCGAGCAGTATCTGCTTTACATCATCGCGGCTGGAAAAAAGCTCCACACTGCGTAAAAATACCGCTCGTCCGGCCACATCAACGAACTGCTTTTTTCTCTTTCCGCCGAATCGGCTCGCGGGACCCGCCGCACAGATAATCGCAGCAACCTTATAAGACACAGGAAATACTCCTTAAAAACATAAGCTGACACCAAAAAAGAATTCATCCTCTCCACGGCCGCTCTCTATTTACTTTTGATAGCATGTCCTTCGCAATAATCGTGTCCTCAACAACCTGAAAGTCAAACATCCCTACGCAAATAAAATCGGCCCCGCCTTCGAAGGCATACTTAAAGCCTTCTCTCGGCTCGATAGCCCCTGCCGCCAAAACCTTAAAAGCAATCCACGGCTTCTTCACTTTCTTCATAAACTCAATGGTTTTCTCCGGCTCAACGCACCAATAGTTGTCGTCAGGATTATCAATGACATCGAGATGCTGGTTCGCCCGCTTGCTGGACCAGTAATTGCTATGATGTAAAGTTTTCACGTAAAAATCGGGCTCGAGTCCGGCTTTTTCTGATGCGGCAACCACTTCTATTTCGTGAGCGCCGATACCTGCAGGTATCCGATTTTCTTTAATAAATTCCAGGGCTTCTCCCAGCTTGTCCAAACGCCCCTGTTTTAGCCACTTGTCCCCGATAACACCCTGCATATAAATCGCAACAGCTCCATTGTCGATGGAACTTTTTATGTTGGTTTTTACATCATCTAATGTCGGGTGGCCTTCTGCAATCCATTGTATTTTGCCGCCCCGCTCTTTCCAGTATCTCGGCAGAATCCTCAAGGGCCTCTCGCTCGGGTCCGCTATGAGGGCATTTATGCCGCGTTCCTCGCACAACTCTAAAGTATCCATAACTTTCTGGTCCGTGTTATATTGCCTCATCAGGTGATGCACATAATTCAAATCCCTCGAATGTGCCCACCCGCTGATTAGATTTCCGCCGCAGATAAGTCTGCTAATCTTAAGATTGCCAATCTTGCCCGCCGGTAACACTTTGGTCGAGTCCTCCGGCATCTTCTCGGTTGGTTTCTCCGTGGTCGCAGTTTCTACCGCCAGAGCGTTCTTTCCGATGTGCAGCCCCAATGTTGTTACCACAGACCCAGCGATGGACTTTTTCAAAAAGTGGCGACGATTTACGTTTTCTGACATAACCTACCTCTTTTTCATTCCACTCGAGAAGATTAGCCACAAAGACACAAGGGCACAAAGTTAAAAAAATAATTATATTATTAATATTAGTGTCTTGGTGCCTTGGTGGCAAAAAACTTCGAGTAATTGCTAAAAGTCGATACCTTGCCTGGCAGCAATGCCCTTATCGAACGGGTGCTTGATGTTTTTCATTTCCGTTACCAAATCCGCCAGAGCTATCAGCTCCTCGGTTGCACCCCGGCCGGTCAGGACAATTTCAACAGCAGGGTCTCTTTTATCAATAATGCTTTTGATGTCCTCGAATTTAGCCAGGCCTTTTGAAAGACAAAACACAATCTCATCAAGTATAACACAATCGTAAAATCTTTTCTGGGCAGTCTGGGCAAGTCTCTCCAGGGCTTCGGCAATCGCGGCCTGCATCCGGCAAACATCCTTTTCATCGTCTAATGTCCTGGACATATCCCACGGCACATCGAGCGCCTCGACTCTGATTCTAACTGCACCTAACTGCAGCGCAAAACGCTCCCCTATATCAAGCGACGGCGGCTTCAAAAATTGATAAATCAAAACCTTGTTTCCCTGGCCGGCAGCGCGTAAAGCCAGGCCAAACGCAGCGGTGGTTTTTCCTTTGCCGTCCCCGGTATAAATTTGCACAAGCCCTTTTCCCAACATACCAGCATATTAAAAGCTGGAAATCAAAAAGTAAAAAGCAAATTCGCCTCCGGCGAATAAAAAGCAAAAAATGGCAGGTAAAAAGCCATGAGCAAAAATTACAGGAAAAAACTTCCAATTTTACGATGGATTCAGTATCCTAATGGAGTCTGAAAGCTTATAAGTGTTGATTAGAGGTGTATATGAGAAATCACGGCTTTATTTTCTCAAAACCAAAAGGAGGTGATATCTAACGAGGATATGAATGGCGAAAACAGGTTGGGAAGTAAAAAGACAAATATTCAATATTAACAATTTAACATGGAGGTACAGAAAATGTTAGCT
>Ga0315279_10000233_pt1 | contig 120804 bp, 107 predicted proteins | sample YL17G06_20_MG_FD_203694 | JGI IMG/M metagenome (GOLD analysis project Ga0315279, IMG submission 203694) | Sediment microbial communities from Yellowstone Lake, YNP, Wyoming, USA - YL17G06_20 | ecosystem: Environmental > Aquatic > Freshwater > Lake > Sediment | place: USA: Wyoming | collected... | reverse complement strand
AGATGGTGATGCCGGGGGATAACGTGAGCCTGGAGATCGAGATGATCACGCCCATCGCCATGGAGAAGGGGCTGCGGTTCGCCATCCGCGAGGGCGGCCACACCGTCGGCGCCGGCAGCGTCACGGAGATCCTGGCATAGCGATGGCACAATCATGATCAAGGTGACCGTCATCGGCTCAAGGAGCGACAGGAGCGACTGGGAAGCGGTGCAGAATGTTCCGACAGACCAGTTGCCCCCGCTGACTCCCCAGCAACGAAAAGTCGCAGAACAGTTGCGTATACGGGAAGAGGATTACCAGCGGAGCGCTCTGGCTGGAAAGCGAACTGGGGAGAAGCTGCTGAAGAAAGCAGAATGGTTTGCGAGAATCTTGCGGAGGAATCTCACCGCGGAAGCCCCTCAGGCAACCATCAAGAGTGTCGTTCTGGATACGTGGAAGGAGAAATTTGAGGTCTCTATCGAAGTCGACGGGACGTTACTACCTCTGCATATTGCGGAAGGAATTGTCGACGATCTGTTGGATCTTGCTTCCGTGGATGCGGAACAGAGGTTATCCCGGATGCTCGAGAGTTGCCTCAGCAGGCTTGGAGTTTCGTGAATGGAACTCAACCGCCGTGTCGTTATCTTTCTCAATGAGAAGGGGCGGGACACCCTGCAACTGGCTGCGGGCATCCCTGGGGAGTCTGTGGTGGCCTTTTTCTACGCTTTGCGAACAGACGAGAGCGGGCTCTGGGTTAGCAGTCGGAAGGAAGATGGCGAGCACTGGCTATTAGTTCGGTGGGATTGCATCCTGGCTGTGGATGTACCAGTCGGCGGGACACCGGTTTTGGAATCTACTGTGTAGACCAGGCCTATGCGCGAAATCATTACGCTACAATGCGGTGAATGCAAGAACCGCAATTACACCACGACGAAGAACAAAAAGAAGAACCAGGACCGGCTGGAACTCAAGAAGTTCTGCCCGGCCTGCCGGCACCACACGGTCCATAAAGAAGTAAAGTGACGAGTGACAAGTGACGAGCAATAAGAAAGAGCGATGCGGTTTGACTCGTCACTCGTCACTGAAAACTCGTCACTGCTCTCGAAGGGGCGTCAGATCAACGGCTAATCTGCCGGTCTCCAAAACCGGTCATGGGGGTTCAAATCCCTCCGCCCCTGCCAAGATCAGGAGGGCGTGAGCAGCCGATCGCCGGGACAGCGAGCCGGCAAAAAGGGCTACATGGGCGAAGAAGTTGGTATTCAGAAGAATCCCTGGGCTCGGTTGCGCCAGTACGTTTCCGACGTGCGCGTCGAGATGAAACGCGTGACTTGGCCGGGCAAGCAGGAAATCTATGGCACGACGCTTATGGTGATCCTGACCACCTTCTTTTTTGGATTGGTTTTCTGGATTTATGACCAGAGCTTTACGCGCATTGTATCCAAGGTCCTCAGGTACTTCCTGGGGCGTGGATAGGGCTCTGGTGACCGGAACCTGGGGAGAGCTTAGTCCGTCAAGATAACAAGGGACAAAAGACGAGCATGAGCAGGGACTGGTACATCCTCCACACTTACTCGGGCTTCGAGAAGAAAGTGGCCGAAGCCCTCAAGAGCCGCATCGAGGCGGAGGGCCTTGCCGACAAGTTCGGGCAGGTCATGGTGCCCACCGAGGACGTCATCGAAATGCGCCAGGGCAAGAAAGTGGTGACGCCGAAGCTGTTCTACCCGGGCTACGTCCTGGTGGAGATGGAAATGAGCGACGATACCTGGCACCTGGTGCGATCCACGCCACGCGTCACGGGGTTTGTGGGATCCGGGCAAAGGCCCAGTCCCCTGACCGCAGAGGAGGTAGACCGGATTGTGCACAAGGTGGAGGTGGCCGCGGAACATCCCAAGCCCAAGCTGAAGTTTGACCGCGGCGAGAACGTCAAGATCACGGACGGCCCGTTCCGGGACTTCAATGGCGTGGTAGACGAGATCAATGACGATCGCTCCACTTTGCGCGTCATGGTCACCATCTTTGGACGCCAGACTCCCGTCGAACTGGATTTTTATCAGGTGGAGAAAATCTGATTTCGAAACTCGAAATTCGCCACGCCCCGGGCCGCCAATTTCCAATTTCGCTTTTCGAGTTTCCTTTAGGCGGAGTCGAAAATCATGGCTAAGAAAGTTAGCGCGATGGTGAAGCTCCAGATTCCGGCGGGGAAAGCCACGCCCGCCCCGCCGGTTGGGCCGGCGCTGGGCCAGCACGGCGTCAACATTATGGATTTCTGCAAGGCCTTTAACGCCAGGACTTCCGCCAAGGACCAGGAAGGGCTCGTCATCCCCGTGGTCATCACGGTGTATAGTGACCGGCGCTTTACGTTTGCCACCAAAACGCCCCCGGCTTCAGTGCTCCTGAAGCGTGCGGCGGGCATTGCGAAGGGTTCGGGGGAGCCCAACCGCAACAAGGTGGGCAAAGTCACGGCAAAGCAGGTGGAGGAAATCGCCAAGCTGAAACTGCCGGATTTGAACGCGCGCGACCTCGCGGCGGCCATCTCTACGGTGAAGGGAACCGCGCGCAGCATGGGGATTGACGTCGTGGCGCAGTAAGAAAGTCGGAACTGGAAAATCGACACGCGAAGAAAACGCCACTTTCCAGTTTGGAATTTCGAGTTTTGATTTGGAGCAAAGGGAATGCCGAAGCCTGGAAAGAAATACCGTGAAGCTGCGAAGTTGGTCGACAAGGGAGCTTACACGCTCACGGACGCCATGCCACTGGTCAAGAAGGCGGCTTATGCCAAGTTCGATGAAACGGTGGAAGTGGCGATGCGTTTGGGGGTGGATCCCAAACACGCGGACCAGATGGTACGCGGCACCGTGGTCCTTCCCCACGGCCTGGGCAAGAGCAAGCGAGTGCTGGTGATTGCCTCCGGCGACAAGGTCCGCGAGGCCCGCGAAGCCGGAGCGGATGAGGTGGGCGGCGACGACGTGGTGCAGAAGATCCAGAGCGGCTGGATGGAATTTGACGGCGTCATTGCTACCCCTGACATGATGAAGTCGGTCGGCAAACTAGGCAAGGTGCTGGGGCCGCGCGGCTTGATGCCCAATCCCAAGACGGGCACGGTCACCATGGACGTGGCGCGAGCCGTCAAAGAAATTAAAGCCGGCAAAGTGGAATTCCGCGTGGACAAGACTGGCATCATCCATTGCCCGGTGGGCAAGGTTTCGTTTGACGCGCACCGGCTGGCGGAAAATGCGCAGGCCCTGATTTCAAGCGTCCTCAAGGCGAAGCCCGCGACAGCCAAGGGACGCTATGTGCGCAGCATCGTCATTTCCTCCACCCTGGGGCCCGGCGTCCCCATCGACTTGACCTCGGTGGAGGCCGCTTGAGCCCAGTTTGCTTCGAGGAGTATCCATGAACAGGGACGAGAAGAAGCAAAAAGCGGAAGAACTGCACAAGGAGCTGGAGAAAGCCCGGGGCGTGATCCTGTCGGGATTCGAAGGCCTCACCGTCGGCCAGGATTCCGAGTTGCGCCGCAAGCTCATGCAGGCGGGCGCTAGGTACAAGGTGGTGAAGAACAGCCTGATCGAACAAGCCGCACAGGGGACCACCCTGGAGCCGCTCGCCCAGAAGCTCGCGGGTACAACTTCCCTGGCGTACACAGAAACGGATCCTGTGGCGCTGGCCAAGGTCCTGACCGCTTATGCCAGGGAAAACCCCGTCCTCGCGTTCAAGTCCGGGGTCGTCGAGGGAAGGGTTGTTTCCCTGGCTGAGCTGAGTTCGCTCGCTACCCTGCCGGCGAAAGAAGAACTGTTCTCCAGGGTTCTTTTCTTAATCAACTCACCGGCGCAGCGGGTGGCCTTCACCTTGTCCGGGGTGGCCCGAAACCTTGCCTTCGTCATTCAGCAGGCCGTGAAGGAGAAAAAGTTCAAGGAAACAGCCGCCAGCTAGCCGCGGGGTCAGCGATTTGTATGTCGTCGGCGCGCCGCCCAGAGACCACGGTACCCGAAGGGGGCTTTGGCCGGCGGGCCGGCCCAAGGCAGAGCTGGACTTCTGAGGAGGAAAAATAAAGCAATGGCGGAACGGGTGGAGAAAATTGTGGAAGAAATCAAGGGGCTATCCCTCTTGGAGGCCGCGGATCTGGTGAAGAGGCTCGAAGAGGTCCTCGGCGTCTCGGCGGCGGCCGCGGCGCCGGTGGTCGTGTCTGGAGCAGGCGTGACACCTGCGGCAGCAGGCGCCGCTCCAGTGGAGGAGCAAACGGAGTTCACGGTGATGCTCACCACCGTGGGAGCCAACAAGATCAATGTCATCAAGGCGGTCCGCGAAGTCACCAGCCTGGGGCTCAAGGAAGCCAAAGATTTGGTCGATGGCGCGCCCAAGCCGATCAAAGAGGGCGTGAACAAGGAAGAGGCCGAGGCCATCAAGAAGAAATTCACCGAAGCCGGTGCCACGGTGGAAGTCAAGTAGGGGTGTTCGGGCCCGGCCGCACGGAAGGAGGCGGCTGGCTGTTCCTTCTGCTGGTAGCGATGCTCCGCGGAAATGCCCGCGCGTGCGCGGGGCACAAACCCTCCTGGGGAAGACGGGGCAGTGTTTAGGCGACGCTTGCATCCTCTGGCCCCGAACGCGCATCCAGACCCTTAAGGGCTTGGTGTCACTGTTGTCCGACGAGCTTTGGAGACCTCAACCAAGGAGTAAACGGCATGCCTAACGGCAGCAATGGCGCTGTGCGTCAGCGCATTAATTTCTCCAAGATCCCGACTGTTATCAAGATTCCCAATCTCATTGAAGTCCAGCGGCGCTCTTACGAGCGATTTCTCCAGATGAACCTCCTGCCTTCGGAACGGGAAGATGCAGGCCTGCAAGCCGTTTTCAATTCCGTCTTCCCTATCACGGACTTCCGGGGCATCGCGCAACTGGATTTCGTCGACTACTCCATCGGCAACTGGGAGTGCAAGTGTGCCAGCCTGAAGGGCCTGCACCACCTGCGCAGCACCTGCAAGAATTGCGGCCACACCGTCATTACCGATCCCTTCAAGGTGGGCGACGTCCTCTGCACCAAGTGTGGCACCTTCAACAAGAATGTCGTGACGTTCTGCAACAAGTGCGGCGATCCCGTGGCCTTGCAACTCAAGTACGACGTGACCGAATGCCAGGAGCGCGGCATGACCTTCGCCGCTCCTCTCAAGGTCACCATCCGTTTGACCCTTTACGACAAAGACAGCGATACCGGTCACAAGAGCATCCGCGACATCAAGGAACAGGAAGTCTACTTCGGCGAGATCCCCCTGATGACGGAAAACGGCACCTTCATCATCAACGGCACCGAGCGCGTCATTGTGAGCCAGCTCCACCGTTCGCCCGGCGTCTTTTTCGAATCCAACCCTCCAAAGACTTACTTCCTCGGCAAGATCATCCCTTACCGAGGCTCCTGGGTGGAATTCGAGTACGACACCAAGAACGTTCTCTACGTCCGGATCGACCGGAAGCGGAAATTCCTCGGCACGATCTTTCTGCGCGCGCTGGGCCTCAAGAACGATGCCGAAATCCTCAGGGCCTTCTACCGGGTGGAAAAGATTGCGGGGAAGGACCGGAAACTTTTCTGGGAAGTTTCCGAAGGGCTGGTGGGCGGCAAGCTTTCCAAGGCCATTGAACACCCGCGGACTCACGAGACCCTGATCCACGCCGGAAGGAAGATCACCGACGCGATCCTCAAGGAGATCCAGAAGGCGCGCATCACGCAGGTGGAGATTGCACCGCACGACCTGGAGGGGGCTTACGCCGCCGCCGACGTGGTTGATCCCTCCAGCGGCGAAGTGCTGCTCGAAGCCAATAACGAACTCACGCCCAGCGTTCTGACCTCCATCCAGGACGCCGGGATTGCGGAAGTACAAATCTTCTTCCCCGACCGCGACGACGTCGGCGTGGTCATCAGCCAGACCCTGAAGCGCGACACCCTGAAGACGCCCCAAGAAGCGCTCATCGAGATGTACCGGAAGATGCGGCCCGGCGACCCGCCCACCCTGGAGACCGCGACGACGTTGTTCAATGGGATGTTTTTCGACGCGCGTAAATATGATTTTTCCCGCGTGGGACGGCTAAAGTTCAATATCAAGCTCGGCTATTACGCCAAGCTGAAGACGCGCCTGGACGACCGGGCCACAGAATTCGAACTGGAAGACGCCAAGAACCTTCCGCAGGCCAACTTCTACGTCGTGGTGGACCAGGAAAAGATGTTCGTTGGCAAGCGCGAAGGGAATGTCTGCTCCGAAGTGGTCCGGGCCTGCGAGGGTACGCTGGCCAGCGATCGCTCCGAGCACTCGCCTGTTCAGCTCCCCCTGGATAAGCGGACGCTCGAGCCGGAGGACTTCTATGCCGCCATCCGCTACCTGCTGAAGCTACGCAGGAACCCGGGCGGCAATTTTGGCGTGGACGACATCGACCACCTGGGAAACCGCCGCGTCCGCGCCGTCGGGGAGTTGTTGGAAAACCAGTTCCGTCTGGGACTGGTGCGCATGGAGCGGGCCATCAAGGAGAAGATGTCGGTCTATCAGGAAATGTCCACGGCCATGCCGCATGACCTGATCAACGCCAAGCCGGTCATGGCCGCCATCCGCGAATTCTTCGGCTCCTCCCAGCTCTCCCAGTTTATGGACCAGACCAACCCGCTTTCCGAGATCACGCACAAGCGGCGCCTTTCGGCACTGGGCCCGGGCGGTCTGTCGCGTGAGCGGGCGGGGTTCGAGGTCCGCGACGTCCACCCCACGCATTACGGCCGCATCTGCCCCATCGAGACCCCGGAAGGGCCCAACATCGGCCTCATCTCCTCGCTCTCCTGCTACGCGCGCATGAACGAGTACGGCTTTATCGAGAGCCCCTACCGGAAAGTCCGCACGGGCCGGATCATCGATTACGTCACCCTCACCCACGGCGGGGACGGCCCCTGGAAAGTGGGCGAACACGTGGAACTGAGCGAAGTCCAGAAGGCCAACGAGGAGCTGCGCGAGAAGAAGCGCAAGCTGGTAGAATTCGAGCCCTACTCGTTCTACCTTTCCGCTTGGGAAGAAGACCAGTACGTGATCGCGCAGGCCAACGTGGAGGTGGACGACAAGGGCCGCATCGTCCACGACGTGGTCAATGCGCGGCAGGCCGGAAACTTCGTGCTCAAGCGGAAAGAGGAGATCGATTATATCGACGTGAGCCCGAAGCAACTGGTCAGCGTCGCCGCCTCGCTCATTCCTTTCCTGGAAAACGACGACGCGAACCGCGCCTTGATGGGCTCCAACATGCAGCGCCAGTCCGTCCCGCTCCTGCGGGCCCAGGCACCTCTGGTGGGCACCGGGATGGAAGAGGTCACCGCGCGCGACTCGGGCGCGGTGGTGATCTGCAAGCGGAACGGCGTGGTCGATAGCGTCGATAGCGAACGCATCATTGTGCGCGTCGAAGGCGAGAGCCATGGCGGCCAGCTCTCGCGCGAAGTGGGCGCCGACATTTACCAGCTCACCAAGTTCCGCCGCTCGAACCAGAACACCTGCATCAACCAAAAGCCGGTGGTGCGCAAGGGCCTGCGGGTTTCTGCGGGGCAAGTCCTGGCCGACGGGCCCTGTACCGACGGCGGTGAATTGGCCCTGGGGCGCAACGTGCTGGTGGCCTTCATGCCCTGGCGCGGTTACAACTTTGAAGACGCCATCCTGGTCAGTGAAAAGCTCGTGAAGGAGGATTCCTACACCTCGATCCACATCGAGGAATTCGAAATCGAATCCCGCGATACCAAGCTCGGACCGGAAGAGATCACGCGCGACATCCCCAACGTCTCGGAATCCTTGCTGAAGGATCTGGACGAGAGCGGCGTCATCCGCATCGGCGCCTACATCAAGCCGGGCGACATCCTGGTGGGTAAAGTGACGCCGAAGGGCGAGACGCAATTGACGCCCGAGGAGAAGCTCCTCCGGGCGATCTTCGGCGAAAAGGCCGGGGATGTCCGGGACGCGTCGCTGACCTGCCCGCCGGGGATCGAGGGGATTGTCGTAGACGTGAAGATCTTCTCGCGCAAGGGGGCGGACAAGGACGCGCGCGCCAGGGCCATCGAAGCCGCCCAGGTGGCGCGCCTGGAGAAGAACCTGAACGATGAAATCCGGATTCTTCAGGACGAGCGCTTGAAGCGCCTCTGCGGCCTGCTCGAGGACGAGGAGCTCCTGGTCGACCTCCACGACGAAAAGACCAACAAGCGACTGGTCACCAAGGGCACGAAACTCACGCGCGACATCTTGGCGCGCATTTCCACCCGCAACCTCAAGCGCATGAAGATCGCCAAGAAGGATCCCACGCTCCTGGAGAAGATCGATGAGATTGAAGAGATGACCTCGCGGCAGATCGACATCCTGCGCAAGATCACCGATGAAAAGATTCAAAAACTGAAGAAGGGCGATGAGCTGCCGCCGGGAGTCATCAAGCTTGTGAAAGCGTACATCGCCATGAAGCGCAAGCTCTCGGTGGGCGATAAGATGGCCGGCCGCCACGGGAACAAGGGCGTTATCGCGCGCATCCTGCCGGAAGAAGATATGCCGTATCTCCCGGATGGTACCCCGGTCGAGGTGGTCCTGAATCCCCTCGGTGTGCCGTCCCGCATGAACGTGGGCCAGATTCTGGAAACTCACCTGGGGTGGGCCGCGCGGGAGCTCGGTCAGAAGATTCATCACCTCCTTTCCACCGGGGCGCGGGCCGAACTGGTTCGCAAGGATCTCCGGGATCTGTTCCGCAACACCTCCCTCGATACCTTGGTGGAGGAGCTGGACGATGAACAGGTGATCGCCTATGCGCGCTCCTTGCAGGAAGGTATTTCTTTCTCCACGCCGGTCTTCGACGGCGCCACCGAAAAAGAAATCAAAGAATACCTGGCGAAGGCCGGCTTGCCTGCCTCCGGCAAGATCACGCTCTATGACGGGATGACAGGCGAGCCCTTTGAACAGCTGGTCACGGTGGGCTACATCTACATGCTGAAACTGTCGCACCTGGTCGATGACAAGATTCACGCTCGTTCCATCGGCCCGTACTCGCTGATCACCCAGCAGCCCCTGGGCGGCAAAGCCCAATTCGGCGGCCAGCGCTTCGGCGAGATGGAAGTCTGGGCCTTGGAAGCTTACGGCGCGGCGTACATCCTCCAGGAACTCTTGACGGCCAAATCCGACGACGTTTACGGACGCGCGAAAATCTACGAGGCTATCGTCAAGGGAGAGGCGGCCATCGAGCCGGGCGTTCCCGAATCGTTCAACGTGCTGGTGCGAGAGCTGCAAAGCCTTTGCCTCGACGTGGAATTGATCAAGATACCGAAGGAACAGCTTGCGCTGGCGGGCACGGAGTGAGGGACGAAACTCGAAATTCGAAAATCGCAATCCCCTCGCACGAAGGGGGAATGCACTCACCGATAAGAGACTTCAAGGACCTTAAGGTCTGGCCAGCAGCTCGCGGGACAACGAGTCCCGAGTTTCGCATTTCGGTATGCATACGGCCCTAACCAGGGAGGAGGAGAAAATTGTTTCGTAGCAGTCCTTACGACCGCGTGAGTTTGATTGGCGAGTTTGATGCCATCCGCATCAGCCTGGCCTCGCCGGAAAGGATCCGGACTTGGTCGCATGGCGAAGTCACCAAGCCGGAAACTATCAACTATCGGACCTTCAAGCCGGAACGCGACGGCCTGTTCTGCGCCAAGATTTTCGGCCCGGTCACCGACTGGGAGTGCTTGTGCGGGAAGTACAAACGCATGAAGCACCGGGGCGTGATTTGCGACAAGTGCGGCGTCGAGGTCACGCTCTCCAAGGTCCGGCGCGAACGCATGGGCAACATCGAGCTGGCGTCGCCGTGTTCCCATGTGTGGTTCTTCAAAGGCCTGCCCAGCCGGATCGGCCATCTGCTGGATATTTCCCTCCGGGATCTGGAACGCATCCTCTACTTCGAAAGCTACGTGGTTGTGGACGCCGGGGAAGCCCCCCTTAAAGACAAAGAGCTTCTAACCGAAGAGCGTTACCGGCAACTCCAGCAGGAACATCCGGGGAAATTCCGGACCGGCATGGGCGCCGAAGCCATCAAGGAACTGTTGAAACGTGTCGATGTGGAAGCGCTATCGGGAGAGTTGCGCGAGAAGATGAAGAACGACCCCTCGCAGCAGAAGCGGGTCAAATATGCCAAGCGCTTGAAAGTGGTCGAGGCCTTTCGGAAATCGGGAAATAAGCCGGAGTGGATGATTCTGGATGTCATCCCGGTGATTCCGCCCGAGTTGAGGCCCCTGGTGCCCCTGGATGGCGGGCGGTTTGCCACGTCGGATCTGAACGACCTCTACCGGCGCGTCATCAACCGGAACAACCGCCTGAAGAAGCTGATGGAGCTCCACGCCCCGGACGTGATTGTGCGCAACGAAAAGCGCATGCTTCAGGAAGCGGTCGACGCCTTGTTTGATAACGGCCGCCGCGGCCGCGTGCTCCGCGGCGCCAACAACCGGCCGCTCAAGTCCCTCTCCGACACCTTGAAGGGCAAACAGGGACGCTTCCGCCAGAACCTCCTCGGCAAGCGCGTGGACTACTCGGGACGCTCCGTCATCGTGGTGGGGCCTGAGCAGAAACTCCACCAGTGCGGCCTGCCCAAGAAGATGGCCCTGGAGCTCTTCAAGCCGTTCATCTATCACCGCCTGGAGCAGGCCGGCCTATGCACGACCATCAAGGCCGCCAAGGAAATGGTCGAGCGTCAGGAACCGGGGGTCTGGGACATCCTGGAAGAGGTGATCAAAGACCACCCGGTGTTGCTCAACCGCGCGCCCACCCTCCACCGGCTGGGTATCCAGGCCTTCGAGCCGGTGCTGGTGGAAGGCAAGGCCATCAAGATTCACCCGCTGGTTTGCACCGCGTTCAACGCGGACTTCGACGGCGACCAGATGGCCGTCCACATCCCGCTTTCGCCGGAAGCCCAGATCGAGGCCTCCGTGCTCATGCTCTCCTCCCGTAATATCCTTTCGCCGGCGAACGGGCAGCCCCTCGCCGTTCCCACGCAGGACATCGTGCTCGGCATCTACTACCTGACGAAAGAGAGGCGCGGGACCAAAGGCGAGGGCCGGGCCTTCGCCAATTCAGAGGAAGTCCTGCTGGCCCTGGAAGCGAACGTGGTGGAAACGCTCACCCCCATCCGCTTCCGCTACACCGGCCGCGTCATCGACTTGACCACGGCCTACGACGATCAGGACGTCCTTCACACTGAACCCATCACGGTGAAGAATCAGTTTATCAACAGCACGGTGGGCCGCGTGATCTTTAACGATCACCTGCCCGAGGGCATGCCCTTCGTCAACGGCTTGCTCCGCAAGAAGGGCCTGGGGGCGCTGGTGAACTATGGCTACTTGCGCTTTGGCCTGGAGACCACCGTCCAGATGCTGGATGAGATCAAGACCCTCGGCTTCCTCTATGCCACCAAAGCCGGCATCTCGATCGGCATCGACGACCTGCTGGTCCCCCTGAAGAAGGCGGCCCTGGTCACCGCCGCCGAAAAGGAAGTCATTGAGGTGGAAAAGCAGTACCAGGAAGGCGCCATCACCCATGGCGAACGCTACAACAAGGTGATTGCGATCTGGTCGAACGTGACGGACCTCGTGGCCGATGAGATGTTCCAGGCGATGGAAGCCCAAGACAAGGCCGGCCAAATGAACCCCATTTACATCATGGCCGACTCCGGCGCGCGCGGATCCAAGCAGCAGATCCGCCAGCTCTCGGGCATGCGCGGCTTGATGGCCAAGCCCTCGGGTGAAATCATCGAGACCCCCATTACCGCCAATTTCCGCGAGGGCCTCAACGTCCTGCAGTACTTCATCTCCACGCACGGCGCGCGGAAAGGGCTGGCGGACACCGCGCTGAAGACCGCCGACTCCGGATACCTCACCCGCCGGCTCGTGGACGTGGCGCAGGATGTGATCATTTCCGAGTTCGACTGCGGAACGCTGGACGGCATCAACGTGGAGCCGATCGTGGAGGCCGGAGAAGTGGTCGAACCCCTGCGCGACCGCATCGTGGGCCGCGTCTCCCTGGAGCACATCAAGGACTATGAGGGCAACGTGATCGTCGACGTGAACCAGGAAATCAACGAGGACTTGGCGGCCGCGATCCAGGCGGCGGGCATTGAGCGCGTGAAGATCCGCTCCGTGCTCACCTGCGAGTCCCGGCGCGGGGTCTGCGTGCGTTGCTATGGACGCAACCTGGCCACCGGGCGCATGGTCGAGATGGGTGAAGCGGTGGGCGTCATCGGCGCGCAGTCCATCGGCGAGCCCGGCACCCAGCTCACCATGCGGACCTTCCACATCGGTGGGACCGCCAGCCGCATCACCGAGCAAACCACCCTGGAGGCGAAGAGCAACGGCTTCCTCAAGTTCCACAGCCTCAAGACTGTTACGAACCGCGACGGCCACTTTGTGGTCATGAACCGCAACGGGTCGGTGGTGATTGCGGACGACAAGGGCCGCGAGCGCGAACGCTACTCGGTGATGTACGGAGCCAAAATCCAATTCCCTGACGGGGCTCCCGTGAAGCTCGGCAATATCATCGTCGAGTGGGATCCCTACACCTTCTCCATCCTGACCGAGGTCTCTGGATCGGTCCAGTTCAAGGATTTGGAGGTGGGAGTCACCCTCCAGGAACAAGTCGACGAAGTCACCGGTCTCTCGCAGTGGGTGGTGAAGGAAGCGACCGATGAGAAATACCAGCCCCTGATCATCATCCGCAGCGAGGAGAAGGGTGCGGGCAAGGGCACGAAGAAATACCTCATGCCGTCGCGGGCGCACCTGATGGTCCAGGATGGCAGCGAGGTGAGCGCGGGCGACGTGCTGGCGAAGATCCCGCGCGGGACCACCAAGACCAAAGACATCACCGGAGGTCTCCCACGCGTGGTGGAACTCTTTGAGGCGCGTAAGCCTCATGAACCGGCGGTCATCACGGAAATCGACGGCCTGGTCAGATACGGCGACATCGTCAAGGGCCAGCGCAAGATCGTTGTAGTGCCCGACCGGGGCGAGCCGAAAGAGTACCTGCTGTCGCGCGGCGTCCACGTCTCCGTGCAGGAAGGCGAGCGCGTCCGAGCCGGCGAACCGCTCATGGACGGACCGCGCAACCCGCACGATATCCTGGCCGTCCTGGGCGAGAAGGAACTCCAGAAGTACCTGGTCGACGAGATCCAGGAGGTCTACCGGCTCCAGGGCGTCAACATTAACGACAAGCACATCGAAGTCATCGTGCGGCAGATGATGCGCTGGGTGAAGGTGGAGGAGGTCGGCGATACCGAGTTCCTCCTCGACGAGCAGGTCGATAAGTTCAAGTTCCGCGAGCAGAACGAAAAGGTCGTCGCGGGGGACGCAAAGCCCGCCGTCGGCAGGCCGCTGCTCCTCGGCATTACCAAGGCTTCGCTGGCCACCGATTCGTTCATCTCTGCCGCCTCGTTCCAGGAAACCACGCGCGTGCTGACCGAAGCCTCCATCCGTGGCGCCGTGGATCACCTGCGCGGCTTGAAGGAAAACGTCATCATGGGCCGCCTGATCCCGGCGGGCACGGGCCTCGACTACTACCGGAACTTCAAGTTGCTCACCGAAGTCGAGGCTCCGCCGCCGGAAGTCCCCGCCCCCGCAGAAGCGGCGATTCCCGGCGCTCCCGCCCCCGGGGTGGCCGCCGAACTCACCGACGAGGACGAAGCGCGGACGTAGTAAGGAAGCAATCAGCGGTCAGCGGTCAGCGGTCAACTCTCAGCTAAGGCTTTGGCTGACTGCTGATAGCTGAAAGCTGATCGCTTATGTCCTTTTATTGCTGGAAATGCGGCAAGAAGATCGAGTACCCGGTGGGCAGCCGCGTGATGAATCGCGACACCTGCTCCAGGTGCGACGCGGACTTTCATGCGTGCCGTGGTTGCCAGTTCCACGACCCGGGTAAGCACAACCAGTGCGCCGAACCCCGGGCCGAATGGGTCGGCGACAGAGAAGCCGCCAACTACTGCGACTACTTCCAACCTAATTTGATCTTGATGGCCGGCGCCGAGCGTGCCGACACCTCGGGGCAGCATTTCCACCGGTAGCCACAGGAAATTGCACTATAATCCACCTTCTCTGCCGTCACCGCCTGGGCCTGAAGGACGTTGAGCAGGACACCTATGGGCGGTTCACCCTCGGGATTCCGCCCAAATCGAGCGCCGACTGGGGCTGGATCCAGCACATGTTTGCTTCACTCAAGGACGGCGGCAAGATTGCCGTCGTGCTCGATACGGGCGCGGTCTCGCGTGGCAGTGGGAACACCGGCTCAAACCGCGAGCGGGACATCCGCAAGCAATTCGTCGAACGCGATCTGGTCGAGGCCGTCCTTCTCATGCCGGAAAACCTCTTCTACAACACGACGGCCCCCGGCATCATCCTCGTTCTTCGTAGGGGCGCAAGGCCTTGCGCCCCTACCGCGCGAACGGGGCGTGGGGTGTGGGGGCACATGGCCATGTGCCCTTGCCGCAAACGGGTAACGACGTACGGGCACACAGCCATGCGCCCCGGCAATGACCCAATATGTACGACCCCAAGAAACATCACCGCCGGTCGATTCGCCTGCACGGTTACGATTACTCGCAACCGGGCGAGTATTTCGTGACCTTGTGCACCCACGAAATGCGATCCCTCTTCGGGCGTGTGGTAGACGGGCGGATGGAGCTGAACATCTATGGAAGAATCGCCGACGAGGAATGGCGCCGATCCACAGGCATCCGCCCCGAGATCGAATTGGACGATTGGGTTGTAATGCCCAGCCACGTTCACGGCATCATCCGGATTCTCGACGCCACTGGTACGGGCGCAAGCCCTTGTGCCCCCACGACACACGGCAACAAGGACGCAGGGGCGCATGGGTCGCCGCCGCGACCGCCCCTACCACAAATGAACAGGGACGTAGGGGCACATGGCCATGTGCCCCTACAACGCATCCCCCCACGGCGGCCGCGGTCCTTAGCGTCGTTTGTCGGCGGAGTCAAGTCGGCGGTGAAGATCCGTATCAACGAAATACGGAACACCCCTCGATCCCCGGTGTGGCAGAGGAACTATCACGAGCACATTATCCACAATGCCCACGAACTGGAGATCCTTCGGGATTACATCCACCATAATCCCTTGCGCTGGGCGTGCGACCGATATAATCCGGAGCGGGGTGTGTTGGTTCAGGACGTCGATGGGGGGCTGAAGAACTGGACGTAGGGGCACATGGCCATGTGCCCCTGCCTGGGTAAGAGCTATGCCCCGGCTATCTGGCGAACGCGCAGTCGTCCAAAGCCCGCTCGTTCGGTACGCCACGGAAGCCGGATGGACCTATATTGACCCGGAGGAGGCCCTTCGCCTCCGCCAGGGTGGCGTAGGGGCGCAAGGCCTTGCGCCCCTACTGCTGTGGGACGTCTTCATTCAACGCGCCCAGGCCCCGTCGCGTGAGGTCTCTTCGACTATTCTATTCAACCGCCCACTCAAAGGTCACGTCCTTGCCCTTCGCCTTAATCCGGAGTCGCCTCCAGTCCTGTGTCCACGCGCGTCTGGCGCGTGAGCTTTCGGCAAGACTGCATTAATGGAACCAGGTGTGGCGCTCATGCCCCAGGACGTAGGGGCGCATGGCCATGCGCCCCTACAACGGCCGCTGGATCCCGCAGGACGCCCCCTGTAAAGAGTTAGCTGGGACAGCACACTAGCACGAGGCGCGCCTCAAGTGCCGAAATATTGGCAGTGTGGCAAAAAGATACAATTTTCGGGGTCTTTCGCCGCAAAGCGTCGAAATCTGCCCTCTAGCCTATTGAATCTAAAGGTACAAAATTTTTTGTCTCAGAAATCCCACCCGTCCCCACCGTCCCACCTCCATCCGCTATGCTAAAACAGTGGCCAGGGAGGCACGACTCGATGACAACCCTTCCTAAGCAAGTACAGCGGGAAGCCCAGCGGGCGCTGATTGTGAGGGTCCTGGTGGACTGGCAGCTCGAGTGGATGCCGTGCGGCGAGCTGCGCTTGCAGTTGCTTCGCCGCACCGGCTATCCAATCGCCGATGCGGAGCTCCAATTTCATCTCAAATATCTTTCTGAGACCGGATACGTCGAGACAAAGCAACTGCGCGCGGCGCGCGCCGGCCTGGAGTTGACCGCTGTCCGAGCCACCGCCAAGGCGGTGGACTGGACCGAGGGGCGACTCCCGCCCGACCCAGCATTGGGCGGCTGTAGCGGCGCTCTATGAGCGCCGGCATTTTCGTTTCGTCGGTCATAGACCGACGCTACAGGCCGTAGCGGCGGTCCGCGCAAGGTGTCAGGCCTACGCCCGCCGAAGGGCTTCGGCCCGCAGGCAGGTGCCGGGTTTCAGGCGTCAGGAGAGAACCAAACTCGAATCCGTCAACCGACGGACGCAACTCGCGAGCCATCCGACGAATTTCGAGTTTCGAGTTTCCAGTTTCGATTCGGGAGGACTAACATGGCGTCACGGAGCAGTCACGCCCCCCGCCCCAAGCTTTATCGCCGCAGCATAATCTTGCAGCTAGAAGAGAAGCACCCGGGGCTTCGTGCCATGGTGGAGGACCTCCTGCGTCACCGGCACTCTTACACCGACATCGTTCGTCAGGTCGAGGAACGGTCCGGGATTAAGATTTCTCTCAAGGCGGTCCATTACTTCTGGACGACGTTTGTTGGACCGCAGGAGCGAGCGGAGGCCGAGGCCTTTTGCGGGGCGCGCGCGCAGGTGAAGGCGTTGCTCGAGGAAGTAAAGGCCGACCCGACACTGGATGCCACCAGGATTATCGAGCTCTTGCTAACCAATCAGATTGTCCGCGACCGTCTGAAGCTTGGAGAGGCCGACATCATGGCGCTCTATCGCGAGCAGCGCGAGCGGGAGAAGCTGGAGCTCCAGCGCCGCGCCCTCTCGCTGCGCGAGAAGCAGGTCAAGAAGATGCTCGCCGCAGCGCCGCAGCCCCCAGGCCCCGGCCAGAAACCCCTCCACCCCAGCGGCTTCCGCCAACCTCCCTCTGAGCTCTTGCAAAAAGTCAGGGAAATCTACGGCCTCTCGGAACCCCCAGGTGCAAGTACCCTGGACCCTGCAGCATCAAAAGCCTAGCGGTGGTAGGGGAGCGCTCCGCGCTCCCGCTTCTGCGTGCAACGAGACGCGCCCCGCGCCACGGGCTCTTCTTCGCTACTACACACCAGGACGAGCTAAAGGAAGCTTTCGTCGCAGCAACCCATGCTGCATTCGGGAAGGAAGTGACACACTCGCTTGGGCGTTATTCTGCGCCCACCGCGGCGCACGAAGAGTTCCGCCGTGCGAAGACGCTCTCCCGCACCGACCAGCGAGAACATGTAGGGGCGCATGGCCATGCGCCCCTACGATGCGTGCGATGCCCAGTTTGGCAGCGCGACACCAGCGCTACTGCTTTTTTACGGTGAAGGTGGCTGGGGCGCTCAGCTTGAAAGTGAGTTTAGTTTCCGGGCCCAGGACGATTTCCTTCTTGCCTGTCATCGCAGCCACGCCTGTACCGCCTCCTGCGCCGAGGGCTCCGCCGATCGCAGCGCCTTTCTTGCCTCCTGCCAACGCCCCGATTAGCGCCCCAGCGCCCCCGCCGCCTCCGATCATTTCGATGTTGCGCTTCTTGTGCGACTCACCCTTCATGCTCCAGGGGCTGGTAGAGATTTCGATCTTGTCCCCCCCCGTGGGCAGGAGAGACGTCAGGACCAAGGAAAGTTCAGCCGGCCGGTTTAATCGCCCGGAGCTAACCACCTGGGTTACCTTGCCGGTGACTTTGCTCCCCACCGCAGCAACTTCCACGCCCTTGACTGCGAGCGCCGCGGCGAGGCTGCCTTCGAAGCTCGCGCCTTCCGGCGTCTTCCCCGTGTCGATCCCTTCCGCAAGTCGAACATTCAGCGATGTGCCGGCAGGCGCCGTGACCTGCGCTTCTTTCGCCTCGGCCTTGCCGCCTTTCCCGCCAGCCGCCTCCGTCCCCGCAGTCTCTGTAGGTGGGCTGCTGGGCTGGCAGCCCGCCAGGAGAGCTGCCAAGAGCAGGGCTAGCCACAGCCTCCGTCTCGATTTTGTATCCATTTCACCGCCTCCTGCGCCTGCCCGCCTCCGCAGACGCCAATTCGTTTCCCGTGAGTGAGAAGTCCGCAACAACCATCGTAGAAACTAGGCTTGGCGACGTCAAGGGGGAAGAGAGCGGAAGTCAGGAGACAGAACGCAGAAGAGTGAGTTGCCACAACATGTAGGGGCGCATGGCCATGCGCCCCTACGAGCGGATTTCGGGACTTCACAATCCAGGAAAACAATCGACGGCAAGTCACCTCGCGTGCTACCATTTGCATGGACGACCCAGTTCGCGATTCAAAACGAACAGCGGGAAGTTCGGGTGTCAGACTTCGGGCTCTGTGCGACGGATGTTCGCGAACCCCGCCAGGTCCGGAAGGAAGCAACGGTAACGAACCTCTCCGTGTGCCGCAGATCACCCGAAGTCTGGCTCCATCTCATTTTGGATTTTAGATTTTGGATTTTGGACCGAAAGGGTGTATTTCGAAGGACATTATTACCCAAGTATCGAAAATCTAAAATCCAAAATCTAAAATTGCCCTTCCGATGTCTTACCAAGTTATTGCCCGCAAATACCGGCCCCCGGTCTTCGATGAAGTGGTGGGCCAGCGACTGATCACTGAGACCCTGAAGAATGCCATCCTGACGAATCGCGTGGCCCACGGATACATCTTTTCAGGTGCGCGCGGGGTGGGCAAGACCACGACCGCGCGCATCCTCGCCAAGGCACTGAACTGCTTCCAGGGGTCGACGGTGACGCCCTGCGGTACGTGCCCTTCGTGCCAGGAAGTCGCCGCCGGGAATTCCGTGGACGTGCTGGAAATCGACGCCGCCTCGAACCGCGGCATCGACGAAATCCGCGAGTTGCGGGAGAACGTGCGTTACCTTCCGGCGCGCGACCGCTACAAAGTCTTCATCATCGATGAAGCCCATATGCTGACGACGGAAGCCTTCAACGCCCTCCTGAAGACGCTCGAAGAACCGCCGCCGCGCGCGCTCTTCATCCTGGCGACGACGGAGCCGCACAAGCTGCCCCCCACCATCCAGTCGCGGTGCCAGCACTTTCCCTTTCGCCTCCTGGACTACGCGGAAATTTTCGCGCGGCTCCAGGAGGTCGCTGCGGCGGAAAAGGTCCAAGCCGACGAAGGCGCTTTGAGCGCGCTTGCCCAGGCTGCCGAGGGCAGCCTGCGCGACGCCCTCTCGCTGCTCGACCAGGTTATCGCCGCCTGCGGCGAGCAATTGGACGAAAGCCGCGTCCGGCAGGTGCTGGGCGCGGTTCCCGCGCCGTTGCTGATCGAAACCCTGGAGGCAATCCACGCCGGCGACGCGCGGCGGGTTCTGGAGGGGGTCGGCCGACTCGCCGCCGAGGGCTACGAGCTGGCGCACTTCTCCAGTGAACTCACGCGTCTGGTGCGCAACCTGATGGTCGCCAAAAGCTGCGGCGCCGGGAGCCCGTTGCTGCAAGTCCCCGACCACGAGCGGGCGAAGCTGGCCGAACTCGCCCAGCTCTTCAGCGAAGAAGATTTTTCGCGTTTCTTTCAGCTCCTGCTGCGCGCCGAGAGCGAAATGCGCTACTCGCTCCAGCCGCGCTTCCACCTGGAGCTGGGGTTGATGAAGCTGGTGCACGCCCGGAGACTGGCCTCGCTGGAATCGTTGCTGGGTGAGCTGCGAGGCGCGCTGCCGGCGGAGAAGGCCCCCAGCGTTTCCGCCCGCCCGGCGCCGGCGAGCCCCGCTCCCACCACGCCCCGCAAGGCGCAGCAAGTCGAGCCGCCTCGGGAAGAGACTCGCGCTCCCGAAAAGGCGCGGGAGTCGACCTTGCAGACCGCTCGCACCGAGGAGGCCGCCGCCGCGGCCGCCGAAGACCAGCGCCTTTCCGCCATCAAGGCGCTTTTGTTCGATCAGTCCAAGAAATTCCTGAGCAGTTGCCTGGAACACTTGGCTGGCTGGCGTTTCGAAGACGGCGAGGTCCGTTTTCTTTACGGCCCAAAGGACACCCTGTATGCGGATCTCCTGCGCAGCCGCGAGCAGCAGGAGACGTTGCGCTCGGTGTGCGCCCAGGTGCTCGGCCAACCCGTCAAGATTTGTGTTATCCTGCAAGAGCAGGGAATCGAGACCCGACCCGCGCGAGCCAGCGCCCGCGAACGCGCCGAGCGCGACGCAGGAGTAGAGGCGTTTCGCAAAAGGTTTGACGGCGCCTTGGTGGATGCCCAAGACCTCAGCCAGGAGTGAGGTATGAAAAACCTGCAACAGATGCAACAGATCCTTAAACAAGTCCAGCAGTTCCAGGAACAACTCCAGAAGCAACTGGACGAGATGGTGGTGGAAGCCTCCGCGGGCGGCGGCATGGTCACCGTCAAAATGAATGGCCAAAAACAGCTTCATGAGGTGCGGATTGATCCAGAGGTTTTTGCCTCTCAGGATCTGGAAATGTTGCAGGACTTGATCCTCGTGGCAATGAATGAAGCGTCACGCAGAGTCGATGAAACCCTGGCCAGCCGAGTCGGGAACCTCGCCGGTGGACTCAACATCCCTGGCTTGACCTGAGTCGCGGCGAAACTCTAAGTCCGAAACTCGAAAATCGAAATTGGAAGCTCGCGCAGCACGTCCGGAGTCCCCGCCGAGTTTCGATTTTCCAGTTTCGAATTTCGAATTTCGAGTTTCGAATTTCCAATTTCGAGTTTCCACGCCGATGAAAGATTACGCCGAGCCGCTGGCTCGCCTGATCGACGAGCTGAAACGGCTGCCCGGAATAGGACAAAAGTCCGCGCAGCGCATCGCCTTCCATCTCGAGCGCGCCCCGCACGAGGACGCTCAACGCCTGGCCACGGCGATCCTCGACGTCAAAGAGAAAATTATACTGTGCAGCGTTTGCAATAACCTCACGGAAGTCGACCCCTGCGCCTTTTGCTCCGAGTCCCGCCGCGACCCCGAAGTCATCTGCGTGGTGGAGACCCCGTACAACGTGGTCGCAGTCGAGAGGACGCGGGAGTTCCACGGGCAGTATCACGTCCTCCATGGCGTGCTCTCGCCTCTTCAGGGCATAGGCCCCGAGCAGCTCAAGCTCAAGAACCTCATCGAGCGGTTGAAGAGCGGCAAGGTGAAAGAGCTCATCGTGGCCACCAGCCCCACCGTGGAGGGCGAAGCCACTGCGGTCTACCTTTCGAAATTGATCAAGCCCCTGGGCGTCAAAGTAACCCGCATCGCCATGGGTATCCCTGTGGGCTCCGAACTCGAATACGCCGACGAGCTGACCATGCTCAAAGCCCTCGAAGGCCGCCGCGAAATGTAGCACCCCTGCCTTTATCCTCTCCCGTCAAATTCAACCCGAATTCGTAAGTTGGGTAGCACCGTTGCGTTCCCATCCGTTCGATTGAAGTGGCTTCGACGGTATCCGCGGAGGAACGGAACAGTCCGACCGGAAATTGCCTTACTTTGGACTTCGAGTGGCTCCCAGGTAACCCCTCACCTGGCTCTCCCGCGACTGCGGGATCGCCACCCTCTCCCCAAGGGAGAGGGCTAGTTTCATTGTCGGCTTCAGCCCTCTCCCAGGAGAGAGGGTGCCCGACGGAGGAGGGCAGGTGAGGGGTTTTCCCTTCCAGGAGGCGAAGAGTCTGGTTCAACTTACGAATTCGGGTTCAATGGAGGGCCGGAAAAGGCTCGAAGTACCCCCTCGTGACGCTTATCCACGGGAGGCTGCGCGCGGCGAAGAATTAAGCCTCCTAATTGAGCTCCGGATCGGAAGGGGATTCGAAACTGGGTTGCGGCAGAAGCCGGTCGCGATCATAAGGCGGATCTTCGTGATCAGGCACAGGATCGTCGGGAAAGTCCTCACGCCAATGGCTGCGCCACGCTTCGTCGGCGTAATACTTGAGGTAGAGTTGCGTATCTTCTTCGCTGCCACTGCCCAGCATATCGATATGACAAGCGGAGCCCTCGTCGAGCAGCACCTCTTTCGTCTCCTCGCGCAGGAGGTCACCCCAGAGCTCGGTATAGAGCTCGCGGTCGCTCAGATGGTCTGTGTCGTCCAGAAAGACGCGCAGGCCGGCAAGTTTGTTAATCACTTCCCAGAGCTTGGCCGCCAGCTCCTGGTCGTTGAGCGTTTCCGGCGCAGGAAGGGACACGCCCGATTTCTCGAGTTGCTTGAAATTCGTCGTCCACGGTGCTTCCTCGTAGGCGACCACGTGCTTCCAGAATCCCTCGGCGACGTCGGGCGGACACTCCTCAACCTCCCCCGCCATCATCTGTCCGCCGGCGAGTTCCTGCGCACGGCGTTTCAGTTCCTCGCTCCGTTTCTCCCGGTCGCTGTCGGATTCGTCGTTCGGCATGGCGGGCTCCTTCGTGTAAAGATCCGCTTGATCGTGTCTACGGAAGGGTCAAGCGCACACTTATGGTACATGCGCCTGCCTAGGTTTTCCAGCGGGTAGCCACTCCATGGTCCCGCTCTGCGGGATGCCGTGGGTACCGGCTCTCCGCCAGTTGCCCTTCGATAACCCGTTCCGGTATCTTTACGCGTCCGGTATAATCTAATATTCAAGCCCTCCTGAGTCTTGGGGACAAGATCAAGGAGTTCGCGTTTCAAGGTTTCGGATGCTCGAACGCTTCCGTCCACTTCGGCCGTACCTCGCCCGCTACAAGCAGCGCTACGTGCTAGGCTTCCTGGCGCTGCTGATCTCGCAGACCGTGGGCGTATCGGTACCGCTGATCATCAAGGCGGGCGTTGACGGCCTGGCCCGCGGCGCGGCCTCCAGCAAGCTGCTGGGCATCGTCGGCCTGCTGCTCGGCGTGGCCCTCACTAAAGCCATCTTCCAGTTCTGGATGCGCTGGATCCTGATTGGCATCTCGCGTGACGTCGAGTACGACCTGCGCAACGAATCGTTTACTCACCTGATGCGCCTCTCGGCGCGGTATTACACCGAGCACCGTACGGGCGACTTGATGTCGAAGCTCACCAACGACCTGAATGCCGTGCGCAACATGGTGGGGCCGGGCATCATGTATTCGGCCAATACGGTGGTGGTCGGCATCGCTACGGTGAGCCTGATGATCCACCTCGACTGGCGACTGACCCTGCTGGCCTTGGCCCCCCTGCCCTTGGTTTCCGTCGGCGTCAAGTTCTTCGGCCAGCAGATCCACGAGCGGTTTGAACGCATCCAGGCGATGTATTCGGAGCTCACGGAAAAGGTCCGGGAAAATCTGTCTGGTGTCCGCGTGATTCGCGCGTTCTGTCAGGAAGAAGCGGAGATGGCTGCCTTCGACCAGATGAACCGCGACTTCGTGGAAAAGAACAAGCTGCTCATCTGGATCACCAGCTTCCTGTGGCCGGCCATGGCGCTGCTGTTCGCGGCGGCTTTCCTGCTGGTGATGGTGGTGGGCGGGCGTCACGTGCTCCAGGGCGTGATTTCCGTCGGCACGTTTGCCGCCTTCAATGTGTACCTCACCTATCTCATCTGGCCTATCGTCGCCCTGGGTTGGGTGACGAACCTTGTGCAACGCGGCCTGGCTTCGCTTGGGCGGCTCATGACCATTTTCGAGGCCCAGCCTGACATTGATGATGGCGCGGTCCCGGCCAGCCCGCTCACTTCCCTGCGGGGAGAAATCGAATTCCGCAACCTCGCCTTCAGTTATAACGGCCACCCGGTGTTAAAGAACATCAACTTGCGAATTCCCGCGGGGAAGACCGTAGCCATCGTGGGCGCTACGGGGGCGGGCAAATCCACCCTGGTGAGCCTCATCCCTCGCCTCTACGACGCGCCCGAGGGCACGCTCCTCATCGACGGCGTCCCCATTCGCCAGATCCCCCTGAAGACCCTGCGAGAGCACATCGGGTTTGTTCCGCAGGAGACTTTCCTGTTCAGCGAGACGGTCCGGGAAAACATCAAGTTCGGCGCCCCCGAGGTCTCGGAGACTGAGGCCGAACGGGCTGCGGAGATCTCCAATATCCTCCCGGAGATTCGCAGCTTTCCTAAAGGATTCGAGACGCTGGTGGGCGAGCGGGGGCTGACGCTTTCCGGCGGCCAGAAGCAGCGCACCGCCATTTCACGCGCCGTCATCCGTGACCCGCGCATCCTGATCCTGGACGACTCGCTCTCCAGCGTCGATACCTACACCGAAGAAACCATCTTGCGGCATTTGACGGGCGTGATGGCCGGCCGCACCACGATTCTCATCTCCCACCGCGTTTCCACCATCCAGAACGCGGACGAGATTGTGGTGCTGCACGACGGCGTAATTGTCGAGCGCGGGACACACGCGCAACTCCTGGCTCTCAACGGTTATTACACGGAGCTTTATAACAAACAGCTCATCGAGGAGGCGCTCGAGAAAGAGGCGTAGCGCAAAAGGGAGTCAGGAGTCAGAAGTCAGGAGACAGAATGAACGCACAACGCTTGCCCGCGAGAACATTTCGAGACCTGGTTGTCTGGCGCAAGGCTCATGAGCTTGTGCTTGGTGTATATCACTTCACCTCTGCATTTCCCAGGCACGAGACGTACGGACTCTCCAGCCAGATGCGACGAGCCGCTTTTTCGATTCCCACGAATATCGCTGAAGGTTTTAGGAAGCGTGGGAGGGCCGATAAGGTTCGATTCATGAACATGGCAGAGGGCTCTGCAGAGGAAAGCCGGTATTACCTGATTCTGGCCGAGGATCTTGGGTATGGTGAAACGAGGAAGCTGATGGCCACGCTGGAAGAAGTCAGCAGGCTGTTAAATGCTTACGCGAGGGCCATTCTGACTCCTGACTCCTGACTCCTGACTTCTGACTCCTGACTTCTGGTTCTTATGGCAGACGGCTTTCACGAAGAAGAAATTCTGGGGAAAGCGTACGACGCGCATCTGATGCGGCGGCTGCTGGTCTACTTGCGCCCCTACTGGGGCCTGACGTTATTTGCTCTGAGCGCCATTCTCCTCTACGGAGCTTTGCAGTCTATTCCCCCGTACCTGTTGAAGGTGGAAGTGGACCGCTATCTCGACCCGGCGGCCCGACAACAGCTCCCGCCTTTCCTGGCGCGCTTCTTGAGCCCCAATCCCCTGGTGGGCATTGCTCAAATCGCCTTCCTTCTTTTCCTTCCTACCGTTGTGCTGACTTTCATGCTGGAATTTGCCCAGTCGTTCGCCATGCAAATGGTGGGGCAGCGCGTGATGTACGACCTGCGCAAGCAGATCTTCGCCCACCTCCAGCGGCTGCAATTGAGCTTCTTCGATCGCAACCCGGTGGGCCGCTTGGTCACGCGGGTGACGACGGACGTCGACGTCCTCAACGACCTGTTTGCTTCCGGGGTGGTCGCCGTCGTCGGCGATATCTTCACGCTGTTCAGCATCATGGTGGTGATGCTGAAGCTCAGCGCGAGGCTGGCCCTGCTGACCTTTTCGGTGCTGCCCCTTATTGTGCTCATCACGCTGGCATTCCGTGGGGCTGTGAGGGAATCCTATCGCCGGATCCGCGTGGCCATCGCGCGCATCAACGCCTACCTGCAAGAACACATCACCGGAATGTCGGTGCTTCAACTCTTCAACCGCGAGGCCCGCAGCTTCAACGAATTCGAAAAGATCAATCGCGCCCATATGGATGCCTATAAGGATTCGATCCTGGCTTACGGGTTGTTCTACCCGGCGGTGGAACTGCTGGGCATGCTTGCGGTGGCCATTATCTTGTACCAGAGCAGCGGCATGACGCTCCGGGGCGTGGTCAGCTTGGGGACCGCCATCGCTTTCATCCAGTATTCGCAGCGTTTCTTCCGCCCCATCCAGGATTTGAGCGACAAGTACAACCTGCTCCAGGCCGCCATGGCGAGTTCGGAGCGCATTTTCAAGCTCCTGGACACGCCCGTGACGATTACCGATCCGGTAGGGGCACGCCATGGCGTGCCCCTACCCCAGGGCCGCGTGGAATTTCGGCAGGTGGGCTTCGCTTATAGGGACCAGCATCGGGTGCTGGAGAACGTTTCGTTTAGCATCGAACCGGGAGAGACCGTCGCCATCGTGGGGCACACCGGCGCCGGCAAGACCACGCTCACCAACCTGCTGCTCCGCTTCTATGACGTCCAGGAAGGCCAGGTGCTGTTTGATGGCCTGGACATCCGCGACCTCCGCTTGCGCGACCTGCGGAGAAATTTCGGCATCGTGCTGCAGGACCCGTTCCTGTTCTCGGGAACCATCGCGAGCAATGTCCGCCTCGGCAGCGAGGGGATTACCGACCAGCAGGTCCACGAAGCGGCGAGCCGCGTGAACCTCCTGGAATTCATTGAAAGCCTCCCGGGAGGTTTCCTCGAGCCGGTGAAAGAGCGGGGAGCCACTCTCTCGGTGGGGCAGAAACAGTTGCTCTCCTTTGCCCGTGCTCTTGCTCATAATCCCAGGTTCCTGATTCTGGACGAAGCCACTTCGAGCGTGGACCCGGAAACCGAGCACCTGCTCCGGGAAGGGCTGCACCGTTTGATCGAGAACCGTACCTCGCTGGTGATCGCCCACCGGCTCTCCACCATCCAGGATGCCAGCAGGATTGTGGTGCTGCACAAGGGGCACGTGCGCGAGGTAGGCACACACCAGGAGTTGCTCCAGAGGCGGGGGATCTACTATAAGCTTTACCAGCTTCAGTACAAGGACCAGGAAGCGTCCATTGTTCGTAGTCCGTTGCCGGTTGTGGGTTACGCGCCGACTTCTCCCGTGACGACGGACCACGGACGCCGGACCACGGACGGCTGACCGATGTCCAGAACGTGCCTGATGCTCGTGGCGGGTGAACGCTCCGGCGACGTGTATGGCGGCGAACTGGCGAAGGCCTTGCGGGCTCGGTTGACAGGCGCCGAGCTTTTCGGCTGTGGCGGGGAGGCCATGCGCCGTGCCGGAGTGGAAACCGTCGTCGATGCCCATCAGCTCGCCATGGCCGGGATCACCGAAGTGGTTTCCGGGCTGCCGCGAGCTTACCGCGCCTTTCGCGCCCTGCTCGCGGAAGTAGACCGCCGCCAACCTTCACTTGCCGTCCTCATCGACTTTCCGGATTTCAACCTGCGGCTGGCGAAGCACCTCAAGAAGCGCCACCTGCGAGTGGTCTATTTTGTGAGTCCCCAAGTCTGGGCTTGGCGGCGAGGCAGACTGAAGCAAATAAAATCGCGCATCGACAAGATGCTGTGCATTTTCGACTTCGAGGAAGCCATCTACCGCGAGGCGGGGATCCCTGTGGAATACGTCGGCCACCCGCTCGTCGACTTGGTGCGGCCGCACCTGACACGCGAAGAATTCCTTGCGCAGGCCGGTCTGGACCCCACCATGCCCATCGTGGCGCTCCTGCCGGGCAGCCGGGAAAAGGAAGTGTGCTACAACCTCCCGGCGATGCTGGACGCAGCCACCCGCCTGACGCTCACTCACCGTCTGCAATTTGTGATTGCCGTCGCTCCAACGCTTGACTCTGCCTGGCTGGAAAAGGCGCTGCTGGAATGCTATGTCGGGAGGGCCACCGTTCGTACTGCCGCTCAGGCCACTTACGACGCGCTCCAGCATTCTGAGGTAGCCGTGGTGGCCAGCGGGACCGCCACCCTCGAGGCCGCCCTGCGCGAGTGCCCCATGGTGGTCGTCTACCGGGTCTCCCCCCTTACCTGGTGGCTCGGAAAATTCCTCGTGGACGTCCCCTTCTACAGTATGGTGAACATCCTCGCCCAGAAGCCTGTCGTCCCGGAGTTGATGCAAAACAATTTCACGGCCTCCAACGTCGCGGCTCAGGTAGAATACCTCTTAGACCATCCGGAAGCGCGCAACGAGATGGTTAGAGAGTTCCGGGCGTTGAAGCCCCGTCTGGGGCCAGGGGGAGCCACGGAGCGCGCCGCCGAAGCTATAATCGGCGTGCTCCAACGTTCTGAGGCAACCTTGAAGGCCCATTGAGGCATCGGTTGCTAGACGGATTAATGCCGCCCAAGATGCAACTTACCCTGCGGAGGAATAATCCAATCCAGTGGGGCTTGCCTAATATAGCGACAGCGTGCTGCGCCAGGGCACGCCGCGGGGATTGGGCCTCTCTGTAGGGCCGCCCCTCGGGGCGGCCTAGGCCGGGGCAAGCCCCGGCCCTACAGGCGGCGGGCGGAGCCAAGTATGCAACGAGTTGAGCAGCGGAGCGAAACCAAATCCTCGGGCCGGACCGCGCCCTCCCGCAGGCCGCTGTCTCGCGCGGCCTTCTGGGGCTTGGTGCTAAGCTTAGCCTGCCTTCGCACCCAGGTGCTGACCGCTCAGGTCTCCGAGCCGCGGTTTGAAGTAAACAAGTATACGATTGATGCCGAGCTATTCCCCTCGACCCACATCCTGTCGGCGAAGGCACGTATCGAGCTTGTTCCCAAATCCGATTTGACCACCCTCAGTTTCGAACTCCATAGCAATCTCCGTGTTGATAAGGTCCTTGACGCCGCCGGCCAGCAAGTGGGCTTCAAACAAGAGGGCCTCTCGCTGGGCGTGTCGTTCGTCAACCCTTTGCTCGAGGGGAAGCCGACGGCGATTACGGTAAGTTATGGGGGGACGCTCGCCTCAGCGGATGGTGGCCCGGTGGAGAACCTGAAGCTCGCGTACGTGGGCCAGGATGGATCGTACCTGCTCTATGCGGGCCGCTGGTTTCCCGTCAGCGCTTACAGCGTGAACCGTTTCGCCGCCATGATGAGGATTACGGTCCCATCGGATGAGACGGTGATTGCTTCCGGGAAGGCTTTGGCGCTGGTGCGGCAAGCAGGCAGAGTCACTTACACTTTTCAGTTCGATCAGCCCTCCTTTCCAGGCACGGTCCTGGCGGGCCGCTACGTGGTGCAGCCAGCGACGACCGTGGGCGCCGACATCGCGCTTTACCTGAAGCCGGGCCATGAGAATCTTGCGGCGAGCTATGGAGAGACCGCCGCCAAGATATTGGCGTTCTTCTCCGACAAGTTCGGCGGCCTGCCCGGCAGCCACCTTTCGATCGTCGAAATCGAAGACGGGACGGTAGGGGGATACACCGCGCCGGGTGTCGTCGCTCTGGCCTCGCGTGGCTTCTCGACCCCGGTGAATTACCGTCTCCTGGCCCACGAGATTGCTCACCTATGGTGGCGCTGCCTTGTCAGTCCCGCCTCGCTGGACGACGCCTTCCTCGACGCAGGCCTGGCCACCTACTCGGCGGCCATGTTTGTGCAGGAAGCCGCCGGCCAAGCCGCCTTCGAAGACCTCATGCGCGAGGTGGAAGTTGGCGCACTCACCCACGAAGACGTGGCGCCCATTGCGCAGGCCAGCCACTTGCATGAGTTCACGCCGGAATACCAGTCCATCGTCTTCCAGAAAGGCGCCATGGTGTTTCACATGCTTCATTGGGTCATTGGCGACGCCGCGTTTTTCAAGACTTTGCAAGCCATGGCCCAGCAATTTGCCTGGAAACCCCTCTCGACCGAGGAATTCCAGAAGCTGGCAGAGACCGTGTCCAAGCAGGAGTTAACGTATTTCTTCGCCCAATGGGTCAGCTCGACGGGCGTGCCTCAGTTCAAGCGGACGTGGGCCGTCTACAAGACCGCCAAGGGCTACCAGGTGGTGGGCAAGATGCAGCAAGATCTGGACATCTTCCGCATGCCGGTGGAGGTTCGCGTCTACTGCGAAGGGACCAAGCCGGTCAACGAGCGCGTGGAGATGGTCGGCACCACGGCCGACTTCACCGTCAATACGCGCACCAAACCGCTGCGGGTGGTGGTGGACCCCGCCAGCCGCATCTTGAAGTACGACGACAAGATCAAGTTTCAGGTTGAGATGGCGCGCGGCGACCAACTCGCCCAGCAGCAGGCCTACCTGGAAGCCATTAAGCAGTATCAGTCGGTGCTGGAACTCAATCGCAGTAGTTCCGTCGCCCACTACCGGCTTGGCGAGGTGCTCTTTAAGCTCCGGAATTACAACGCGGCGATGGAGGAGTTTCGCCGGGCGCTCGATGGCGACATGGACCCCAAATGGATCGAGGTTTGGAGCCACCTGATGCTGGGTAAGATTTTTGATGTTACGGGACAGCGGGATCGTGCCCTCAATGAATACCAGCGCGCTGTGCAGACAAACGACAATACCCAGGGGGCGCTCGACGAAGCCAACCGACATATCCAGAAGCCCTATACGCAGCAAACCCCGCAAGCCAGCTAAAGAGAGCAGTGACCAGAGACAAGTGACGAGTGGGAAAACTCAAATTTGAAGCCTGGATTGAGAAGGCGGAAGTCAGTAGTCAGTGGATGGGATGTGCTCGTCAGTCGTCCGGTGCCCGTGGTGTGTTGCCGTCCGCCCCACTCTTCATAGGCCAGGTGACAGCAATTCCCCGTCACTTGGCCCTTCATAATTCAGAATTCAGAATTCAGCCCCCTGCCTTCTGCCTTCCAACAACCCTTCGACTGTACTTCAAGCCGGTGAGTTGGTGCGCCGGGAGGCCCCGGTGCTGGATGAGCACTTTGAAAATATCGCCCATTCCCGCCGGCGAAACCAGCCGCTTCAATTTCAGCCGCGCCCGAAGCTTCTCCACCTCGCTTTCACCCGGGTCGTAGAGATCCGCGAACTCGTTGGCTTCGCCCAGCGCCATCAGAAACTGTTCTTGGGTGACGAGCCCGGTGAAGTCGAGGCCCGCTTCCTCCCCGGCGTCGATTAAGGCGCTGAAGTTCACGTGCGCGGTCAGGTCGCATTCCCCTGGCGCGGAGAAGAAATCTTCCGACGTCTGGTGGCCGCGATAAGCGAGTAACGTTCCTCGCGGCCGGTCTGCGGTGTAAAGGTGCTCCGCGAGATCACCGTAGTCAACCGTGATCGCGAAGCCTCGGATGAGTTTCCCCGCCACGGCGCGCACCCACCGAAGCGCCTGGCGGTTCACTTCGACGCGCTGGCCTTCCTCAAGTTGGTTCGCATAGCAGGCGACGTGCACCGCGAGCGCCGGATCGCTAGGGGAGCTAAGTTCCTCACGGAACTGGTTGCCCTCTGACGCCACGCAGATTTCCTTTAGATGGCCGCGGGCTCGCGTGACCACCGCCACCGGGAACGCGTCCACGAGTTCATTGGAGAAGAAGCATCCCGTCACCGGCTCGATTTCTTCGAGGCTGGCCCTGAGGCGGACCGCGCCTTCCAGGCCAGCCTCTCGCAGCCGCTCCGAGATGCGCGCGCGTTGCTTTGGCCCCGGTTCGATCGCCACATAGTCGAGCGTTGCCGCGAAGTCAGGCAGCGCCCGTTTGACCCAACTGAGGAAGTCCCTGGCAAACAGGCCGCGTCCAGCGCCCATCTCGACCCACGTAAAGCCCGGTGGGCGACCCAGCAGTTCCCACATCTCCGCCGCCTGGCGAGCCACTAAGCGCGCGAAAATCGGGTGAAGGTCAGCACTCGTAAAATAGTCGCCGGCGACGCCGGTCCGCTCGCGCCCCTGCGTGTAGTACCCGAACTCTGGATGATAGAGACAGAGACTCATGTACTGCTCAAACGTGATGAGACCGGAGTGGCGAATAGTTTCAAGAAGCAGGCTTTTCAGGCAGGTAGCGCTCAAGGTTGGAACCGCATCAGTGTGACTCGCTCTCGCGCTCCAGTGTGTAATCGCCCGCACGGCTGCCTGGAGCGACCCTCCAGCCCTTTTCAGGTTCTAGCGTCCACCCATCTCCCTTGAGGGGGCGAGCATTTGGGTCGCCCGGCACGGGCACCTGGAGCCGCACAACGCGTCCACCTTCCCTTACGATTAGGACTCCACCCGGGGCTTCGAGCGTGCCCCAGTCATCGGTCACCCGCGCATTCAAGTAAACCGTATGCGAATCGTCGAGGGGGACAACCTGGTTTGGGTCGAAGCTGTAACCAAAAGTCTTCCCGACCGGAAGGATTAGCGCGGGGCTCTCGATGAATTTCGCCCGGTCCTTCGCCACGCGCTCCCGGCGGATGTTCTCGCGTTCCGTCTCGGCCGCAATCACATAATCGCCCTGGTAAGCGTGCGCCCTCTCGAGGGCCTGGCCGCGCGAGGCGGTCGCAGGCCCGAGCGCGTAAGCCTTTCCGATGAGGCCCACAAAATCCGCGTCTGCCTTCAGGCGAGAGCGCCAGTCCGCACCGCACAAGTCGAGCAGCGCGCCGTAGGCCGGGCCGGAGACATACGCGAAGCTCCGCGTGAGGCTGGACCGTCCGCGTCCCTGCCGGAGAGCGCATACTGCCACCGCGGCCATCTCGAAAACGGATCGCGTGCTAAGCTTCACGCCCGTATATTCGGCAAGACCTTCGTTCAGCTCCAGTTCGCGCTCTTCCTCGCCTGCTTTCGGGAAGAGCGATTGGCGGTAAGAACGGAAAAACAGCGCATCTTCCAAAGCCTGTTTGCGCGGGGCGCCATTTTCCTCCAACGCCGCTTCGAGGGCCCGCCATTCCAGTTGCAGCCAGATGCGCCCATCCCGTGATTCAAGGTGCGCATTAGCGGGATTGGCCGCCTTCAAGCCCAGCTTATCCTGGATTCGGTGAAAACACTCATGGATCATCAGCCGGGCCCGAGCCTGTGGGTCTTCCGGCAGAGGCCAGATAATCATCGTCCGATGCACCCCTGCCCAGTCCGTTGCCGTGTTCGCGACATTCAATCCCGGGGGGAGCTTCCCCACAAAGACTTTCCCACTTTTCACCAACTGGCCTTCGGCGTCGGCCTGATTCGCAACCGCCGCGTGGGTCTGGGGATCAACCAGGATGATTGGTCCGTAAAGCGGCATGCCCCAGAGGCGGCTGTTGTCCTTGCGCGCGATTTCCTGAGCTTCCTCGAAATATCGGCCCGCACGCTCAGGATCGACGACTTCCCCCGCAGCTCCCGCAGCGGTGGCGAGCAACGCACTGATTGCGGGCACGATCAAGGCTCTCTTCATCGCTTTTTTCAGGGCTTGCATTGTGCCAGCACGCAGGAAACTGCAATGCCGATTTTCAATCGGCAGTCGGCAATCAGCAATCGGCAATAAGAACCCGTCGGCCGACGCGTTGCGGCCACCAAGCCGCGCTGCGACCCGTTCCCCGATCTCAGGCGGTCTCCGCCGCCGGTCGGCCTGTCAACTTCTGAAAAGCCTCTTCGAAGACCTTCAGCGTGGCATCATCAAAAAGCACGAAGTAAATCTTCTCCAGGCTGGTGCGCACCTTGATGTGATCGAGCACGACCTTGAGCATGATCTGAGCGCACTCTTCGACGGGGAACCCGGCCACGCCTGTCCCGAGCGCCGGGAAGGCGATGCTCCGGAAACCCTTCTCTTCGGCGCGCAACAAGCTCTCGTGCGTTGCGAGGCGAATCGACTCAGCCGTCGCCTTCTCGCCCGGACGCATGCTGGCGGCGTGGATGATGTAGTAGGCTTTGAGCTTGCCCCCCGTGGTAACGGCGGTGGCTCCGAGGCGGATCGGGCCGATGCGCTCGCAATCCTCCTGGATTCTTTCTCCTCCCTTGCGCCGGATAGCGGCGGCAACGCCCGCGCTTAAGACCAGGTCCGTGTTGGCTGCGTTGACGATAGCGTCCGTAGCAATCTCCGTAATATCGCCCTTCGTTAGATAAATTTTGGCCGACATGATGGACTATTGGCTCCTTGGGACTGCGGTACGAAGACGTAAGAATAGCCTGAAGCCTGGGGGTTGGCCAGAGACAATTCAAGCCCCTGATCCCTCGATAAAGCGAGCGAGCTCGGGCCTGAAGACTGCGCACCGCCTGTAGGGCCGGGGCTTGCTCCGGCCTAGGCCGTCCGTCAGCTGACGGACGGCCCTACTGCGGCCTCTCGAGTTGAAATCCCGGCCGCCCCCTCTGCGCGCAAAACCACACCATCAATATTCAGACCGCGCCACGCCGGGAACAGGCAAGAGCATTGCCTGGGGAGGGGGTCGGGTGTATGTTAACGGTTAGCCGGGAAACCAGAATGGAAATCTTGGTCCACACCTCGGGGTTGGGGGCGCGAATGGAAATGACGACGTTTCGGAGGGTGTTTCTGCTGGTGGTTGTCTTCCTGCTGTCAGGGCTTCTCGCGAAGCCAACTTTCGCCGACCAGGGGGACCCGCCCGCGCGTGTCGCGAGGCTTAGCATCGTGCAGGGCAGCGTTTCTTTGCAACCTTCGGGCGAAAGTCAGTGGAGCCAAGCGTCGGTGAACTATACGGTCACTACGGGTGACCACCTTTATACCGACCAAGACGCCCGGGCCGAGCTTGAGGCTGGCCCTTATGCGGTGCGCCTCTCTCAAGCCACGGACCTGACGCTGGCGAACTTGAATGACCAGCTCATGCAGCTCGGGCTCGGACAGGGCTCGATCCGCGTTACCGTTTTTGAATTGCCCGAAAACAATTCGGTGGAGATCGACACCCCCAACGGCGCACTCACACTCCTAAGGGCAGGCTCATATCGCGTGGATACAGACCCTGACGGCGGCTCAACACTGGTAAGGGTGAACAGTGGCAGCTTGGAAATAACGGGCGGGGGTGTCACGCAGGCTGTACAAAGCGGACAGGCCGTCCAACTGACCGGCGCGGGTCCCATCGCGGTTTCTTTCGTGTCGCTGCCCAAGCCGGACGACTTCGACAAGTGGAGTGCGGGTCGCGACCGCCGCATCGAGGAGTCTGGCTCGTCACAGTACGTGAGCCGCTACGTGCCCGGATGTGAAGACCTGGACAGCTACGGCCACTGGCGCGTCGTGGCGGAGTATGGCCCGGTGTGGTATCCGACCGCTGTCCCCGTCGGTTGGGTACCTTACCGCTTCGGCCATTGGGTCTGGATAGAGCCGTGGGGCTGGACGTGGGTCGAAAATGAGCCTTGGGGCTTCGTTCCGTTCCACTATGGCCGATGGGCGCATATTGGACCAGCCTGGGCGTGGGTTCCCGGACCCGTCGTCGTTCGGCCCGTGTATGCTCCCGCGCTAGTCGCGTTCGTCGGCGGAGCTGGGTTCTCCGTCGGAGTGGGTATTGGCGGCGTGGGCATTCACGCTTGGTTTCCCCTGGGGCCGCGGGAGCCTTTCTTGCCTTGGTACCACCACGGACCCACTTATCTGCGCGAGGTGAATGTCACCAACGTCCGTAATGTCACCAATATTACCAACGTAACCAATGTAACCAACATCCGTTATGCAAACCGAGAAGTCGCCACCACCGCGGTACCGACTGAAGTTTTCCGGGGCGGGCAGCCCGTGGCCGAGCGGATGGTCCGGGTGACTCCGGAGCAGGCGGCACGGGCGCAAGTGATCCCGCATCCCAATGTTTCTCCCACGGCCAACGCTGTTTTCGGGGGGAGGCCTGCGGCAGCTCCACCGGTGCGCGCGGAGAGATTAGCCCCACAAGCGGAGGCGCCACGCGGCATGCCGCCAGCAGCCTCTCGGCCCTCCGCGCCTCCCCCGAGAAGGGGTTTCGGGCAGCCTGCCAGCACTCCGGCTCCACGCATAATCACCCGGCGTCCGCCACCCGAGCGGAACGTGCCTTTCGCAGCCCGGGAACCGGCGATGACCTCCCACCCTGGGCGTCCTCTCGAGCCCCAGCAGATCGGAAATCTGCGGGCAGGAAAGCCGGCGGGGGCCATGCGCGATCGGGAGGTTCCGTCTCACCCTGCCCAGGCGCCGCGCTCGGGCCGATCAGAATCCAGACCAGCTCCCCGGGAAGGCCGAGAGCCTCGACGCTGATCGGGCAGGGCGAATTGCAGATTCAAGAGCAGCATCCGCAGCGGATAGCCACGGTCCCGCTCTGCGGGATGCCGTGGGCTTTCGTCCCCCTTCCCAGCAAGGCCCACGGTGCCACAGGGGCGGGAGCCCGTAGGGCTCCCCTACCTCCGCACGCTTCACCAGATACCCCGCCGCACCGAAAACTGAGTTGGAGCATTGCGTGCGGAGGCAACAAGGTGTATACCACCCATCTGCCGCAAAGGCAGAATGGAAATCCGGGATAGCGGGCCCCAGATTCGGACGGCTCGGCGAGCCTCAGGCTTGTCCGCCGACGATCAAAGGGGAAGACTGATTGCCCGCGCTTAAGAAACCCGTTCGCCCTCGCAAGGAGGTCAACAATGGAGAGCCTCAAGATGACACGGAGAGATTTCAACAAATCCGCCACGTTGGGCGCCGTAAGCCTGGCGCTTTCCGCCGGCCCCACGGTGCGAAACGTCTTGGGAGCCAATGATCGCATTGGGGTGGGCCTGATCGGTTCAGGAAATCAAGGGCGCTATAACCTGGGCTCCTTCATCAAGACGAAACAAGTTGACGTAGTCGCGCTCTGCGACTTGTGGGACCTGCGCCTCAGCGAGACGCTGTTGGGTCTTGATCTTTCATCGGAAAAGGTTAAGAGCTACAAGGATTTTCGCAAGCTCCTGGAGCATAAGGATATCGATGCGGTTATTGTGGCCACGCCGGAACACTGGCACGCCATTCCCACGATCATGGCGTGTGAGGCCGGCAAGGATGTGTACGTGGAAAAGCCAACTTCGCACACAATTCTGGAAGGTCGAAGGATGGTGGAGGCGGCCAACAGAAACAACCGGGTGGTTCAGTGTGGCACTCAACAACGGTCGGGTGAGCACTTTCAGAAAGTCGCCGAACTCCTTCGCAGCGGGAGGATTGGCCGGGTGACGGAGGCCGATACCTGGGTTTTGCGCGGCACCTCGGTGCAGTCGAGAATGCATACGCCTTACCCCGACACCGACCCGCCGGAGGGCCTCGACTGGGACATGTGGCTGGGTCCGGCCCCCTATCACCATTACAACCGCAATCGCCATATGGGATGGGGTGGCTTCTGGGAGACCGGAGGGGGCGAGCTGACGAACTGGGCGCCCCACTTGATCGATATCGTTCATTGGGGACTGGAGGTCGACGCCCCGCGGACGGTGGTGGTTTCCGGAGGTCAGTTCATTTCCGCCGGCGTGTTTGAAATGCCCGATACGATTGAGGCGGCTTACGAATATCCCGGTACGGCCGTAAATGAGAACGGCTTCCTTGTGAAGTTTTATAATCGCGCCGGACGCGGCCCCGATAATCACCAATATGGCATGGAGTTCTACGGCACGGAAGGAACGCTCTTTGTGAATCGCGAGGCCTACACGATTTGGCCGATGGATTTGGTCCACGACGGCTGGGAAACGTTTGGCCCCACCGCCGTGACTACGGGTGACGGTACGCCTCAACATCAGCCGCACGTGGAGAACTTCCTGGAGTGCGTTCGCTCACGCAAGAAGCCGAACTCGGATATCGAGACGACCCACCGGGCGACCAGCGCTTGCATTCTAGGAAACATCTCTTACAGGCTGGGACGGAAGTTGCATTGGGATCGAGACAAGGAACAGTTTATTGGTGACGCAGAAGCCAACAGGATGCTGACCAAGGAATACCGAAAACCTTGGAAAGTCGCTTGAGCGAAGGCCGCGTCGACTTGGAAACCACACACCGCTCGACCAGCGCCTGCATGCTGGCAAACATCGCGCTCAGGGTCGGTCGGAAGTTGCGCTGGGACAGCAAGACGGAGCAGTTCATCGGCGACGCGGAAGCCAATAAGCTGGTGAACGAAGAGCGCCGCAAGCCGTGGAATATCATCTGATGACTGCAAAATGGCCCGGGACGGCGCAGTGTTTCAACTTTTCAGCTTCTTCGACTCTTCGACAGTCCAAGGAGTCGAAAAGTCGAAGAGTTGAACAGTGCCAGGGTACAGCGCGCCGCTACGAAAACGAGGAGCACCCAAAATGAAGTTTGGTGTCAATACCATGGTCTGGACAACCCGCGTGGGCACGGCCCAGGAGCCGCTGTTCTCCCGCATCCGGGAATGGGGCTTTGATGGGGCGGAGGTGTTCCTGTCCCCGGAAGAGCCGGCTGATATTCCGGCGGTCAGGGCTATCATGGACCGGCACGGTTTAGAACGTACGACGTGCAGTGTGCTGCCACGCGATGCCCATCTGGTAAGTTCTCAGGCCGAAGTACGTGCGCGGGGAGTGGAGTTCTTGCAAAGATGTGTGGAAAGGACGGCGGAGCTGGGCGCCAGCCTGATGTGTGGTCCACTGTACGCTGGCCTGGGGGTGATGACCGGAGGCAGGCGCACCCAGGAGGAATGGAAGTGGGCTGTGGAGGGTCTCCAGACTGCGGGGCGACGCGGGCAAGAACTGGGCGTTACTCTGTGTGTGGAGCCTCTGAATCGGTTTGAAACCTATTTCCTCAACACGCTGGAAGATGCGGCCCAACTGGTTGAGGAAATCAGTGCGCCCAATGTGCGCATTCACTTCGACACGTTCCACGCCAACATCGAGGAGCGGAATCCTGCTGCGGCCCTCCGCTCCGTGGCAAAGCTCCTGGGACATGTTCACATCTCTGAGAACGACCGGGGCATTCCCGGAACAGGCCACAACGACTGGCGGGGAGTGTTGCTCGCTCTGAAAGAAACTGGCTACAAAGGCTGGCTGACCATCGAATCGTTTGCACAGCCTGAACCCGAGCTTGCTGCCGCCGCTGCCATCTGGCGCGACTTGGCTCCCTCCGGTGACGAGTTAGCCCGCCGGGGGCTCCACTTCATCAAAAGTCTGGCTCGCGAGTTGGGGATTCAGTAGTGGTGCGAGGCCACCCAGCACACCCCTGGGTTGGCCGCGCCCCACCTCATGATCGGAAGGAGGCTCGCATGAATTTGTTTATGAGCAGGGCAGGTCGGATTCTCCGGAGCGCGGGGCTTTCAGCCAGCCTGTTCCTGGTGCTCCTTGGGGGCGTGATCTCCCTTCTCTGGGTTACCGCTCGCGCCGGCGCCGTGGGCTCGGACGAGATACCCTTCCGGAAACACACTTTGGACTTGGGACCAAGTGAGACGGTCGCCATTGCCGATGTGAACCGGGACGGCAGGCTCGACATCATCTCCGGCGAGAACTGGTACGAGCAGGCACCACCGTCGCCGGGGTCGGAGGGGCCGCGCTGGATCAAGCACAAGTTCCGCGATCTGCCGTACACGGGCTTTTATCTGGAAGACTTGAGCGACCTGGCGATTGATGTGAACGGCGACGGCTACGTGGACGTCGTGAGCTGTTCCTACTGGTCGAAGCCGCTCACCTGGTGGGAGAATCCCGGCAGACAGAACAAGCCGTGGGTTGAGCACATCATTGAGACCCGCTCGCCGGTGGAGTTTGCATTCCTGGTTGACATACTCAATACCGGGAAGTCCGAGCAGCTCTTACCGCAATTCGGCGATTCCAAATTCCCACTGACTTGGTATGAGGTGTCGGGCAAAGGAGCCGGCGCGCAGTGGGTGGCGCACGTGGTTAGCCCGCAGAGCTACGGCCACGGGATTGGAGCGGGCGACGTGAACCAGGACGGGCGGACCGATATCATCACGCCCAAGGGCTGGTTCGAAGCGCCCGCGGACCCTCGGAACGGCCAGTGGGTTTTCCATCCGGAGTTCGATTTGGGAGCTACCGGTTTCATTTATGCGCTGGACGTTAACGGTGACGGTCTGGTGGACCTGGTGACGACCGCGGCGCACGACTACGGGATCTTCTGGTACGAGCAGAAGAAGGACGCGGCGGGCAATCGTACCTGGGTGAAGCATGTCGTCGACAGCAGTTGGTCGCAGGCTCACGCCCTTACGCCCGTGGATCTGAACGGGGATGGGCGGCCGGACCTCGTAACGGGCAAGCGTTACATGGCGCACAACGGCCACGACCCGGGCGAGCGTGAGCCCCTCGGCCTTTATTGGTATGAAATGCTCAGAAAGCCGGATGGCGTGGAGTGGCGAAGGCATATTATTGATTACAGTACCCGCACGGGTGGAGGCATGCAGATCCCCGTCTTAGACATTGACGGCGATGGCGACTTGGATATCATCGTCGCAGGCAAATCCGGACTCTTCCTTTTCGAAAACTTGTCAAAGCCCTAGCCAAACGTATTTGAAATTCTTCGCGCTCCTGAGCCAGTCGAAAGTCGACAGTCAAAAGTCGAAAAGGGCGATGCCGCAAAAATGTGTGCGCCGAGCTGCACAGACTTTGGCGGTGAGAATCCAGCGAGTTGGTCTTCTTGAACGCAGGGGCGAAGCCCCTTGGGCGAGCGGTATATTGTCCACCACGGGCGAAAAGTTTTTGAGTTTGCTCTTGACTTTCGCTTTTTCTTCGCCTATGCTGGTGGGCGTTGAGGAAGGGAGTAAACCGGGAGTCTGCCGATGGCGGATGGGGTTTTGTCGTCGTCACTCGCGAAACAGGGCGAAGTCGCGCACCGTTCGTTTTCTAACGGTGCGGCTCTTCCCGGTGGAAATGCGGCCCGCCCCGGCGGGTCAGAGAGCAGCCCTGGCGCTACGCCAAAGCCGTGGACGTTGCCTCCGCAAGGGCTGGCGGTTTTTCATGGCGCCGGCAATACAGCCCGGCTCAGCCACTATTTCCTGCCGCGCCTGCTGCTCCAGGGGAAACAGATCCTGATGCTCGACGGCGCCAACTGCGCCGACCCGCGGCTGCTCGAGCGCCTGGCCCGCCAGCGTGGCGTGCCCTTCGAGCAATTCAACCGGCAGATGGAGATTGCCCGCGCCTTTACCTGCTTCCAGCTCACCGAACTGATTGCGCGTGTGCCCCGGCTCCTGGCGGACTTCCCGGCGCAGGTCCTGCTCGTCACCGCTTTCCCTGAACTCTACTACGACGAAGACGTGCGGGACTGGAACGCGCGCGTGGCGTTCGAGCAAGCGCTGGCGAATTTGCGGTGCTGGAGTCGCCGCGGCGAACCGCTCGCGGTGGCGGTGTTCTCCTCGGCCACGACGTTTACCCCCTCCCCGGCTCGCAAGCGGCTCTTCGAGAAAACCTGTGCCGCGGCGGCGGAAGTGTGGAAGTTCAGCCTGGGCGAGGACAGCCGGTTGGAATTGACCTTATCGGGATTCGGGATTCGGGACTCGCGATTCGTGAAGGAAAAACTCTTTGTCTCGAACCCCGAAACCCGAACCCCAAATTCCGAGGTGCTTTATGGGTCGGACTATCGCGACTTTCCGCCAACTGATTGAGCAGGAGCTTCAGTCCTGGGAGCGGGTATTTGGCCGGGCGCTTCGCCAGGAAGAGCGGGCGCACCTGGAGGCGATGTTCAACCGCGTGCGTCTCTACACGCAAGCCTGCACCTACGAGTTTCCTGTCCATGCCATGGACGCCATCAACGTTACGATCGGGCTCGACCACGAGATGCGCCTGCGCGCGCTCGAAGCCTGTTTGGGGATGAATCTGGATGCTCAGTGGATGGATCCTCGACCTCTATCCGTCAGCCGACGGAATGACGCTGTGGCTGCTCGCGCCGAACCAGAAACGTTACCGGCTGACTGACCGCTCCTTCACTCCGTGCTTCTACGTGCACGGCCCGGAGGCGCGGCTCACGCGTCTGGCGGAGGCCCTCGCGGCGCGCGCCCCGGTGAGCTGTGCGCTCGTCGAGCGGACGAACCTTTGGGACGGCGCAGGGCTGCGAGTCCTTCAGGTCTCCGTCCGCTACCCCGCGCTGTTCGGAGCTCTGGCGCGCTTCGTGCACCGCTACGATTCCAGCCTGCGGCTCTACAACTCCGACCTGATGTTGGCGCCGCTCTATTGCTGGGAGAAGCGCGTCTTTCCCCTGGCCAGAGTGGAAGTGGAAACGGGGGCTGGGGGAAAGAAGGATTCAGGATTCGGGATTCAGGATTCAGGGTCGCCGAACCCCGAATCCCGAGTCCCGAACCCCGAAGTCCGCGCCCTCGCCTGTCGCGACGACGAATGGGCAACGCACTACGAACTGCCGCCACTCAAGTTGCTACGGATACGGCTGGAAGGGCTGGCGAGTGTGGACCCGCAGCATGGCCGGCGCGGCGCCCTGGAAGTGGAAATCGACGGCGAATGGCGCGTGCTCGACGATGTCGAGGAGCCGGTGGCGGAAGGTTTCGCGCGCCTGCTGCGCCATCACGACCCCGACCTCATCCTGAGCGAGTGGGGCGACTCCACGCTTTTTCCGGGGCTGCTGCGGCAAGCCCGGAAATACGGCATCGAGCTCCCACTCAACCGCGAGAAAGCGCCGGTGCAGCGAAGCCGTGCGCGCAGCTACATGAGTTACGGGCGCATCCTCTTCAAGGAGAGTGCCACCACGCTTTTCGGGCGCCTGCACGTGGACACGCAAAACTCCTTCATCGCTGATTCCGCCGGGGCGGACGACCTGGAGGGCTTGTGGGAACTGGTGCGGGTGACCAAGCTCCCCGTCCAGTATGCGGCCCGCACGACTACGGGCACGGGAATCTCCTACATGCAGATGGAGCTGGCTTACCGGGACGGCGTGCTGATCCCCGAGCAGAAGGCCGAGCCCGAAGGCCCCAAGCACCCGGACGAGCTCCTGCGGGCGGACCGCGGGGGGCTGGTGTTCCCACCGCGCCTGGGATTCTTCGAGAACGTGGGCGAACTGGACTTCGTCAGCGAGTTCCCGAGCATCATGGCGCGGTTCAACGTTTCGCCCGAAACCGTCAACTGCCCCTGTTGCCCGGAAGCCCCGCGCGTGCCGGAGCTAGGTTACCGGGTCTGCCAGCGGCGCCGGGGCATCACCAGCCGCGTGGTGGAGCGGCTCATCGCCAAGCGCCAGGAATACAAACGCCAAATGAAACCGTCGGCATTCGGGACTCGGGATTCGGGATTCGCGGTCGCGGCGGAACCGATTATCAACTCGCAGCCCTCTCCCTCAGGGAGAGGGTGCCCCGACATCGTCGGGGCGGGTGAGGGGCCGGACCCGAACCTCGAGTCTCGAGTCCCGAATCCCGCGAATTACCAATCGCGTCGTGCGGCGCTGAAATGGCTGCTCGTTTGCTGCTTTGGTTACACCGGCTACAAGAACGCCCGGTTCGGCAAAATCGAGGCGCACGAAGCCATCAATGCTCTGGCGCGGGAGAAGCTGCTGGTGGCGAAGGAGACCGCCGAGGCGCGCGGCTTCCGCGTGCTGCACGCTTTGGTGGACTCTCTCTACGTCCAGCGGGAGGGTGCAATACGGGAAGACTACGCGAACCTGTCCCAGGAGATTACACAGCGCACGGGTCTGCCGATGGCGCTCGAAGCCCTTTACCGCTACGTCGTTTTCCTGCCTTCGAAGCAGTCCCCGGAGATTCCCGTGCCCAACCGCTTCTTCTGCGTTTCGGAAGAAGGCGAACTGAAGGTGCGCGGGCTCGAATGCCGCAAGCACGACACGCCACCCCTGGTAGCGCGGATGCAGCAAGAAGCGCTCCAGATCCTCGCCGAGGCGCGGGATTTCCGGGGCTACAGCCAGAAGCTCGCTGAAGCCCGTCAGGTGCTCGAGCGGTATCGCGCGCGGCTCGCGGCGGGCAGTGTCAACTTGGAGGAACTCGTCATCAGCCGCCGCCTGACCCGCTCGCCGCACGAGTACCAGCACGCCAGCGCGACGGCCATCGCGGCCCGGCAGCTCGACCGAGCCGGCGTCGCCTTGCGTCCGGGAGAGACCCTCCAATACATCATCACCGACGCGGAAGCAACGTTTCCCGATGATCGGGTCCGTGCCTGGACGCTCTGGGAAGGTTGGCGAGGCTACGACGTGAAGAAATACCAGGAAGCGCTGCGAGAGGCTTTCGAGCCCTTCGAGCACTTTGCGGCCCTTCAATCCAGCGCACACCCCCGCCTTTCACTCTCGGGTCCGCCCGAGGGCGGGCGCCGCACACAGCCGCCCCTATTTCGCTAAGTCCTCCAGGATGGCCTCGACCCTCCGCTGAAGTTCTGGCAGGTCTTTCTCCACCGCGGACCACACAGCTTCCGTATCGATGCCAAAATAGTGGTGAATCAGAATGTTTCTCATGCCGGCGGCTGGTGCCCAAGACCCTTCCGGATAGCGTTCACGCAACCTGGGTGAAAGCATTCGGCACGCCTCGCCGACCATCTGGAGATGGTAAATGACCCAGGTTTGAAGCAGCTCATCATCCTCGAAAGCCTGCCTTCCCCGCACCGCATACTTCTCGATTTGCCTGATGGCGTCCAGGATATCCAGCAACCGTTCGCGGTCGCCCCTCACAGTGCCATGGCCTCCTTCACCACGCGATCTCGGATACGCTGTCGGAGACCTCGCTCGGTGATGACATCAACGTTCCGCCCTAGAAGATCCTGCAGGTCAACCAGAAGCCCGCCGAGGTCAAAGAGACTACGGCCCGGCTCGAGGTCAACAAGGAAATCCACGTCGCTGTCCGGTCCAGCTTGGCCGCGCGCCACCGAGCCGAAGACGCGGACGTTCGAAGCGCCGTGCCGGGCCGCAATGCGAAGAATCTCTTCCCGCTTCTCCTCCAGAAGTCTTTCCATTCCCATCGCGCGTCCTCTGTTTGCTAACCTGCTCCTTTTCTCCGTCGCTCTTAGCCTCGCCTGACCACCTGAAGCGGATTGTAACACCTGTGGGTATGGCGACGCCAAGGGCAGCATAGTCCGGCGCGGTCTGGTCGAACTCATCGCCAGTTGAACCACAACCCTGACAGCACAGCGGACGCATCGCACCGCCACCTCGCGCTCCGAACTTGCGCAAAGGTCAACTCATCGGTTGTAATAGGGTGGATGGACACGAAGCGACTAGCGGCCGTCGAAATCGTGCAGCGGTTAAGAGCGGAGGGATTCCAGGCGTACCTCGTCGGCGGGTGTGTGCGCGACCTGGTGATGGGCCGCGAGCCTAAAGACTACGATATCTCCACGGACGCCACTCCGGACCAGGTAGTGACACTGTTTCCCGACAGCCTGACCGTGGGCGCGCAATTCGGCGTCGTCGTTGTGCCGCGGGAAGCAGGCAACGTCGAGGTCGCCACGTTTCGAAGTGACGGCCGCTACGCGGACGGCCGCCACCCCGACGAAGTCCGCTACGCGCGGACGCCGGAAGAAGACGTTCGGCGGCGCGACTTCACCCTTAACGGTTTGTTGTACGACCCTCTCCACGAGCAGGTGCTCGACTACGTGGGAGGGCAAGCCGATATTCAGGCGCGTCGGATCCGCACGATTGGCGATCCCCTGCTGCGCCTCCACGAAGACCGCCTGCGTATGCTGCGCGCCGCGCGCTTTGCCGCGCGCTTTGGATTCAATCTGGACCCCGCCACGCTGGAGGCCGTCCGGAAACTTGCGCCGCAGATCCACGGCGTGAGCCCGGAACGCGTGCGGGACGAAATCCTGAAGATCCTCACGGAGGGTCAAGCGCGCCGCGGATTCGAACTCCTCGATGAAGCGGGCCTGCTTCAGGAAGTCTTGCCGGAGGTCAAGCGCCTGCAGGGCGTGGCGCAGCCCCCGGAATTCCATCCCGAGGGTGACGTCTGGATCCACACGTTGCTGATGCTCGAGCAGATGCGGAGCCCGACGCCCACCCTGGCGCTGGGCGTGCTCCTGCACGACGTCGGGAAGCCCCCCACGTTTTCCTTTCGCGAGCGCATCCGGTTTGATAACCACGTCGAAGTGGGCGCCAAGATGGCAGAAGAGATCGGCGGCCGTCTGCGTCTCTCTTCGTGGGACAAGGAGCGGGTGGTCGAGCTGGTGCGTCATCACCTGCGCTTCAAGGATTTTCCCCGCATGCGCCGCTCAACCCAATTGCGGTTCCTCCGCATGGAAGGATTTGAAGACCACCTGGAGCTACATCGGCTGGATTGTCTGGCGAGCCATGGCGACCTGACGAACTACGAGCTGGCCCGGCGCATGCGCGAGGAAACTCCCCTGGAGGAAATCAGGCCTGCGCCGCTCCTCCGTGGCGACGACCTCATCGCCCAAGGGTACACCCCCGGTCCGCTCTTCAAGAAAGTCCTTCAGGCTGTGGAAGATGCACAACTGGAAGGCAGAATACACACCCGCGAAGATGCACTGCAACTGGTGGCCGAGCAGTTCCCCTTGCCCCGGTCGTAGCTAGCGGTTCGAATACGAGACGAAGGCAAAGAAGTAGACCACCCCGCCGAGGGCCGCCAGGGCCACGATGAAAGCGCAAACCTTCACTAGGAGCGCCTTCCGGTCCCGGGGTTCGGCGGTTCCCTCGTCAATCATCTGAAACATGGGAAACCTCCCTTCGCGTCACGGCTCGGCCGAGGCGTGGAGGCGAACCATTCAACAATCATCCAGGCCGCGTGGCTGGGTCAAAGGAGGGAGATATAAAACCGTGGCAGCTCGCGCGTGGCGACACACTCCCTCCGACCGGCCCACTACGCGGTCGCGCTGCCCACTCCTACTTCAGACAATGTACCCCCTCCTCCGGAAAAGTCAAGAGGTATCCGAGGAATTCCACGTCCGGGCTACCGAAGGGCTCCAGTTGCTATGAAGGCCCGAAGGCAGTAACCTGCGCTCAGCGGACCGATTCTCGCCACGAGTACGGTGATGCAAGGATTGACTCGAGACCTACGCCACGGATTGCGCTTGTTGGCGAGGAATCCCGGGTTAACGGCCGTCGTTGTGCTGACGCTGGGTTTTGCTATCGGGATCAACACCGCAATCTTTAGCGTATTGGACGGGGTGATCAACCTTCATTCGGCTCATCACGCGTCACGATTTAGAGGCGGCGAGCGATGGCTTCGCGAGCCACGCTCAGTGCGGAATTGATGGCGCCGTAGGTTTGGGCTTTATCCTCAAGGGCGCTGAGCTTGATGGGGGGGGCGATCTCCCTCTGGAGCGTGTGGACCACCTTCTCCACCGTGACGAGCATGAACTCTGGGGCGCCCTTGGCAATGCCGCCCCCCAGAACGATCAGCTCAGGGTCCAGAACGGCGACTACATTCGCGATCCCAACGCCCAGCAAGGTAAAGGTTTTCTCCAACACGCGCCGCGCTTCGAGGCTCCCCTGGTGGAACGACCGGAAAACAAAGTAGGCATCCCGTTCTTGAGCGAGGCCGGAAGGCTCGCCCTGCTCCGGCGTGCTGAGCAGTTTGCGTCCTTCGGCGGCGATGGCCATGCCTGAGACGCAGCTCTCCAGGTGGCCGCTGTCACCGAAGTCCTCCTGCCAGCGCTGCCACTCGATGTTCATCCGGAAGACCTCACCGGCCCAACCGCTCCGGCCGCGATAGAGCTTTCCATCTACGAAGACCCCGGAGCCGATGCCTGTCCCCAGGGCAATGAAGACGAAGCTGTCCACGCCCTGAGCGACGCCGCGCCAATGCTCGCCCAGGGCGGCCATGTTGGCATCGTTCTCCATGAAGACAGGCACGCGAAACTCTTTTCCCAGCTCGCGGCCCAGGCGAATGTCTTTCCAGCCGGGGAGGTTATTGGCCCAGGCAACGATGCCCTGCTCCCTGTCCACCGCGCTGGGGACACCGATGCCCACGGCCTGAAGCCGCCCGTGGCCAGCTTTGTCCGCCAGGTTCCGAGCACCTTGCTTGATTTGCGCAATCAATTCTCGCGGACCGTCCTCCGGCCGGATCTTCACGACCGCGTCTTGCAAGATTTCTCCCTGAAAATCCGCGAGGGCAAAGTGAAGATGGCTGGAGCCCAAGTCAATTCCGATGACGTAACCCAATCCGGGGTTGACTCCGACCCTCGTGCGCCCCTGGCCGAAAACCAAAAGGCCTTTCTTCACCAACGGCCGAAGGTTCTTGACCAGGGACGGGGGTTTGACCCCAAGGGCGTAAGCGAGAGCGCTTATGGAGATGTCACCACGCTCCGCGACCTCTCGGAAGAGGCGTTGCCGCGGGGTTTCAGTTTTGGCAGCCATGATGTCTCCCCTCGGAAGCATCAAGGATAGCAGGTCTTGGGGGCCGGGGACAAAGCCCCAATCCCGAAGTACGGCTCACCAGCCCCGATCCCGAGGTTTCGCGCGTCAGTCTCTTACGAGGTCATTTAAGCTCGGGATCGGGGCAAAGTTAACCGTCGGAAGTTGAAAGTCAAGGGCCGACACTCGACAGTCGAAACTGCACCCTTGAAATGAATTCCTGAGCCGATGATTCAAGGATTCAAAGACTGACTTTCTGAAGGATCAGGTCGCAATAGGATTGGGGAACGATGTCGGAGCTCGAAACGGCGAAGAGCTTCTGAAACTTGCGCGCCTGAGCGCGGATTTTCTTGACGTCGCCGGTGCGAGAGATCGCCTCGACTTCCAGGAACTTGCCCAGCCGTCGCACGCGGTCCAAATGGATCTTCACGTTGCCGACGAAATAGATTTCCCGGCGCTTCTTCACCACTGCCAGCACGCCGAGGCCGGCCGCGAGGATCTCACGGAGGGAATTCCGGCGAGGGAGCAGCATCGTGGCCACCGTCGCTCGGCGGGCACGCGGCGCATCCGGGCGCTGGTAAAAAATCAACGCATTTTCGATCCGGCCCTGGCGAACTTTCAATCGGCCCGCCGGCACGTGGAAATAAGTATCCACCTGATGGTCCGTTCCCACCCGCCGCGCCCGGAGCCGCTTGAGCACAGCGTGAACGAGCTTTTCGTTCTTCAGTCGCGCCTTGAATTCGTAGTTGAGGTGCTTCATGATGGCAACCGCAGCAGCGCCCCGCGGGCGGTATACAGGCCTAAAGAGTTGGCGTGAGGCCACACGAACATCTTGGATTCCTGAGCGGTGTCATACCACCTGCCCGCTTCCAACATGCGACACTTGGCGCCGGCCCCAGCCAGGACGTAGGCGGCCATGCCCCCACCCGCTCCAGAACTCACGATGATGACGTCACAAACTTTGGGGCTAGGAATTATTTGCGGCATGCGCCCTTCGTCCTGGGGAAGACGTAACGGCCACAGTCTAGCACAGAATGCTGAACGCGCAGCGGCTCCAAAAACTCGAAAGAGCAAAAGCGGAGGCGACGGCCGCGGAGTTTCACCGGCCCTGCGGAGAAATCCTCGCCTTGGCAGACTCGGAAGGCCTGCGCCAGCCAACGATTATCGATAGAATGGGGGGGCTGCGATGAGGCCTAAACTTCGGGCACGCTGGAACCTGACGCCGCGGGAGGCAATGCGCCTCCAGGAAAAGCTGCGTGAACGCGTCGTGACGGAGGACCGGCTTGGCGAGATCCGCTATGTCGCGGGAGCGGACCTGGCCTTCGATCCTGAGACCGCGATGGCTTTTGCGGGCGTCATCGTTTATCGCTTCCCAGAGTTGCAGGAAGTCGAGCGCCGCATGGCGCGGCGGAAGCTGCGATTTCCTTATGTGCCCGGGCTGCTTTCCTTCAGGGAGAGCCCCATCTTACTTGCTGCCTTCGCGCGCCTCAAGACCGAACCCGACGTGATCCTGATTGATGGCCACGGGCGCGCCCATCCGCGCCGGTTCGGCATCGCCTGCCATATCGGCGTGCTGTTCGACAAGCCGACCATCGGCTGCGCCAAGTCGCTGCTGGTGGGTGAGCACGAGGAGCCCGCGGCGGTAGCTGGCGCGACCACGCCGCTCCTGCTCGACGGCGAGTGCGTGGGGATGGTGTTGCGGACACGCTCCCACGTCAAGCCCATCTATGCGACGGTAGGGCATCGCGTTTCCCTCGAGTGCGCCGTGCGCGTCGTTCGTCAGTGCCTGGACGGCTTCCGGATCCCCAAACCCACGCGTGAGGCGGATCACTACGTCCGCGCGCTGCGTCGGGCCTTTCAGGAAGAGCAGGGCAGGTGTCGAAAGTCGAAGAGCTGAAGAGTCGAAGGTTGAAAGCGAGGGTCTGGGAAATGGAGCAGGCACCACCTCTCTTTTACCTTCGACTCTTCGACTTTTGACTGCTTTCCCGATGCTATAATCGCAGCAGGAGTTCGCCATGAATGAATCTGGGACGGTGAGCCCCACCCTACCCTGGCGCGCAAAAGGGCAACTGATGTCCGCGTCGGAAATCGATCGCACGCTCGTGCGGCTGGCCCATGAAATCCTGGAGCGCAACAATGGACTGGAAGGCGTGGTCCTGGTCGGGGTTCGCCGTCGAGGGGTCCCGCTGGCGGAACGCCTGGCGAAGAAGATGGCTGAAATCGAGAAGACCACGCCCCCCGTGGAAACACTCGACATCACCTTCTACCGAGACGACCTTTCCAAGGTTGACCAGGGACCCGTTGTGCAGCAAATCCCGGCCCGGTACTCGGTGGAGGGCAGGACCGTAATCTTGGTGGACGACGTCCTCTATACCGGCCGAACGACACGCGCCGCCCTCGACGCTCTGGTGGACCACGGGCGGCCCCAGCGCGTCGAATTGTGCGTGCTCATCGACCGCGGGCACCGGGAACTTCCCATCCAGGCGAATTATGTGGGCCGCGTCGTGCAGACCTCGGAGACGGAATCGATCGAAGTCCGACTTCGAGAAATCGATGACCAGGACCGGGTGATTTTGTGCGAGCGGGTTTCCGAGAGCTAACCCGGCCTGCGCCTTCCCGATTTTCACTCTCCCGCCGTCAGCCGCCACAGGCCTAAAGATTCCGTGTGAAAACGCGCGGAAGCCGGAGCGTCTGCGCCGCCGTCCCGCAGGGCGGGACAAATTCCCCAGGTTTCTGCGCACCCGTGGTGGCAACTTCTCATGCTCATTGAGACCGCACCGCACAAGGGTTCACCCTTTCCGAGCAGCAGGAGGCAAAGCCTGCCGCCAACCAGAGCTCTTTACGCACACTGTAAGGGTGCGCGCAATCCGCTACGTTTCTTCGGCAACCTGAGGAGAAGCCGCGTTACTTTCGACGGCAGGCAAGAACCCCGGACAGGAGATGACGGGAAGGTGCGGGTACTTCTCAAACTGCGGGTCGGTCTGCGCGCGCTCGCAGAAGTAGAAGAGCGAACCGCGGTCAGAGCGTATCCTCCGCACATAGCGGCACGCAAAGCATAGCCCGACGCCCGCTTGCTCGGCTCCCTCATCTACTTGATGTGGCATTGGGCCAGGTTGTGCTTCTCCAGATACCGCTGGTGATATTCTTCCGCGCGCCAGAACTCGGAAGCGGGAGTGATTCCCGTCACGATCGGCCGCTCGTACGTGCCAGCGCGCTGGAGTTCCTCTTTGGAAGCCTTGGCCGCCGCCTCCTGCTGGGGAGTGTGCGAGAAGATTACCGACCGGTACTGCGTGCCGAAGTCAGGCCCCTGCCGATTGAGCTGAGTGGGATCATGGATCCGCCAAAAGACGTCTAGCAGATCGTCGTAAGAAACTTTCGCAGGGTCGTACTCCACTTGGACAACTTCCGCGTGCCCCGTCAGGTCGGTGCAGACGTCTTGGTAGGTTGGGTTCTTCAGCGTTCCGCCCATGTAACCCACGCACGTTGATACGACCCCGGGAACCTGGCGAAACGCCGCTTCGACTCCCCAAAAACACCCTGCCCCGAAAGTGGCTTTCTCCATGCGCCATCTCCCTTCCTGTTTCCAAGTTTGATTTACGGCACCTAGCCCATTAGCCCCGATCCCGAAGTTTAGCTCACCAGTGTGTTCCTAACTGGCACGCTCGTCCTAACCCTTTCTTCGCAAGATCCTGTCGGCGCTCCAAGGCCCGGGCCCGGCAGTGCACAGGTAAAGGTAGATGAAGCAGTAGAGGACCGCGAGCTCCCCGCCGTTGCGAATCGGAAAAAAGCCTCTGGCGAAATGCACCGTAAAGTACGCCACAGCCATCTCCCCGCAGAGGATGAAGGCCACCGGGATTGTGAAGAGGCCTAGCAGGATCAGCAGCCCTCCGACAGCTTCGAGGCACCCTGCAGCCCCTATCCGAGAGAAGAGGGGCGCACGGGTGCCGCTTCCTCCCATCCCTCCGAACATCCCCAAAAGCTTCTGGAAGCCATGCAGGGAAAAGGTGAACCCCACAATCACCCGGAGCAAAGAACGTGCGTAGGGCTCCCAAGAACCAAAGGTTGTTTCAGTCATGGTATGCTCTCCTCTGAGCGTAGTCGCGCGAAGTCAGGCAGCACGCGTACTGCCGGCAAATGCCAGCATCACGTGCCACCGTCTCCAAGTGAGTAGTCAGCCGCCGTAACGACCACTTGCCAAGCGCAGCTTCGCTATTATATCCCGCCATCGAGGGGAGCTTCTTGGGTTGCGCACTTGGCGCCGGGCCGAACTCGCGCCTATGCTTCCGTGCGCTAGCGGAGACTAAACAGGGTAAAATATGAACCCCTCGCCCCGATCCGTCGATAAAGGGGGCGATCCCCGTCAACTGACGGGCGGGACCCGACCCCGATGGGTCGGGGCGCACCGCCTTGGAAAGCGGGGCTGGGTGTGCACCCAGGCATGGTCGGCCGCCCCTGGGCCGAGGGGACTTAATCTCTTGCCGACGGATCGGGGCTCGCGATTAGGGCGAGCGGCGTTTCGAAGGCGGTCAACAGAGGGATGGCGATGAACTTTCCGGTTCGACCCGAGGATGTGAAGATTATTCGAGGACGCAGTAAGGGACTCCAGGTCATGTGCTCCTGCGGATGCATCAATTTTAATTACCTCGATCCGCAAGAGACGACTTGGCGGTGTCGGAATTGCCAGCGCGTCCTTAGCGACGATTTCCCGCGGCTCCTCGAAAAGGCGCTGGCGCTCCAGAAGCAGGAACAGACAGCCCCCGGTGGCGCGGTGGAGAGGGGAAGCGCCGGAGCGAGGGATTAGGGCGTCGAAGCCGGAGGGCGGTCGCCAGGAGGCAGAAAGCAAGGGATTTCGGCTTGGCACGTTTCGCCGACCTTGCCCCGATCCGTCAGTAAGAGTAAGTCCCCTGGGCCGCGGGGCGGTGCAAAGCTGTCAGGCCTCAGGTCGCTCCCCTTATCGACGGATCGGGGCTTGCGAGCGGGTATCCAACAACGGATCTTCACGCTGGCGCGAGAGACTTTACCCCCCAACACTCCCAAGATCCAAAGGGCCTGTCTCTTTTCTGTTGGCTATGGACGGCTCGCGGGGTATCATACATTCAAGCGTCATCCAGGGATCGAATCAACACGCCACCCCTTTTCGACGTGAGGAGCGAGCATGGAACGGAAGTACAGGCAGCGGGGCTATATGGACTCAGGCCGCGATAAGGAGCGGGGCGAAAAGAGGCCTGGCAAGAAACCCGAGACCTTTGGCCCGCGCTCGCCCACCATGCCAGGCAAGCGTGAAGTCGTGCGCTGCGCTTCCTGCGCGACCATCCTTATGCCAGGGACAGATTATTCAGGCCAATGCCCGCGTTGCGGTCTGCAATTGCATAGCTGCAAACAATGCTCTTTTTTTGACACTTCCGCCCGGTTCGAATGCACTCAGCCCATAACCGCGCGCGTCGCGAAGAAGGACGCGCGGAACGAGTGCAAGTTCTACTTGCAGCGAACCACCATCGAGCGGGAGACTTCCACCTCCAAGCCGCTCGACGCCCGAACTGCGTTCGAGAATCTTTTCAAGAAATAGCGCCGCCTGGAACCTGTCCGACATCGTCGGGAGGGCAGCATGATACGCAGCAAAACAAAATGCCGGGCTCCCGCCTCCGGCGGGACAGGTTCCGCCCGGCGCTACTAAGCGACACTTCAGGGAAGACCGATTGCCGGCGTCGCACCGAGGGCCTGGAGGATTGACGAAACGTCGCTAGGTCTTCTTGCCCCAATTAGTTACAGGCCATTCACCCCCAGTTTTTGACCGTTCGCAGCCCGCCCGTCCCCGTCCAAAGGATTACGTTTTGCCTCCCCTGGTATTAGAGTGTTCTAATGTACGGCGTAACATGGCAGTTGAAGTGTCCTTCGACTGCCGGACTCGCAACCTCGCGCCACGCTTATACGCACTCAAGGCCGCACGCGCGTTGCGTGCCCTCCCGCTTCAGCGGTGGATTTCCCTAAGGAGGAATAGTGGCGACTCTAACTATCAATCCCCCAACAAAGCCCCGGCGCCGCTCTGATTTTGAAGTTATTCAGCCCAAGACGACCTACACGGGCTCGCCCATTGAGCCGCTGGAGAAAGGTCTGCCGAAGACCACCCAGTCGCTCTGCCCCGAATGTCTCCAGGTGATTGACGCGCGGCTGTTTGCAGAGCGCGGCGTTGTCTACATGGAGAAGAGCTGCGCCGCCCACGGCTACTTCCGCGACAAGATCTACTCCGACGCGAAGCTCTACCTGAAGATGGAGGAATTCGAATTCGGCGACAACCGCGGCCTGGAGAATCCGCAGATTCCGAACGCCACGCGCTGCCCGGACGATTGCGGCATGTGCTCGCTGCACACCTCGCACACCGTGCTTTCCAACGTGGACCTGACGAACCGCTGCAACCTCACCTGCCCGGTCTGCTTTGCCAACGCCAACGTGCAAGGCTACCTTTATGAGCCTTCGTTCGAGCAAGTCCGCCTGATGCTCAAGACGCTGCGCGACCAGCGTCCGGTGCCGAACCGCGTGGTGCAATTTTCCGGCGGCGAGCCAACCCTCTATCCCCGCTTTCACGATGTGCTGCGCATGGCCACGGAGATGGGATTCACGCACATCCAGTGCGCCACCAACGGCATCCTGTTCGCCGACCTCGAGTTCGCGCAGCAAGCCCACGAAGCCGGGCTGCACACGCTCTACCTGCAATTCGACGGCGTCACCGACGACGTTTACCTGCGCACGCGCGGCCAGCGACTGCTCGAGAAGAAGCTCGCCGCCATCGAGAACTGCCGCAAGGCGGGCCTGAAGATCATCTTTGTCCCCACCATCGTGAAGGGCGTGAACGACCACGAGATCGGCGACATGATCCGCCTGGCGATTGATAACGTAGATTGCGTCAGCGGGTTCAGCTTCCAGCCCGTCTGCTTCACGGGGCGCATCAACCGCCGCGAGCTCGAGCAGAAGCGCTACACGCAGTCCGACCTCGCCCACGACGTCGCCGACCAGACCGGCCTCACCGATAAGTACGACGACTGGTTCCCGCTGTCCTGCATTTCACCCTTCTCGAAGCTGCTCTCCGGGCTGCAAAACTTCAATCGCCCCAACCTCACCTCCCACCCGCACTGCGCCATGGGAACGTACCTCTACGTCGATCCGGCCTCGAAGAAGGCAGTACCCATCACGAAGTTCTTCGATATGCCCGCCATGCTGCGCGATACCGATATGCTGGCGCGCCAAGCGGCAGGCGCAAAGATCAAACTCTTCACCAAGATTAACGCCTGGCAGAAGCTCCGCCGGCACTTCAAGCCGGAGTTTGCGCCGCCGGGCTTGACCTTCGAGCGCTTCCTCCAAACCCTCCAGGGCATGACCGACCATAGCCACGGCCGCGGCGCGGGGGATGGCACGTTCACCTACAAGACGCTGCTCGTCGCCGGCATGCACTTCATGGACGCCTATAACTACGACATCGCGCGCGTCAAGCGCTGCGTCATCCACTACCCCGCACCCAATGGCATGATCTACCCGTTCTGTGTCTATAACTCCGGCCCCTGCTACCGCGAGAAGATCGAGAAGGAATTCTCCGTTCCCTTCGACCTGAAAGCCGCGAAGGCCAAGCCCTCAAATGGCAACGGCAGCGGCCTCACCAACATTTCGTAGAGATGTTCCGGCGGAACGGCTCATGTGAGGCGCCCCACCGGGGCGTCTCTACCTCGTAGGGGTAGGTCTGAGACCCACCCCTACTCCCGTGGCATCCGCTTGTGTCTGGCCCCGGGCTGTCGTAACATTGAACGAGGTATGCAGGGGTGAATTCACCCGGGGTCAATGGATGCGTACAATCAACGTCAAAGAAGAAGCCCGGAAGCTGATCGAGAAGTTGCCAGAAGAGTCGACCTGGGACGATCTGATGCACGAAATCTACGTGCGGCAAGCCATCGAATCCGGCCTGGCCGATAGCCAGGCGGGCCGCACTACGGATGTCGAACAAGTCCGCGCGAAGTTCGGGCTGCCGAAGTGAGGGTCCACTGGACGGACACGGCAGTCGAGCATCTCAGGGCCATCCACGAGTACATTGCGAGAGATTCTCCTCAATACGCCCTGCGGATCGTTGACCGTCTGACGAGGCGTTCCCAGCAGATTGGCGCGTTCCCCATGTCCGGGCGTGTGGTCCCAGAATTCGAGCTCGAACAAATTCGGGAAGTCCTCGAGGGCCCTTACCGCATCATCTACTACATCAAGCCCGATCAGGTGGACGTGCTTGCCGTCGTCCACGCCGCACAAGAAGTCCCACGCAGTGATTAGCGGGCTTATCGTTGGACTTCGTCCTCTTCCGGCCGCCGGTTCGGCCAGAAGTTTGCCGCGCAACTCCCGGGTTCTGAAGTTGGGGGGGATATCCAGACCATCTGAAAGGATCTTAAGAAGCCGCAGGACTGGAGAGCGAATCCTGCGCTACACCTTCCGGCCCATGCTTCTACGAGAAAATCGAAAAGGAATTCTCCGCGCGCTTCGACCTCTTAGCCGCCAAGGGGCATGGCAAGGGCGACGGCCTCACCAACATTTCGTAGAGATGTTCCGGCGGAACGGCTCCTTTGAGACGCCCCACCGGGGCGTCTCTACGTCAGGCGGGGCACGACGCGCCGAGCCCTTTTGGAGTTCGGGAGTTTGCTCCACGGTCTTACGAGATGACTACCCGCCGATCGCAGACGTGTCCAGGTCCGCCATGTGAGCCCGCCGCCCCACCCACTCGGTTGGCGCAGACTCCCCGCTCCGTACCACCTTCCCAGTTTCGACTTGCTTCCCCAGCGCCGCGGCGATAGAAATACTTATAAGGATGATATGAGAGCTATCGTATTTCACTACAGTTTGCCTCGCTTTGCGTTTGCCTATGTCTTCGGCATCCTCACACCCCGCGCGTACCTGGGCGCGCCAGGCCCTGTGGCACTTGAAGAAATTCCCGAGCCGCAACTCCCGGCGGACGACTGGGCGATCGTGCGGACGCGGTTATGCGGGATTTGCGGCAGTGACCTGAAGCAAGTCTTCCTGCATGGGAATTTCGACAATCCCCTCACGGCACTCATTTCTTTCCCGGCGGTCTTGGGGCACGAAGTGGTCGGCACGATTGAACGCGTGGGACCGCGCGTGACGAGTCGGCGGGTCGGCGAGCGCGTGGTGCTCAATCCCTGGCTCTCGTGCGGGCCGCGGGGTGTTACCCCACCCTGCGATGCGTGCCAGCGCGGGCAGTATTTTTCGTGCAAGCACTTTACGGATGGCCGCTTGCCGCCGGGCATTCATCTGGGCAACTGCCGCGGCGCGTCGGGGGGCTACGCACCGCTTATGGCTGCGCACCAATCGCAATTGTTCCCCATTCCTGAAGAGGTGAGTTTCGATCAGGCAGTGCTGGCCGATCCGTTCTCCGTCAGCTTGCATGCCATCTTGAAGTCTCCACCGTCGGCTGGAGAGCTGGCATTAGTCTATGGCTGCGGAACGCTAGGACTGTTGTCCATTGCCATCCTGCGTGCGCTGTTTCCGACGACCCGTGTCGTCGCCATCGCGCGCTACCCGCATCAGGAAGAGTTTGCACGCGAATTAGGCGCGGAACGCGTTATCCGAACCTGTAACCAAGTTGAAATCATTGAGACCATCGCCGGGATGGTCAGCATTCCGATGCTTCGCCCTCTAAATGGCAAGCCGTGGCTCTTGCGCGGGGTGGACGTGATCTACGACACCATTGGGTCGCCGGAGTCGTTCGAGATCGGGGTCCGTGTGGCGCGGCCTCGGGCGAACATCGTCGTCACCGGCGTGGACAAGCCGGCGCGCTTCGAGTGGACGCCGCTTTACTTCAAAGAGATCGCCCTGGTCGGATCAAATGCGTTTGGCGTGGAGAACTTCGCAGGGGCCTCAGGGCATGCGATGGAGATTTACTTGCGCCTGGTGGCACAAAAGAAGCTCGACCCGGCGCGATTGATTACCCACCGTTTCCGGCTCGATCAATATCAACAGGCGTTTGTCGTCGGACGCCAAAAGAGGAAGCATCGCACAGTCAAAGCGGTGATTGATTTCGCGGAGCGGTAAGCAGCTAATACAGACGCAAGAAGTGGAGTTGCACGACCAACGTTTTTTTGGGCACCCCTCACCCGGGCCGACGAGTCGGCCCGCCCTCTGCCCGTCAGTTGACGGACCACGGTAGTTCGCCAGGAAGAGGGACCATGGACTACACCTACGAAGACATCGCGAAGCTGATTGACCATTCCCTGCTCAACCCGATGCTTTCAGACCGGGAACTCGAAACCGGATGCAGGCTGGCCGTGGACTACAACGTGGCCAGCGTCTGCATCATGCCTTACTCCCTGAAACGTTGTGCAGAGATCCTGCGTGGCAGCACGGTCAAACCCGGCACCACCATCGGCTTCCCGCATGGCGCCCACTCCACGACCGTCAAAGTTGCCGAAGCCCGCCAGGCGCTCGACGACGACGGCGAAGAGTTGGACATGGTGGTGAACCTGAGCAAGGTCGTGAGCGGCGACTGGGCTTACGTCAGGGCCGACGTCCAGGCCGTGCTCGACGTGGCGCACGCGCGTAGCCGGAAACTCAAGGTCATCTTCGAAAACTGCTACCTCAACGACACTCAGAAAATCAAGTTGTGCGAGATTTGTGGGGAACTCGGCGCAGACTGGGTGAAGACGTCGACAGGCTACGGCTCGGGCGGCGCCACGGAAGCGGACGTCCGCCTGATGCGCCTGCACTCGCCACCCCACGTGCAGGTCAAAGCCGCCGGCGGCATCCGCGACCTGGACCGGTTGCTGGCCTTTCGCGCGCTGGGCGTGACGCGCGTCGGCGCCAGCCGCACGGCGGAGATCCTGGAGGAATGCAAGCGCCGGCTCCGGCTGTAGCGCAGGTCCTGCTTTCCGGACCTGCGGCTTTTGAGGTCCGGCAAGAACCCCATCCCGATAAATCGAGGTGCGCTGCTCCTCTACCCTCTCTCCGCAGGGGTTGAATTGCTCCCCGCGACTTGGTACCTTAACCCCACCAACTCATTTGGAAAGGATTGAAAATGAGAAATGTGACTGTCGTTGTTTTCCTGTTAGCTTTCTTCGCGGTGCAAGCTCTGGCCGCACAGGAAGCAGCTCCAAAGCCCGCGACAAAGGGTGGGGCAGCTCACAAAGGCGTTGCTGCGGCCGCGCAGATGATGACCACGCCCTCTGGGTTGAAGTACCGGGATCTGGTGGTGGGCAAGGGCCCTCAACCCAAGGAGGGAAACACGGTCGTAGTCGATTACACCGGCCGGTTCACAAACGGCAAAATATTTGACACCTCCGTGGGCAAGCAGCCGTTTGAGTTTGTGCTCGGGCGCGGTCAAGTGATCAAGGGCTGGGACGAAGGCGTGGCGTCAATGCACGTGGGCGGAAAGCGCAAGCTGATTATCCCTCCCGATCTGGCCTACGGCGCGGGCGGCTATCCAGGCGTCATTCCGCCCAACTCCACGCTGACGTTTGACGTGGAACTCCTGCGGATCAAGTAGCGGAAGAATCGCTCTCGAATGCCTCAGCTTTGCAAGGGGGGCCGCGCAAACATGGGCTACCGCCGGGTCGCATTGCTTGACTTAATTTCCAGCCTCGGGTTAACTTAGAGAGTCGTCCTTAGCGCTTGAAATCTAAGTGGGGAGTATTGCCCTTTGAAACGCACTTTTCAACCGAACCGGAGGCGCCGCGCCAAGACGCATGGTTTCCGTGTGCGCATGCGGACTCCCGGGGGCCGCAATGTTTTGAGACGCCGGCGTCAAAAGGGCCGCTTTCGCCTGACTCCCTAAGAGCCCGTTTGGCATCTCAAGCTTTCCCCAAGAGTTTCCGGCTGCTGCGCCGAAGCGAGTTTCGGCGGGTTTACGACGAAGGCCAGCGTCGGAGCGCGCCGTTAGGCGTGGTCTTTTGCCGTCCGAATGGTCTGCCGCAGTCGCGTCTGGGCATCACAGCGCCGGTGCGGCTGGGCAAGGCGGTGGTGCGGAATCGGGTGAAGCGACGCGTGCGCGAGGTTTTCCGGCTGAACCGGGCGGCTCTTCCCGGCGGCTGGGACATCCTGGTGAATCCGCGCGAGGCCGTGGCGAGGCTTCCCTTTCGGACGCTCCAGCGAGAACTGTTGCGGCTGTTTCCGACCCAGCCCCCGGCCGGGGCTGCTAAGGAGGAGTAGTGAACCCCGATCCGTCGATAAGCGGTGCGACCTCGGGCCTGAGCCTGCGCACCTCCTTGGGGACCGGGCTTGGGCGTGCACCCAAGGATCCCCGGCCGCCTCTGGGCTCACGGGATTTAGCCTCTTACCGACGGATCGGGGTGAAGTTCGTTACGCTAGCCGCGGTCCGTTTCTATCAAGCTTGTCTTTCGCCGGCGCTCCCCTCTGCCTGCCGGTACTACCCATCTTGCTCGGCTTATGCCTATGAGGCGGTTGAGAAGTGGGGCATGTGGCGCGGCGCGCGTTTGGCTGTGGGGCGGCTCCTGCGCTGCCGGCCCTGGGGAAGACACGGGTACGATCCGGTGCCGTGAGGAGCCGGGACTAGGGACTAGGGGCTCGGGACTCGGGAAGCCGAAATGTTGGTTTGCGCTTTCTGACACCTGGCACCTGTAGTTAACATGGGCCAAGATAAGCGAGTCATCCTCGCCTTCGCACTCTCGTTTGGCATGCTGATTCTGTGGCGAGTTTTCTACGTCAAAGAGCCCCCGCCAGCTCCGAAGGCTTCTGCGCCCGCCCCATCCCGCCCTGCTCAGGGCCAGCCAGCCGTCCCGGTGAAACCTCGGGCTCCTGTCCCACTTCCTGTCCTCGCAGGCAAGAAGGCGGCGGAGATCGTCGTAGAAAGTGGCCTCTGCAGGGTGACGTTCTCCACTCAAGGCGCCGTGGTGAAGAGCTGGGTGCTGAAGAAGTACCGCGACGGAAAGGACCAGCCTCTCGACGTTGTCAACGGCCCGGCCTGTGAACAGCTCGGGTATCCGATGAGCTTCAATTTGGCCGACCAGGAGCTGGCTCGCAACCTCAACACGGTGCTCTACGTGACGACGCCTTCCACCGCTTCTCTCACCGCCCCTGCGAAGCTGGAATTTACTTTCAGCGATGGAAAGATTCAGGCGAAGAAACAGTTCTCCTTTGGACCGGGGTATGAAACGCGGGTGGAGATGAGCGTTTTTGACGGCCAGAGGTATCTACCCGTAGAGGCCGTGTGGCCGGGCGGCTTCGGCGACCACTCCCTGCCTGTGGCCACGGAGAGCGCGATGAGTCAGGCCTTTTATGGGACGCTGGAGAAGGTAACGAAAGTAGCGCAGCGGAAGGTGGAAGAGGATCGGACCATTCCGGGCCCACTCGACCTGGCGGGCATGGAAGACCGCTATTTCGTCGACACCTTTCTCCCTGGCTCGCCCGAGCAGGCGTTCCGTTTCGCCCGCCGAGAATGGAATCCCGTGGACTGGAAGGAAAAAGATAAGCCCAAACCGCTGCTGGCCGTGCTGGGAAGTGCGCAGCCCAAACCCTTGGCTTTCCGCCTGTTTGTGGCTCCAAAGGATCTGGACGTCCTGCATTCCGCGGAGCCCCCGCTCGACTCCCTGGTGGATTTCGGCTGGTTCAGTGTCGTCGCCAAGCCGTTGTTTCTCGGCCTGCGCTACATTCACGACCACTGGATTCACAACTACGGCTGGGCCATCGTCATCCTGACGTTGCTCATTAACCTGGCTATGTTCCCGCTCAAGCTCAAGAGCATCCGCTCGGCACAAGAGATGCAGCGCATCGCGCCGCTGGTCAAGAGCATCCAGGAGAAGTACAAGCACCTGAAGTTCAACGACCCCCGCAAGCAGCGCATGAACCAGGAAGTCATGAAGCTCTACCAGGAGCACCACATCAACCCTCTGGGGAGTTGCTTGCCCATGGTGTTCCAGCTCCCCTTTCTCTACGGGTTCTATCGCGTGCTGGACCTCTCCATCGAGCTTCGCCATGCACCGTGGCTGCTGTGGCTCAAAGACCTTTCAGCGCCAGACCCTATTTACATCCTGCCGACGCTGATGGTAGTCACGATGTTCATTCTCCAAAAAATGACCCCAGTCGCCACGGCCGACCCCGCCCAGCAGCGCATGATGATGATCATGCCCCTCATGTTTGGCATCATGTTCTTCAGGTTCGCCAGCGGTCTGGTGCTTTACTGGCTGACCAGCAACGTCGTGGGCATTGCGCAGCAAGCCTTCATCAACCGGATAACTCCGGCCTCGCAGCCGTTGCCGGGCCCCCGGAAGGCCGCACCGGTGAAGGACTGACTCCCGATGGAAACTCTGCCCGAGCAACCCGCTCAGCGGCCCCTGGAAGGCTTCCTCGCGCCCATCGAGTCGCTCGTCCACGAGGTCATCCGCCACGCGGGCTTTGAGCTCAGCTTCGCGCTCCGCAAGGGCGAACCGAGCGGCGAAGAACTTGAGGTGCCGGAGTACGTGGTGGATTTCTCGGGGCCGGATGCCGACTTGCTGCTCGAAAAAAATGCCACCCTCTTGAATGCGCTGGAGTACGTGGTGCTGCGGGCCGTGCGTCTCGAAGAAGCTTACTTCGGCAAGATTAGCTTCGATTGCCAGGACTGGCGGCGACTGCGCGCCGAAGAATTGCGACTCACCGCGCAGATGGCCGCGGAGCGGGTGATGGAGACTGGCGACCCCTTTACCCTGAGCCCCATGAGCGCCCGCGAAAGACGTATGGTCCACCTGGCCTTGAAGGACCGGCCCCAGGTCCGCACACTGAGCGAAGGGCAAGGGTCGGAGCGCAAAGTCGTGATCTTCCCCGCCTCACCAACCGCACGCAGGCGGTAGGGGAGGGCCTTTACGGCCCTCCCGTTTTGCCTTTAAGCGGGAGCACCACAAGGGTGCTCCCCTACCTCATGATTTCCGAAGTCACCATCGTGGCCATCTCCACGCCACCCGGCCGTGGCGGCCTTGGGGTGGTGCGCTTGTCGGGAGACCGCGCCATCGAAATCGTCACTCATCTGATTCGCTTTCCCAAACTACCCCTCGAAACCCAACGCGCCACCTTGGGGGACTTCTGCGACTCGGAGAGCGGCCGCGCTCTGGACCAGGTGGTGGTCACTTGCTTTCGCCGTCCCCATTCGTACACGGCAGAGGACGTCGTGGAGATTTCCTGCCACGGCGCCCCGGTCATCTTGCGCTACCTGGTGGAGTGCTGCCTGAAGCTGGGAGCGCGCGCCGCCGAGCCCGGCGAGTTCACCCTTCTCGCCTTCCTGAACGGGCGCATCGATCTCACCCAGGCCGAGGCCGTCCGCGACCTAATCGAGTCACAGACCCTCTACCAGGCGCGCGTCGCGGCGCAACAGCTTGAAGGTTCACTCTCCGCGCGCCTGAAACCGCACAAACAGACGCTGCTCGAGCTCATTGCGCGGCTCGAAGCCGGCATTGACTTCGCCGAAGACGACGTGGCCGTGATGGAGTGGCAGGAAATCCTCGCGCGCCTCGACCGCATCCGGGCAGACCTGGAAAGACTGGCCGAGGGCTACGCGTATGGCCGCATCGTCCGTGAAGGATTGAGCCTGGCCATCGTGGGCCGGCCGAACGTCGGCAAGTCGAGCCTCTTCAACCGCCTCTTGAATGAAGACCGCGCCATTGTAACGCCCGTTCCCGGAACCACGCGCGATCTGGTGGCCGAGAGCGCCAACGTCGGGGGAATTCCGCTGCGCTTCGTGGATACGGCGGGGATCCGGGAGACTGCGGACGCGGTGGAAAAAATCGGCGTGGAGAAGTCGTATCAGGCCATCGCCGATTCCGACCTGCGACTTCTGGTCGTGGACGTGTCCGAGGCCTGGACAGAAGAAGACAGTCGCTTGCTCTGCAAGGTCCGCCCGCTGGGTGCCCTGCTCGTAGCCTGCAACAAATCGGACCTGCCTCACCAAATCTCGAGCGCGGGACTTGAGCGGAGGCTGGTGGCCGACGGCGAAATGGAAAGCGCATCTCCCGAAGTCGTTTGGACCTCCGCCTTAACTGGTCAGGGGATTCCGCAGTTGAAAGAGAAAATTCTCGCAGTCGCTGCGCCCGCGCGCGACCTCGGCCCCGAAGGTGAGTTCATCACCAACCTGCGTCACCAACAGCTCATCCAGGATTCGCTCCAGGCGCTGGCCAAGGCCCGCCAAGCCAGCGAGCAGAAGCTGCCCCACGAAATGCTGCTCCTTGACCTCTACGACGCCCTCCGCGCGCTCGACCAACTTACCGGCGCCACTTACGTCGACGATATCCTCGACATCATCTTCAAGACTTTCTGCGTTGGGAAATAATTGCCCTCGGACGCCTGCACCTTCCACCTCGAAACCCGAAACCGGAAACTCGAAACTGGGAATTGGAAAATCGAAAATCACAAATCGAAAATCACCTGCCGCCCCTACTTCCTACTTCCTATTCGCTACTGCCGCTCTTAATCTCGTGAAATCGTCAATCGGCAATCGAAAATCGGCAATGGGTTAATAGCGGTTTTGTGCCATCTCCATGCGCCATCGTAAACTAATGGAATCAACAAGATAGAAGCCTAGAAACCTCGCTTCGGCTTCGCTACGGGTTCGTTTATCTCCCCTATTTTCAATATGTTGACGGCTTTCCAGCCCCCTCTACGGGTTCGTTTACGGGTTCGTTCCGACCATTGCCCTGTGTTTTCAACAACTTGACGGCTTAGTTCCCCAAAAATCAATTTTTGCACTTAATTTATTCGCCTTTCGTTCGCCTCATTCGCCATCTCATGAGCCCCGTAGGGCCGGGGCTTGCCCCGGCCTCGTCTTGCCCCGGCCCGTGCACCGTACCCGTCAACTGACGAGTACGCGGCGGTCGTTAGGTGTTTCGCCCCTTTGGTTGACATTCTGCGTTCTGCCTTCTGCTTTCTGCCTTCTGGTTTCCGCCTGTGGAGGGTCTTGGCATGCGGCTGGAGGTCCCGCCCATGCTTGCGCGCGCTCCACTTGGCGCGGGCCCGTGGATTTTTTGGCGTTCGCCCGATTGGCAGCGAGCAGCGCCGGGGTCAGGGCGCGGCGTCGCGTAGGCATGGCGGTCTCCCGGGCCTTAACGCGACCCCGTCCCGCCTTCGCGTTAGGCTAGCTCCGATACTAATCTAGCGTAGTTTGATTGTCAAGGGAAAAGTGTTGAAGAATGCAGGATCAATCTCCACGCCCACGCTGTCGTACCCAACGGCGAGGGCCGCCGCGATCAGACAAATTCGCGCCGCTTTAGGGTTTCACTGCCAGGATGCGGACCGGACCTTCGAGGCCATTGGGGTGCAGCGTGCGCAGACGGTCGCGCTCGGAAGCGAAATGGACGCCCCAGGCGCCGCGCTCGTAAATGGGGGGGCCCTGTGCCATCCAGCCGGCGTTGGAATTAGCTACGCGGACGCGCAGCCGGTTAAGACCGCGGCGGGACTGGGGCGTGATGTCAATTTCGAAGGGCCGCCAGCCGCGCTCGCCGGCTTTCTGATTGTTGACCCACACTTCGGCGGCCAAGCCGACCTCGCCGAGGTCCAACACCAGGCGCTCTCCGGCAGGGACTTCGGCCAGATCGAAGCTGGTCTCGTAGAGCGCCGAGCCGGAGTAGTTCGCCAGCGCGGAATCCGCCCACGAAGCGAGCGTAAACGGAGTGGTGCGCGGTGCGAAGACGATGGCGCGCTCGGGAATTTCGTCCTCAGTGATATCGAGCGAGAGCGGCTTGCCTTCGGTCCCGGGCGGGACATCCACCGCGAGACGCACGCGACGCGGGGTGTGGGGCGGCAGCACCCGGTCGCGCGCATAGACGATGTCGCGTAGCGTGTTGCCTTCCTCGTCTGCGATTCGGAAAAGGAATCCGGTGGCCCCTGCGCGGCTGGGTCCGATTTTCAGCAGCACGGAATTCCAGCCCTGCCGGAACTCGACCGGAAGCCGGTGCGCCCACGCGTCGCGGAGAACGATGAACGGCGGGTGAGAATGGAAAACGAACTTGAGCTCGCCGTTCAACCACAGCTTCACGCTGTCGGCGATGGCCACGGCGGCCTGCGCCCGGCGGGCCGTGGGGGACCAGACGTTCACATAGGCGTAGTAGACCCCGTCACCCGTCGGAGGGCGGACCGCGGCCGTGGGGGACTCGAACCATTTCCACGCGGGGTCCTTCGGGTCGAAGCCGCGCTCGGGCGGGTAAGGATCGAAGAGGCCCTGGTCATCGTTATCGGGATATGGTCCGGCGAGCCACCAGTTCCGGTTGGCGAGGCGCTCGGGCGCGAGCCACACGGGTTCGGCGGAGCCTTCCAGCTTGGCATAGGGCACCCGGACCGGGGCTTCCGGCGTGAATTGCCAGCCGGAGTTTGGCAGTTCGAGAAGTACCCGCCGCGCGACGGTTTCGACGGGCGGGCCGGCCGCCGCTCCGGCATGCCGCACCACGAAATAGGCGTCCCAAGGCCCGAATTCGAGCGTCACAACCGGCCCGCTCGAGGGCAGCACGGAGCGTCCGCCGGTTTCGGCATCCCATTTCTCGAATGCGCCCTCGGAGGGAAACCGCACGGTCACGCGGCGTGCATTCGGCGTATCGTTCACGGCCCAGTACCATTCTGCCTTCGCGGTAAAGCGGCGCGCGAAGAAGAGGTGATCGCGGCTACCTGAGACGATCTCGACTTTGGGCGGCTGCTGTGCATGGAGCACGTCGAGCAACGGAGCGAGATCGGCGCGCACCGGCTCGGGCACCTGAATCTGCGCCGTGTAATCCAGGCGGTCCATGAAGAGCGCGTGATCGCGAACCGGAAAGCGGCGCATCGGAACGCCCTCGAGCGCGGGCGGTTGCCAGCCGAGCGCAAGAATGAGACCGCCGGCATCGGCGAACCGGCGGATTTGCGCCGCGGAAGCCTCGGCGAGGTGAGTCATCGGCGGCAGAATCAGCACACGGACCTGCTCGCCGGCAAGTTCGAGCTTCGGGCCGGAGACCTCCGCTTTCTGAAGGTAGTAGCTGTCGAGGATGTGGTAGTCCCAGCCCTGGCGCGCTAATTCAAGCTGCAGCGCGGAATAATAGTCCTGCGTCTGATCCATCGAGTTGTGCCAGAGATGGTAGGACCGCTCGCCCTCCTGGAAGAGTCCGGCGCCGTTGGCAAACGCGCTTTCCAGTGGGTAATAGATGGCGATGGGCGCGTTGTGCCGCCCCTGCGCATTCATGAAGAGGCCGCGGCGCGCGACGTCGGCATAGAGGTGGAAGTAGCGCCAGAGCGGCTGGGTCAGGAAGTAGCTGGGCGGGTACTGAAGGTGGTCGGGATCGTATTCAAAATAGTGCCCAATCAGACGATTAACGCCCCACAGCAGGCACATGTTCGTGCCCAGGCGGGCCTTCTCCAGGCTCCAATAGGAATCGTGGCCCACAAGCCCCTGATTTTCGACCATGAACGGACGGCCCTCAAAGTGGGCCACGGAACCGGCCTCTTTGAAATCTACCGGCATGCGGCCCCGCTCGAGGAGCGCATCGATGTAGACGGCACTCGAGGCGCGCCAGAGGCGGAACATGTCGCCGGTCCAGAAGGCCTGCATAAGCAGGCTCTCCTCGATATCGGAGTGGCCATGCTGCACGCCGTGGCGCGTGCACCACGCGGTGATTTGCCCCACGAAAGACGTGGCGTAGAGGTGCGAGATCGTATCGAGGTAATCCTGGCGGATCTTCGCGGCCTGCGGGGTGGTGCGGCCTGCGAGCGGGAGGAAACGGCGGAGGTCATAGCCGTGGCGTTGCTGGAAGGTCTCCCAGAGCGCAGGCGTGAACGGCAGTGGCGCCCCGTAAGTGCCTTCGTGGTCGGAGACGAAGAACTTGATGGTGCTGCCAAGGTGCTGGGGGAAGCGGCGCGCGAATTCGCCGTAGACCAGATTGATGAAGACGCGCACGGCGGCGGGGTTGAGTAAATCGACTCGCACGCCGCGCTCGACGGCGGGGACGGGAGTGTAAACGAAGATCGTCCAGTTGCCCGCCGGCGCTTTCCAGTCCAGGTGGCGGCGGGCGGGAAGCAGCGTGAGCGATTGCTCGTCGAGCTCTCCCGACCCCGTGCGGCGCGCGGCCACGACCACTTCGGGTTCGGCCACGGCTGTCGTGGGCGCGCCCGGGCTTATTTGCTTGCAGGTGAGCCGGCGCATGCGGAACTCGGGATGGAGTTGCAGCACGCGGCTGGGCTCGCGGTCGAGCGAGGCATAGTCCCAGGCTTGGCCGCTGGGCCAGAGGTACTCATCGGCGAAGTTGAGCGTCAGGCCGGCCGCGCGGGCGGCGTCGAGCGCGGCGCCAACTTCGTGCCAGTAGGCTTCGGAGAGGTAGGCGGGCTCGAGGCCGGCCCAATTCATGAGGACAGCGGAATGCACCCCCTGCTTGACCATTTCGCCGATCTGGCGGCGCGTTTCGGCGGTGGTGATTTTACCGTTCCAGAACCAGTACGGGCTGACAGAGTATGCGGCCGGAGGATTCTGGAACTTGCTGTAGAGTGATTCCAGCTCGCGTTCGGCAGCGCTGGCGAACCAAGGCAGCGCGAGCAGCAGTACAGTCAGAATCTTCTTCATGATGCCCATCTCCTAACCCGAGTTTACGGAGTTAGGGAAGTGAAGCCGAGCTGCTGCGACGCCCGTGAGAACGCCCAGCGCAAGGAGGATGACCGGCGTGATGAGTGTTTCGGCGAGGCTGGCCTCAACCGGAATTTCCAATTTCAACTTTTGCTCTGCGCGAAAACCGTACGCCTGCCGCCCTCTCGTGTCAAGTTCAGGCCGACCTGGCCGCCCTCGGGTCGCAACATCGCCACCAGACAGTCTCCCTGACTGTTTAACAGAGTCAGCGAATGGTAGCAGACCGACCCGAAATACCCGTTGTAAGCGCTCTGTTCCCGTTCCCCATACACTGGGCTCTCACTGCTATCCACATCCCACACCACCCGGTGGGGCGAGCCGAGTCCTTCTGCCCGGGCCGCTAGTTCCCGATTAAGCGTCGCGCAACCGGTCAAATTCTCCTCGCGCGCCCGAACCTTCAGAAAAATCGAAACCGCTTGAGGTACGTGCCCAATTCGCGGACGCGCAGGAGCTGGGCAAGGATGGCGATCAGCAGGAAGCCCACGGTGCTGACCACCACGAGGACGAGGAAGGCATGCGAGGTGGTATGCCAGCCGATGTGAGTCCCCAACCATCGAGTGAGCTTGAAGCACGCCAGCGCGGCCACGGTCGAGGCGGCGACGAGTTTCAGAAAGAACGTCACGAGGCTGGCGGCTTCAGGGTTCTTGACGCGGCGATTGAGAAGCACAAAGAGCGCCACAGTGTAAACGATGATGGCGATAGAACTCGCCAGAGCCAGGCCCAGGTGTTGCCCGCGTCGCACCAGCAGCCAATAGAGCGGCAGGCTGAGAAAGGTGATGCCGGTCCCGACCACCGCCGGAGTGATGGTATCGCGCGCCGCGTAGAACCCGCGCGACAAAATATTCTGCGCGCCCCAGGCAAACATGCCGAGGGAAAACATCGCCAACGTGAACGCGGTCGCCTGAAGGTCCGGCCCGCGCAGGCGCGTATGCGAGAAGACGAAATAGACCAGGGGCTCGCACTCGGCCAGGGTCAAAGCGGAGATCGGGACCAGCAGCAGGAGCAGACCCTTCAGGGTGGCGTTCAGGGTGCGATTCAACTCCTCCAGTTTCCCTTCCGAATAGAGCTGCGCGAGGAAAGGGAAGGAAGCTACGCCGACCGCCCCGCCCACTACTCCCAAGGGGACACGCATGAGGTTCTTGGCGTAGGAGAGCCAGGTGATCGATGCGGGCGTCAGATACGAGCCGAACCAGCGGATAATCCAATCATCCGTGGCGGTCAGCGACAGCGCCAGCATAATCGGGATGGTGAGCTTGATGAACCAAAGAAAGCCGGGATGGCGAACGTCCAGGCTGGGCGAGAAACGGGCTCCGGCGCGTCGTGCCCCGTAGATCTGGAGAAGAAAATTGCCCCCCAGCGCTCCGGCAAGAATCCCCACCGCAAACCCTGTAATGCCGATGCGGGAGGAAAGCAAAAGCCCGCCCAGGATGACCCCGACGTTGTAGATGATCCCCGCCAGCGAGGGAACCACAAATTGGCCCCGGGCGTACTGGACAGCAGCGAGGATGCTGCCCAAGTAGAAGCAAATCTGCGCGGGCAGCATCAGGCGCGTCAGAAAAACAGCATGTGCCTTCTCGGCGGCAGCGAGCCCTGGGGCGATGAGGGCTACCAACTGCGGCGCGAAGAGCTCTCCGGCAGCCACCAGGCCGAGCATCGCCAGGCTCATGACTGTGACCACCGTCGAGAAGACATGCCATCCTTCTTCCTCGCGTTGCGCGGTGAGGTAGCGGGAAAGAACCGGGATGAATGTCACGCTAAGAGCGCCGCCGGCGACGAGATAGTTCAGAAAGTCGGGGAGCGTGAAGGCGGCATAATAGGCGTCGGTCGTGGCGTTGGACCCGATCTGGTGCGCCACGGTCCATTCGCGGAGGAAACCGAGCAGGCGACTCGCCAGGACACTCACCATGACGATGGCGGACGCTTGAGCGATCCGCCGCGTTACCGTCGAGGTGCCCATCGCCGATGGTGTACCACGTTTCCGGGCGCTTTGCCCAGTGCCGTTCCAACTATCTGTGACTACTTACCTTGGGCCACGCGGTCGCGACGAGGCGGCGGCTGAACGAGCCGATTGATAGCCCCAATAAGTTGGAACGGCACTAGCAGGGAGGGAAAGCCGCGCCTCCTGGCAAGAGATCTTCTCTAGTGCCGTGTTACCGAAGAAAGTGACACAATCAGTGGCCCGTCACCCTGAGCCCGTTCGCTGTCATCCTGAGGCGAAGCCGAAGGATCCTTTTCATTTCGCTCAGGGTAAACTACGCGAAGGGTCTCCGCATGTTCCTTCTCGGCCAAAATGCGGGGATGCTTCTCCCGCGGCTGCGGGATCAGCATGACAGCGTGCGCCTGGCGTGTGTCACGTATTTCCGTAACACGGCACGAGCGGCGAAGAGTGTCCTATCTCGCAGGGTGGGGGAACCGGTTGCGGCACGTCTTGCAGCGGGCCATCTTCGGACGCAGCAGAATGTGTTCGAGGAAGGTGCGCCGGGACCTGCGGTAATCCGTGCTGCTGCATCGCGGACAACTCCTGCGACTGCGGACGGGCGTGAGCGGCACAGCCGCCTTGTCCGCATCGGGCGGGACTGGCATTTTGGCCGCTGCCGGTGCTTGTTCCTCTCCAGGCGCTGCACCGCGTTGCGAGGACTTGTCCGCCGGCTTGGCGTCTGTTTCTTCGTGGACGTGGATGTGCCGGGATATGAGGCGCGGGAAGCGACATCGTGAGCAGCGGCGCAAACGATAGCCGAACTTCCAGAGCAGCGAATACACCAGCCCGTGGTCGACCGAATCGGTCCTGGTAGCTCCACATTGTGGACAGGGCGTCACTTCCAACCAGATTACCAAACCGCGCGTCGAATGGCAACCTTGACGCTCCCCTACCTTGACGCTCCGGGGGTAGTGTCCTAATTTGGTGAGATTTCGCCTGCTCCGGCATGACAAGTATCATTTCAACCAGCCGATTTTGATCTCGCTCTCCACGTCTTTGAATTCCTGATCGCCGGTGACCAGTTCGGCGTTTCGGATTTTGGCCAGGGCGGCGGCGAAGGCGTCGGCGTACGAGAGTTTCTTCGTGGCCTTGTAGATCGCGGCCTGACGCACCAACTCCATGTCCTTCCCGTCCACGCCGACAATCTCAATGGACAAGCCAGCGATTTCCTTCGCCTTTTGCTCGGCGGCTTCCTGGGACACCTTGCGCATAGTGTTGTAGTAAATCTCGCCCCAGTTGACCACGCACAGGAGCAGCTTGTGCGTGCCGGCTTCAGCCTTAACCAGCAGCTTCTCCACTTCTTCCGCGGCTGGCTCATCCTCGAAAAACGCGATCAGCGCCCAGCTGTCCAGTACCTTGGTGGCCATGTCAGAGTTCCCGTTCGCGCTTGCGGTCGTCCATCAGCGCCTTCAGCACGCCGGCGCCCTTCAACGATCCGCGCAGGTTCTTGATGTGCCGGGGCGTGATCGGTTTGAGCACAATGGCGTCCGCCTCCTGGTACACCAAGGCGCGTGTGCCCTCTTCGATGTCGAACTCCTTGCGCAGCCAGCGCGGAATTACCACCTGACCCTTCACGGTAAACCGGATGGTGTCAGTCTTGTGTGTTGTCTTCATGACTCACAATCATACACAATGGCATAAAGTAAGTCAAGAGCCAGTCCGGTAGGAACCCATTGCCAGTGTTATACTTCCCCGACGTCGATGACCTGCCATAATTCGGCTTCGCACAAAAAAAGAGAGACCGGTATAGGGCCCCTCTTTTTTGTTTAGTAGGCTTTTTCAATTATTGCGGCGGCTTCGACGTGGGCTTCTTCTCGCGTTGCGGGGCGCGCTCGATGTGGCTGGCACTGAGCCAATCCCGGACCGAAACGCACCCGGCCCGTTCAGGCAACGGGGTAAGCCGCGATTTACACGCCCCCGGCATCGGCTTGCACGCTCCTGCCGGTAAGTCTCAAGGGCCAAGGCGGCGTTCACATCCTCGAATCAGGACACTACCTCTCTGCGGGAATTGGAAAGGTGGATCGGGCCTTATCGAGGATCCGCGGGCCGTTCCAACCCGCGCGCCACGGCCCAATCCAGCCGGCCGGAAACGGTTGGAACGGTCCGCGACGCTTCGCGTCCCAGGGCGCGGCGCAGTTGGCGTTGGGAGGCCCAAAGGGGCTCCCCGGTTTCCCGATCTCTCTGAACATGGCATCGGGACCAGCCACCGAGCGTGGGGCCGCTCCTCCATCAAAACGGGCTGGATTTTTTCGCCAGAAGTCCTATAGTGAGCATTTGGCGTTTGACCCGAAGGCCTCTGGAGGATGCCTATGTTTGACGTCGTGACATTTGGCGAAGCCATGATTCGACTGGCCCCACCGCATTTCCAGCGCCTGGAGCAGACCACTTCGCTCGACGTTCAGGTAGGGGGCGGCGAGCTGAACGTCGCGGTGGGCGCGAGCCGGCTGGGGCTCAAGAGCACGTGGGTTTCGCGCCTGCCGAAAAACCCGCTGGGCCGGTTGATGGAGAACCGTGTGCGCCAAGCGGGCGTGGATACCTCGAACCTGGTTTGGGCGGCCGGGGGCAGGATGGGTCTTTACTTCGTTGAATTCGGCGCGGCGCCGCGCGCCAGTTCCGTGCTCTACGACCGCGCGCACTCCGCCATCAGCGCCATCCAGCCGGGCGAGGTGGACTGGAAGAAGATTTTCCAGGGCGCCAAGTGGTTTCACACCAGTGGCATCACGCCGGCGCTGAGCGATTCAGCCGCCGCCACCACGCTCGAAGCCCTGCAAGCCGCCCGGCAAGCCGGCCTCACGGTGAGTTACGACCTCAATTATCGCGGCAAGCTCTGGTCGCCGGAAAAAGCGCAAGCGGTCCAGGAGCCGATGATGGAATACGTGGACGTGCTGATTACCACGGAAGAAGACACGAGCGTGGTGTTCAAAATCAAGGCGGAAGGCAGGACCGTCGAGAAAGGCTTCACCGAGGTCTCGGCGGAGTCCTACAAAGACGTGGCGCGCCGCCTTCACGAGAAGTTCCAGTTCAAGGCCGTCGCCATCACCTTGCGCGAAAACCCGCTGGTCTGGCGGAATACCTGGACGGCCATCGCCTACGCCGAAGGCACGTTTTACGACGACGTGAAATATGACTTGGAAATTGTGGACCGCATCGGCGGAGGCGATTCCTTCAGCGCCGGCTTCATATACGGACGACTGGTGAAGAACTCTTACGAGGCAGCCATCCGCTATGGCAACGCCTTCAGCGCCTTGAAACATTCCACACCCGGCGACTTCAACTGGGCCACGCTCGCCGAAGTAGAAAGCCTGATGAAGGGGGCGAGCCTGCGCGTAGCGCGGTAAAGCAGTGACGAGTGACTAGTGACGAGTGGCGAGCCGAGAGTGCGGTCAGCCCCCAGCCGTCAGTCCTCAGCTTCAAGAGCCGGGAGATAGGAGCCAGAATGCGAGAGTCCGTTGCCCGTCGTCCGTTGTCCGTGGTCCGTTGTCAGCGGTCCCGGAAATCAATTGTACGATTCGGAAAGTAGTTGCCTGCCTGGAGCGGCGACGGACAACGGACGGTTTTCTTCTGACTTCTGACTCCTGACTTCTGACTCCTAAAGCAGACTTGGAGAAAAAGATGTCTTGGACCAAAGAGAAAGCCCTTGCGCTGATTCGTGAAATCGGGCTGGTGCCCATCGTCCGCGCCCCCTCACCTGAGGACGCGCTGCGGGCTGCCGAAGCCATCATCGAAGGTGGCATTGGCATTGCCGAGATCACCATGACCGTGCCCAACGCCATTCGCGTGATGGAGCGCGTGGCCGAGAAGTTTGGCGACAAGGTACTGCTCGGCGCGGGGACCATCCTCGATCCGGAAACCTGCCGCGCGGCGCTGCTCGCCGGCGCCGAATTCATCGTCACCCCGTCACTCAACGTGCGCGTGATTGAGGTCGCCCATCGTTATTCCAAGGCCTGCGTGCCGGGCGCACTCACGCCGACGGAAGTGGTCACGGCCTGGCAGGCCGGCGCAGACTTGGTGAAGATTTTTCCTTGCGGGCCGGTAGGGGGGCCGAAATACATCAAAGCGCTGAAAGGCCCTTTCCCGTACATTGAATTCGTTCCCACGGGCGGGGTGAACCTGGAGACGACGCCGGAATTCATTAAGGCCGGAGCCGCGGCGGTAGCGGTAGGTGGTGAATTGGTCGACTTAAAAGCCCTCCGAGAAGGCAAGCTGGAGGTGATCGCGACCAACGCCCGCAAGTTTGTCGAGGCCGTTCGCTCAGCCCGAGCTTCGCTCAAGAAATAGCCGCGCGTGGCTGAATTGTGAATTATGAATTGTGAATAGTGAATGCGCTCTAAACCGGGCTAGGCAATCCGTGTCTGTTTGCTGTCGATAATCACTTCCCGCTCTTGTGTTCTAGGCCGATCATTCATAATTCACTATGCACTATTCACAATTCACCATTTAGCACCCCGGAACCCACCTCGGCGGCTGCAGCAGTGCCTTGGCTTTTTCCAACTTTTCTAAGAAGGACCCACGGCCCCGCGTAAGTATCCCCCGGCAAAGCCGGGGCCTTTACGATTGCTGGCCCCTCAAAGAGGCCTGGTCCCAAACCTCGGGAGTAGGAGCGACCGAAGCACTCGAAAGACCCCTCACCCGCCCTCGTACCTCGGGCACCCTCTCCCCAAGGGAGAGGGCTGTGATCCGACCTTTGACTCCCGCCCTCTCCCAGGGGAGAGGGTGGCGAGCGTAGCAAGCCGGGTGAGGGGTCTTGGTCGAAATTCTCGGAGCGCAATGGCAGGAAATATATACCCCCGGAATTGTCAAACTCCTACTGCCTCCCCGGCAGAGCCGGGGGGACTCCATCGGAAACTAGGGCGGTGGCGGGGCAGCAACGGCAGTTGCGGGTTCCGGTTTGTACTTCTCAATCGCCTCCTTCATTCCGGTCTCCCACTTTTCGCTGCGGTCGTATCCGAGCCCTTTCAGGCGTACCACGCCATTCGCGTCCACGATCCAGTTCTGGGGGATACCCATCACCTTCAGCGTATCCACGACGTAGCTGTAAGCGGGAAGAACGGTGAGGTTGAACTGGTGCTCTTTCAGGAAGGGCTCGATGAGCCCAGGGTTATCGTCCTCGTTGAGCGTCAGGAATTGCACGTCGTGGCGACTCTGGTACTGCTCGATGAGCTTTTGTAAGCGAGGCAACTCCTCGCGACATTCCCCTCACCACGAAGCCCAGAAGTTGAGGAACGTCACCTTGCCTTTCAGGTCGGCCACCTGCCAGGTCTTGCCGTGGAGATCGGTCAACTGAAATGACGGCAGGGGAAGGTTCGCTTCTTCCCAAGTGAGGGTCGCTCGCTGGGCCAGGGCGTCGGCCTGGCGTCCGTACCAAACCCTCCAGCCTTCGTCGGTGCCCCCCAAGCTTTTCCAGAGCGTGCGCGCGTTATCGGCCAGCTCGTCCTTGACACCGATCTCGGGTTTTTCCTTCGCTTCCAGGCGCTTGAGCAGCCCATTCTCGTAATACGCAATCGCATCGAGCTTGCGGTTCTGGAACTCCGCCAAGCGGCCCATCAATCCCCAGTAGGAGGATTCCTTGCGGGAACAGGATCTCTTGTGCCTGTCAATGTCTCCGCCGAGGACCCTTAGATCTTGCAGCCGCTCGTCCATCTGTGCGAGCGTAATTTGCGCCTTCTCGGCCTGCTTCAACCGCAAGTATCCATCGCTGAGGAAAGCCAAACCTTCGATGCGTTGGTAGGCGCGGTCGAAATTGACTTGTTCGATGTATTCCTTGGTGACGAAGTCAGATTGGGGCAACTTGCTTTCAATTTCCAATTGCGCCAAGTATTTCTGCGCCATTTCCACTACTCGCTCGGGCTGCAAGCCTCTCTTGGAGAGCGCCTCAGCGGCGCTCAAATAGTTGACAAAAATATCGGAAGAAGACAGCTCGCGCGGCCCGGCGTTGCGCTTCGCAGCTTGGAGAGCCTCGTCGACGATGGCCTCCACTTCGGCCGCGGGCGCATCCTCCAGGTGTTCCATCGCCCACACGCAGTCCGCCCAGATCATAGTGTTGAAGGGTCGTTCCTTTGCCCATTCAAGAGATCGTTTCAGCACTTCTCTGTAATACTCCCGCTTCTTATCCGCCGGGGCGTTGTCATCCGGAAGCTTGTGCTCGGCAAACCATTTGTCCCTCGCCGGGGTTTCCCATTTTCTCGGGAAGCGGCGTGCGCGCTCCTCCTTCGCCCAGTCAGATTGCTTCTGGTCCTTGACAAGGTTGTAGCCTGCTTCGAGCGCCTGGTACCACTGCTGCTTGTCCTGGAGATTGAGCGCGCGGAGGCGTTTCAGGTCTTCACCCACCTGCTTGCGCAGCGCGTCATACTCCGCGGGAGGGTGCGCTTTGAACTCCAGCGACCAGAGCGTCGCGTAGGCGCCCAGGGCATCCGGATCGCTGCGCGACTGAAGGAGAGCCCGAAGCTTGACAGCCCCCTGTTGGATCATTTCCTTATCGTCGAAACGCGTTAGCTGGCTGTAGCCTTCCGGGGACTCCGGGCAGAGATTAAGGAAAGCTCTCATGTGTGAAGTTGCTTGGTCCCTGTTGAGGAAGTTTGGAAGGTTGTAAATCCTCAACAACGCATAATGCGGCCAGGGAAACTGGGGCGCCTTCGCCAGAGCGCTCTCGAACAGCTTGATCGCCTGGGGCGAGTCGTGGCCGACGAGCAGGTAGCCGTAAAGATAAGACGATAGCGGATCATCCGGATTCTTTTCGTGCCGCGACTTGAATTCCTCGACCAGCTTGTCGCGATCGGCCTTGGTGATCCCCGCCGAGTCCGAGTAAGTCTGCAGGACAAACACATCGTTGGGATGTTGTTGCAGCAGGGGCCAAAGCACAGATCGCTGTTGCTCGAAATACTGCCATTCGGTCTGCAAAGGCGACGGGTAGTGAGGAACTTGGTCGAGCGCCGCTTTGACCTCCGGCGCCGGCCCGCAGGCGTCATAGGTCTGAGCCCAATCCCCAGCCGGAATGATACCCAGCAGCAATGCTGCCAGGAGACACGACGACAGCCCCCAGCCTCTCGTGGAAGCATATTCCGCTGACATGTCATCCTCCAGGGAGAAAAACGCGCAAAAGAGTCGCGTTCCAAACTTACTCCTCAGATGCGGTGAAGTCAATAGCAAGATATGCAACTCTCAACGCGCGCCGCCGCGTCCAGTGCCGGAAATGCCGGCAGAAAATCCGGGATTGGCTGTCCGTTGTCCGTGGTCCGTTGTCCGGTGCTGAAAAACTCGGCCTCCCCGAGAGGTTCTTCCTGCCCGCGCTTATCCGCTCTTCACACCGGGCCACGGACCACTGACAACGGGCAAAGGACGTTCTTCAGCGCACATCGTAACGCTGGAAGGCCATGACGGCGGCGGTGAGCATGACAACGGTTTCACCCAGTAGGAGGATGATCCTTCCCAGGGCGTCGCGCAAGCCGTCCGCCACCGCCAGCTCGCGGAACCGGTACCGGGGGACACTCGCCACCTCAAGCGGCTTGAGCGAGAGGTATCCCGGCTGGAAAAGCAGGTGAATACTCTCGGGGTCAGCCTGGTCGCGCTCGCGAAACCAGTCTTCCAGAACGCTCCGGTATTCATGCGCTTCCCGAACGAGCAGTTCGTCGCGCGGCACGCTGGTCCCGTTCAGGGATTCCGCGCCGTGCTCGAACAGGCCAGTCGGTGAAATCGAGGCAATTTCCCGCACCAACCTGGCCTGTGAGAATTTCTGCCGCAGATAATCCTCCCAGATCTCTTCCTGCAGGTGGCGACGCTTGTTCTGAGCGACAATCGAAATCCTTTCCCAGAGGTAGTTGTCGGCCTTTCCCCCATTGCGGCCGCGCCAGTTAGAGGAGTTCCCGTGATACTCCTCACTGATCAAATCCCAGACCTTCGAGGACTTCTGCTCGATCTCGTTCTCGGTCGGAATCTTCCGCACCTGCTGGACGATCAGCGTTCCGATGCCGGGAATGACCACAATCGAAATGACCCATAGGAAGGCCGCAAGCACCATGGAGGAGGCCGGCCAATGCGTGACTGACGAGAGGAAAAGTCCGAGAAAGAGAAACAGCGTGAGGTAAGCTGCCGCAAGCAGCACGAATAAACTGACGCGGGCCAGTTCAGCCGGTCCCAGGGCGATCTGGCCGATCAGGAGGAGTAAAAGAATAGAAACCACCATGCCCACCGCCAGCATGGCCAGGAGCGCCGCAAGATTCGCCAGCAGTTTCCCAAACAGCATCGCGCTGCGGGAAACGCCGTAAGTTTGGACCAGCTTCAGAGTCCCCCGCGCTTTCTCCCCGCTGATGGAGTCGTAAACGAAAACCAAAGCGAGCAAGGAAAAAGCCGTCCCCACGAGGAAAGACCAATCGAGGGCTTGAAAAGATTCCAGGAAAGCATTCTGGCTGAACACTCTCCGCGTACCGATCCTCGGCCCCCAGATGCGGATGATGAAGCGGAAGTCGTTCGGTAAGCGGTCCTGCCCGCCCGAAGCCAGAAAGGCGGTCTTGAGCGGCGCCTTGACTACGTCGAAATCCTGCTGGGGGAGATCGTCCAGGGTCTTCCGCTGCGAGATCTCCCTCTCCCAGTGCCGTTGGAACTGACGGTACTCGGTGACTTCATTCTGATAGCGCAGCGAGAAGACCGCGCCGTTGACGGCGAAGAGAGTCACCACCAGCAACAATCCGGCAACAAACTTGAAGCTGGTCAGTTGATCGAGCAATTCGCGTCGGAAGATATGTCTCATAAAGACCGTCCGTTGTCCTTTGTCGGTCGTCCGTCGTCCGTGATTCGGGATTGGGGATTCGGGTTTCGGGGTTCGGGTCCCGAATCCCTAACCCCGAACGCCTAGTCCCGAGCTGTTGCAACGGACAACGGACCACGGACTATGGACGTACTTCAACGAACGTCGTAGCGTACAAACCGCACATACGCCACCAGGAAGAGAATCAAGTTCAGCAACAAAAGGTACGCAATCTCCGGGCCAGCCTGAATGGCCACCGCCCCGCTGCCCAGGCGCTGATAAGCAAAGGCGGGCAAGTCACGCAAAGAGAGGTAGCGGCTGGTATTCTTACCGCGGTCCATCTCCATCTGGATGAACTTCTGCCATTTGTCCTTGTCATGACTCCAATCGTTGAGGACGGTTTGCGGGTCCTTCCCCGTCGTCTCCATTTCGTCCGGAGTTTTCCCCGTGGCCAGGATGGTCCAGGGCGGATCGCCGTCGTCCGGGTCGGTCGTAAACCAGCGCCACGAGGTGGGGGCCCCTTTGCCTTGCAGATAGCCAATAAAGGTGTTGCGATACTGGGAGGACAGCTCGAGGAAGTGGCTGTAATCGATCTCGGAAGTCCCGCTCAAGTACTTCTCCAGGTTCTCAAAGACAGCCGTGGGTGAAAGGAAAGCCAGCGCCCGTGCCCAGGCTGCCTGGCGCTCCCGATAGCGGAGGTATTCCCGCCAGATGTCGGCGCGCTTAGCGGCATACTTCATGGACAGCGGGATTCTCTTGCCGAAGAACTCCGCCACCAGGTCGTAGAACTTGGCATCGCCGAAATGGCACTCGAAGGCCGTCGTACCGCCCCAGTTATTGTTGATCGCGTAGTGGTAGAGGAACAGGGGCTGCTTTTTCTCGTCGAAGTCGCGCGGGTCCTGGAGTTGCTTCTCCGCTGCCTTCTCTTCCTTGTCAACCTGGATCAAGCGTTCGTTGCTTCCGTCGAAGACCTCCCCCCGCTTGCCCACGTAGTCGGGGATCATCGTCGCCAAGTTGGGAACGATAGCGACAAAAAAGAACCAAATAAACGTCGCGAAGACGAGGGCGATCGAGGACCGCTGGACGAAGCTCGAAATCAGCAGGCCGACCAGGAGCATCAGCGAGAGGTAAGCCGCGTAGGCCAGGAAGAGCAGGCCCAGGCGCACGATCTCGGATGCTTTGAAGTGCGCGTGGGCCACAAAGCCCACGACCAACAGCGAGGGGAGGCACGCCATGGCCGTCGGCAGCATCAAGGTGACCCACGCGCCCAAATATTTGCCCAGGAGCACGTCCGAGCGCGGAAGCGAGAAGGACATCATCAACTTGAGCGTCCCCGCCTCGCGCTCTCCCGACACCAGATCAAACGTGAATAGAAGCGCCAGCAGTCCGAGAATGACCGCTACGATCACGGTCAGGTCGAGGGCGGAGAAAACGGAAAGATACTCGTTGCCGCGATTTTCGCCGCGGGCCTCCGTCTGTTCCTCATCAACACCGATGTTGATGTCCGTGCCGAGCCGCCCTTCGAGGCCGTGATTGAAAATGCTGAGCGGCTCGGGCGGGCGGACCAGCGTGGGCTGGAGAAAGGAATAAACTGCAGCCTGCTCCAAGTCGTGGCGGTTCAGCTTGAGCTTGGTCTGGTAACTGTCCAGGCGGGCGTTGTAATCGAGGCTGCCAATGTACGCGGCCAGCACCGCAAGCACCAGCGTCAGCACCGTGCCGATGGTGAAGCGTAGCGTCAACGCCAGGTCGTGAACCTCTTTCAGGACCAGCGTTCCCAGCACTGAAGGAGGCCCGGGAGCTCCCGAAGGACGCCCCGCCGCCGTCGGTTCAACTTCCGCCGCGCTAAGCGTTGTGGCCATAGCTCCAACCAGTTATACGCTTCCTGGGCGCAAGAGGTTCGCCCCGGATCCCGCCATAACCGTTGCAGGCATACCTCTCCTCTTCCCTGGATTCACCAACTTTGACGTTTCCGGGGAGCAACGGTTAGCATCTCCTGCGTCCGAGTTCCAAGGTATCGTGGCCCTTCAAAATTCATAATTCAGAATTCATAATTCCCCGGCCCTTCCCGGCAAACCTTTTGATTCTTTGCAATAACATCTGAACATTGAGCTAAAATCCGGCGTATTATTGGGGTGACGGAAGTTCCCTCGCGACGTCCAATGTCTCGGGAGGCGATATTGAAGGTTTCGGCCGTACTCCTGCTTCTCCTGACAATTTCGACCAGCTTACTTGGCGGGCAGGCCCAGGCGCCGCCCCTCGGAGTCACGGGCCCTTCGGCCAACACGGAGGCTCAGCGGCTCCTGGAACTGAAGCGGCTTGACTTGGCCCTGAAAGACGCCAAGGCCAAGCGCGACCGCAAGAAGTTGCTCTTCGACCAGGGCCTCGGACCGCAGGCCGACTACGAAGCCGCCGAGATTACCTATCGCCAGGCCCAGGTGGACTTCCAGCAGGCATTCCTGCGCCTGTTTGCCGAGGCGCCGCGGCTCGACGTAGTGTCCGCCATCAAGTACCAGAAGCCCGACGGTACCAAGTACGTGCGCGTAACCGTGAAGAACAATTCGGGAGTCGTGCTCGACTACAAACTCTTCGGAATCTCGGCTACCGACGTTCAACTGCCCGACCAGATGAAGATGCGCGAGCTTACGGATATCCGCGTCTCGCTGAAGGAAGCCGGGGCTGCTCCGAACCCGACGGCCACGCCGACGCAAGAAGCGGCGGTTATCCCCGGAGCCGTCATCTCTGACCCCTACTCGGCCTACATCCCCAAGCTAGAGGTGGGCGCCGAGCGCATGCTCGACTTTGGCCTCCTGAAAGACGCCGATGCGCTGGTGGTAGGCCTCTATTACAACGGCCGCGAGGAAGACCGCCAGATCTATCTGCAGAAAGACCCCTCCGCGAATATCGTCAGCATGAGCGCCGAGGAAGTCTCACTCGAAGCCGACCTAGGCGGCCAGGCGACTTACAACCTCCACCTGGAGCAGTTCACCAAATCCGCCAATCCCTTTGCCCTGGTCACGCTGAACCTGCCCCAGCAGATCGCGCGCGACTTCACGGAGCCCATTTCCGGCTCGCGGCTCTATCAGGTGCGCTTCCCCGAAGGCGTGACCAGCCAGAAGTTGCAGCTCAAGCTCTACCTGCCGGACAAGGTGGATGAGCGCGTCACACTGGACAAGCCACTGACCTTCTGGGCGCTGGTGATAGACGCCGCGCTGGCGCAGCAAACCGATCTCGCAAGAACGTACTCGGACGCGCAGGCGGAGGCGCTCAAGTGCGGCAAGGTGCGCGTGCAACTGATTCCGCGCGGGGTGGGCAAGATTGAAGTCTCGGCGCCCAGCCTCTATCAGGAGATCCGCATCGGCGAGGCAGTGGACTTGAATCTGACCGTGAAAAACACCGGGACGCGCGTGGTGCACAACACCCACGTCTCCACTGAGAATCCTTTGAACTGGCGGGCCTTTGTGACCCCCGAGACGGTGGCGGTGCTCGAGCCGAACCAGGAGGAAATCGTCAAGCTCAGAGTGCTGCCACCCTCGGACGTGGGCGTGGGCGATTACGAAGTCAAGATCAAAACCGATGCCATCTCCAATAACCGCAAGGTGCCCACTCAGGACCAGTCGGACCGCATCCACGTCATGGCCCCCCCGAACGTCAAGGCCACAGCCGCCCTCATCGGCCTGCTGCTGGCGCTGGTGGGGGGCATCGTGGTCTTTGGCATCAAGCTAACGAGACGCTAATCAGGAGTCAGGAGTCAGGAGTCAGAAGCCAGAATTCAGCAGCCGGAAAGAAGCAGGTTGTCCGTCGTCCGTGGCCAGTGGTCCGTTGTCCTCTGTACCTGGAGCGGGAGGCGCTTGGCCTTGCAGCCAGAGGGTGTTAACCCCCGACAACGGATAACTGACGACGGACGTTTTTCTCATTCTGACTTCTGCCTCCTGACTTCTGACTCCACGTAAGCCCCATGGCCATCGAAGCAGCCACGCCGCCAGCCCGACCACTCAGCGCGGAGCTCATCGCTCCTGCTGCCAGCCGTGCCGTGTGGCTGGTAGCGATTCGCGAGTTGACCGACCAGCTTACGAGCCTGCGCTTCCTGATCATTGCTCTCCTGGCCGTCAGCCTCACCCCACTCGCCGTGTATGTGGGCACACGCGACTACCAGAGCCGATTGGCGGACTACGACCGGCTCCTCGCGGAGCGCCAAGCTTTGGCGGCGGGGCCAGCGGGAAAGCGCGTCCGGGGGATCAGTGGTTTTATGGGGGGAGCACAAAATATCCTCTGGGTTCTGCGGGCGCTCCGCCGCCGGTCGCTGAGTTACCAGCTTTTGTTCCGCCCCGGCGGGATGCCCTGGCCGCCCTGGCGCGCGCGCTTCCGGCGCTGGGCTTGTTGATTGTTTATACGGGGGCGTTCATTGTTGCGAGTTTCGTGGCGTTTGCACGGTACGATGTGAGGTGAGCAAGCAAGTAGTCAGGAGTCAGAAGTCAGGAGTCAGAAGTCAGGAGACAGAATGATGAAGGACCGACCAGCATCGAGAACTTTCCGTGACTTGCTCGTCTGGCAAAAGGCCCACAAGTTCGTGCTCGCGATATACGAATTCACCCAGGCGTTTCCTAAATCGGAGACATACGGACTGTCGAGCCAGATGAGGCGCGCGGCTGTCTCTATTGCGGCGAACATTTCGGAAGGTTTTCGCAAGCGGACTAGAGCTGACAAAGCGCGTTTCATGAACACCGCAGAAGGCTCGGTTGAGGAAAGTCGGTACTACTTGATCCTGGCCGAAGACCTGAACTACGGCAAAACAGCACGGCTCATGAGCTCTCTTGAAGAAGTGAGCCGGTTACTAAACGCGTACTCAAAGGCCATTGTGACTTCTGACTCCTGACTTCTGACTTCTAGCCCGGAACCCCTCGGCCGCTGATGCCGTATTTAGAATAAGGAGACGCTATGGACCGACCGATGATTCAGGCCATCAACTTGACCAAACGGTACGAGGACGGGCTGCTTGCCCTCGACCATGTGAATTTCGAAATCCCGCCCGGCGAGGTCTTCTGCCTGCTGGGGGCCAACGGCGCCGGGAAGACCACCACCATCAATCTCTTCCTCGACTTCATCCCGCCCACCGAAGGCGAGGCGCACATCAACGGCATCAATTGCCACCAGAACCCGCTGGACGCCAAGAAGTACGTGGCCTACGTCTCCGAAAACGTGATGCTCTACGGCAACTTCACGGCGCGCCAGAACCTCGACTTCTTCGCCAAGCTGGGCGGCAAGACGCGCTTATCCCGGAAGGATTACTACAAGGTGATGGCCGACGTGGGCCTGGAAGAAAAGGCCTACGAGCAGCGCGTCAAGGAATTCTCGAAAGGCATGCGGCAAAAGCTCGGCATCGCCATCGCCATGATTAAGGACGCTCCCGCCATCCTCCTCGACGAGCCCACCGCCGGGCTCGACCCGAAGGCGGGCGCGGAGTTTCTCGATTTGCTTAAGCGGCTGAAGCAACAAGGCAAAGCCATCCTCATGTCCACCCACGATATCTTCCGCTCCAAGGAAGTTGCCGACCGCGTGGGCATCATGAAGGAAGGCAAGCTGGTGATGCAGCGCACGCGGGAAGAATTGGCCCACGAAGACCTCCAGAAACTTTACCTCGATTACATGGAGGCCGGCGTCACCGCAACCGCGTAGGGGCGCAAGGCCTTGCGCCCCTACATAATTGTCCGCAGCCGCAAATAACAGCAGGAGGGCAAAGCCCGCCCCTACCTAACCTATGCCAACCACAGCCGCGAATCCCGGCTCATCAGAAATGCCCCCCGCGCCTGCCAGCCTGATTTGGGTGATCGCCCGCAAGGAATTGCTCGACCACCTGCTGAGCCTGAAGTTTCACGTCTGCGTGGTCGCGATGATCGTGCTGCTCGGTCTCTCCGCGTTCGTGATGTACCGCGATTATCAGGTGCGGCTGGAGACTTTCGCCTCGCTCCGGGAACGGGCCCGGCCGCGCCCCGGAGAGGCGGGATTGATGGCGGTCGTCGAGCCGCGTCGCCTCTCGGTGTTTGCCAAGGGCTTGGACGAAGTCCTGGATCGCGGCTACACAGTCACCGCCTATGACGGCATCCAGCCGCATGAATGGCAGACGCCGGTGGCCCGCATTTTCGCCCTCTTCGCGCCCCCTGACCTTCTCTACATCGTGAAGGCGCTGCTATCGCTGATTGCTTTGCTGTTCGCTTACGACACCGTGAGCGGCGAAAAGGAACGCGGAACGCTCAAGCTCGTGCTCGGTTCGCCGATCTCCCGCGGGCAGTTCGCGGCAGGGAAAATCCTGGGTGGGCTCGCGGCCGTGCTGCTGCCTTTCCTGGCGCTCTGGGTCGGCGTTCTGGCGGCTCTCGCGACGCGGCCTCTGCTGGCCTTCGGCGCCGAGGATTTCAGCCGGCTGGCTCTCATGTTCCTGGCAACGCTGCTTTACATCACCACCTTCTTCTCCCTGGGGACCCTGGTCTCGGCCGTGTCGCGCACTTCGGCGGCGTCGCTCGTAACCCTGCTCTTTTTCTGGGCGGCGATCGTATTCGCTGTGCCCAGCCTCGGCGACCTCGTCGCGGAACAACTCTCCCCTCCGCCGTCCGCGGAGACCCAGGAACTGCTGCGCCGCCAAGCGTTTGTGAAGAACCGTTTCATCGCGATCCAATCCCAGAACCACGATCGCGAGGGGAGTTTCGAGGCTTTTAACCGAGATTACGACCGGCTCGTAGAGGATTACCGAGCCAAGCTCGATGCGACGATCGCCACCAGCAAAACCCTCTGCCGCGTATCCCCGGCCGCCACGCTCACCTACGTCTTCACCGACCTGGCCGGGACCGGCCTGGTCGAACAGCGCCGGCTAAGCCGTACCCTGATGGATTGGAAATCCCGTAACATGCGCGCACTCTCCGAAATCAACATGCGCTACGTTCCCGCGCACACACCTTTTGAGTTTCTGCCCATGCGCTTGGCGGAGGTCTTCCAGCAGGGCGCGCTGACGGATTTTGTGATCCTCGTGCTCACTTGCGGCGCCTTGCTTATTGTGGCCGTCCTCGCATTCCTGAAGGCGGACCCGAGATAGAAGTTTGTAGGGGCGGTTCGCGAACCGCCCCTACGGAAGCGGATTGCGAATGTTCACCGAACTGGTTTTCAAGGAACTCCGCGACCACTTGCTCTCCCTACGCTTCCAGGTGGGCTTGTTGCTGGGGTTGGTGGTGGTTTCAGCCTCTGCCTTCGTGCTTTCCGCCCAGTTTCGGCGGGAAAATCATGAGTACTGGTTGCGCCTCCAACAGAACGAGGAATTCCTGAGCAAATATTCCCACCTCAATCGGGTGGGCAACGTCCTGGAGCCGGTCAAGCCGGTCTCTCCCCTCGTGCTCGTCGAAGGGCTGCCCGATCCGGCCAACGCCGCGGCGCTCGATTCCAATCCCATGCCGGACCTTTTCCGCCCGGCGGACTTCACCACCGCCGTCGGGTTCATCTTCAGCCTGCTGGGGATTGTGCTCGGTTTCGACGCCTTGAACGGCGAGAAGGAACGCGGCACGTTGAGCCTGATGCTGGCGAACCGGCTCCGGCGCTTTGACCTCATCGCTGCGAAGTGGTCCGGCGGCATGCTCGTGTTGGCCATCTCACTGCTGGCAGCCTGGCTGGCGGCCATCGTCGTGGTGCTGGTAGAGTCGGGAGCTCACTGGAGCGCCGACGACGCGCTCTCGATGATCACGCTCGGGGCCTTCTCATTGCTCTATTGCGGTGTCTTCTTCACGCTGGCACTGGCATTCTCCACGCTTGTCAGCCGCAGCTCGGTCTCCGTGCTTTTGAGCCTTTTCGCCTGGGTGTTGCTGGTTTTTGTGCTCCCCAACGTCAGTCCCTACGTCGCAGCGCAAATCGTCCGGGTCCCTTCCCTGGCTGCCCTCCAGCGAGACATCCAGAACATCACGAGCGAAGAGCGGGACAATCTGGGACGCGAAGGGACAGGGAAGGTTTTTGAGCAACTGGGGTGCGTTTGGATATCCAACCGCTTGGCCGAGTGCTCTCCGCCCGCGGGCCCGGGGGGAGCTTCGACGGGCAGGAAGTTCACTTTGGAATACGCGGACGCTGGCGAGCCCTCTGATACCGTCAAGCAGCGCATCGCCAGCGATCCCGAGTTCCGGCAATTCTACGAGCGACTCCGTAACGCGAATGAAGAAGTGTGGGCCACTGTGAACCGCCAGCAGCAGGCGAAAGCCGAGCGCCTCCGTGCTGCCTGGCGCGCGCGCGCTGACAGCCAGTTCAACCTCTCGGAGCAACTCTCTTACACTTCGCCACTTCCTCCCTTTGTGTATGCTTCCACGGACCTTTCGCTTACCGGTCTCATGAGTCGCCGGCGGTTTGACCAGCAAGCAGAGGCGTATAACCAAACCTTGGAGACTTACCTCTGGGCTCGCTACCACGAGGAGCGGGCCAAAAACCCTACCTTCACCGTGAATGATTTTCTCGGCGTCAGCACGCGACCGCGGTTCGCTTTTGTGCCCCCGCGCTTCTTCGAGCGGCTGGCGGAGGCGGCCCCGTTCGGCGCCATGCTTGCCGGGTGGAATTTGGCCTTCTTTACGCTGGCGATTTTGGGATTTCTCCGCTTCGATGTGCGGTAGGGAAGGGCTCGGCCCGCCCGCTTCGACGAGAGGGGGCACAGGGGTAGCGCAGACCTGTTCTATAGGTCTGCGGCTCTTCTCCGCTTACAGATCGCGGGCGCTTTGGGTTTGAGGTCTTCGGGGCCGGCGGAACAGGAAGAAGTAAAGTACCAGTGCGACTCCCAGGGCGACTGCGGAGGCTGGTAGCGCCCAGCTCTCATCGTACCGTGCCCACGGTAGACCCACCGCAATGCCCCCATAGTGAACCGCGATATAGGTCCAGAAGATATAAATCCCCACCGCCAAGAGGAGCACGACGAGCGACGTATTAATGATTCGGTTTCGCTCGCGTCGCGCTTGGTCCAAAGTGCAGATGCCTCTTCGGCGGAAGTAAACGCCCAGCGCCAGCGCCACAAACGTCAAGGCAACGCCGCGGAACGCCCAGCGATAGCTCCCGTACAAAACGTTTCCCAGGTCCGCAGCGACGGAGATGCTGGCCAGGCCCAGCAACACCAGAACAATCGGCGTCACACAGCAAAGGCCGCCGATCAACCCCGCCAGGGCGGAAATCAGAAGAACTCCCTTGCTATCTTTGGCCGCTCCCGTATTCACCGCCCCGTCCTCCAGAGCCCCGATACTTCCTATGCCTTTATAGATGCCCTCGCAGCCCGCGCGGTTCACGAAATCGCCTTTAGATTCGATCGGTTTTTGGTACCATGCTGGTGCGCGAGGAGGCCTTGTGGTTTCGGATTCCCATTGGGTAGCGCAGAGTTGTTTTGTAACTCTGCGGCTCTTCAGCTCGGGGCGGACGTTAGATCTTCGTTGTCTCTTCCGCCGGCAAGTGGGTAGCGCAGAGTTGGTCTTTAACTCTGCGGTTCTTCAGTTCGGGGCGGGCGTTAGATCTTCGTTGTCTCTTCCGCCGGCAAGTGGGTAGCGCAGAGTTGTTCTTTAACTCTGCGGTTCTTCAGTTCGGGGCGGGCGCCACCCCACCTTTCCCCGAGATTGGATTATGCCGTTCTCTTCCGTCACTAAGCGCTAGTCGTTTAATCCGCCCCCGGCCCCTCGTGGCGGCGGGTTTCCCCCGTCTGTGGCACGTAGCGCAACTCCCGTTCTCCGGAGTTGCGGCTTTTCCAGTTTTTGGCTTGGATATGCAACCAGCGAAAGGCGAGCTGTTTCTGTCGCGTTGATTCCACAGCACAGGATTTTGGAGGGCCCGAGCAGGCGGCGCAACTCTCGCTTTCGGGAGTTGCGGCTTTTCCAGTTGTGTCTCCGTGGCGTTGGGGCATCCACGGCGTCCGCGAAAAGGCGGCGAAGAGCCGCAGGTCCGGAGGGCGGGACCTGCGCTACCTGCGCTCGGACAATATTTCATCTTGACAGGAAAGGCAGATTTTCTATACTTACCGGTAAGTATGAGACTTGGCACCAAAATAGCGCCTCGGCAGGACTCTACGAAGGAGGCCATCCGCAACGCCGCTGTCGCGCTCTTTGCCGACAAGGGGTTCGCGGCGACCTCGACGCGCGAGATCTGCCAGCGAGCAGGAATTACCAAGCCGGCCCTTTACTATCACTTCGGCAATAAGGAGCAGCTCTACGAGGAGCTGATCCTGGACGCTTTCAATGAGTACCAAAAGGAGCTGCGCCGCGCGTCGCGGCACGGGCGCACGCCGCGCGAGAAGTTGACCGAAGTCCTCAGCGCGATGTTCTACTATGCACGCCACAGGCATCACTACTGGCGTATGGGCTTTCGCATGGTTCTGGCTCCAGAAAAGGAGTCACCCGCCATCAACTACGTAGCCATGAGTCAGGCGGACGAAAAGCTGCTGGCGGAGATCGTCCGGGAGGGTATTCGTCAAGGAGAAATGAAAGGCCGGCCCGAGTTTATTGCTGGAGCCATCGTGGGGATGGCAATCTCCTCCGTGCTGGGCTATCTGCTGACGGGCAAGCCCCCCCTTGATAAGTCGCTGGCGCGGAACATTATTAATCTCCTTACTGAAGGGTGCTGTAGGAAGGCTACTTATCGGTAAATAAAGATGCGAAGAAGTCAGACTTTGCCCACAATTCTCTTACTCTTAGGTACACTGCCCGCCGCCCTTGGCTGGGCAGGAGACCGGGTGGGTAAAGCATCACTTACTCTCCGGGAGGCAGTTGACTTGGCGCTGGAACGCAACCCCCAGGCGCTCATCGCGCGGGCAAGAACCGATGCCCTCAAAGGCAGGATCAAGGAAGTCCGCGCCCAGGCTCTGCCCTCCATCAACCTCTATGGGAGCGGCTTGCGATGGCGTGACCCGTCGTTTCTTAACATTTCGAGCTTCGACAAGATCCCCGCCGAGTTCCGCAATGCCTTGGTGGTGATCCCGGCCAATCTGTTCGATTACCACGTGGCCATCTCTCAGCCCCTCTACACCTCGGGCAAGGTCGGGACGGCTTTGCGGCTGGCCAGCCTGGAATCGCAAGGGGTGGATGTAGACCGGGACCGCGTGGAGCAAGAAGTGCGGTTGCGGGTTATCCAGGCGTTCTATGACCTGCTGTTGGCCCAGCAGCGGCTGCAAGTGGTGAGTGAAACCGTCCGCCAGCGCGAAAGGCACCTGGAAATGGCGCGCACGCGGTTTGCCGCTGGGGTCGCGACGGAGGTGGACGTGCTGCGCTCCCAGGTGAGTGTCGCCAACGCGCAACCGGACTTGATTCGGGCGGACAATGCTGTCCGGCAAGCGCGGAGCGTGCTCAACAACCTTCTCGTTCGTCCCCTGGATTTCCCCACGGAGACCTTGGGCGAGCTGACCTTCCAGCCCGAGGCGAAGGCGGACCTCTCGGAAGCCGTCCGCCAAGCCTACCAGTATCGACCGGAACTGCAGCGCGCGCACATCAACGAACTGGAAGCGGAGCGCCAAGAGAAGCTGGCCAACGCGGAGAGCCGGTTGCGGCTGGACTTCGATGGTCTGTACGGAGTTTCCGCCCGCCTGCCTTCCAACCTGGTCAATCACGAGTTCAACCGCTGGATATTTACCGTGAGCGTGGGACTCCCCTTGTTTGACGGCGGGAGACGCTCGGGGCTGGTGCAGCAAGCCATTGCCAACCGCAAAGTGGCGGAGCTCCTGCGCGTGGATACCGAGAATGCTGTCCGCCTGGAAGCCCAAACGGCGCTCGATGAGCTGCAACGGGCGGAGAAAACCGTCGAGGCGGCACAACTCAACGTGCGCGAGGCTGAACGCGTCCTGGTGATGATGCAGGACAATTACAAGTATGGCGCGGCGACGACGCTGGACGTCCTGGACGCCCAAACCGCGCTCACCACCGCCCGCTGGACGCTGCTGCAAGGCCTCTACGATCACACAATGGCCCGCGCGCAGCTCCGGTACGCCATGGGGATGAACCCGCTGGATTAGAATTGATGAACAGAGCACGCCCAATGGATACATGTCGATTCCTGACGGCGCGGCCGCGCGCCGCGATGCCCGCAGGGGTGGCAGCCGTCGGGCTGCTTCTCTGCCTGCTCCTCCCCGCATGTTCCAAGGAAGACGCCAAGCCCGCGGGCGTCGCCTCCGGTCCACTGCCTGTGCGCGTGCTGCGGGTGGAAGCCAAGCCGCTGGATGAGACTCTGGAGATTACCGGATCGCTGGTGTCGTCCGTGGCGGTGGACGTGAAGACAGAATTCGCCGGCCGCGTTGCCTCCATGCTGAAACAGGAAGGCGACCCGGTGGGCAAGGGTGAACTCCTGGCGCAACTCGACGACCTGAACGCCCGGCTCTCTGTGGCCCAGGCACGCGCGAATCTGGAAGTGGTGCTAGCCACGGTGGAGCGCGCCAAGGTGGCGGAAGACCACGCGCGCACGGAACTCGAACGGGCCCAGAATCTGCTCAAGTCCGGCGGCATTACGGATCGGGATTTCCAGACCGCCCAGGTGTCGGCCCGCGATACGCGCGCGCAAGTGAAGCTGGCCGAAGCGCAGGTGGAGCAATCCCGGCAAGCCCTGGCTATAACGGAAAAACGTCTCAATGACTGCCGGATCATTTCCCCTATCACCGGTGAAGTCGAGCGGAAGCTTTTCAATCCCGGGAGCTGGGTGGACGCCAACGTGCTCCTCTACCGGCTGGTGGACAACCAACGCCTGGAACTTCAAACCTACGTGGCGTCTTCGGACGTGGCGCGCGCGGCGAAGGATCAGAAGATCCGTTTCAGCGTGGCGGCTTACCCGGGCGAAGCGTTTGTCGCCAGTCTCCGAACGCTCAGCGCCGCGGTAGATTCACAGAACCGCTCGGTGCTGGCGCGCGCCGCCGTGCCCAACCCCGCCGGGAAGCTCCGGGCGGGCATGTTTGTGAAAGGGGATATCGTCACCGGGACGAAACCGGCAGCATTAGTCGTGCCCATGAGCGCCCTTTGGCGGCGCGTCGGGCAGCCGCCTTTTGTTTTCGTGGTGGAACAGAATTGCGCGCGACGGCGGGAAGTTCAGATCGGCGTCGAACAGCCGCAGGGAGTGGAGATTGCCGGTGGACTCGCCCCGGGCGACCTCGTCGTTGCGGAGCAGAACCTCGAACTCGCCGACGGGATGCGCGTCACGCCGCGATCGTAACGGAAGGAGTCAAAAGCTTGGTGTCCGTGGTCCGAGGTCCGTTGTCAAGGAGCAGCGACTGCGGACTTGTGGAAAGCTGAGCGCAGATCTCATGCCGTAAGAACGGACAACCCACAACGGACGACTCCCCTCTGGGTTCTGAATTCTGACTCCTGACTTCTGACTTCGTTGTAGATTCGCATGTTCCTCTCCAACCTTTCCATTCGCCAGCCGGTGTTCGCCACGATGATGGTGGTGGCCCTCGTGGTGGTGGGAATCTTTTCCTATCAGGAGCTGAAGATCGACCTCTTCCCGAACGTGGACCTGCCGGTAATCAGCGTCACGACCGCTTATCCCGGAGTGGCCCCGGAGACCGTGGAAACGGAAGTCACCAAGAGGATCGAGGAGGCGGTCAACCCGATTGGCGGCATCCGCCACATCAACTCGATCACCACCGAAGGGTCATCGAGCGTTGTGGTGCAGTTCCAACTTGGGAAGAATATCAGCACGGCCCTCCTGGAGGTCCAGAACAAGATCAACGGTATCCGCAGCCAGTTCCCCCGCGACGTGAAAGAACCAGTGATCCAACAGCTTCGGATTGAGGACCTGCCCATCCTCTCTGTTGCCGTTCTCTCTCCCACGCTGGATGCGAAAGCCCTTACCACACTGGCCGAAAAGGTGCTGAAGCGACGCCTTGAGAATATTTCCGGCGTCGGGTTGGTGCGGCTGGTAGGTGCGGCGCGGCGCGAAATTCATTTCCTGCTCGACCGTGACAAGCTGAAAGCGTTTGGCCTGACCTACCCCGAGGTGCTCGAAGCCCTCCGGCGCGAAAACCTGGACATCCCAGCGGGCAAACTCGACCAGGGGGCGAGCGAGTCGTTGGTCCGCGTGGCCGGGCGAGCCAAAGAGCCCCGCGATTTCAACCAGCTCATTGTGGCTGAAAAGACCGGCTACCCCATTACCCTGGCGCAAATCGCCCGCGTAGAAGACGGCATTGAAGAACAGCGGAGCTTCTCGCTGCTGAATGGGGAGCCTGCGCTGGCACTCCAGGTCCAGAAGCAATCCGGCGCCAACACCGTGGAGGTCGCCGACAACGTGAAGGGGGGATTGAAACGACTCCAGGCTGAAATGCCGCCCGGCGTAGAGCTGCGCGTGGTGCAGGACAACTCGCTTTTCATCCGGGACGCCGTCGAGGACATCCGGACCACGCTGATCCTCGGGGCCATTCTCACCGTCCTGGTCGTTTTCGTTTTCCTGAACAGTTGGCGGAGTACGGTCATCACCGGGCTGACCCTGCCCGTCTCGGTCATCAGCGCCTTCACCATCATGCGCGTGCTGGGCTTCACGCTGAATATCCTGACGCTGATGGGGCTGTCGCTCGCGATCGGCATGTTGATCGACGACGCCATCGTGGTCCGGGAAAACATCGTGCGCCATATGGAGCACGGGACGGACCATATGACGGCCGCCATTGAAGGGACGGCCGAGATCGGCCTCGCGGTGATGGCCACCACCTTTACCATTGTGGCGGTGTTCGTGCCGGTGGCCTTCATGGGCGGGATCGTCGGGCGGTTCTTCTACCAGTTTGGCATGACCGTAGGTTTTGCCGTGCTGGTTTCGCTGTTCGTCTCCTTCACGCTCGACCCCATGCTGTCGTCACGCTGGTACGATCCGGCCATCGAGGCCGGCCGTCGCCGCGCCTGGTTGAGCCGCCAGCTCGAAAAATTGGACCGGCAGTTCGGGCGTTTACGCGAGCTGCTAGGGCGAGCGCTCGCGTGGTCTCTGGCGCACCGCGGCGCAGTGGTCGCCATCGCCGCCGCCTCCATCCTGGTGAGCTTCGCCATTTTCGGACGCGTGGGCAGCGCCTTCTTCCCGGATTACGATCGCAGCGAGTTCCAGGTCTCCTTCAAGATGCCGCCGGGAACGACGCTGCGCGAGACCACTGACGTCGGCCGGCGCCTCTCCGCGCTGCTCAAACGCCAACCGGGCGTGACCTACACGTTCGTAACTATCGGCGCTGGAGGGACCACACCCGTCAACGAAGGCGCGGTTTACGTCAAGCTCCTGCCCCGGCGTCAACGCTTGCTGACGGACATGCAACTGCGCCAGCGCGTACGCGAGGAACTCGCCCGCTGGGTCACGCTGCGCTCCAGCGTCGAGGATGCCGCGCAGATGATGGGCGAAGCGAGACCCATCCAGATCAGCGTCCGCGGCAACGACCTCTACCATTTGAACGCCGTGGCGGCCCAGGTGGTGGCGCAGACCAGGGCGACGCGCGGCACGACGGACATCGACTCCAGCCGCGAAGACCCGCGGCCGGAGGTCCGGGTACGCCTCGACCGCAAGGCAGCGTCTGACCTTGGATTGGACCTCGGAACCGTAGCGTCGCTGGTACACGGGCTGGTGGCCGGCGAGGTAATTTCCCAATTTCAGGATGCCGACGGCGACGCCTACGACGTGCGCGTCCGGCTGGAGGAGGACCAGCGTCGCTTGCGGGAAGACCTGGCGGATATTTATGTTCCGGTGGTGAAACGGCTTCCCGGAGCGGCAGCCCAGGGCGTGCCGCTGACCCAAGTGGCCGCGCTGGAGGATTCGGAAGCCCCTTCCATCATACGTCGGCGCGACCTGCTGCGCGAGGTGCGGGTCATGGCTTCCACACACAACCGTCCGCTGGGCGACGTCGTGAGCGAGACCCGCGCCCGCACTGCCGCGCTCCGTTTGCCCGCCGGTGTGGGGATTGAATACACCGGCCAGGCGGAAGACATGCGCGAGACCTTCTACTACATCTACCGTGCCCTGATCCTGGCCGTGATCTTCATTTACGCCATCCTGGCGTCGCAATTCCGGAGCTTTTTCCACCCGCTGGCCATCATGCTTTCCCTGCCGCTCTCGCTGCTGGGTGTCGCCGTTATGCTGTGGGTAAGCCACGACACGCTGAATATCATGTCGATGATTGGCCTCATTATGCTCATGGGCCTCGTCACCAAGAACGCGATCTTGCTGGTGGATTACACGAATCGCCTGCGGCGGGAGGGAGAAACGCGGTCACACGCGCTGGTTGCCGCCGCCAAGGTGCGGCTCCGGCCCATCGTCATGACAACCATGGCGATGATTTTTGGCATGCTGCCGCTCGCGTTCGAAATCGGTGCTGGCTCGGAAATGCGTGCGCCTATGGCCCGCGCCGTGATCGGTGGCCTCGTCACTTCGACACTTCTTACCTTGATTGTCGTTCCCGTCGTCTACACCTACCTGGACGATTGGGGCGCCCGGCTGCTGGCCTGGTGGCGGAAGGGGACACCCGTCCCCGCGGCTCTGCCGGTCGAACAGGAGAGGGTTTCCTGAAACAAAGAGACGGGGACCGGTGGCCGTGTGATCGGGGCAATATCTGAACAAGCGCGTCAAGTTTTGCCGTGTAGGGAGGGCGGGGGCGCCAGCCCCGCCAGGAAGAGCCCCTCACCCTCTCTCCCCTTGGGAGAGGGGTGACCCGTCAGATGACGGGTGGGTGAGGGGGCCGGGTTAAAACCCAGCCCTTCCGGTTCGAGTCCAACCGTGTCGGTTCGAGGTCGCGGAGTTCACCCGGGGGGTGTCAGACCTGCCCCTGCCTGTTTTTGGCAAGCCAACCCAACTCAGCCCTGCCTCTGGATCAGTGCCCGTCCCGCCGCACTCACAGCGTAGGCATCGCCTTGGACCGCGATGAGGCCAGCTTGCGTCATCTCCCGCACGCCACTGCGAATCCGGTAAAGAGGCAGCCCGGTCTGCTGCGCTACTTCCTCGAGCGTGGTGGGGTTAGTGAGGGCGACGAGGATTCGCCGCCCTGACTCCGTGAGCTGACCGCTGCTATTGACGCAGGCCATTGAATTTCTTCTCCTCGTAGCGCCGCCCGGAACTCCGGTTTCTGGAGTCCGATGGACTCCACCGGAGTCCAGAAATCGGACCTGCCCCGATGAAGTCGGGAGAGCGGCATGCCAGCCTCAGAAGCCCGGCGTTGCGGTGGCTTGGCACGAGGGCGAATACCCTCAAGCCCTGCACGCGGGCGCGACGGGCTCGGGCCCGTACTACACTGCCTTCTTGCAGAAGTACCAGTCTTTGCACTCGTACCCGGCTTTCATGCGTTCTTCCGCCCCTTCCGTGGTCTTCGGCGGCGGGACGATCACTTTATCGCCCGGATGCCAGTTGGCCGGCGTGGCCACGCCATGCTTATCGGTCGACTGGAGGGCATCGATCAGCCGGAGAATTTCCTGGGTGTTGCGGCCGGTGGTGAGCGGGTAATAGATCATGGCGCGCAGCACGCCATTCGGATCGATCACGAAGACGCAGCGGCTGGTCTCCGTCTTGCTCTCGCCCGGCATGATCATGCCATAGAGGGTAGCGACTTCCTTGTTCAGGTCGGCAATGACCGGAAACGGGATCTTAATGCCAAAGTTCTGCTCGATGTTCCGCATCCAGGCGATATGGGAAAACGTGCTGTCAATGCTCAAGCCCAGCAACTCCACATGGCGCTTCTTCAGTTCGGGGGCGAGCTCGGCGAACGCGATAAATTCCGTGGTGCACACGGGCGTGAAGTCCGCCGGGTGGGAAAACAGGATCAACCAGCTTCCCTTGAAATCCTCTAGACGGATAGTCCCGTGCGTGGTCTCGGCTTCGAATGCCGGCGCCGGTTGTCCCAAGCGCGGGAAGGGGTGATTGGTCTTTTCTTGCGCGGCAGTTTCCATACTTGTTCCTCCTGTGAGTTCGTGGGTGTTGACATGCCCTTAGGCGGACCCTTTCCGCAGGTACGCAGGCCCCATATGGGCGGTGCTGCCCACCGGGCGCTTCCCAGCGGAGAGGCGAGCGAGGAATTCCGGTCAGCAGGTATTTTACCCCGTCGTCCCGTGGAACGTCCGAGATTCTTGAAGGCGATACCAGTTCACGACACAACCGGACACGCAGTTCCGTTATGCGGGAAAGGAGAAGCTGAATTGAGCAAATGCCGCAACAAGGTCAGGTACCGCTTGGTGTTGCTGGTAATCAGGAAGTTCTCCCGAATGTACCCATGCCCCTGCTCGCCGAGCTTCTGGGCGCTGGCAGGGTTAGCAAGGAGAAACCGGATGTGGTAGGCCGTGCCTTCCACAGAGTAGGCCAGGAGTCCGGTGTGTTTGTGGATTACTTGCGTTGGAATCCCGCCCACTGCCGAGGCAACCACGGGCTTCTTCTTCCACAAGGCCTCCGTAACCGTCAGCCCGAAACCTTCATGGAGGCTCTTCTGGACAATGATCGTGGAGCCCCGCTGAAGCGCGTTGATTTCAAGTGGGCTCCAAGGAGGCAGGTCGAGGATGTGGATGTCCGGGTCATGGCCCGCGACGTCGCGGACTTCCGCCAGGACAGCCTCGCTCTCCGGGTCGTCGTTGGCCCCTCCACCGGCCAGCACGAGTTGACAATCGGCGTAGCGTTTCACCATTTGGTAGGAACGCACCACGCCCACGGGATCCTTGAGCCGATCGAAGCGGGAAATCTGCGTGAGGACCGGCCGCTTGGGATCGATTTGAAAGTGCTCGAGGACGCCCTGAATGAAGGCCGGGTCCAATTCGTAATTCTTTTCGGAAAGCGGGTCGATGCTTGGATAAAAGAGGAATTGAGGAATGCTGAGCCGGCGCGCGAATCCGGGCGAGGAAAAGATCGCGCAGTCATAGCGCCGCACGTAGGGCTCGAGGAACTGCCAGACCTTCATGTTGGGCCGGGAAAGGTCAACGTGGCATCGCCAAATCCAGTGTTGGTCATGATCACGTCGCGCATTGATCAGGGCGGCCGGCTGGGGGTCGTGGATGAAGACAAACTCCGCATCAAGGGCGAGGCGCGCACGATTTTGTTCGTTGTACGCGAGGAAGACCTCGAAGCTTTCGGGGCCCATCTCGTAACCCCCACCATGGAGGGCGTTGTGAAACGCCTTCGTGATCTGAAAGAAGTCGATTCCGCCCGTTATGACTTCCCATCGCACAGAGAGACCGAGCTCCTGCAAAAGAGGGACGGCGCGGTTCAGAATCTCCGCCACGCCCCCGCCTACCGCCGTGGAGTTGACCATCTGGACCGTCCGCGCCTGGAGGCGGCCGGCAAGTGCCCGCAACTCGGCGATCTCGGGGGCGCCTACGATCGGCGCATAATCATCCAGGTGGATCATGCGGGGAGTGGAAATTGTCGGGGTACTCATCGGCCGAGCTCCCTCTCCACGAGCGCGACCAGCTTCCTCTGCGCGCTCTCCAGCGTGTTGGTGTAAATATCGATGCGGTTGGCGAGACGTGCGAGTCCTTCCAATCCCAGGGCGGCCGAGAACCACAGGGAAAAATCGTTAGTGCGCAACTGCAAGCGCAACCGTGAAGTAATGAAGTGGTAATGGAACGCCGCGCGGCTAAGTCGCTCCAGCGCTTCGCGGAACTCGGCGAGCGTCCTTGCCTCCGCGCCAAGCGGGACCGTGACCTCCACGCTCTCTAGGAAATGGAAAGGTTCGGGGGCCGTTTGTTCAGCTTCTCGCGGGTGAACCTGGCAGTAGGCTGAAACAATCCGGCAGAGGTCACCGCGCAGTGCGGCAAGGTTGACGTGCTCGCGGATGTCAATCGCCGCCAGTTCCTCAGCCAGCTCAGGCCGGTTGCACGCGGCCAGGGTCCATTGGGCAAAACCGTTGGAGAACCCGTCCGTGAGAAACTGATCGCGACTAAGGCTCTGGTAAGTGTGATAGAAAATCGACGCGTCGCTGCAATTCCTGATACCTTCGCACAAGCCGGAAATGCTCGTAGCTTGCTGGTTCCCAACGCGCGTGAGGTAGGTCGCGGTGTAGAAGCGGAAAGGCTGATCCCGGTCCGTCACGGCATTTCTCTCCCGAGGGCTTCCAAGAAGCGAAAAACTTCATCGGGGCTGTGAACAAAGTAGTGCGCCCGCGTGTTCCGGCTCCTACCCACCCGCACGGTGATGCCCCGGCGAAGGACAACGAACGCAGGCTCGTCCGCTGCATCGTCTCCGACATAGATGGGAAGTGTTCCTGAAGGAAGCTCCGCCAGCATGGCGCGCACGCCTCTCCCTTTTCCCTCGATCTCGGCAGGCAGCACTTCCCAAACCTTCTTCCCGGGGAGAATGCGCAGCGCCGGCTGAAAATCCTTCAGTGCGCGCCGCACAACGGTCCAACTTCGCCGAGCAGTGGACGGCGTGACACCGCGGTAATGAACTCCCAGGGTCATCCCCTTGTCTTCGATCCAAACGCCCGGAAACCTTACAAGACGTTTTCCTAATAGGTTCTTGGCCCGTATAAGCGAGGCCCGCCGGATGCCCTGAGGCCGTCTAACCCCGTTACGTTCCCAGCCGTACAAGCCCGCGTAGCGCACACCTCGAACTCTGACGACCCGCTGAAGATCGTGCAGATGCCGCCCGCTGACGATGCAGACGGTGACACGACGGCATCGGGTAAGCCGGCCAAGGATGCGCCGTTGGGGTTGGGCCAGAGACGCCATCTCGGGCCGGGGCCGGAGCGGGACAAGCGTCCCGTCGCAGTCCAGGAACAACCCCCAGTGGTGCGCAGCACGCAGCTCCACCCTCACTTCACCCCAATGATCAAAAAGATATCGGACGCCATTGCGGTTTCTTTTGTGGTCCGCCGACCCCGGCTTCTTCCTGCCTGTGCTGCCGCGGTTGGTTCCGGCCGGACGGCTGCGAGTCATCGCTCAACGTTCCTCCTTCTGCCTCCTTGCACGCCAGGCGGAGATCAATGGATCTGAAGCAGTTGTCCCTTTTCGATCCGAATGTCCGCGAGCTCCGTGATCAAGTCCCCAGCCCAGCGATAAATGTTGTGTTCCTTCACGACCTGCCGCATCCGGTGCATTCTGGATCTACTTTCCTCGGGGTCCATCTCCAGGGCGTAGCGCAGGGCTTCCGCCAACTGCTCCGTGTGATAGGGGTTGACCACCAGCGCGTCACGGAGTTCTCGGCAGGCGCCGGTAAAGGGACTGAGAATCAATGCGCCCTGCTCGTCCTGGCGCGCTGCGACGAACTCCTTCGCCACCAAATTCATGCCGTCGTGAAGAGAGGTGACGAGGCAAACGTCGGCAGCGCGATAGTACTTTTCGATTTCCCGATGGGTGTGGTGCCGGCTGAGGTAAACGATGGGCTTCCAGGAGGGGAATTGGAACCGGCAGTTGATCCGCTCCGCTGCGGCTTCGACCTCCCCCAGCAGATCGTGATAGCGCCTGATATGGGTGCGGCTAGGCGCCCCAATCTGGACCAGCGTGAATTGCCCCTGGTAGGAGGGATACTTCTCGAGAAAGCGCTCGACGCCGAGGAACCGCTCGAGGATTCCCTTCGTATAGTCCACCCGCTCCACGCCCACACCCATGAAGGTTGCCGAGACCCCCAGCTCTTTGAATAGCGCGGCCCGTTCGAGGTAAAGGGATCCGGGCAGCGCGGGTTCTCTCGAAGCCTCCGGCATCTCAACGCTGATGGGGAATGGCCTTACCAAGGTAGAGTGCCCGCCGCGGTTAACGGCAAAGCGTTCCCACTCGATCTGCGATTCCAGAACCCGGTCCGCGGTTTCCAGGAAGTTGTTGCAGTGGGATTGAATGTGGAAGCCGATCAGGTCGGCACCCAGCAGGCCGTTCAGCAGTTCGCGCTGCCAAGGGCAGATCCCGAAGGCTTCCGGGTTTGGCCAGGGAATGTGCCAGAAGATCGCGATGCGGGCGTCGGGGCGTTGCTCCTTCAGGAGTTGCGGCAGGAGGGCGAAATGGTAGTCCTGAACCAGGATTACTGGATGCTCGACGCCTTTCATCTCTTCCGCGACTGCCTGGGCAAACCTCTGGTTCACTTCCTGGTAGTGACCCCAGTCCTGGGCCCGGAAGGTAGGTCGGGTATGCGCGATGTGACAGAGCGGCCAAAGCCCCTCGTTGGCAAACCCGAAGTAGTATCCTTCCTCCTCTTCCTTGCTGAGCCAAACGCGCCGCAAGGTGTAACGCGGCTCCTCCGGGGGAACACGCAGGCGGTCCCGCTCGTCGACCACTTCCCGATCAGCATCGCCGCTCCCGTGCGCGATCCAGGTTCCCTGACAGGCGTCCAAGATGGGTTCGAGCGCCGTCACCAGACCGCTGGCCGGGACGATAGTTTCCACGGAGTTCCCCTGGTGAACGTGCATGTAGGGCTCGCGATTGGAGATCACATAGAGAGGATTTCCATGCAGCTTGCCCTGAACGTGCACGCGCAGCCGCTCGGAGGTCCACAAGGATTCACCAGCCTCCCGAAGCCGCGCTTCTTCCTCGGCCGCCGCCCGCGCAGCCTCCAGGCTTTTCGCGAAGCGCGTTACTTCCTGCGTCAGAGGTCTGAACAAGTCCGTATCGGGCGGGCTGGGGCGATTTACTGGCTTGCCGGTGCGCAATTCGCGCATCCACTGCGACGTCCTGGCGATCGGCCCCGCGAAGCTCCAGCGCACCACCAACAAGGTGACCAGCGCGATGAACAGAGTTTCAACCAAAACGCGCAGAAACGTGTTCCGCCAAAGCTGGGCGTCTTGCGCATCGATGTACCTGGCATTATGGAAGATGGCCAGCGTCCCGACTACGCGGCCTTCCGAAGTCATCGGGAACGCATAAACATGCATCGGATCCTTGCCCAGCTTGAGAAACTCGCCTTGGCCCTTGTTGAGCACTGTGGCCAAACCGACTGTTTCCGGACAGTTCGTGAGCTGCGCCTCTAAGCTAGAAGTCGCCGCCACCCGACGGCCCGCGAGGTTGTAAACCGCCACGCCAGCCAGACGTTTCCGGTTGCCGAACCGATTGACGAGATTCTGGATTTCCCTTTGTGAGCGCACCCTAAGGAGGGGTTCCACGCTTTCCGCCAGGCTCTCCGCCAGGACTTCGGCGCGGCGCTCTAGATCGTCTCGCAGCGCCCGCTTCTCTGCTTGGACCTGCTGGTAGGCAAAAAAGGACGCCACAACCGCGACGCCCAGAATGAGCGAGATGATCAGACGTAAGGTGATACGCACTGTTCTGCTATAGCCCTGCTGTGGAACCTGTCAGGTTCCACGCATCGAATCTTCCCCGCTCGGCCTACGCCCCGCTAAGCGCTGGTCTCCTGGACGGTCGATGCAGAGAAAGCAGGCGTGGCCCTGCGTTCCTCTTCGCGGAGGATTTCGATGCTCCCCTTGAAGTAGGCGCCGTCCTCGATGGCAATCCCAGGCGCCACCAGATCGCCCATAACGCTCCCCGTCTTGCGGATCTCTATCCTTTCGCGCGCGGAGATATTGCCAGTGACCGACCCACTGATGATGACGCGGGTGGCTTGGATGTTGGCTTTTACCTGGCCGCGCTGGCCTACGGTCAGGCAATGATCGGGGAGCTTGATGGACCCGTCGAACTGCCCCTCGATCCGCATATCCTCGTCCCCAGCCAACTCACCCTTCAGGACCACAGAAGGGCCCAGGAGGGTCTGACTAGGGCTAACCGTAGTCGATTCAGCTTCTTTTACCGTGGCATCCTTCATCGGAGTCTCCAAGACGGGATTGGGGAGCGGGAGTGACGTGGGACGCTGGCCGGGGGGCGTTGGCTGGGGCTTCTTTTCCCATAGCATGGTTAGCTCCCTCCCTATGGTCAGGGGCCCGCTTCTCCGCCTTCCTTGCTTAGCGCGGTCCGCTGCGCCCTTGACAGATATGCATGCCTCGGGCTGGCATGCGCTTCGATTGGACTTATCGATATGGCGCGAGCAAACCAATTGCCAGGGCAAGCTTGCTATAACTGCTTGGGTTTCTACAAGTTGCCAAATTGGCAAACCGCTGGACAGGATCGACTAGCGCAGAAATTTCCTGCTCTGAGAAGATTTTTCACAGCTCTTGGCAGCTAGGGGATCAAGAGGAGCACCCGAAGGCCAATCCACGGATCGGCGACAGGTTGAACGTGAGGAGGAGGTCTCGTCCGCCGCTTCGCTTGGCTTCTGGTATGATGAAAGCCCTGCCGGGCAAATCTTATTGCGAGGCATGCGAATGGAATTCCGAAATCGGGTGGCGCTGGTTACGGGCGGCACCGGCGCGCTCGGGAAGGCCGTTTCCGTGGACTTGTTGAAAAGCGGCGCTCGTGTCGCCGTCACCTACAGAAGCGAAGTGGAATGGACGAGCCTGAAAAGCGCGGCCGAGGTTCCTCCCGACAAGCTTTGGGGTATGAACGTGGATCTGACGAATGCGACTGCGGTTAGTCACCTCGTAGCAGACGTGGTGGAGCGTTGGGGGCGCATAGACTTTCTCCTCTGCGTTGCGGGTGGCTTTGCAGCAGGAAAGAGCTATGAGACCAGTGAGGAAACCTGGGACCAGATGTTGAATTTGAACTTGAAGACTGTTTACCTGGCTTTCCGGTCGGTGGTTCCGGTTATGATCAAGCAGAACTTTGGGCGCATCGTCACCACCTCGAGTGGGGCGATCCTCCGGGGCGGCGCGGGCATCGCAGCCTACGCGGTCTCGAAGAGCGCCGTGCGCCAACTTACGGAAATCCTGGCGGACGAACTGAAGAACTGCGACATCCGCGTCCACTCGGTCATGCCGGGTACAATGGACACCGAAGCCAACCGCCGCGCCATGCCGCAAGCCGACTTCTCCACGTGGGTAAAAACGGAGGATGTGGCTCACGTGATCCATTTCCTCCTGAGCGATGATGCCCGCGCCGTGCGATCCGTCGTGGTGCCCGTGCTGGGATAACATCGAACCGCACCTGGAGGGGCCGGTTCCCAAGGCTCAGGACGAGGCCGGGCGGCCACACCTGCACCGGACAAGCCTGGCAGGAACTGCTAGGGGAAGTCAGCGGACGCGCCGAAACGGTCGCGCCCGTCGATCGACTGCGCCAGCACCTTCGCCTGGGACTGTGTCACCTGCTCGCCGCCGGGATGGGGGCCGTGGGCAAAAACATCCAAACGGTCGTCGCCCGCCGCTTTGCCGCAGGGCGGGATTGGGGCGTGCGCTGGACCCGGAGAGGCGCCCAGGCCCTACTGAAGCTCCGCCTCCGGATTAGGCGCGAGGGAGAGAGTTGGTTCGAGGCCTTGAACTCTACCCACGCCCAATTGACAAATGCCCGACACAACCACCGATCGCCCGGCTATTGAACCCCGATCCCGAAGTTGACTTTTACCCCGCGTTTTTAACCCGAGTGTTCTGAAGCTCATCCCAAATAGTTTCGGCGGACGTTGTGGGTACAAACCTAATCCCGCAGAGCGGGACAGGCCAACTTCCTGATCTGAAAATAGAATGTATTCGTCAAAACCCCTCAACTTCGGGATCGGGGTTGAATTCACTCCAGGCTTAGCATATAGTGGCGCGGCTACATAACCCAGCTCCGCTGCCTTGCCCGCAAGGTCGCCAGGGCAGGGAGCGACAGTCGCTATGGCGACTCCGGGGGAGCGGGTTAGCCCTCGTCCATCCGCCGAAGGCAAAACGACCCGCGCCCTCAGACCTCCCCAGGAGGAATCGTGATGCACTCACTATCCAGAATGCTCATTCCACCTCGCTGTGTGCTCATTGCTTTTTTATTCGGCCTGACACTGATCCTAAGCTGTTCGGCGCCGGTCCAGCGCCTCACCGGGCCGGCTCGCAACTACGAAGATGCGAAGGACATGTTTAAGCGAGGCCGCTTCGACCGGGCCCTGGAATTCACAGATGGCTTGGCTACCGCTACGCCGCCGACCGAATTCACCGCACGCGCGCAGGTCCTCCGCGTGGTCATTTACGCGGGCCAGCTCGCGAGTTACAAGGAGCTGGCAGAGACTTACGCGAAAGGGGCCGCCGAAACCAAGAACCTACCCTTCAAAGCCGCCTACGAGCGCCTGCGTCATGACGACCTCCAGTCCGGCGCTGCGGCCGCTCTGGGGTTGGCCGAAACAGCTCATCAACTGGTCGCGGGCAGCATGCCCAAAGAGCTCACGCTGGAAGTACCCTTCCCCTCCGCGGAGGGGCCCATTGAGGTCAAGGAATTTTCGCGCGTCAAGAGCGGCGGCTGGCTTGAGCCGGACCAACAAGACGCCGCCGCCATCGACTGCCTAAACAAAGCCATCGATGATGCGCTGGCCGGGGCTCTCTCCGGCGATCGGTCTAAAGCGCGGACAGCTTTGGCGACCGGCTCCACCAAAATCGAGGGTTTGGATTTTGCGCTCTTCCTCGGGAACCAACTGGTGGAAGGCGCCGCGCTTTTCGACCGCAAGCACAGCCGCGACTCCCAAAAGCTCAAGACCCTTTGCAACGAGGCAGACGAAGTCGCCCAGGCCGCCTTGGCACTATTGAAAGACAACCCAAGCAAGGACAAAGAAAAAGAGGTCAAGAAGCTTCAGGAGCGAATCAAGACCACGCTCAAGAACGTGTGACCTGCTGAGGACCGGGAGGGATCGGGCCGTTCGTGTCCAGGGACGGCCCTTTTCTTTCCCCGCCGCCGCAAGGGAAGACAAGAGGAAAACGCAGATGCGCGACCCCAGCAGCAAAGAGCGAGTGAGGACTCTTCCCGGCGTCCGCATCGGCCACGCAAGCGATTTCCGTGGGCTCACGGGGTGCACCGTGATTCTCTGTGAGGCAGGAGGGGTTTGCGGAGTGGACGTGCGAGGGTCCGCGGCCAGTACGCGCGAGCTCGCCCCCTGCCTGCCCGGACACCTCGTGGACCGCGTGCACGCAATCTTCTTGGCGGGTGGAAGCGCCTTTGGCTTGGACGCAGCCGCGGGCGTCATGCACTACCTGGAGGCGCGCGGCGTGGGATTCCCGGCCGGCCGAATTCGCGTCCCCATAGTTCCCGGCGCCGTCATCTTTGATCTCAACCTCGGCTCAGCCAAGGCGCGCCCGGATCACGGCATGGCGTTGTGGGCGTGCCGAAAAGCGACTCCCTTCGTGGCGGAGGGTTCTGTAGGGGTCGGCACAGGAGCCACCGTGGGGAAGCTGTTCGGCATCGACCAGGCAACCAAGGGCGGTGTGGGTTTTGCAGCCCGCGCGCTGACGAGCGGCGTCGTGGTTCAAGCCTTGGCCGCCGTGAATGCCTTCGGCGATGTAGTGGATCCCAAAACAGGCCACGTCATTGCCGGGGCGCGTGCCTCGCAGGATGCCGCGCAGTTTGTGGGAACAGCCGAGCAGATGTTTCAAGGGAAGGTGCGTAAAGCCTTCGGGGATCCCAATACGACGTTGGTGGTGGTCATGACGAACGCTGCGCTGAGCAGGATCGAGGCCACCAAGGTCGCTCAGATGGCGCAGGATGGCATGGCACGCGCGATTTGCCCGGCGCATACCCAGTTCGACGGTGACACGGTGTTTGCCCTTTCCCTAGGCCAGAGGCGGGCAGATTTGAATACCCTCGGCACAGCCGCAGCGGAGGTCACCGCAGAAGCCATCGTGAGGGCCGTGAAGATACCCCGGGGAATGGGTGGCGTCCCTTCGTGGAGCGAGTTGGCCGGTGCCACTCCGTAGGCAGAAGGCAGTAGGCAGAAAGCAGTAACCAGTGGGCAGTCGCGGGCCGCAGGGTCAGTGGGCAGCCATCGCGTGAGGATCCGCCAAAGCCTGTCAGCCCCGCTTGGGCATCAAAAATCCATCCCTTTTCGTGATTGCCGTAGGTGCCTATTGCTTACTGCTTACTGCCTACTGCCTTCTGCTTTCTAGTGGCTGGGTTGAAGCGTGGGTGTGGGCGGAGCAGGCGACGGGTCGCCGGGGCGACGACCGCCAGCGGCCCCGTGCGGACTCCCACCCATGCCGCGCCTGACCGAACTCGATTCCACTTCCCAACGGTCGCCCACCCTGCGCAGCACGTAGTGCACGTCCACAGTAAGGTCCGGGGCCTGCTTGCTGCGGAATTTCACTTCAGCTTCCGCTCGGTCGCCGTCGAATCTAACGTCCTGCACGTCAACCGTCATGCTGTTCAGCGCGACGTTGGGACGCCCCTGGAGATGCCTTTCGATGGCAGCCTGAATCGCGGCCTTAGATTGAATTCCTCCGGATTTGCTACAGGCGCTCAAAACCAGCGCCACGCCAACCAAGCCAGCCAGCGCAGAGCGCATGAAGACCTCCCGCAAGTTTCTCCACCGTACTGCAACGGCGAGCAGCTTGTCAAAACCAATCCGCCCAGCTTTGCACGTTGTTCGAAACGGCGAGCCGGACGTAGGGGCGCGCGGCGCGCGCCCGCCCGAAGAGGGCGAACGGTGTTCGCCCCTACAGGATCCGGAAGCTCTGGAGCGCTTCAAGCGCGAAGGCCGCGCCGCGTCCGCCTTAATCATCCCAACATCTGCTCTATTTACGAGATCGATGAACACCAAGGCCAACCGTTCATCGCTATGGAATCCCTGGAAGGCCAGACGCTGAAGCAGCGGCTGGCGAGGCACCACCCCCTTGCCCCCTCCCGCCGCGGCGGGAAACCGTGCCCTTTCGCAGTAGGAACAACTCCTGGGGCTAGACAATCTTCAGTTTCTTGCCGACGCTTTCGAGGATTTCGAGCGCGCGTGCCAATTCCTCGCGGGTGTGGGTGGCAGTGACGATGGTGCGGATGCGGGCTTTACCGTGGGGAACGGTGGGGAAACCGATGCCTTGGGCGAAGACCCCGGCGGCGAAAAGCTCGCGGGAGAACTGGTGGGCGAGCGCCGCATCGCCGACGATGACCGGCGTGATGGGAGTTTCGCTCATGCCTGTATTGAATCCCAGCTTCTTGAGTCCTTCCTTGAAGAACTTGGTATTGGCCCAGAGTTGCTCGATCAGTTGGGGTTCTTCTTCCAGCACTTCGAAAGCCGCGATGCACGTCGCGGCCACAGACGGCGGATGGGAGGTCGAGAAGAGGAAGGGCCGGGCGCGATGGTAGAGAAATTCGATGGTATCGCGCGTGGAGCAGACGTAGCCGCCCAGAGCTCCGATGGCCTTCGAAAGCGTGCCGACCTGAATATCGACGCGGCCGTGCAGGTTGTAGTGGTCCACCGTGCCGCGCCCATTGCGGCCCAGCACGCCTGAGGCATGAGCATCGTCGATCATCATGATGCAGCCGTACTTTTCCGCCAGCTCGACGAGCTGCGGCAACGGTGCGATGTCGCCGTCCATCGAGAAGACGCCATCGGTGATGAGCAGCTTACGGCACGGGCGGGCCTCGATTTCCTGCAGGATTTTTTCGCATGCCCCAATGTCCTTGTGAGGAAAGATTTTGATTTCGGCGCGGGAGAGGCGGCAGCCGTCAATGATGGAGGCGTGGTTGAGTTCGTCGGAGACAATGATGTCCTCGCGGCCGAGGATCGCCTGTACCGTGCCGGCATTGGCCGTGAAGCCGGCCTGGAACACCACGGAGGCTTCGACGTGTTTAAACTTCGCGATCTTTTCCTCGAGCGCCATGTGGATGGACATCGTGCCGGCGATAGTCCGCACCGCGCCCGAACCCACGCCCCACTGCGCGATAGCCTCCAGCGCCTTCTGCCTGAGCTTGGGATGCGTGGTCAGCCCCAGGTAGTTGTTCGACGACAGGTTGATGACCTCGTGACCGTCGAACCGCGCCACGGGAAGCTGCTCGGTTTCCAGGATGCGCAACTTCTGATAAAGCTTCTGCTCGCGAAGCTTGTTCAGTTCGTCGGCCAGGTATTGCAGTTGAGCTTTGGGCATGAGAAATCCTGAATGATGAATTCTGAATTATGAATTATGAATTATGGGTGCAGAACCATGCCCGCAGTCACCATCAATTATGCGTCTTCTGGACTCATAATTCAGCATTCATAATTCACAATTCGTTACGGTACCCCGTTCGGATACAGCAACACTTTCGCCGCGTTGCCGGAGAGCAAGAGTTCCATACCCGCCTCGAATTCCGCCATCGGCATGCGGTCGGTGATCAGCGGCGAAAGGTCCAGCACGCCCGACTTGAGGAGCGTCTGCATCTTGTACCAGGTTTCAAAGACGCGCCGCCCGTTAATGCCTTGCACGACAGCGCCCTTAAAGATGATGTCGGCCGTCAGGTCTAGCTCGACGGGCTTCGAGGGGATGCCCAGCAGGGAGATGCGCCCCCCGCGCCGCAGCATTTGGAAGGCTTGACGGATGGCTTTGGGGTGACCCGACATCTCCAGCACCACATCCGCGCCTTCCCCGCCCGTCTGGCGCAGGAGTTCCGCCACGGGATCGAGCTTGCGCGGGTCAAGAACCATCGTGGCCCCCATTCTTTCCGCCAACTTTTGCCGGAAGGGATGGATCTCCGTGGCGTAGATCGGGTAGGCGCCACAAGCTTTGGCGATGGCGATGGCGAACAGGCCGATGGGGCCGCAGCCGGTGACGGCAACGCTCAGACCCGCGATGTCGCCCGCCAGGACCGTGTGCACCGCATTGCCCAGCGGGTCCAACACCGCCGCGTACTCTACGGGAATGGCGGGGTCGATTTTCCAGATATTGGATTCCGGAATTTTGACGAATTCCGCGAAGCAACCGTCGGCGTCAATACCGATGATCCGCACCCTCTGGCAGATATGACTCTGCCCGGTCCGGCACTGGTGGCACAGGCCACAGGCTACGTGCATTTCCGCAGAAACAAAGTCGCCGGGCCGAACCGTCGTGACCTCCTCGCCCGCCTTTTCCACCACGCCGCAAAACTCGTGGCCGAACACCAGTGGGGGATGAATGCGTCGCGCGGACCAGCGGTCCCAGCGGTAGATGTGCAAGTCGGTGCCGCAAATCGAGGCGACGCGTACTTGCACCAGGACGTCACGCATGCCGATCTCCGGCACCGGCACTTGCTGAAGTTGCGCGCCGGGTTTCGGCTCGGCTTTGACGATAGCTCGCATGCTGGGTCGGGTCATGGTCAAGAGAAGGATGCAGTATAAAGGATGGAGCCGGAAGAATAAAGGCCTAAGACTGACCTGAAAGGATCGGCTACGCCCTCGGAAGGTTGAACCCCGATCCCGAAGTTCAGCTCTCGACTGTCTTCGCCCCGATCCCGAAGGCCGGAGAATATAACCGCTGCGACGAATGCTGTTTAAGCTCGGGATCGGGGTTGAAGAAAAAGACCCGGGCTGAGTGCTTGGTCTTTACCTTCACCCTTTCTACTCTGCCTATTGGAGCTTTCGCCGGATCTTTTCCAGGCCTTCTTTGGCCAGCGCATAGTCCGGGGAGAGCTTGAGGGCCTGTTGGAAGTGGTAGCGCGCCTTGGCGTACATCTCCTTCGCCATGTAGACTCGCCCCAGGTTGTAGTGCGGGTAATGGTAGGACTCGTACCGACGCGATTGAAGGGCGCGTTCGAGCCAGGGGAGCGCTTCGTCGTACTCGCCCTTCTCAATCAGATAGGCGCCGATATCATTGTAAGGGTTACCGAACTCCGGATCGACCTGGATGGCCTTCTTGCACTCGGCGATGGCGTCTTCGATCTTGCCCTGAAAGCGGTAGGTCCAACCCAGGAAGGTGAAGGCTTCGGCAGTGGGGTGGAGGTCCAGCGAGCGCTTATAGAGCTCTACGGCCATTTCGTAGTCGCCGCCCATCTGGTATTGATAGGCCTCTTTCAGCAATTCCCACGCAGCCTGGAGTTCTTCGGCACCCATCGCAACCTCTTGGCCTCAGCAGTTTTTAGTTAGCATAGCCGGTGAGTATTGTCAATCGCGGCGCGCCCCCCCTTCAACCCCGGTTCATGCGCAGGATGGAGATTCGCCGACGCTAAGGTTGCCTGCCGCGCACCTTACACGAGAGGTTGCATCGGGTGAACGGCTGCTGGTATGCTGCGGCCTCGATTCGCTTGCCAAAATCATGCCCTCCCAGCGCTGGCTGCACATTATCCCGGTCGCCTTCATCATGTACACCATTGCCTTCATCGACCGGACAAACATCTCGCTGGCACTGCCTTCCATGAGCCGCGAGCTCCGCATGGACCCCACGCAAGCCGGCGGTGCCGCGGGGATATTCTTCTGGGGTTACATGCTTTTGCAGATTCCGGGAGGGCACTTGGCTGAGCGGTGGAGCGCCAAGCGCTTTGTCAGCATCCTGCTGGTCCTTTGGGGAGGCTGCTCGGTAACCTGCGGTTTGGTCCACACGTGGCGGCAGTTCTGGGCGATGCGGTTCCTTCTGGGCGTTGCCGAAGGCGGCGTCTGGCCGGCCACGCTGGTGCTGCTTGCCCACTGGTTTCCTCGCGCCGAACGCGCGCGGGCGAACGCTTACTGGATGCTGTGCCTGCCGGCGGCCGTGGTCGTTTCCTCCCCGCTTTCCGGCTGGATTCTGGGCCGATGGAACTGGCGCGTGTTGCTGATTGCCGAGGGCGCTCTGCCGTTCCTGTGGCTGCTGGTCTGGTGGCGGTTCATTGACGACCATCCCCACCAAGCTCGCTGGATCTCCGTCGAGGAGCGCCAATTCCTTTTCACGACCCTGCGGCAAGAGGCCACCGAGCTTGCGCCTGGCGCCCGCGAGCCTTACCTCCGCGGCCTTCTTCGCCCGCAGGTGCTGGTGATGGTGGGGATTTATTTCCTGCTCAATTGCGGGAACTATGGGTACCTCTTTTGGCTTCCGAGCGCGATGGAGAGCGCGAGAAGGATGAGCAATTTGCAGACCGGAATTCTCTTCTCGATTCCCTTCGTTGTTAGCGCGGTAGGCATGGTAGTTGTTTCCCGGCATTCCGACAAGACGCGCGAGCGGCGCGGGCACGTGGCCTTGGCGCTGGTCTGGTCCGGCGTCTTTCTGCTGGCGAGTGTTTTCGCCAGCAACCGCGCTCCCGCGCTCTCCTTCATTCTCATTTCCCTGGTGGGGGCCGGGTCTTACGGGTCTCTGGGTCCCTTCTGGGCCATTCCCACCGAGACCTTGCCAGCGTCGATCGCGGGGTCGGCGATGGGCTTGGTGAACGCGCTGGGGAACCTAGGCGGGTATTTCGGGCCGTTGGTAGTCGGGTACCTCAACCAGCGCACGGGGAATTTTCTGTACGCCTTCGGGTTGCTCAGCGCGGGTTGGCTGCTGGCCGCGGCACTAACTTTCCTTTTGCGCCCGCGCGGGGCGCCCGGGCCTGGGAAGGAAATGAACTTGCCGTAGCTTCAAGACTCCTTCTGCCGGAGTTCAAGATGGCCAGGAAAATCTACCGCGTCATCTCCTGGAGCCTGCTGATTCTCACGCTCGTCTCCATCTTGCTGGCCCTGCGCAAACCCTCTGTCGTCCCGGTCGAAGTCAGCCCGCAGGCCGCCAAGTCGTTTGATGATAAGCTTGCTCAACTCGAGCAGGCCCACCAGCAAGGCACGCCGCAGGAAATCCGTATCACCGAGGCCGAACTCAATTCCAAACTCCAGCAGGGCATGCAGGAGGCCTCAGTGGCCACGGGTGGCACCACCGCATTAAAGGGTGCCACGATTCATCTTGAGTCGGACAAGCTGGTAGGGACGTTCACCGTAAGCGTGAGCGGCAAGGATGTTTACGTGACCCTGGGCGGAAACCTGGCCGTTCAGAACGGCGCGCTCCAGTTCACGCCCACGGAAATGAAAATGGGCAGCCTGCCTGTGCCCATCTCTGCGGTCGAGTCCACCTTGCGCGAGAAGCTCAACTCTCCTGAGATGCGCGACCGCATGAAGCTGCCCGATTCCATCAAGGATATCCGCATCGAAAACGGCGAACTCGTCCTTCAGTCTAAGTAGAATGGGCTTGCCCTATGATGGTTTCGGGAATGAGCTTCGGTGTATGGTTCCGTCAGCAAGCACAAGGGAGACGAAGCTTCAACTGACTATTCAAGGGGGCGGTTCTATCAACTCCGTTTCTTTTGTGCAGCCTACCTTATAACGTGCCCATATCTCGGCGTGAGGTTCCGATCTTCAGATCAGTGCCACGGCGCGAATCGGCGAGCCGGAACCGGAGCGAATCTTGAGCGGCAGCGCCAGAAACAAGAAGAAGTCTGGGAGTTGCTCCAGGTTGCAAAGGTTCTCGATGATGAGCACTTGCTTCTCGAGGACCGCAGGATGAATCGGGTTCTTGGCCAGCGCTGCGGGCGGATCGGGTGAGAGGGTATCGACGCCGAGGGCGGCCACCGGTTTGGCGAGCAGGTATTCCGCGGCTTCCAGGCTCACGCCCGGCCAGTCGGCGATGTAACGGTTATCGTGCGGGCGCAATCCCCAGTGCGCCGCCCAGCCGAAGTTGAACAGCACGATGTCGTCGGCTTCGAGCGAGTCGTGCTGCCCCTCCCATTCCTTGATGAAGTCCCTGGTCACGTAGTCGCCTTCCTTCAAGCGGCGACAATCCAGGCGTGCGCCGCGGCCCAGCAGACGCGTGAGGGGGACGCCGTCGATGGTGATGTGGGCGTGGGGTTTCGCGTCGCTGATGAAGTGTGCCGGAGCGTCCACGTGCGTCCCGTTGTGTTCGTTCATCACAATCTGGTACGACAGCGAACGCCCTCCGTGCCAATAAGAGCCCCAGAGGTTGTGAAAAAAATTGGAATGTGTTGGGTAGTGCGGCATGTGTTCTTCGAGCGTCTGACTGAGGTCCACCACCCGTGCGCCCTGGAGTGTCGCCAGCAAGCTTGAAAGATCCACCATGGTTTCCCCCTCTACGGAGACCGATTGGATTTAAGGCGGTGCCGGGAAGATTGTCAACCTGAAAGTCCCTCGCGTGTGCAAGCCTCGTCCTCGTTGGAGACGGAATACACCCGCGCTTGCAACCGTTCGTCGCGCGCGGATTTCGCGTACCAGCGCAGGCGGCAGAACCAAAATCGGTTGCTTGGGTCAGGGACGAGGTACAAAGGACGCCGCGGTCGAGAGGCCCAAGCAGACGCGAGTAAAGCTAGTCAAGCTCTCGGTAGGGCTCGAGACAGCACGGAGCTGGCGACCTTTTGCGGCCAGTTTCAGACTGAAATCTGAGAGGTCAAGCGCGCGGCGTAACCGTCTCCTGAAGGGTTTCACAGGCCATTTGCTGCCGCGCCCGACTACTCTTCCGCGGGGGAGGCGAAGTAGCCGACCTTGCTTCGCACTTGGACACCTTTGCGGAGGGTCACCACGCGGATCGAGCGGAAAGTGCCGTCGAGGGCGTCGTTGGTGGGCGTATAGCCAATGCTGTACTGTCCGTCGAGCTCGCGGTTAATTAATTGCAGTGAGTCCGCCATTTGCATCAAGCGTTGGGCGGAGTAGATCCCTGTTTCCGCGCCCAGGCCCTTGTTCTGGGAGGTGTCTCCGATCTGGCCGTGGGAGAGGTAGCCTGAGCCCAGGTCGGCGCCTGGGCTTTTCTCCAGGGGAAAGTAAGCGGCCCCGCCCGTATCGCCCGCAATCTGCTGCAGAGCTTTGTCTCCCGGATTGGCATAACCATAGGCAGAGTTCCCGATGGTGTAAATCGCGGTCTCTGCCCGATGCGCCATGGAGATCGCTTCGTCGCGCGAATGTTGGCTCTGGACGTCCACGCCATCGCTGATAATCACTAAAACCCGGCGGACGTTTTCCGGCTCGCCGGCATGGAGCATTTTCTGCCGGCAGGCAAAGTAGATAGCGTCGAAGAAAGCTTTCCCTCCGCCGGCTTTCAGCCCGGTGATCTTTTCGTTGAGCACTTCAGGATCGTTGGTGAAGTCCTGGATGACAGAAGTGGTGGCGTCGAAAGTCTGGAGACAAATCCTGTTCCTGCTGCTGCGCCCTTGGAGCATGTTGAAAACGAACTCGCTGGCAGCGTCCTTCTGAAACGAGAGTTGGCGCCGGGCGCTGTTGCTCGTGTCAAGGATCAGTCCGATCCAGAGAGGCAGGGGTGGCTCGCGACGGAAATAGCGAATGGCTTGCACTTTGCCGTCCTCGTAAACCCGGAAGTCGCTCTGCGTGAGGTCGATCACCGGCAGGCCGCGCTTGTCGAGGACGGTGACGGGGACGTTCACCACTTCGACCCGCACGCGAATTCTTTGCTTGGTGGAAGCCGTGGTGTCGCTGGGCTTACGGGTCGCTTGCGCAGCCGCGGCTGGCGAAGGTGAGGGAGCCGGGCTGGGTGCGGTGCGCTGAGCGTACAAGGGCAATACCGCCACAAGGAGAAACAATGCCACACAGGCCAGCGTCCACAGGCCTTTAAGAGGCCGCCGTGAGGTGGGGGCTCCCCCGGTTGCAATCGTGATGGATTGTCCCCAGCGCCGTGTGCCCATGGGCTGAATCTTTCGTCGTCCCGGCCCCATAATTCACCCGCCAGCTAGATACTCTGATATCTTACTCCAAACGCCGTGGCGAAAGTAGCGGGGTTCCAGGCGCCTCTGGCTCTATGGATGCAACAGCGGGCAAGAGGTTTGCTTGTCACCCGCGGAAGCCCAGGTACAAGGAGTAAAACCATGAAAGCAATCCGAGTCCGCAATTTTGGTGGTCCCGAAGTGATGAAGCTGGAAGAGGTCTCTGATCCTCGACCCGGTCCCGGGCAAGTGCTAGTCCGGGTCAAAGCAGTCGGAGTGAACCCGGTGGACAGCTACATCCGGACAGGAACGTATGCCGTCAAACCCGCGTTGCCCTACACTCCCGGGATCGATGCGGCAGGGACCGTAGAGGCTGTCGGCGAGGGCGTCGGCGTGGTCACAGAGGGTGAGAGGGTTTACGTCGCCGGGACGATCAGCGGCGCGTACGCGGAACTTGCTTTATGTGAGGCGTGGCAAGTGCACCGACTGCCGGAACGCGTGACCTACGCGCAAGGCGCTGCGGTCAACGTCCCCTACGCCACGGCTTATCGCGCCCTTTTCCAGCGCGCGCACGCTCAGCCGGGAGAGACCGCTTTGGTTCACGGTGCGAGCGGCGGAGTGGGTGTTGCTTGCCTTCAGTTGGCCCGCGCGGCAGGGATGACCATCTTCGGAACAGCTAGCACGGAGCGGGGACGCCAACTGGTGGCTGAGCAGGGTGCGCACCACGTCCTGGACCATGGCCAGCCGGGGTACCTGGAAGAACTCCAGACGCTGACCAAGGGGCGCGGCGTGGACGTCATCCTCGAAATGCTGGCCAACGTGAATCTGGCCAAAGATTTGACCGTCCTGGCCATGCGCGGACGTGTGGTGGTGATTGGCAGCCGCGGGACGGTGGAGATCAATCCGCGAGAGACGATGCGCCGGGACGCATCCATTCTGGGTTTTACCCTCCTGAATGCTTCGCAGGCGGAACTGGGTTCCATCCATGCGGCGCTGGTCGCAGGTCTGGAAAACGGAACGTTGCGCCCAGTGGTGGGCCGCGAGCTACCGCTGGCGGAGGCCCCCCGCGCCCATCAGACTGTCATGGAAGCAGGCGCCTACGCGAAAATCGTTCTGATTCCCTGAAGAAGTCACCCCCGTGGGGTGAGAAGATCGACACAAGCGCCAAAGCTGACGAGGGATATGCCGAGGGGCCAGCCCTGCGGCTGTTCGGCTTCATTGCGCGAGGCTTTCCGGATGCAATACAATTCCGTGCGGGGTTCGCGTGCATTCTCACAGCCATTTACGCCGCGCCGATTGGGTAGTCAGGGTCGCACTGGGGGTGACCCTGGCGCTGGTGGCAACAGAATTTGTGGCGGGCAAACTCGCTCACAGTTTGGCGCTCATCAGCGATGGCTGGCACAACCTCACCGACGTGCCCACCCTGGTCCTTTCCTGGATTGCGCTCTACTTTGAGCAAAAGCCTCCCGACCTTCGGAAGACTTACGGGTATCAGCGCGCGGGCGTGCTGGCAGCCTTCGTGAACTCCCTGATCCTGATCGGAGTTGCCTTGTTTATCTGCCACGAAGGTTACACACGAATTGTGAGGCCGGCGCCGGTTACAGCCAGCACGATGCTGGTGGTGGGGATCATCGCCTTGGTGGTGAATGGAGGCATCTCGCTGGCCCTGGCTTCCGGACGCGCCGACCTGAACCTGCGAGCTGTGTTCTTTCACAATCTCGGTGATGCCCTCTCCAACGTCGCGATCATCGCCGGCGCCTGGCTCATTCAGGAGACTGGCCGCAGTTTCATTGATCCCCTGATTGCTTTCCTTATAGCCGGCATGATCCTCTGGACCGCCTTGGGCATCATCACCGATTCGGCAAATATTCTGCTGGAAAGTCTTCCGAAAGGCATGAGCCTGGAAAGCGTCGCTGGGGCGATGCTGGGAGTTCCGGGGGTGCAGGGGGTGCATGACGTTCATATCTGGAGCCTGGGCTCGCGGTCCCACGCTCTCTCCTGTCACGTCCACATCCTCGACATGCCCACCTCCGAAAGCGAAAGGGTCGGCCAGAGGATTCGGGAGGTGCTGGCCAACGAATTCGGCATCCATCACACTACAATTCAATTCGAGCACACCCATCTGCCCGGCGACTTCCACAAGTACATGCCCGAACCCACTCCTTCCACTGAGAAGAAGTAGCCTTGGCCCGGCTGCAGCTTTAGCTGCCGCCTGGTAAGGGAAGCCGACATCCCTGCTAGTCGCGGCTATGAATTGTGATCACTGCCCACCATGGAAATGTAGGGCCGACCCTCGGGTCGGCCTCAGGCCGGGGCAAGCCCCGGCCCTACATTCGCGGCTGCGAGGCTATTTTCGAAATAGGTCGGTGAAAAACGGTTTGCGGTCATCCACAGAGCCACTCGTTGAAAACGCCTGGTGCCGAAGGCTGTGAGACCGGTTTTCTCAAAGCTTGTGAGATGCTTCTCCCGCCGCGACGGGCTTGGCCACGTCGGACCACATCGCATGGAGGCGAGCCTAACATAGCAGTACTAGCCTAGCGGCTGAATCCTTTCCAGGCCGTCCAGGTAGGGCTGCAAGGCTTCCGGGATGAGGACGGAGCCGTCGGCCTGCTGGTAGTTTTCGAGCATGGCGAGCCAGGTTCGGCCGATGGCCAGGCCACTGCCGTTGAGGGTATGTAGGAGTTCCGTCTTCCCCGCTTTGCCCCGCCGGAACCGGAGATTGGCACGGCGCGCCTGGAAGGCCTCAAAGTTTGAACACGAGGAGATTTCCTTGTACTCCCTGGCAGACGGGAGCCAGACTTCCAGGTCGTAAGTTTTCGCCGCACTGAAGCCCAAGTCTGCCGTGCATAGCGCGACGACGCGGTAAGGGAGGCCCAGTCGCTGCAGGATGACCTCCGCGTCGTGCGTCAGCGACTCGAGTTCGTCGTAAGAATTCTCAGGGAGGACAAACTTCACCAGTTCCACTTTCTGGAATTGGTGCTGACGAATAATGCCCCGCGTCTCTTTGCCGTAAGATCCCGCCTCGCTCCGAAAGCACGCCGTCCAGGCGCAGAGCTTTATGGGGAGCTTTGCGGCGTCCAGCACCTCGTCGCGATATAGATTGGTGACGGGGACCTCGGCCGTCGGAATCAGCCAGTAGTCGGTGCCTTCAAGCTTGAAAAGGTCGGCGGCAAACTTGGGCAGATTGCCCGTGCCGTAAAGGCTCGCCGAATTGACAATAAAGGGCGGCAAGACCTCGGTGTACCCGTGCTCGCGGGTGTGGACGTCGAGCATGAAGTTGGCCAGCGCGCGTTCGAGTTTGGCCCCCAGGCCGTGATACACCGCAAAACGCGTGCCCGCGATCTTCGTGGCGCGCTCCAAATCCAGGATGCCCAGCGACAGGCCCAGGTCCCAGTGCGCTTTGGGTTCAAAGTCGCACTGGCGCGGCTGGCCCCAGCGGCGAACTTCCTGGTTGTCCTCGGGTCGCCGGCCCACCGGCACGCTCGGATGAGGCACGTTGGGGATGCTGCGCATCCTTTCTTGCAGCGCGTTGTCGGCGTTTGCTGCCTTGGCGTCAAAATCCTCAATCTCCTCCTTCAGCTTCTTCATTTCGGCGATCAATAAAGAAGCATCCAGGTTCTGGATTTTGAGTGCAGCAATTTCCTGGGAGACTTTGTTGCGGTGGGCCTTGCGGCTTTCGACTTCTTTAAGATAGTGTCGCCGGAGGCCGTCCCAGTGCTCGAACTCTTCGAGCACCGTATCTTGGAAGCCGCGCTCACGCATCCTCTGCTTCACAAGTCCCAGATTGTCGCGGACGAAACCCAAATCGAGCATTCATGCTCCTGTAGCGGCGGTCTATCCGTCAGTTGACGGACTGGCCCCGGATGACCGCCGTTCCCTGTCCCCTGTAGCGGCGGTCTATGACCGCCGTCTTCGGAAAGCTCAATCTAAACTACGTGAGTGGGGCTGTCAAATTCCGGGGGACTCACCGAGAGGCGTAAAGGCGCCCCTTAGGGCGGATCGAGTGCCCGGCGGGCAGCCGCGTGATGAATCGCGACACCTGCCCTCGGTGCGACGCGGACGAGGCGAGAACGTAAGAGAAGCTTTCAGCGGTCAGCCGTCAGCGGTTAGCCCGACCTAGGGTTGGGTCTTGCTGATGGCTGATAGCTGAGGGCGGAGGGCTCTTGCCGGCAATTTACTTGCTGGATGTGATCTTGTTGGCCCGCGGCGAGCGCCCCATCCCGCAGGGCCGGACCGACGACGCCAAGAAGAAATTGGATTCGCTCTTCAAAATCTAGCGGCCAACCACGCCGCGCCCCGTGGCGCGGGCTCCCCTTCGCTACTACACACCAAATGTAGGGGCGCATGGCCATGCGCCCCTACGAGGGGATTCAATGAAGCCACCGACCAGTGAGTTACCGCCCCCGCAGAGCGGGGCGGGAGGACGGCTTCTTCTGCATACGCGCTCGGCCCGTACCGTACACGGTCCGGGCCGAGCGAACAATCCGAACTCCGGCGAATTCCGATCTGCAGAATCTAAGCTACTGATAAGCAATATGATACCCACGGTCAGGGCCATTTAACTTCGGGACCGGGGCTGCCGCTTTCCGGCGGTTCGGAAGATCCGGCCTTGCCGGACGGGTGTCCTGGGGCGCGGGGGCGGTCAGCCATGCTGTCACGGCCAACCAATTGAATCGCACGTAGCGCCCGAGCCGCAGGCATGGAATCGGGTTCCGGCAGCGTCCACGGGTCTTTTCGTAGACCCAGGAGTCGCGCACCTTGAGCCTGGCGGCAAGTTCCTCGGGCGTGATGACGTCTTCGGCTTGCACCAGATTCGCGGATGCTTCGGGCCCCGAGGATGCGGCGCTTTGGCCCGTGCGATTTGTATGTTCGAAATTCCCCGTCATGTGATTCCCTTTCCTGTTGGAGGCCGCCACAACGGGGCCTCGACGGCGAGGGATTGAGTGGCGGGGGAGCCCTCAAAGCGCAAGGGCGAGGGATCGGAGGGTCATCACCCGCTTGCACGAAGCGCAGCGGAGGAAAGCGGGGAAACCGAGCCCGAGGGCACAGCCCTTGCCCTGGAGCGTGAGGTTCGCCGCTAGACTCCGTCTGAAAATCAAGAGGCCCTGGGGCGGTCGGAGGAAAGGGATGACGAAACACCGGAGGGGCTGGCAAGGTGGCCTTGCTCCGTTAGCGCACGGATGTGCAGAATGGCGGTTGGGAGGGCAGGGGATAGCGCAACATAAGGGACGTTATGTTTGGCTACCCACCAAAACGGTTTTTGGGAGTGGGGTTGCATGCCCCTGCGTCAGGCGGGGGACTCAAACGGCGGCAAAGGCGGCTCCGGCGGCGCGAGTTCTGCGTTCTTGGCATACCATTTCTCAATTACGAAGATGCACAGACGATTTCTAAGGAGCCTGCAAACGGGAGCCAATTTTCGGTTCTTCTTCGACAAGAACAACCTTGCAAAGGTTTTTGATCCGTCGGCCGCCCGGAACCTGAGGATTACGATCATCCCTTCACGGCCCAACAGATAGGACGCAACCCTCTCACCGCTAGGGCGCACGTCGTGACCGTCCATCCTGCGCACATACTCCGATAAAGGTTCCAGTGTGTTGTGGTTCAGCTCGACCGTCAGTGCCTCAGGCCAATTAAACATAGCGTCATAAGTAATTGCGCATGACGCTCGAATGTGGTTTCATAAGGGCATGAGACCTCTTAGTGTGGTCGATGCCCCCAATGTTGTCCTGGCGCTTCAGGACGAAATACGACGG
>Ga0315279_10000232_pt1 | contig 120931 bp, 114 predicted proteins | sample YL17G06_20_MG_FD_203694 | JGI IMG/M metagenome (GOLD analysis project Ga0315279, IMG submission 203694) | Sediment microbial communities from Yellowstone Lake, YNP, Wyoming, USA - YL17G06_20 | ecosystem: Environmental > Aquatic > Freshwater > Lake > Sediment | place: USA: Wyoming | collected... | reverse complement strand
ATTCTTATTCTGGCTCCTGACTCCTGACTCCTGACTTCTCAAATCCCCGCGCGCCGGACGATCCGCTGATATCAACTGGACTAGCGGGCGCGCGGGGATTTCAAGGGGCGCAGCCCCTTGGCTAGGACTTCGGGACAGTGTTGTTCCGAATAGGGCTTCGGGGGAGTGAGAGTCGAACTTTCAAGTAAGCCTGCTTCGACTCTATCGTGGAAGACACACGAACGGAGTCAGTCGCACATTATTTCTTTCCGGTGGGGACGAGGCGCTTGAGTTCTTCGAACCAGTTGAGGACGAGGATCATTTCGGTGACAGGCGTGGGCTTTCTTTGTTCGAGCTTGACCATGAGAAATCGCTGCCCGTCGTGGGACAAGTCCCAGCCGCGTAGGGGAGAAGCGAGCGCGTATCCGGGTCGCTCAAAAAGCGGGCGCGGCTTGCTGATTGCGAAGCCGCCGTCAGTCCGCACGTCCACAGCCCACACCTGATCTTGCCATCGATAGAAAAGCTGTTTGCCATCTCTCGACCACAGCGGCTCGCTGCCCCCTTCGCTCGATACCGGGATTTTCTCACCCGGACTGGGGAAGGGCCGCACGTAGACCTCGTCGCGCTTCGACTCATCGGATGAATACGCTATCCAGCGACCGTCGGGCGAAAATTCGGGGTATTGCTCGTTGAATTGCGAATTCAGGAAAGGCCGCACGCGCCCTGAACGGGCGTCCAGCAGAACAATGTCGTAGCCGGTAGCTGGGTTGTTTTCTGATAAAGCGACCGTTTGCCCATCCGAAAACCATGATCCTGGGCCTTGGGGGTATTCGCTTGTTGTAAGGCGCTCCATTGGTGAGCTTCCATCGTAGGGTTGCCAGAACGGGTTCGGTGCCAGGGATTTGTGCCAGCCAAAAACAATTCGTTTGCCGTCGGGAGTCCAGATCGGAAAAGTAGCCCTTCCCTCGCCAGTCAGTGGAGTGTTCGTGCCTCTGCTCAAGTCATACACCCAGACCTGCCACTCTCGTGCCGCAGTCACGTAAGCAATTCTCTGGCCATCGGGAGAAAGGCGCGGAAAGCAAAAAGGGAACCGCAAGGCCGTGACCGGCTGCTCTATTCCCCTCTGATCTACATACACCAGCGAATTCTTCAGCTCCGGAACAATGCCACCGGCCGCATAGATGAGCGACCCTGTGTCAGAGATGGCAAACTGACCCGCGCCAGTGTTGCTTCCGCCAACTGTGCTGAAGGCTTGCATGACGTTTTCCACGAGAGGGGATGGTTGGCCGATGGTCTCCAGCCTGGCCAGATCAAATCGCACGGCCATAAGTGTCCCTTGCCTCAGGAACACAAGGTGTCCCGTGGGAACGTACCTGGCATCTGCCGCGTCCTGTAACAGGACATGCCACTCGCGTGTATCCAGTCGGAGCAGAGCAAGCCAGGGTTGTGAATCATGGTAGTGTCTCATTGCGGTGAACAGCACAGCCTTCCCACCGGGAAGCCAGAATGGCAGTAGATGTCCATACTCCTCCCGCTTCGGGTCAGGCTTCGTTAAGGCCTCGGGCTTCCCGCCGTCATCCGAGACCATGGAGAGGCCACCTGAATATCCATCTTTAAACACAATGCTGGTATTACCACCCCAATTCGCTCCCAGAGGAACAGCGTCGCACAAAGGAGTCGCGACACCACCTTCAACAGGAATCTTCTTAAGCTTGCCGAGGTACGGCGTCCCTCTGTCGCCCGCAGCCCAGAATCCCACCCAACGGTTGTCGGGCGACAGGAAGGGGTTGATGCCACCTTCCGTCCCGGTGATAGGCTTGGCTTCCGCTTGATCCATTCTCCGGAGATACAACTGAGGTTTCGCTTGAGGACCGGGATTTTCCTCAATCGCGCTGTAGACAACGAACCTGCCGTCGCTGGAAATGGCCATGGCAGTTCGGCTCGGGCGCTCCAACTCCATGGCCCAGCGCATGCCGTCGAGCCAATGGCCCGGCTCCACCTTGATCACTGACCTGACCACGGGGGAGGACGTGCCGGGCTGCGAGTATCTCATTAATGTAACGCTAATCAGGATACCTACCAGAAGCACGACAACCGCACACGCGGCCAGCCAGAGGAGTGAGAATCGCCGGGGAGCAGGCAATGCTTGCATGGGAACGGCATCCTTGGCGGCGGACTCCTCGATTTCGATACGGGCATCGAGAATGTCCTGCTGCCTTCGCTTCGAATCCTTCCGCAGGCATCGTCTGAGCAACGCATGGATACTGGATGGCGTGTTTGCGGGCAGGAGGCTCCAATCCGGTTCAGCTTCCAGAATCTTAGCCATCACCTCCGTGACGTCATCCCCTCGGAATGCCCTCTTCCCGGCCAGGCACTCATACAGCACGCAGCCGAAAGCCCAGATGTCCGCCCGCTTGTCGACTGTCTTACCCTTGGCCTGCTCGGGGCTCATGTAGGCAGCTGTGCCCATGATCGTGCCCGGGCGCGTCCTCGCTTCGGTGATCTTGGGCGAAGGTGATGGATCCACAGTGGCCTGACTAGCCAGCTCCCGGGCAAGTCCGAAGTCGAGGATCTTGATTCGTCCCTGCGGGGTGATCATCACGTTTGCAGGCTTCAGGTCACGATGCACGATCCCTTTCTCGTGGGCGGCTTCCAGTCCCTCCGCGATCTGGCGGCAGATTTCGAGTGTTTCATCAACGGGGATCGGTCCCTTGGCAACGCGCTGGGCAAGTGTTTCGCCCTCCACTAGTTCCATGACCAGGAAGTGCTTTTCCTCCGCTTGCTCCAGGCCATGGATGGCGGCGATGTTGGTGTGATTCAGCGACGCGAGCAGCTTGGCTTCCCGCTCGAAGCGGGCCAGCCTCTCCGGATCGCCTGCAAATAGATCCGGTAGGATCTTGATGGCAACGTGGCGACCGAGGTTCGTATCGTCTGCGCGGTAGATTTCTCCCATCCCTCCGGCGCCGATGAAAGCAACAATCCGGTAGGAACCCAGTTGGCGTCCCACCAGCGCGTGCACCTGATCGCCTGCCATTCCTTTGGCCGCCTCTTCCATTGCAGGCGATTCCATGAAATTCTCGGCTTCCAGTTGCTGAGCCAGCAACGACTCGATTTCTTCCCGCAGCGATTCATCTCCCGCACAGGCCTCCTCGAGGAATCTCCCCCGCAGGCCGGGTTTAAGTTCCAACGTCTCGTAACACAGCCGTTTTATCTGCTCCCAGCGTTCCGGCTTCATGCTTCCTCTCCGTGCCTCATCTCGCGCAACAACCAGAATTTTGCCACTGCCCACTCACGTTTTACCGTCCTGGGTGAAACTCCCAACACTTCCGCTGCCTCTTCCACGCTCAGCCCGCCGAAGAAGCGCAACTCGACGAGCTTTGCCTGCCTGGGATCGAAGGCTGCCAGGCTGCTCAAGGCGCTGTCGAGTGCAACAAAATCCACGCTGCGTTCCGGAGAAGGAACGAGCGCTTCGTTGAGTTCCACCTTGCGGATATTTCCTCCCCTTTTCCGGTAGCCGCGCGTGCGAGCGAAATCAACCAGGATGCGGCGCATCAAGTTGGCAGAGATAGCAAAAAAGTGCGCGCGGTTTTGCCACCCGACGTTAGCAGCATCGATGAGCTTGAGATAGGCTTCGTTCACCAGGGCTGTGGTCTGGAGCGTGTGGCCGATTCGTTCGTGCAGCATGTAGTGGTGCGCCAGCCGATGCAATTCGTCATAGACGAGGGGCATGAGCTTTTCCAGGGCAGCCTGGTCGCCGGAGCACCACGCCTGAAGCAGTTGGGTAACTTCTCTCGGGGATTGCCTGGTCACGGAGCTTCCCTTTCCAATAAGAAGTCACTTGTTGATCTGCGGCTAGTATACATCGATCGTCTGCAATCGCTACTCTACGCTGCTGAGCGCTTATCTCCTGAGGGTCGCCCAAGCTTTCTGTGAGCCTCACCCTTTGCCTGCCCTTTCAAATAAAAACTGATGGCGTGGCCCCTTTTCACGCCAGTTCCCGCATTGAGGGTCCGAACGCGGAATGACACAGCCGCTGACTGAGAGGCCCCGTGGAAAACCGATGGATCTTATGGAAAACAGCTTTAGCGGTTTCGTTGCTTACACTGGTTCCCAATATTCACGCACAGTCGAAGGGGAGTGTGAGCACCAGGGTGTTGGCTTATTTCGAGCAAATCGGCAGGGCGCAACGTCTCGAGGACTACCTGAAACATACCCGCCCCAAGCCGGTCTCGCTCGCGGTGAAGGGCAAGGCGATCGCCAACCTGCCTCCGAACGCCGAAGTGCAGCCGTCCGAAAAGGGCCGCGCCAAGCTTGCTGCACTGGCAACCATTCTCGAGTTTCACGATCGCAGCGGCATCATCGATCTCAAAGTTATTGGCGACAAACAATACGTTTTCATCGGACTGTATGAACAGTGCGCGCTGATCATCACGGAAAAGGCGCTGGACCTGCTCAGCAAGGAAGAACTCCAGGCCGTGGTTGCGCACGAGCTGGCACACGAACTGTTCTGGGACGAGTACCGGCTGGCGCGTGAGGGCAATCAGGACGACAAGGTACAGGAGATCGAACTGCGCTGTGACGGGATTGCGATCTGTACCCTGGTGCGGTTGGGTTTGAATCCAAAGCCGCTGATCTCAGCCGTTCAAAAGACGACCCCCAACAGCCAGGATACCTGGGGGACCCATTATTATGCCCCACGTAACGAGCGTCTCTCGTTTGCCCGCAGAATGATCAATCGGGCTAAGCAGGCCGACCTGAATATTCTCGCTTCTGGGAAAAACAGGTGACGCTACCCCTATTTCGAGATACGACCATATATGCAGTCTCCACCGCACTGTCAGCTAAATAGGGTAGCGTCCTACTTCCACGAGAAGGCCAGACGAGCGGCGCCTTGGCGCGGACCTCGATCGGAACCGCGGCTCGTTTCTTTGTATCATCAGATTCAACACAAGTGCGAGGAGATTCTCGCGCTTGGAAACTGGCAAATTGTCCAGATACGGCAATCTGGGAAACGTGGATGTCGCCATGGGACGTGGGTGCACATTTCCCATATCGGGACAACTCAAGCAGGTAAGGCTCATGATTGCCACGACCATTTACTGCGTTATAGGATGGCAACGACTGACTCGCGAAAACATCTACAGGGGTGACCAGTGACCCGTACCAGCCCTCCGTTCCTCGCTACGATGTGGCCGTGTCAATTCCGCTGCGCGCTGGTGGGACAGCGATGAACAATCCGGGTTGTAACTGCATCTTACATCGATGGAGCTCTCCTTACGGATCACGGGCATGGAAGGAGGGTGCATGACAATACCCAGGGCTGGGACTCTCGTTCTCTGGCTCTGCATCAGCATGGTTGGCATTGTTCCCCTGCGGCCGTCGGCTCAGGAATCTGTGATCGCGGCTCCCCAATTCAACCTCTTTCCGATTTTTGGGCCCGACACCAACGAGTTCATCGGCCTGTCGTTGGTAAACACGTCGGTCGTGAAAAGCGAAGTGACCGTTACATTGACAGACTCGGATGGGAACAGTGCCCGGACAGCGAACCTTTCTCTGGCTCCGGGTTCTCAGCGCGTAGCACTGGTCAAGGAAATTTTCGCAATCCCTGAGGATCCCACGGAGGGATGGATCCGCATCGATTCCTCGGAGCCTGGCCTGTTGAGTTACATGACCTCGGGGCGAGATGGCATTCTGGATGCCACCGAATCTGCCTCACTGATTTCCACTCGGATCATACTGCCCCATGTCGCCGTCAATACGGGATTCATGGAACTGGAACACACCGAGACTCTGATAAACCTGATCAATCCTGGAACTGCCGCGGCCAATGCACATGCTGAGCTGATCGGGTTGGACGGGGTTGCCGCCGGTGACCTCGTAGTCTCAATCCCGGCGCGTGCAAGCCGTACCTTGTGTGTTTCTGAATCGTTCCGCGATGCGCTCCCGCCGAACAATGTGGGCGGGCGAACCTTCCGTGGCTACATGAAGATTTCCTCTGATGAGGGACTGGCGGGCTGGTTACGAATCGACACGCCGCTCAGTCGCAGGTTGCTTCGCGGCCGTGGAGTGGAGGAGATCGTCCCAGCGCGCCTTGCCATGGTGAGCCATTTTGCGTTTGGCAGTCCAGCCCTTTATCGTTCCGAACTCAATTTCATCAATGCCGGGGATTCGGCAGTTGCTCTGGACCTGGTGGCGCAGGTTGATCGTGGAGGAAGATTCGGCGTTCGCCGCACTCTGAGTCCGGGGCAGGGATTTCGCGAGGATGTGCTCAGCCTTTTCCGTATACCTGTCCCCGCGGTGTTCCCGCCTTCAATGCTGACCGGGTACATTCGAATCCAGGCAGCCGACGGGGGGATATTTCAAGGGATCGGCGACATTGACATCACTCGCGAGGGTAATGCCGCCTCTATGCTTTGTCCGATCGGGGCGGCATCTTCTTCCAATTTGATAATGCCCTTTGTCATCAATGATTCGGATTATTTCACGGGCTACGCGATTGCGAATCCAAACGAATTGCTCACCATGCAAACGGACGTCACGATTGAATTGCTCGACCGGGACGGCCGTCCTGTCGGTTCTCCTCGCAACGTCTCGCTGTCTCCTTCGGCGCGGTTTGTCAGCCTGATCGAAGAAAACGTCCGAAGCGGATACCTCCGAATACGCGCAAACGGGCTGGTCGCCTTGCTCGGAAGCATAGGCACACATAACGGAAGCATGCTCGCGCCGTTGCCTGGACTTCCGTGAATAACCCTGAATAACATGCCGTAGGCGATCGATACTTCGCTTTAGCCGCACATTGGACAGGGCGAACTCTCGCATCGCCTTTGCACAAGCGGGGGCTTGTTGCGTATCTTTCAGGGTCTGTGGCCGAGCGAGGGAGGCAAGTGAATGTCTCGTCGGCTATCTGGACGAGGGGCCCTGCTTCAAAATCCCAAGATACGGCGTTCGAGGAAATGTGGCGTCGGCAGCCGTGCACCAGCGCACCTTTCCCAGATCGCGACTTATGGCCCCGAGCGGTCGGCACTGTCAGATCGTGCTGATTGGTGGAGATCATAGCCCCGGTTTTGCAGCACAAGGATCCATTCCGGCGCCCGCATTAGCTGCTTGAATTTGCAGCCTTAAGGAGTATTCGCAATACATAGGGCCGTGCGGTGGGTGAAATCGCGTGCCGGGGGCGACCGGGCGGCATGCCACGTTATTACTGCCGACAGGCGGCCTGACCTGCCGGTTCAGAAGTGACACCGGGCGCCGTATTCCGTCACGGCATGAGTTGTGTTCAGGTAATTGGTCCCGTTTCCACCACCAAACGGAGCAGCGGACATTGGGCCGGCCGCCGCTGGAAACTGGGGTCATGCTCCACCGTTCTCGACTGAAATGGCGGCTTATTGCCAACTCCAGCTAACCAACTGCGGCGAACTTGCGGGCCGGCCAAGAACCTTTATCAGACGGGGTTTCCCAATCTGCCGTTCCGGCGAACGGTAGGTAGGTAAGGAAACCCGCCCCACGGCATTTCGAGCACTAACTCGAACCAGGGGGAAATTTCACAGGTGCCAGGGCCACACGGGCGAGCTTGTCGCGCAGAAAGGCCACGCAGCCGGGTACTTGCGCCTCGGCCAGTCCGTGCAGCAAGAGTGGTCCCTGATACCCATAGGCGTGCAGCAGAGAAAGGTAGCAGTCGTAGTCGAGCTTTCCGCGACCCGCGGCTTCGTGGCCGGCGTCGCCGTCGCGGCTCAGGTCCTTGGCGTGGGCTAAGACAATATCCTTGCCAACCAGCGCAAACGCCTGATCCAGCACATCACGCATCCGCGCCAATTCACCGGCGTGGAAGATGTTCGCGGCATCCATGGTGACCTTCAAGTGCGGCGAGCCGATTTCATCCATGAGACGCCGGGCTTTTTTCGCCGAATCGACGACGTTATTGACCTCCGGCTCGAAGGCCAAGATCACGCCCGCTTGCTTGGCGATGTCGGTCGCCTCGCGGACACAGGCCACCATATCGCGCCAGGCTTCCGGCGAATCGTTGTCCGGGTGACGTCGCCACATGTTGTTGGGATCGCGTGTGCCGGTACACAGATGAATCTTAGACGTGCCCAGTGGCTGGCATGTCGCGGCCAACACGCGCAGCCGCCGCAGCCCAACCCGGCGCTGCTCCGCATCGGGGTGGCTCATGTTGAAGGTGCCTTCGAGCGAAACGATGGTGATCCCGCGGACATCCGCCTCGCGGCGAATCCGGGCGACAAGTTCCGGCGCGATTTCGTCGGGCATCGCGGGAAGGCCCACGCAACCCATGCTCAGTTGCCCGCAGTCCAGCCCGCAGGCCTTCACGGCGTCCAATATCGCCTCCAGCTTCGGGCGCTCGAATGTCTTCATCAGGATGCCGATTTGCATGAGAGGAGCCTGCTGATGACCGGGCTCCGCTGCCGTCGGCATGGTCCATGTAAGCTTCGCACCCACCGTCAGGGCACCGGCCGTCTGAAGCCAATGACGGCGAGTCCAGAGATAATCGCGTTCACGAATTAAATGGAGCATAGAACACCGTTCGTGTACAGCATAGTGGCAAGATGGAGACAATCGGGGCGAGCCCCTGGTCCGCATTCTCAAGGCAATTGCATGTTAGCGCCGCGGACGGTCCGGCACAAGTGAATCCACTGGGAGTGGAAAAGCCGCCGCGGGCGTCGAAGGAAGTCCGAGCGTTGATCCGCGAAATGAGCTCTGCGAACGTCCTCTTGGGGCGCCGAGACTACACGGGGAACTGCTCATGCTCGGAATCGAGGTGTCCCAGGCAACGGTTGCCAAGCACAGGGTGCGGCGATGCAATTCGCCATCGCAGACTCGGCGGACGTTCCTGGAGAACCATGTCAAGCAGTTGGTGCCGGCGGACTTCTTCGTGGTCCCGACGGTGAGTTTCCGGATGTTGTACGCACACGTCGTTGTGTGTTTCCTTAACTCCATGAGGCAGCAAACTCAAGCAGATAACGCGGGTGCCGGTGTGCGTATGGTCGGAATAAGCTGCAGTTTTGCATTGCAGCCTGCCCATGATGCCCGCCAGCTTCCGAGTTGTAGGTATTATGTTAACTGTGCCCGTCTGCTCTGGGGATCCCATGACGGCGACAACTCCGGATTTTACATCGGAATGGTGTTGCGGGCCTGGAATTTGCACAGACTTCCGCTGTCCGGCGCGACTTGTCGGTGCGCCAGCTCAGAAAAACACTGAAACCTTTTTTGATACTGAGATACCTACATACCTACAGGTCTTAATATGTCAAAGCCCGACAGCCTCCAAGGCACGCTCGATTTGCTCGTGTTGAAGATTCTCTCGCGGAGGCCGCGCCTGCATGGCTACGCCATCATGCGCGCCGTCCAGGACATGTCCGATAAAGTGCTCCTCGTCGAGGAAGGTTCGCTCTATCCGGCGCTGCATCGGATGGAGGAAGCCGGCTGGATTCGCGCTGAATGGATCACGAAAGACACTGGGCGACGGGCGCGCGTGTATCAACTGACGGCGGCCGGCAAGAAGCAACTTACCGCCGAAGAGTCGCGCTGGCAGGCCGTGATTTCGGCTGTCAATCACGTGCTAAGGACGGTGTGATATGTCGTTTTGGTCACGCATGGCAAATGTGCTTCGCGGGCGTAGCTTGAACCGCCAGATCGACGAAGAACTCCAGTCGCATATCGCAGAAGCCATCGAGCAGGGCCGCGACCCGGCCGAAGCGCGTAGAGCCTTCGGCTTCGCGCTTAGGTTGCGCGAGGAGAGCCGCGACGTCAAACTCATCCCATGGCTCGATTCGCTCCGCGCTGACACCGTCTTCGGCTGGCGGCAACTGGCCAAGAGCAAGGTGACTTCGATGGCGGCGATGCTGTCACTCGCTCTCGGGATAGGGGCCTGCACATCGGCATTCCGGCTCATCGACGCACTGCTGCTCCGGCCATTGCCAATTGCAGGGCCGGAGCGGCTTTACGTTATCTCTCGTCGGTCCTCCGCACCCGGTTGGAAGGCGCGAGCAGGCGAGGGTTGCGAGTATCCGCTGTTCCGCCAGATGCGCGCCGCAGTGAAGGGGCAGGCCGAGTTGATCGCGATCGCGGGTGCGTGGCCGGCGGATCTGACCTACGGGTCGCAGCAGGAGATGGAGAAGGCACGCTGGAATTACGTGTCGGGCTGGATGTTCGGCTCGTTCGGCCTACGGCCCGCCCTGGGGCGGCTGTTCACCGAAAACGACGATCTCAAGCCGGGCGCGCATCCGTACGCCGTCCTCTCGCACGACTACTGGACACGCCGGTTCGGTCAGGATCCTAATGTGATCGGGCGCGCATTCCGGATGGGCAGCGACCTTTACACGATCGTCGGCGTCGCCGAGGAGCGCTTCACCGGCACCGAGCCCGGCACGGTGACCGACATCTTCGTGCCGACCATGATGAATGCCAGTGTCGACAAGCCACAAACGTCCTGGTTCCGGGCGTTTGCGCTGCTCCAGCCGGGCGTGGCCGCCGGACCGGTGCGTGACAGACTGCACGCCACCTTTCATGCCTACCAGGAGGAGCGGGCGAAGCACACCGTCGGATGGTCCAAACAGGCGCTGGATGGTCTCGTCAACATGACGCTATCACTGGAGCCCGCAGCCACGGGCGTCTCCTCCATGAAGAAGAACTACGGCACTTCGCTCACAGCTCTGGGCGTATTGGTGGCGCTGGTGCTGCTCATTGCGAGCGCGAACGTGGCCAACCTGATGACGGCCCAGGCGGCGGCGCGGGCGCGCGAGATGGCGCTCAGAGTCTCGATCGGCGCGGGGCGCTGGCGCCTGGTGCAACTGGTCCTGGTGGAGAGCGCCTGGCTCGCGCTCTTCGCATCCGCGATCGGCGGGGCGTTCGCGTGGTGGTCCGCGCCGTTGGTCGTCAGCAGGATCAATCCGCCGGACAACCCGGCGCGCTTGTTTCTTCCGGGGGACTGGCGGGTGCTTGGATTCGGCCTGGCGCTGGCCCTCGGCGTGACGTTGCTGTTCGGTCTGGCGCCGGCGTTGCGCGCTTCGGCCGTCCAGCCGGCGCGCTCAAGGGCGGAGAGGACCCGCACTCCCGGCGCCGCCTGATGCATGCGCTCGTCGCTGTACAGGTCGCCTTCTGTTTTCTCGTGCTCTTCGTCGCCGGCCTGTTTGTCGCCACGTTCGACCGGCTGGCGTACCAGCCGACCGGCTTTTCCGCCGAACAGATTCTCACTCTCGATACGGTCGCCCAACGTGCCCAACCACCGGTCTTCTGGGACCAGGTGGCCGAACACCTGCGGACGGTACCGGGCGTTGAGAGGGTCGCACTGGCCGGGTGGCCGCTGCTGGGCGGGGGAAGTTGGAACGAAATCATTTCGGTAAACGGTGCGCCTCCAGCCGAGGTTCTGCCCTGGTTTCTCAGTGTTTCGCCGGGCTGGAGAGACACCATGAAGATCCCTCTGATTGACGGCAGAGACTTTCTCCCGAACGACAGATTGCCGGGTGCGGTGATCGTCAACGAGGCGTTCGCGAAGGAATACTTCGGGGGCGAGAATCCCGTCGGCAAGTCGTTCGCGAGAACGTATGAGCGCATTCCCTTTCAAATTGTGGGCCTGGTCCGCGATGCACGCTATCGCAGCATGCGCGAGCCCATCTTGCCGACGGCCTATGTTCCATTTCAGTCAATCGACGCCAAGGGCGCTTTGAGGGCGATAGGCCGTGGGACGTTCATCGTGCGCACGTCCAGCGCGAACCCACTAGCACTGGCGTCCATCCTGCGTCAGGAAGTGTCGCGTGCGCGCCCCGAGTTCTGCGTCACTAACATCCGCACACAGACGGAGATCAATCAGGCGCAGATGGTCCGCGAGCGGCTGCTGGCGATGCTGGCGCTGTTCTTCGCGGTGGTGGCGCTGTTGCTCGCAGGTGTCGGCCTGTATGGCGTGCTCGACTACTCCGTGCTGCAACGGCGGCGCGAAATCGGCATTCGCATGGCGATTGGCGCGCAAGCCGGCGACATCGCGCGGCGCGTGACCGTGGATGTCTTCTCCATGGTGCTGGTGGGGGCGGCCGCGGGCCTCGCGCTCGGTATGGCATCGGTGCGCTATATCGAGACGCTGCTCTACCAGGTGAAGGCCACCGACTTGGGCGTGCTTGCGCTTCCGTCGCTGACAATCCTGGCGGCGGCTTTGCTGGCCGCACTGCCGGCCGTGGTCCGCGCCGTGCGCGTCGACCCGGCCACGATACTGCGCGCCGAATAGTCGCTGGCCGCGGCGTGCCTAACCGGCGCACCCCGGCCACCTGCACGCAAGAATTGGAGACGCAAAGGGTTAAGGATTCCGGTTGCGCCCGCGGCGACAATAATCCTTCATTCTCCAGGGTGGAATAAGCTCGCCATCAAACCGGGCCGAATGTATTAATACGTGCCTGATTCTTTTTTGAGTATGCAATCAGGTCAGTGACTGAGAGGCAGCGGGCCATTCTCCGAGCCTGCGTTGCGCCCATCGTGCCGCTTCCTCGACCGCGACTTCGGGGGCATCTCGAGAATCGCACTTCTCCGAAATGCGCGTGATTCAATTGAAATATCTCTCCTCGTCTTGAGTAGACTTTCTGCTTTGAATTCACATCTATCCTATCCGATAGTATGTACTGATTTTCCTAAAATTCAGGTCGCTGTAATACCTGAACCGCTCCAGGCGAAAATTAACCATCCACTTCAAAAGGAAGATCAATCATGAAAATCTGTCCTTCAGCTCTGGTTTGGTTTGTGGCAGCGATAGGCGTTGCACATTACGGGTGCAATTCTGACAAGAAGGATCCCGCCGCATGGCGCGATCCATCCCCTCACAGCGTGCAGTTTGTCACGGTAGATAAAAACGTTCAGCTAGAGGTGCTCGATTGGGGTGGCTCAAGACGGCCTTTGGTACTGTTAGCGGGACTCGGAAACACAGCGCACATATTCGACGACTTCGCGCCGAAACTCACTGCCGAATACCATGTGTACGGCATCACACGGCGAGGATTCGGCGCATCCAGTGCTCCTGAAAACGGATACTTGGGCAATCGGCTCGGCGACGACGTGCTGGCGGTCCTCGACTCGCTCAAAATCAAGCGGCCGGTGCTGGTGGGGCACTCTATCGCTGGCGAAGAGTTGAATTCGGCTGGAAGCCGGTATCCTGAACGGATCGCGGGGCTAATCTATTTGGATAGCGTCCCCTCCTACGACAGTTCAAGGGGAGACTTCAACGTCGATCTGGGAGAATTAATAGAGAAGCTGGAACAGTTGCAGAAATTGCCGGCCGACGACGTTCCGAAATGGAAGCACATGGTTGATGACCTACTAAAAGAGAGCCTTCCCCGATTCGAGAGAAACTTGCAGGCGCTGCAAAAGCGATTACAGACGGACCTGTCAACGCCCCCACCGGCCGGGCCGAGTGATGCCGACCTGGCAAGCTTCCCCGCACTTCGCTCCTGGATTGCGCGCATTCAAGGAATTACTATGCCGGAGGCTGAACTGCGCCAGACACATGAAGCCTCTACTGACGGGCGTGTTGGCAAACAACGCAGCCTGCCGAGCATTTCTCGAGCAATCGTGGCAGGCAAACAAAGGCATTCTAACATTCGGGTCCCAACCCTTGCCATTCTCGCGGCGGTGGACAATCCGGATCTCGAAGCTCAGGCAAAGGCGAATGGCGCGCCTATCCCGCATGTTGTTCGATTGTCGCATGCAGATCATTTCGTCTTTCTGTCGAACGAGGAGGATGTACTGCGCGAAATGAAAGCTTTCCTTGGTAGCCTGCCTTAAAGAATCGCTGCCACGTCTCCCGATAAGGGAACTTACTTTCCTGTCTCTGGAAGCAGGAAGTTTCAGCTGACGTATAGTCGGCTATCCGGACAAGTGACCTGGATTCAAACTCCCAAGATACGGCGTTCGCGTACACAGAGCACAGGGGCGGCAACGACCTTTATGGTTTCGCATACTGAACCGGCGGCGAAGGAGGCCGCCGGGTATGGCGAAATGTCAGAAGAAGGGCCGTGGCCCCAAAAAGGTTCTCCGGATTCCGAATCTGGAGCAGTCGAAACACGCTGTCCTCAACTCCCTCCCAGCCAAGACGTCGCAAGAATCTTACGGGCATGCGATCGATGAATGGACCGCTGCAGCTGAAATCGCCGAAGGCAATGTCTTTCGCCGCGTGAACAAGCAAGGCAGGATGTGGGGAACCGAGATAACTGCAAAGGCGATATGGCATGTGGTCAAGGCAGCTGCCAAACGTGGTGGGATTCCAAATCTCGCTCCCCACGATTTGAGACGCACATGTGCACGTTTGTGTCACCTCGCAGGTGGTGAATTGGAACAGATCCAGTTTCTTCTGGGGCACGTTCCGGTACAAACGACGGAACGCTATCTGGGTTGCAAACAGAAACTCCGTCACGCCGTGAATGACCAACTGGGGTTGGATGACGCTTAAGCTCTCGTGGACCCAAAGGGGACTTGAACCGAGCCGCTGCAAACGATCACCATGCATAGGTGTCAGGACAGGTTAAGGTCGGATGAGCGAATTGTGTTAGCTGCAATCGCTTCGAGGATTTAGAATTCTACCGGCATAGGGGCATTCCAGTCACTTGCCCAATTGGAGGACTGCGTGCCTGCTGGCGATCCGCAAAGAACATGGTTTCCGGGAATGATCCAGAAGCTGAGGGCCGAATGGCATGTTGGCATGTCCTTCCCAGACCTTATCGAGTTGTGCGATTCTCTGGACTCAATGCTGCGTGACATTCGTTTTACCCGCAAGATCCGTTCGCCGATCTTCAAATGTCCGGCATGCGGACACATAGGGCCGGGGGGCGAGCCGAGAGTGAGCGTCCGTGCCATGATCCTCTCGCTGGCACGATTCAAGATCGCTGAGGCCCAGCACACAAAAGTACTGGAGCGGCAATGGGCGGTTTATCGCGAGAAAAACCAGCTTGATTTGTATGGCAAGGCTATTGCGAGCGAATCCCGCGGGAATGATTGCGTGCATTCAAATGTCCGTTAAGCCGACGGCTGTGTGAGCGAGTGCGCTGGGCTCCGAAGCTTCCCCGAACGCGACCTCGGGACAATAACGATCTGAGGACGGTCGGATCCTGACATCGCTAGTCAGTGACCATAGGACGGCAGCAAGATCGGGGACTTAACGGTGGATTTGTCTGACCGGCCATCTCTTTCCGGGTATAGAATCCTGGCAGAGCCGCTCACTGCTGTGACTTAGTAAGGCCGGGAAGTCAACATGATCTCAAGTACGAACCTGAGGCCCCGGGAGGAGGGCAGTCGAGAGCACGCCTTGACGTAGACCTCGATCGAATACGCGGCTTGTCCTTCCTCCGGTCCGTGTTACCGTGGGCCCTTTCATGTGGAGACCCGTATGAAGAAGAACCCTTTGACCGCCGTCCCCTTCGTTCTCTGGCTGACCCTGTTCTTTACAGTGGCTCTGTCCGCGCAACAGGCGGGCGGCCCGCCCGCGCCCGCGATTCCTGACGAAGAGGTTTCCAAACTGCCCTACACCTATTCGATCGCCGGCTTCGAGGATCAGGGGACCTTCACCCTGATAGTCAACGAGGAGCCGGTCGGGACCACCAACTTCGTCTGGCGGAAGGACGGAAGTTATGAAAGCCATTTCCTCCTGAAGTTGGGGGGGCAGTCGAACCAGGTCGATGTCGTCGTCACGCCTGACGATTCCGGCGTCTGGAAACGCGTCGAAATAAAGAGCACCAGGGGGACCGTTCTGACGGAACGCGAAGGCCGCCTGATCCGGACCGTGTTCCAGGAGAAAAAAGCCACCACTCAGCTCAAAGAGCGCTCCGCCACCTTCGACAATTACGGACCTGCTCTCGGCACCGCGATCGTCCGGGAGTACGATGCGGTGAGAGGCGGCAAACAGCCCCTGTCCGTCTGCGTCTTGGGCGGCGGCGCGGTCGACGGCGGGATCGAACGCCTCGACAAGGTGGAACGTCCTGTCGGGGGAAAGGACGTCTCCTTCGCCCGGTACCGAATCTCTATCCGTACCCTGGAAATCGACGTCTGGCTGGATCCGGACGGGAAAGTAGTCTTCGAAGAGGTACCGGTTCAAAAAGCGGTTTTCGTTCGCAAGGGGTTCGAGGAACTCGTGGCCAAGGCGATCGATGATCCGCTGCTCTCCAAGCCCTCATACGAGGTCACAATTCAGAAAAACGTCATGGTTCCCGCCCGGGATAAGGTCAAGCTGGCGGTCGATGTCTACTTGCCGAAGATCGACGGGAAGTTCCCCCTGATCCTGTACCGGACTCCGTATGGCAAGGAGTTGATGGAACTCAATGGAAAGTACTGGGCGCGGCGCGGATACGCCTGTGCGATTCAGGACTGCCGGGGCCGTTTCAAGTCGGAAGGCGCCTGGATCCCCTTCCTGCATGAAGCCGAGGATGGCTACGACACGATCGAGTGGCTTGCCGCTCAGCCCTGGTCGAACGGCAAGGTGGGCATGATCGGTGCATCCTACCTGGGTTGGGTGCAGTGGTGGGCGGCCAGTCAGAATCCGCCGCATCTGGTGACGATTATCCCGAATGTAGCTCCCCCGGATCCCCACTACAACATCCCGTACGAGCACGGGGCTTTCCTCCTGCTCGGTTCCATCTGGTGGGCGCAGATTCTGGAAAGCGAAGCCACGGCCGACTTGTCGGGGGCCAAGTTGGCAGAGGTCAGCGAAAGCGACTACAGCAGAGTGCTCAACACTCTTCCGGTGATCGACCTGGACAAAGTGCTGCTCAAGAAAGAAAACCCATACTGGCGCGATTGGATCAGGCACGGGGACCAGGCGAAGTTCTGGGACAAGGCGAATTTCCTCGACAAGCTCAAGGAGACGAAAATCCCGGTTTTCCACCAATCCGGTTGGTTTGACGGCGACGGGATCGGCACCAAGCTCAACTACCTGAAGATGAAGTCCTTCGGCCACGGGAACCAGAAAATGATCGTGGGACCTTGGGGTCATACCGATACTTCGGTTCGCGGCTTGGGAGAGAAAGACTTTGGAAAAGACGCCGCCCCGGACCTCCAGCGCGAATACGTCCGGTGGTTCGACTTCTGGCTGAAGGGGGTCAAGAACGGAGTCGATGCGGAACCGCTTGTCCGGCTCTTCGCCATGGGCAGCAACAAGTGGCTGACGGGCAACGCTTACCCGCTCGAGAAGACCGAGTTCCGCAAACTTCTGCTGACGAGCGGGGGGAAAGCCAACAGCGGAAAGGGAGACGGGCGCCTGGTCTGGTCCCTGCCCGCCGGCGCCGCCCCCTTTGACGCTTTCACCTACGACCCTTCCGACCCGACGCCCGACCCGGGTTTCTACCCGACGCTGAGCGTCGAGGAGCGCAAAAAGAAGGTTATTTCGGCAGAGGAACTGCAGAGGCGCGTGAAGGCATTTCATCGGGAAACGGCGGACAAACGCAACGATATCCTCGTATATTTAACGGAACCCTTCGAGACCCCGTTGACGGTCTGCGGGCCCGTTTCCGCCGTCATCCACGCCTCGTCGTCCGCCATGGATACGGATTGGTTTGTTTCGCTGAGCGAGGAAAAGGCTGACGGCGAGATTTTCAGGCTGGGCCAAGGGAAGGTCCGGGCCCGATACCGCAACTCCCCTTTCAAGCCCGAGATGCTCAAGCCCGGCCGCGTGGTCGCCTACACCATCGACCTCTGGCACACGGGGATTACCATTCCGAAGGGGAGCCGCCTGCGGGTGGAAGTGGCCTCGGCCCTCTTCCCCACCTTCTCCCGGAACCTGAACACCGGCGGGAACAACGAGATGGAGACCCGGTTCGTAAAAGCCGAGCAAAAAATCATGCACTCGGAGGAGTACCCGAGCTACGTGCTGCTACCGGTGATTCCCGAGCCGTGAACCACGAAATGCCTTTCACTGTCGAGGTCCAGGCGGAAAGCACGGCGGATACTGCCCTCAACGGTTTGCTGATCCACAAGATTCTCGAGTCTCGGTGCAGCACAGCTCCGTCACGATATCGCACCGCGTCTACGTGAGCGTCACAGATGCCGAAGACACAGGGATCGCAGCCTGCAACCAGGGAGCAGCTGTTCCAGTAACGACCCCGCTGACAGGCACTTTCTTGTTGAGGGTTGGCAGTGGGCTACTTCGAATAGCTCACTACCCTCGACCGCGTTATGTTGACCACCGAAGGCCATTTGTCAGTCTCCTGCTTGCCATCGTTCTTGTGGCCACTACTGGGTCTGGTTGGGTGCAGTCCCAACAGACCGACGATCCGAATTTTGACGCGCTCGTTGAAAAACCGAGATTTGTGGATACTCATCCTCGGGGGCTGTTCGACGAGGCACATCACGCGATTTCTATGCCTGCGTCGAGGACAATTTCGAGGAGCTCGAACAGATCTACGATGACAGGTATCGGAGACAGCACGGCTTCTGGCGTCCTGTCATTCACGATGTCCTCTGCAAGTTCCTCAACTGCGGAGATCTCCGACAAGGTTTCGCTCGCGTTCGGTGCCCATCCTGTCGACTGGGGGTTTTGCTCGCTTTCGCGAGTGAGTCAGCCCACCGGCACCTGGCATGTTGTCCAGATACGGCATTCTGGGAAGTAGGAGGCTCCACTTGGACGTATAACGCACTTAACGTCCACAGAGTCTTGGAGCCAGGCTGCGCCCCCTATGTCCAGCGCGCGTCAATAGTCACGCTTGACGTTAATAACGTATAGCGTTACTATGGGTCCGTGATCAAGACGTTTAAGTGCGCCGACACGCAGGCTATTTCGAAGGGCGAGCGGGTCAAACGGTTCGCGAACAACGCCGCCGTTGCGCGACGAAAGCTACGGCAGTTGGAGATCGCAGATCGATTGGACGATCTGCGGGTGCCCCCCGGCAATCGGCTGCAAGCCCTGAAAGGCGATCGAGCCGGACAGCATAGCATCGGTGTAAACGATCAATTCCGCGTGTGTTTCCGTTGGAAGGACACAGGCGCCGAAGACGTCGAGATCGTGAACTATCATTGAAGGAGAATGATGATGCGTAAACTCAAACCCGTAACGCCCGGCGAACTCTTGCTGGAAGAATTTCTGAAGCCGATGGGGATCAGCCGGTACCGGCTGGCCAAGGAAATCGGCGTGCCGGCGCAGCGCATCGGCGAGATCGTGGCGGGCAACCGTGCCATTACTGCCGACACCGACCTGCGCCTGTGCCGGTTTTTCGGGCTTTCCAACGGCTACTGGCTGCGCGCCCAGGCGGCCCATGACATGGAAGTCGCGGAACGGGCTCTGGGCGCCAAACTGGCGAAAATCAAACCTTGGGCGGGTGTCGGGGTTCATAAAAGGGTGAATGGGGTCGCATCTGTAGAATAGAGTTTCCAGATTAGAATCTCGGCGCGTCCCTCCGGCTTCATGGGCGAATACGTCTCGGGAAACCCTCGACTGTCCTCTGGATTTGGAGCTGTTGATCTTGCTTTTGTCGTGCGGGTTGTTCTGAGCCTGATGGTCATATTCCTCGCTTACGGCTCTGTTTCCGAGGAAAAGTTGCACGGCACCCTGAGACTCGTTCTGTCCAACTCCGTTCCTCGGGATCAGCTCTTGATGGGCAAGTTCCTGGGAGGGCTTCTCATCATCCTCGGTTCCATGCTCGCCTCTACGTTGCTTTCCATCCTGCTTGTAGCACTGAGTCGGACCATGCCACTCGGCATGGCAGATTGGGCGAGGATCGCGGGAATGCTCGGAATTTCCGCTCTGTATCTGATCTGCTTTTACACCTGCAGTCTTTTTGTGTCGGTGCTCGTCAATCGCCCTTCCATAGCCCTGATGGTTCTGCTGCAGATCTGGATTTTCTTTGTCGTCATTTATCCAAACCTCGGCATCGTGATTGCCGAAAGTGTCCACCGGCTTCCGACCCAAGAGGAAGTATCCCGGATGAAGCAAGCAGCATTTCAGCCCTACGACGCCGAGTACCGAAAAGTCATGCAGGACATCCGCCAAGCGTACTCATCCCCGAAAGGTCCGGACAAGGACGTCAGCTCACGAATGATGGAACTCCTCTCGCTTCGTGCCGAGTCGGAATACAAGGTTGATCAGGATTTCGACCGTCGTCTGAGCAGGCAGGTCAGGCTGGCCAACAGCATCGCTATACTCTCTCCAGCCGTTCTATATGATATCGCCATGACGCGGCTCGCGCGGACTGATCTGACTGATTACGAAAGATTCATGACTGGTGTTCTCCCACTTTGGCGTGCTGATGTGGAAAGATCCAAGCTCCTATACAAGGATCCTAGAGCGTATCGAAAGGCAACCATGCCGCCGTTCAGCTATGTTCCCGAAACCCTGGCTGGATGCTTTGGAGCGGCTGCTCTCCAGGGGAGCCTTGTTCTTTTCTTCGGCATTCTTTTCTTCGTACTCGCGTATACGAGCTTCCTGAGAAAAGATGTGCGGTAATTCGATGGGCGCGATCATCAAAAGGGAGCTGTTGGACCATCTGCAAAGCATTCAGTTCCTCGTCTTGACGGCCGCCAGCCTTGTTCTCTTTGCGGGCAACGCGATCGTCTTCGTCAGAAGCTTTCCGGAGGAAACGGCTGCTTTCAGCCGCAGAGTTACAGAGACGGATCGGCAGTCCAGCACGGTGGCAACCGAACTGAACAAGCGCCCGAACGCACTGAGATTCATCGCCGATGGGGGTGACAGATATCGATCGTCCGGTTACACCCTGAGGCCGGGAGGCCGCCTGGAACCTCTCCCGGTCGGGCAAATCAACTACAAGATGCCTGATGTGCCGGAACTGGACTGGTCGTTCCTGATCGCAGTCGTTTTCAGCCTTTATGTCATCCTTCTCGGATTTAACGCGATTTCCGGGGAAAAGGAACTTGGAACGCTTCGACTAGTCCTCTCCAACCGAGTAAGCCGCGTCGAGCTTCTGGCGGCGAAGTTCATCGCTATTCTCCTGGTAGCGATGGTACCGCTGCTCATGGGAGGCCTTGTCAGCCTAACCATTATCGGGATCTACCAACCCCAAGTATTGAACATGGCCAACTTTTCCAGAATGGCTGTGGTTTTGCCGCTCGCTTTGTTTTTTTTGGCGGTTTTTGCCTTGCTGAGTCTGTGCATTTCCTCGCTCGTCTCCCGGTCTTCCGTGGTGCTGCTTCTGATTCTGGCGATCTGGGTCATCCTGGCGGTCATCGTCCCTAACACATCCGGAATACTGGCCGAGAGATTTTCCAGAGCGCAGAGTGAGTTCCAGATGGCCAGAATGGTTGGACCGCTCATCCAAAAGCAGGTTTTCGACCGAATCAAGGCCATCCTGGCCCGGGCCGAAAAGGGAGAGTTCCCATCCGCGGCAGAGATGAAGCAGGAAGGAGACGAAGCTTACGACGAGGGCCAGAAAGATCTCGTGAGGCATTATGAAAATTATGAGGCAGCCATGAAACAACGCGCCGGCCTGGCCCGCGCGCTGGCGCGGCTCTCCCCAACGGGTCTTTTTCAATTCGCCCTGGAAGATATTGTGCGGGCGGGCAATTCCAGGGAAGAGGACTTTGTCCGTGACGCAAGAAACTACTCACAGCAATATGATGGATATATTCTGAAAAAAGTCGGCCGCCTGGTGCGAACGTCCAACTTCAGCTTTGCCGTCAGCACCTACATCAAAGGCCAGATGGTGCTACTCAACTCACCGCAGCCTCAGGAATACGCGGGAGACAAGTCTGATTTTCCCCGCTTTCAAGAGAGCCAGCCCTCACTCATGCAGGGAGTGCAAAACGCCATGTGGGATATGGTTGGACTTCTCCTGTGGGTAATGATCATCGCAGTGCTGGCCTTCATGAGCTTCCTGCGAACCGACGTCAGATAGAGTCCCGCACCACGGAGACACGGAGGTCAGCAAGTCCTTCGCCGGCGCGAGAGGATCTATTCACCTCCGAGGCGGAGAGCACGCAGGGAAACGATGGGACACGGATGGACTGACACTCACAGATCCTCCATAATGGAACTCCACAACGGATTGACGACGGATGAGGAGGGTTGCCATGAGGCGTCGCGATTTTCTTTGTTTGGGATTAGGCATAGCCGCGGCCGCCCGAGCCCAACAGCCAAAACCGCACACCGTCGCCATCATCGGGCACACGGGACACGGCGGATTCGGGCATGCCTGGGACCTCGCCTGGAATCGCGTGCCGGGCGTCCAGGTCCTGGCCGTCTCAGATCCGGACGAGGCCGGGCGCGCCAGAGCCCGGCAACGCAGCAGCGCTCTTCGTGCCTATGCCGATTACCGGCAGATGCTCGAGCGTGAACGGCCGAGCATTGTTAGCATTAGCCTCCGTTGGGCAGACGAGCGCCTGGCCATGTTCCAGGCTGCGGCCGAGATCGGCGCCCATATAATTGTCGAAAAGCCCTTCGCTCCCAGCCTTCCTGATGCCGACGAGATGGTTGCTCTGGCCGCACGCAGGAGTATCAAAGTGCTCGTCGGTCACCAGGCCCGCGCCTCCGCGACCATCCCTCCCATCCGCCGCATGATTGATGATGGCGAGATCGGCCAGTTGATCGAGCTCCGTGTCCGCGGGAAAGAGGACGCTCGGGCAGGAGGCGAGGACCTGGTGGTACTGGGCACCCATGGCCTCGACCTCATGCGCTTATTTGCGGGCAATCCACGGTGGGTATCCGCGCACGTCACCCAAGGCGGACGGGAAGTTACACCGCGCGACGGCCGTCAGGGCAGCGAACACGTCGGCACCCTCGCCGGCGATCAGATCTCCGCAACTTTCGTATTTGACAACGCCCTCCACGGCTACTTCAACAGTTGCCGGGCCGAACAGATCCCCCCGGGCAATCGTTGCGGTCTCACCATTCTCGGTTCCAAGGGGGTCATCTTCATCAATCTCGGCACGTCTCGATCGGCTGAGTCCTGGGTTCTCCGTTCCCCAGTGTGGAGGGAAGGTAAGGAAGCGCACTGGGAGCCGCTGGGGCCCGAGGGGCCCGACACCGTGGGTACTTTTGACCGTGCCAGCCATGCGATGGCTCTCGACTTCCTCGATGCGATCGACCATGATCGGGATCCGCTTTGCAGCGCCGCTGACGGATGCTGGACGATCGAGATGATCGCCGGCATTTATCGCTCGCAGTTCACAGGAACGCGCACCCACTTCCCTCTGCGGGATCGCAGAGATCCCTTCGCGGCGTGACGCATCCGGGCAGTTGCGCTCAGCCTGTGGCGCCGATCCCATTCCGCTGAGACCTATTCCGCGGCGGCACAAGCGGGCGGAGGGACCGCAGCTGAACTCGCAGCTGGTGCAGGTACCGGCTTCGGTATTTCCCCCGCGCTGAACCTCGGCACCGTCCGGTCGCCCATGGCCGCCGCCGGAACGGCAGAGCTTCTTCGTGTTTCACCGCCAGAGGCAATGATTTACCTGGGCTGAATCGGTCTTACCAAGAAGAGCGACTGCAGGGTGCGAAACGTGAAGAAGTCGTATCGCAGACGGTCTCGCCGCAATAGAGCAAAACGTCTTGGCCGCTGTCGCAGCAGAAAAGGGGCGCTACGATTTGCGCGAACGCTATGAATGAACTATTCTTTCCCCGCTGATAATTAGCACCTCAGATCAACAACCATGTAAAGGGGGAGCACAGTGCGCAGAGCATCATTGAGCCTGATAGCCGGGCTCGGAATCGTTCTGATCTTCGATTGCGGAATTGGCTTGGCCCAGTCAGGAAACCAATTGAATCTTCAACAGGAGATCGACCAGAGGACCGAAAAGATCATCGGCAAGGTTGTCGCTTGGCGGCGTGACCTGCACGAACATCCGGAGCTTTCCAATCGGGAATTCAGGACCTCGAAGCTGGTGGCCGAACACCTGAGCAGCCTCGGTATCGAGGTGCGCACAGGAGTGGCCCATACCGGAGTGGTCGGGGTGCTGCGCGGCGGCAAGCCAGGACCCGTCTTAGCACTCCGCGCGGACATGGATGCCTTGCCCGTCGCCGAAGAGGTTAATCTCCCCTTCGCCTCCAAGGTGCGCACGCAATACAACGGCCAGGAAGTGGGCGTAATGCATGCCTGCGGCCATGACAATCATGTATCCATCCTGATGGGAGTCGCCGAGGTGCTGGCCGGCATGAAGGAGAAGATCCCCGGTACAGTGAAGTTTATCTTTCAGCCGGCGGAGGAAGGGTCTCCTCCAGGCGAAGAGGGCGGCGCAGGCTTGATGATCAAGGAAGGCGCGCTCGAGAATCCCAAGGTCGACGCTATCTTCGGCCTGCACGTCTTCCCCTTCCCCGTCGGTAAGGTCGTGTATCGGCCTGGCGCGATCATGGCCAGCTCCGACACGTTCCGCATCGTAGTGCACGGCCGCCAAACTCACGGCGCGCTCCCCTGGCTCGGCGTAGATCCTATCGTGGTCGCGTCTCAGATCGTCCTTGGGCTTCAGACGATTACCAGCAGGCAGATCGACCTCACAGCCGCTCCGGCCGTGATCACAATCGGCAGGCTGCAGGGCGGTGTGCGCTTCAACATCGTTCCGGACAGTGCCCTGTTGGAAGGCACGATCCGGGCATTCGACCCCAAAATGCAGGACGAAATCCACCAGCGCATCCACCGCACGGCAGAGATGATCGCGCAGAGCGCGGGAGCTTCTGCCGAGGTAATAATCGAGCGCGGTAATCCGGTGACCTACAATGATCCCGCTTTGACCGAGCGCATGAGTGCGACGCTAAAGCGCGTCGCCGGCGCCGACGCAGTTTCTGTCGGGCCTCCCACAACTACCTCGGAGGACTTTTCTCTCTTCGAGCAAAAAGTTCCTGGGCTCTTCTTTTTCCTTGGAGTCACCCCAAAAGATGCCGACCCGGGCAAGGTCGCATCAAACCACTCGCCGCGCTTCTTTGCGGATGAGGCGGCACTGCCGACCGGTGTGCGTCTTCTGGCAAATCTCGCGGTCGATTATCTTCAGCAGCCGAGGTAGGAGGATCTAAAGGACAACACAAAGACACGATGGGCACGAAGATCACAAAGGATTTTTCAACTGCTCCTGGACACTGCGGATCTTGTCATCCATGGTTTGGACGCGATCGATACGAGTGCCCAGCCGGATCGAGCTGCTGATGCGCGGCACGCCCATTTCATGAAGTGCTTCATGGCATCGCTTCACTGCCGCCATGACATCGTCCCACTCACCCTCGATGTTGGTGCCGTAAGCGTGGAGCTGTATTTTCAAACCCGCTTTGGACAAAACCTGCTCGCATGCGGCGATGTACTTGCTGAGACTAACCCCCACGCCAAGGGGAACCACGCAAAGATCCAGGATGACTTTCATGAAAACCTCCCCATCCATTCATATCTCAACGGCCTGTAGGGGCGGGACCTGTGCCCGCCCAAGTTGCATCGTGGGCGCCCACAGGTAGCGCCCCTACAGAAATCGCGCCGCGGTGCTTACGGAGTGCTACTCTTTTTCGGTTGTGCGGTGAGCTCTTCAATGGTTAGGAGCTTGTTCAGCGGCGGGTTTTCGACGGTCTGCGTGATGCCCGAAGGCCAGGTGATCTCCAAGCGGTCCAGGCCCGGAATTTTCCCCAGGCCGATGGTAAGCACGGGTTCACAAGCAGAGAGATAGGATCTGCCGGAGACGAGCATCCGTGTCCAGCTCTGCTTCCCCGCGACAGCACGCACGGCCGTGCCATATCCCGTTCTATTGCTCACCTTCCCTGCGAATTGAAGGCGAATCCAGGATTGAGGAGGAGTGTTGTTGCGCAGCAGGATCGCCTTCCGGCCGTTCTGAGTGACGATTAAGTCCAGATCACCGTCCCCGTCGATATCCGCGGCCGCCAAGCCGCGCCCTACCAGCGGAGTGTCGAAGACGCCGCCCTTCGATCCCTTGATGAGCTGGAAGCGCCCGCTCCCCACGTTGCGGAAGAACTGCAGAGGCTGCGCATAGGATTGGCCGGGATGAACCCTGGCTATGTCCGGCTCGATGTGGCCGTTTACGATCGCGACATCCAGCCAGCCATCGTTGTCCAGGTCAACGAACAGTGTACCGAACGCCAGGGTCATGAGGGTCGGCACGCCGATTCCGGTCTGCGCGGCTTCATCGACAAAGTAGCTTTTCGCCGTGCCCTGGTAAAGAGCGGACATTTCCTGTGCGAAGTTGCCTACTACAACATCATCGAATCCATCGCCGTTCACGTCCCCGGCATCGATTCCCATTCCGCCGCGTGTCGCACCCGATTCGCTGTAAGCAAATCCCGACACGACTCCTGTCTCGCTGAACGTGCCGTCGTGATTGTTGATAAACAGAAAGTTGCGCACAGTATCATTGGCCACGGCCAGGTCCGGCCATCCGTCACGATTCTGATCAAGAACGGTGACGCCCAGGGTCTTGCCTTCGGGATAGTAGATCCGAGAGGCGCGCGTCACATCGACGAACTTGCGGCCGCCGACCTTTTTGTAGAGTCTGTTGGTCTGTCCCTTGTACACCTCCGGTGTGCAGTAGATCTTGTGCACCCCGTCCAGGCTGCAGGGAATGTCGGTCCCGGGAGTCCACTGCACATAACGTCCGACGAACAGGTCGAGATAACCGTCGCGGTCGTAATCCACGAAGGCTGCGCTGGAACCGAATCCGGCATCGGTAAGTCCCATCTGCTTTGTGACGTCTTCGAAGGTGCCGTCGCCTCGATTCCGATAGAGGCGGTCTCCACCAACTCCCGATATGAACAGGTCGAGATGACCGTCGTTGTCGAAATCGCCCACCGCGACTCCCATGCCATAGATGGGCGCGTCGAGACCGGCGGAGTGGGTAACATCCTGGAAGTGCCTTCCGTCCAAGTTCCTAGAGAGCATCCCCGATCGTGCGTGGGACCGGTCCCCGATAAGCGGGGCGCCATTGACGAGATAGAGATCCGGTCTGCCATCTCCGTCGTAATCGAAGAAGGTTGCGCCGGAACCCATCGTCTCAGGAAGGTAGCGACGAGAGGAGGCATCATTGAAATGGACAAAGTCAATTCCTGCCTCTTCCGTGATGTCCGTGAAGAGATCCTGGTGCTCTTCTGCAGCAATTGAAGTCGGGTTTTGCGGAGCGGGCGCCGGTTGAGTTTCCTCCGGTGGAACGGAGCCGGTTTCAGCCGTCTTCTGCCCGCGAGAGCCACAGCCGAAGGCCAGCAACGCGAAAAACAGAAGGGACAGCCGGCGCAACTTCATTCTTCCTCTTTCTTTTCCAGTCCGTACTTCCGGAGGAAATACCCCAGGTTGCGCGCGTCGATACCCAGCAGCCTTGCGGCTTCGCGCCTCACGCCGTTGGCCCGCTCGAGCGCTTCCATCAGGGTGCGGCGTTCCTCTGCCGCGAGGACGGTTCGCAGATTGAGGTCGCGCTGGCCCTGACGCGCCTTTTCCGGGCCTGCGATGAAGGGCAGGGTTGAGGGAAGAATTTGATCGCTCTTTGCCAGAAGGACTGCTCGCTCTATGACGTTGCGCAACTCCCGCACGTTGCCGGGCCAGTGGTAAGTCTCGAGAGCGGCCATCGTCTCCGGATGGATCGAGCGTACGGGTTTTGCGAAGCGCCGGGCAAACTCCTCGAGAAAAGCCTGCGCGAGGGCCGGGATGTCTTCTCGCCGTTCCCGCAGGGGCGGGATATTGATGGTCATCACGTTTATGCGATAAAAAAGATCGCGCCGGAAGCGGCCCGCCTCCACCTCCGCTTGAAGATCGACATTGCTCGCTGCCACGAGGCGCACATCCACGGCCGTCGGATGACTTTCCCCCACCCGCTCGAAAACGCCATCCTGAAGGACTCGCAGTACCTTGGCCTGCGCCGCCTCGGGCATGGAACTGATTTCATCCATGAAAAGCGTGCCGCGATGTGCCACTCGAAAGCGGCCTTCGCGATCGGACTCGGCACCCGTGAAGGCCCCGCGCTTGTGTCCGAAGAACTCGCTCTCGAAGAGGTCGAGTGAAACCGCCGCGCAGTTCACGCGCACGAATGGCGCTTTGGCGCGAGGGCTGCACCAGTGCAGGAGTTGGGCAGCTTCTTCCTTTCCGGTGCCGGATTCACCGAGCAGCAGGACGCTGGTGTCGGTGGACGCCGCAAGCTCGATCATCTCGACCACGTGCGTCCAGCCCGGACTCACCCCGATCGGCCGGCGGGGGGCGGGCCCCCGTCCTCCACGCGAGCGCAGGTACTCGAGCTCCCGGCGCATCGTGCTTTCGCGCAGAGCACGCTCGAGCACAAGCTCCAGGACCTCGGGCCGCGCGGGTTTGAGCAGGTAATCGTAAGCCCCGGCCTTCATGCACTCGACAGCCGATGGAACAGTGCCATGTCCGGTCAAGACAATCACCGGAACGCCGGGCTCTGCTTCAGCCAGTGTGCGCAGGAGCACGAGTCCATCCTGGCCGGGCATGCGAAGGTCCGTAATTACGGCATCGAGACCTTCCAGCGTGCCAGGCCGCAGGGCTTCCTGCACACCGCTCGAAGTCTGGACCGAGTAATTGGCGCGCCGCAGGACCGTGGCAAGCGAATCTCGAACATAGGGCTCGTCATCAACAATCAAAACAGTTCCACGACTCTTCATTTGATTTCTGTGCTCTCCGTGCCTGTGTGGTGGTTCGCTTTAGATTCCCTCGAAACGGCTGTAATCCCTTGCTGGACGTCATTTCCGTCCTCCAAGGGAAACTCGACATGAAATAAGGCCCCTCCCCCCATCCGGTTTTGGGCCGTTATTCTGCCGCCGTGTTCCTCGACGATTCCATGGCAGACGAAGAGCCCCAGGCCGGTCGAGCCGCGGGTAGAGTAAAAGGGCTCGAAGATCCTGGGCAGAATCTCCGGAGGTATCCCGGGACCGCAATCCGCCACCAGGACGACAGCCCGATCCCCTTCCCGGACAGAGGCAATCTGAACCTGGCCGCCATCGGGCTGGACCTGGCATGCGTTGATCAAAAGGTTGAGGAACAGCTGCCCCAGAGTGACACGGCTTCCCAAGATGCGAAGTTCCTCGTCGCACTTGCGCAGCACGACCTCAGTCTGCCGGAACGACGGATTAGACCGTACGAAACCGACCGTTTCATCCAGTATTTCATTCAAGTCCAAGGCAGCATGGGGTGCAGAACCCGGGTCCGCAAAATTCAACACCTGCCGGATGATGCCTGCGGCCCGCTCGAGGCCATCGCGCACACGGCTTACCAATTCCAGCGATCCCCCGGTCTGGTTTGAGCGCAAATCTTCCTCCAAGAGTGCTAGGTAGTTCGACATGCCCTCGAGGGGATTGTTGATCTCGTGAGCCATCCCCGCCGCCATCCGGCCGACGCTCGCCAGCCTTTCGCTGTGCATCACCTGCCGCTCCAACTCCCTCACCTTCGCCTGCTGCCGATTTTGCTCTTCAAGCGACATTGTTCTGCGGACCTGCTGGAATCCCACAAAGCCCAGGACTAAGGCAAGGCTCATGATCACCAAGTTAAGGATCACGGACGCCCTGTAGCGGTCGAATAGCGCTGTGACCGACTCGAGAAGGTGACTCTGGCTTGCCTCGCACACAACGGTCCAATTTACAGGAACAGGCCAGCCTACATCGCGCACGGGAATTGAGAGCGGAAACGAATTCTTCGGCGAAGCGTGCCCGTTCTCCGCATCGAGGGATGCGCCTTGGTGCAGGGCAAACGCGGAAGACATCCCAGGCACCGCAATCTTCAGAAGGGCCGAAACGTCGAGCACCGTTTCGAGCGAGCCCGGCTGGTCTTCCGAAGAGCGCAGCGGCCACGAGCCTGCCAGAGATCCCATCTGAGGAGGCGTAGGCTTCGTATATTCCTGCACCGGCAGGAGCACGGGAGCCCCATCACGGCGTCCGGCAACAACCAGAGGCAAGGATTGGGAGTCGCGAATAACCAAGCGCTCCACCTCAGGGTGCGCTACCAGGAAAAGGAGAAGGCTACCTTCTACATCCAGCCGCCCCCACTTTCTGGTGATCAGATCTTTGGTTGTCAAAAGCGCTCGAGCATTCGCAAGAGGTGGCGACTGAGAAAGAAAAATGAAGTCTCCCCGTCTCGAAGCAAGAACCGATTCGAGGGATAGGGCGTTTGCCTTAGCTTGTAACCTCAACTCCTCGAACGCCAGCGTCTCTGCGTTATGACGAGATGAGACGATGCCCCACACGCCGATAGCATTGATAATGATAAGAGCCAAAGCCAGAACTATCATAACCTTTATGCTGGGACTTTGACTCCAGCCTCGAAACCAATCCTGTAGCAAAGGGCACCTTGACATATTTTTTAAGATTTTGGATATGGGAAGAGGTTAGGCTACGAAGTAGTCACCTGTCAATAGCTTAGCCTAAATATCCATCAGTCGCAGGACCATGGTCATCTTTTACGCGTGTCATGCGCCTTCAGCAACCCATAACATCTATGGCAAAGGTCAAAAAATGTTTTCCCGCTCCTCTGGGCCAACATACACAACCTATTGATAATAAATGAATTACATAGCGACCCGGGGATGACGTCGCTTGGCATGCCTATTGCTTTAGTTGCAAGGGGTAGCGTGTGTGCAGTTTCAACGCTATTATACCGATAACCGTTTTCAGAAATGGCCATCTTTCTCGGGTGACACTACGTCTCCTGATCGGATCTGATCTGAATCTCCTATCGCACGAAGTAGGAAGTGCGAAGGGCAGCAGGAAGAGCATTGGCCGGTTAGTCGTGAAATTGGTGGAATTCGTGGCTGATTCTCTAATGCCGCCGGAACAGCAGAGCTTTGTCGCATCTCACCGCCAGAGGCGGTGGTTTACCTAATTGGAATTAGTCTCATAACATTCGGGTAGTGATGAAAATACTGAGGAGAATTCTGCCGTTTACTTCAATCGCGTTGTTCATCGCGATTTGGCAGCTCGTAGTGGTCTGGAACCATGCGATCCTCATTCCGGGTCCATGGGCCGTCGTCAAGGGGATCATTGAGCTGGCGCAGAAGGGCTTGTTGTTGAAGTATGTCGTTGCTTCTCTCTTTCGTGTCACCTGGGGATATCTGTTAGCTGTTAGCACAGCCATTCCACTGGGCTTGTTTCTCGGCTGGTATCGAAGGGGAGAAAAGGCGCTGAATCCTATCATTCAAGTTTTCCGGCCCATTTCACCATTGGCTTGGATACCCATTTCGATCCTCTGGTTCGGAGTGGGTGACCTCGCCGCCATTTATCTTATCTTTCTCGCCTCGTTTCTTCCCCTCATCGTCACGTCCATGAATGCCGTTCGCAACATCGCACCCGTGCACCTCAACGCAGGACGTAATTTCGGGTTGTCCCAGGGGCAACTCGTGCTCAGGGTTATTTATCCCGCGGTCATGCCGCAGCTGATCGTCGGTTTGAGGATTGCATTGGGTGTGGCATGGCTTGTGGTGGTGGCTGCAGAAATGATCGCAGTGAATTCAGGACTCGGCTTCCTGATCGTCGATTCTCGCAACGCCGGAAACCGTTATGACCTGGTCATCGCGGGCATGGTGTTGATCGGTTTAACCGGCCTTCTGCTGGACATTGGAATGAGGCGATTGGAAAAGCTGAAGGCATTACGCTGGGGATATGGGAGTGTTTAGATGGTAAATGCTGCACCGGTAATGACGGAGAAGGCAACCGAGGTCAAGGTGAGTGTGCGCAACCTTGACATGGTATTTCGTACAGATGGCAAGAGTGTGTCTGTTCTGGAAAACATTACCCTGGACATCCGCGAAGGCGAGTTTGTTTGTCTGCTGGGGCCGTCCGGATGCGGGAAGTCCACGCTGCTCAACATTATAGCTGGTTTCCTCCAACCCACAAATGGGGAGGTTGCAATCCAGGGAGAGCCCGTAAAAGGTCCCGACCCGCGTCGAGTTTTTGTTTTCCAGGAACGGGGCGTCTTCCCGTGGCTCACCGTCGAGGGGAACATTGGCTTCGGGCTATTCAAGCTCTCTCAAGAGGAGCGAGCCTCGCGTATCGCTCACTACGTTCAGCTGGTGGGACTCCAGGGATTTGAGCATGCCTATCCCTCCGAGCTTTCCGGCGGGATGAAGCAGCGTCTCGAGGTGGCGCGGGCTCTGGCGGTCAACCCGGACATTCTTTATCTGGACGAGCCGTTCGGCGCTCTGGACTCGATCACACGGCTGATCATGCGCGGAGAGTTGCTGCGCATCTGGGAGGCAGAGCGCAAAACTATCCTCTTTGTGACTCACGATATCGAGGAATCGGTGCAGCTCGCCGACCGTGTGGTGGTAATGTCGACCAGGCCGGCAAGCATTCGCCGCATCGTCGAGATCGACATCCCGCACCCACGCGACTTGAGCTCCCCGAGGTACATCGAACTCAGGGATAGCATTTTTGAAGAAATCGGGCTGGCGCACAAAGTCTAACTCGATATCGCCGGGAGTGATTTCCTGGAATTCCCGGCAAAACGCAAGGAGACCATGAAGGACCGTGAGGCAATAATCCTGCCAGTGCTGAGCGCAGTCGTTATTCTGGCTGTATGGCACTTCGGCGTCGTGCTCACGCACACGAAGATCTTTCCTTCGCCGCTTGACGTGGTGCGAGGGTTGAATGAGTTGGTGCACAGGGGCCTGCTCTTGTCGTACATGCGCGACTCCCTGTACCGTGCGGGTATTGGCTACATTCTGGCAACGATCCTGGGCGTACCGATTGGTATTTTTCTAGGCTGGTACAAGCTGCCGGCGATGTCGGCCAATCCTCTTATACAGATGATGCGCCCAATCAGCCCGCTGGCCTGGATGCCGCTTGCGGTGATCTGGTTTGGGGTCAGCGACCTTGCTCCCATATTCCTGATATTTCTCGGGGCGTTTTTCCCGATCGTGGTTTCCACGATGAACAGCGTGCGTAATGTTCCTCCGATGTTCCTGCAGGCCGGCCGCAACTTCGGATTGAATTCGGTAGCGCTGTTCCGGCGGGTCATTTTTCCGGCCATCCTCCCACAAGTGTTGGGTGGACTTCGTATCGCACTCGGCATCGCCTGGCTGGTGCTCGTTGCGGCGGAGATGATCGCGGTGAATTCCGGTCTGGGTTACCTGATCATCGATTCGCGCAACGCAGGCAAGCGCTACGACCTTGTCGTTGCGGGCATGCTTCTCATAGGCGTCATCGGGCTGTGTCTCGACATCCTTGTACGCCGAACCGAGAGGCTCAAAGCTGTGCGGTGGGGATTCCGTGCGGACTGATTGCGCCGCACAAGCCGCCAGTGATTTGCATTCGTTTCTAGTTTTCTAAGGAGGTAAGGTGAAGGATTCCAAGAAGATCCTTCTGGGAACTCTGGCCTGGGTCGTGGGGATAACGGCTCTTCATTTCGCGCTCAACTTCAACTGGAAAGTGCTCCTGAACGACCGGTTGCCCGAAGACAAGCGTCGGTTGAATGTAGCCTACATCCCCGTGACGTGACATTTGGCCTGCCCGGTGACGGACTATATTTCCGCCTATGCGCCATCCGGGAACATTTTCATACCGAGGATGTTCCAGGGATTCCCGGAGATCAAGGAAGCACTGATTTCCAACAAGATGCAGGCGGCATTCATGGTCGCGCCGATGGCAATAGCCCTGCGGGCGCAGGGTGTACCAGTCAAGATCGTTTACCTGGGCCACCGGTATGGCAGCGCAGTCGTAGTGCGCAAGGATGGCCCAATCAGGACGTTCCCGGACATGAAAGGACGACTGATCGCAATCCCAAGCCGCTTCTCGGACGAAAGGCTTATCGTCTTCCGAGCGCTTAAGCACTTCAATATGAAACCGAGCGATCTAAAGATGGTCGAAATGGCCCCCCCGGATGTTGCGGGAGCCCTGGCGGCAAGCGCCATCGATGCCTTTTCGATGGGGGAGCCCTACCCTTCTCAAGCGGAAATGGGAGGCTTCGGCAGGGTTCTGTTCCACGCTCGTGAGTTCTGGCCCGATTATATATCCTGCGTCCTGGTCGTGCGCCAGGACATGATCGACAATCGGCGCGATGCTGTGCAAACGTTGGTAGATGGAATCGCGCGCTCGGGCTTGTGGCTGGAAAAGGGTCGCCCGTACCGTGAAAATGCAGCTGAGTTCGTGGGACGCTACTATTACAACCAGAATCCCTCGCTCCTGCGCTGGGCGCTTACCAATCCGCAAGACCGCGTGATGTACACCCCGTTATCACCGCGTAAACCGGATTTCGATCTCATTCGGGACTTGATGATCGAAACGGGAGTCTTGGACCGCAAGATCGACTTCGATGAGTATGTCGACACAAGCTTCGCGGAGGGCACCAAGGGCCTGCCCGCCTGGGTTTACGACCCCGGCGGCCACACGGCCAATTAATTGCGGATTGCGGATTGCGGATTGATATCGTGCAAAGCTCAATAATCCGCAATCCGAAATCCGCAATGGATGTCCCGGCGCTCAATGGCCCGGAAGAGGAATTGTGCCCGAGCTCCGAAGCTCCTTTCCCAAGACCGCACTCTGCAGAGATGCCGGCAGCGTGGCTAGAGTCTCCAGTGCTTTTGCTTGAGCCTCCTCATCCCTCCCTTCTGCGGCAAGAATGGAGGCCTTCCATAATTCCTCCCCAGCATCTCGCCATCTGAGGTGATCAGCATCGAGTCGCTCGAGTAAGGAGCCCTGAAGGGGCCGTATCCGCATCTCTTCGAAAAGGGCAGTCAGAAATCGGCCGGGGGGAACCGGATCTCCTTGGCGCGAGCGGTTGAGATGCGCTGCCGGAGTCAGCAGCTCCAGCCAGGGACGGCTGTCCTGGTTGCGCCTCGCGCTCACGTAGTTCGGATCCCGAGGGTTGAGCTGCCCGACCAAGAACAACCAGAACCCCGCGGGATCGGCGAGATAGGGATTGGTGTCGTCGACGCGACGTGCCCAATCCCGCACCCGCTGGTCGATCGCTGCGACGTCCAGAGCAGCCGGGTCCCGCTGCCCAATCAGTGCGATGGCGGGCTGATCGGCGAGGAAGTCCCCCCGCCAGAGCAAGCTCCTGGGATACACCTGGAGAAAAGTCGCCGCGATGATGTGAAACCCTTCCTCGGAAAGCTGAAAGAGAGGAAGCCACTGGCAGAAGATGCCCCCGGGAAGCAGAGCGTCACGCGTCGCATAGAAGTGCTCCTGCGAAAGTAGGGAGGATTCTCCCGGACGCCAGGGAACAATGAGGTCTCCGATGATCACATCGAATTTCCGGCCGGAGCCTTTCAGGAAGTTCCTGGCGTCTTCAGCCCGAACCTGCACTCGAGGATCCTCCAATACATGCAGGTTGGCATCGGCGAAATAGTTTTTCGCCGCGCGAATGACCTCCGGCACGATTTCGAGAGCAACCACCGTGTCCACGGGGTGAAGGAGAGCCGCGCCGGCGGTAATCCCGGTACCCAGTCCTAGAAATGCCACCTTCTTAGGTGCCGGGTGGAGAAACAGCGGCAGGTGCGCCTGCATCCTTTCATCGCGCGCCGAGGAAGTTCCACCCAGGACATAATAGTTGTTAATCGTCATCCACCGGTGATCGCTGTCTTCCAAAACGGCAACGGCTCCATAACTCCCCTCCTCAAGAGAAACCAGTCTCTCGCCTTTGTCCTGGTTTATCCGTACAAGCGGCAGGCCACCAGGGTTGAGAAGCCACACGCCCAGACCGAGCAACGCGTAGGCTCCGAGCCGGCGGTGAAGCGGCCATGGGCGCATGGAAAGGCCGAGGAAGGTGAACTCCACCGCGATCAGCAGCCCAACTCCCACCAGCTCAATGCTCCACCAGAGGCCCAAATTCGAGCTAAGCACAAGGTTGGCAAGTAGAGGGCCGAGGATCGAGCCGACCGTGTTTATCGCCAATAGGCGGCCTAGCGCCGGTCCTGCCGGCGTTCCTCTCCGCCCGCCCGCCAGCTCCATGAGCAGAGGCAATATGGCTCCGGCGATGAGCATTGCGGGCAGCATGATGGGGACAGCGATTAACAGGATGCGAAACCCATAACTGCTCACGCTGCGGCTCTCCGCCAAAAAGTCCATCCCTGCGGAGAAGGAAAGGAACAGACGGGGCGATAGAAGCACCAACAACCCGGAGCCGCACCAGGCAGCTACTAGACCCACTTTGGCAGAATAGCCCCGTCGAAGGAATTCCCTCGCCAGGGCTGCTCCTCCTGCAAGCCCGACGAGGAAGACCGCCACAACCGCCGAGAAAGCGTAGATAGAGTTTTCGTGGACTAGCGCGAACATCCTGGTCCAGAAGACCTCTAGAGCCAACAGCAGGAGGCCAGAGAAGAAAGCGAGAACCGCAAGAGACCAGGCGAGCTCCGTATCCCTCGCATCAACACGTTTCCGGCCACTCTTACTCCGGATCATGACGTTTCGCTCGACTATCCCCGCATCTAACAACCATGCCGTGCCACCGAGAACCAGGCTTCCTGCGATGGCGGCCAGGTAGCCCCAATCGACACCAAGACTCGGGAGAAGGACAAACGGAACCGAGAGGGCCCCTAGGGTGGCGCCGAAAGTATTCACGGCGTAAAGCCCTCCCACTCGAACTCCAAGGCTACCGAGGTCTGCGGCGATTGCTTGGGCAAGGGCAGGCAAAGTACCCCCCATCAGAAAGGTGGGTATGAAGATGGCTATCATTGAGAGGGTGATTTTTCCTGCCAGAAACATGGCAGGGAATCCGGAGAACAAGGAGTACATCGAATGGTAATTGTGGTCATAGAGCCCCAGGATGGGCTCCACGAGGAGCGCACCGGCGGCGATGCCAAGTTGGAGAACGCTATAAGCGCGCAGTGGTCGAGGCCAATTGACGGTGCGCTTGCCGAGTATCGCGCTCCCCACGGCCAATCCGAGAAAAAAGGCCGAGAGCGTCGCTGCAGTGGCCGGCGCCGTGGCACCGAGGAGCAGCGCGAAGCGACGCATCCAGAGAACTTCATAGACGAGCGCGAGAGCTCCCGACGCGAAGGAAAAGAAATAGAAGACCGCTGGGGTATGGCGGCTGGAGTTTTCTTGAGATGCCATCCTGTTAACCAGCCGGGTTATCCGCGTAGCAGTTGCCGATGCCGTGTCAAAGGGATCCGCCCTCGTGTCAAAATAGCACTCCGGTTGATGGGATTATACAGGCCGCCAGGAAGGACAAGAAGACAAGAACTGCTATAAACAGCAAAGCGCACGACAAGAGCACTGCCGTGCGCTTTTTCACTTACATTGATTCGAGCAGTTAGAATCTGCGCGACAATCCGAAGGTCCAGAGATAGTCGGCGAACGCTGCGTCGCCGAATGTGTTGTCCTGAATGTCTGTGACGCTGCGCAGGCGATTTCGCTTGAGTGCGACAGGCACGCCCATGTTGAAGACGTAACCCTTTAGAGCGAGGATGAGTCCCGGTTCGATGCTGATGGCATATCCAGGCCGGCGAAACCCGTCGCTCCCTCCGATGAGGTCATGGACAGGGACACCCTCCATGCGTCCACCAAGGCTGAGCGCGAGCCCGTATTTCGGCAATACCGGCATAGCAACGCCCACGCGCATCAAGTACTGATCGGGCACGGAATATATCGATTCCGATACACGGCTGCGAGCGGTGAGCTGTCCATTCGTGTTCGCGGGATTGATGAGGTAAGTGGCTCCCACACTGAGGGTTGTTTTCCAAACCCTCTTGAATCCTTGCATGTCGACGACCATGCCGAATTTTCCGTCTCCCGGCATAATGGATTGATCGACATTGTGGACAGTGGAAGTGGTAAGACTGGTCCGGAATGTGTCTGTGACATTATCCTTTCCGGTCGGGAACTTTACACCTACACCCAGGGAGAGATTCTGCGAAGTGTGAGCCTCAGGATCGAACATCCATCTTCTTACCATCAAGCTCGAATCGCTAATGTCTCTGGTGTGAGTAGTGTACCTGCTGACGTAATCCCCACTTGGGCCGCGAATAGCCTGGGAGCGATCGGCAAACAGGACCGGTAAACTGAAACTGACGGTGGTACGATCGGTAAGACCATACGTGGCGGAGAAGTCAGCCAGATAGATCCAGTTGATGACTTGGTTCCCTAAGGTGTACCGCTGGGGTTGTTCTTGAATGCCGATAAAGTGCCGGTCGGACTTCTGATAGCGGAATCCTAAGTCGACCTGCCAATGTTTCTTTCCAAGATAGGGGCTTCCCTGCGCGCCAATCACGGGCGAGCTTGAGCGCGCCACCACTCAACCCTGTGCCCAGCTCTGCGAAGGACGCGCCAAAGTCGCAAACGCGACTGAAAGCACGGCGAGTACGAACGGGCTCTTCAGAAACTTCATCGATCTAACTCCTTTTGTCGGAACTGAAAATGGAACACCCCGCAAACATGCACCCGAGCGAACTACGGGGCACAACAACTCCTGCAATTGTAGTACCAATTACGCCGTTAAATTGGAACTAGCCCTAAGGCTAAAAAATAGAGGATGTTAGGACACTATGTCGCATTTGCAGAGGTAAAGCTCCTCTGCTCTCAAAGCATAGATTTTATGCACCGGGGCTCTCTGGAAGCGTAACAATTATGGTCCATTCCTTTGGTTTGCGGCCCCAGGCAGACCTGTGATTACGGCTGTTTACTCATTCGCCTGCGCTGGCCGCCTTCTCATACGTTGCGTTAATTCCTATTCACAAAAGAGTCCCTGGCTGGTAGATTTTTTGTTTTGTGACTCCTCCGCCGACAAGCGGACAGTGGTACGAACCACATTCACAGATCAATACTCCAGAGACTGAATAGAGAGGAAAGGAATCGAAATGCGTGCTAAGAAACTTCGACGCGGCGGAGTCTGGTTCTTCTGTGCCCTAGCCATTACCTTATTGCTCGCGCAGAACTACGTCCTGCCAAAGGAGGGTTTCAAGCCCTTCGCACTTAAAACGCTCGAGGGAAGTCCGAAGACGCTCCAGGACTACCTGAACAGGGCGACCCTTGTCACCTTCTTCTTTCCAACCTGTGGCTATTGCAACGGCGAATTTCCTCACTTGCAGAAGATCTACGATAAGTACAAGGATCAGGGCTTTTCCTTGGTCTCCATAAACATTATGCCGGACCAAAACTCTCTGATAGCCGATTGGCTGTCTAGTCACCAATACAAGTTCCCTGTTCTGATTGGTGCCACGCTCGAAGCCCTGCAAAAGGATTATGATCTGAGAGCAACGCCCACGCACTTTCTGCTGGATTCCAAAGGTAAGGTGCTCTTGAAGCAGACCGGTTATAAAGCTGGAGACGAAAAGATACTCGAAGACAAAATCCAGAAGGCTCTGAGTCCGGCCTCCTAAGTCAGAACCTCCGGCAAACTTGGTGAATCTTGGTGTTCTTGGCGTCTTAGTGGTGTCATTTTTTAAAACCGCACCGCCAAGCCAAGAGTGCAAAGCCAACTAGGGATGAAAAGACATTTCCGTAGCGTTCGCTTTGTATGAGGCTGTTGCCTTTCCCCGCTTGTACAGGTAGTAAGACGCAAGCTTGGCTACGAGCAGGCTCGCGGCTACAAAAATCCACCAGGTACCCACTAAGGATCCAAATCCTGGACGGTCCTGACCCGACCGGCGATGTCGCAACGTCTCTCCGTTGTCCCCGTTGGGGAGACTCTCATCGGAAGTCATAGACTATACGGTTCCGCACTTTGGATGAAGCGCCAATGAAACCGCATTGCCACATGATGTTTGGGGGACATCCGGGCTCATTTCCCAATTGTTCAAACTCATAACTAATATGAGAACATAATGCCTCTGCGATAGAAATGATAATTGAGAACACTACCTAAGTTATTCAAGGATATCGCTTTTTCCCTCATCTGTATATTCGCCTCAGGGCTGGTCTAAATCTTGCTTAGGATAAGACTAGTTGTATGCGGGGCAATGTAACTAAACCTTTATTTCTTCACTTTGTTACGGGTACCAGACTGATGAGTGAGCCTTCCCGAATACTAAGGCAGGAAATAGGCGGAGTCGTTCCCGAGATTCAACTCCCCAGGATAAGTGGGGAAACCGGGAGTCTATCTACCTTTCTGCAGGGCAAGAGGGGTGCAGTTGTGGTTTTCTGGTCGGAAACCTGCTCTCATTGCATTCGTTACGACGTCTATCTGAATAGCTTCTCGGATAGCCACCCCGAAATCAGTCTCGTTGCAGTTGCTTCACGGCAAGGAGAGAACCTTGGCCAGATCCGTGCAACCGTGGCTGCGCGCAATCTCAGGTTTCCTATTTTTCATGATTCCGGCGGCAGCGTGGCCCGGCAATGGTTCACCCAGCAAACCCCTCGGGCGTTTTTAATCGATATGGAGAGACGACTTCTCTACCGTGGCGCGATCGACAACTTTAAGTACCCACAAGATCCCGAATACGGGGCCTATCTGGAGCCAGCGATTGAAGCTTATCTCGCCGGCAGGCCCATAGAACGCAAAGAGACGGCTAGCTTCGGCTGCGCAGTAGAGTCTGTGTATTACATTCTACCCAAGGCCTTGGCCTAACACTGACAAAACGCAGAACACCAGAGCTCCATACAAGAGACTCCAACTCAATGCCAAATCTTTTTGACTCAATGTTCCACATTTCTTCGCGCATCGCCGAGGCCGGCATTCTCGCGATGAACTCTGCGATGGCTACAATGCAGTCGGCTATCGGCCGGGTGGCAGGGCAAGACCCTCCCAGGCCTCCCGATAAGCCGCCACTGAACGGACCTGCAACGCTGGATGATGCTACTGCCGACTTTTCGAACCGTCTGCTTCGAATCGGACGGACTACGCAAAATAAGCCTGAGGCAGTCCAGAGTCTATTGCGATCGGTTCTCGACGCATTCAACAAAAGCTTTGGGGGGCTCGAAATCAGGGATCTGCGTCAATGGATGGCGCTCCCGTTTCAGCTTCCCCTGTCCTTCGGAACCCTGTTGGCACAGCAAAGTCTCCGAGCTTTGTATACAGCGCAAGTGGTTGGGCCGCAAAATCTGGCGCATTTTGCTCCCTACATGCTGGATACGTTCACGGACATTCACGTTGTGGTGAGCCTCCAGTACAAGGAGCAGATTCAGATCTATCGCGAGCACTTGAGCCGCTTCCCGGAGGACTCGGACACCCGGCTCCTTTTGGGAAAGGAATACATCAAGCTCGGACTTTATCTAGAGGGCTCGAGGGAACTCGTGGAGGCCGCGAGGAATCCAGCTTTGCACTCGGAGGCGCTTTCCGAATCCGCGGTGGCAAATTATCGAGCCGGCAACTTCAATCGAGCCATCGAAGACGGAGTCGCCGCACTCGAAGCGCTTCCCGGAGACGACCGAACTCGATACTGGGTATGGCTTGCCGCACAGAAGTTGGGGGGCTATCCCGACTTTGTTCCTGAAAATGCCCGAATCGAAGTCAGGGCCGGCCGCCACCGCCCAAAGGTGGAATTCCAGGAGGTCGCTACTAAAATCGGTCTCGATAAGACTTCCGCGGGACGCGGCACGGCGATTTTCGATATGGACGGCGATGGTTATCTTGATATCGTGATTTCATCGGGACATGGCGGCTGCAACCTGTACCGAAACAACGGAGATGGAACCTTTGCGGATGTAACCGTCGGGTCCGGTTTGGACGAATGTGTAAACACATTCATCATCGCTGTGGGAGATTACAACAACGATGGTCTAGATGACCTCTATATCACGCGCCTGGGATTTTACGTGGGAGAATCAGTGCTGTACCGCAACAATGGGGATGGCACCTTCACGGACGTTACCAAGGAAGCGGGCGTGGGATGCTGGGGACCCAGCTTTACTTGCCACTGGGTCGATTATGACTGCGATGGATTTCTCGATCTTTTCGTTGCTAACAACTTTGCAGGAGTATTCGATCGGAAAAACCCGAACCGACTCTTCCACAACAATAAGGACGGCACTTTCACTGAGGTATCCGAGCAAGCTGGTCTCTCCACCCTGCATCCCACGATCGGCAGCGCCTGGGGGGATTACGATAATGACGGGTATCCTGACTTGTTTCTGAGCTCGGGCTTGGGACGATCTCAGCTTTTCCACAACAACGGCGATGGAACCTTCACCGACGTTAGCCGCAAGGCGGGCATTGATGATATCTGTTTCGGCGGAATATCCCTTTGGTGCGATTACGACAACGACGGCTGGCTTGATCTTGTGCAGTTCATCTGGTCGCTTGAGGAGGATGTTCTCCACACTCTGATTCACGGCGATGGCCCCGCTCAGGGAAAGCCGATGCGCATCTACCATAACAACCGAGACGGCACGTTCACCAAGCTGGATCGCGAGCTCGGACTCAACGGCTGCTGGGGTACCATGAGCGGAAACGCGGGCGATTTTAACAACGACGGCTATATCGACTTCCTGCTGGGCAACGGCGACCCGCATATGAATCGTACCGAGCCCTCCATCATTCTCGAGTATGACGGAGACGGTAACTACCACAACGTCACATTCGCCGCAGGCCTGCCCTACACGGGGAAAGGGCATGGCGCGAACATGGCAGACCTGGCGGGCGACGGACGCCTATGTCTGATAATTTCCTCAGGAGGCGCCTATCCCGGTGACCTGCTCACAACCTCGGTGTTTCGCCCCAAGGTACTTCCGGGCAACTATCTGAATGTTCGCTTGGTTGGCACCAGGAGCAACAGAAATGCGATCGGAGCCCGACTAAAGCTTGATGCCGGGGGACGAAGCCAGCACAGGCTGGTGAGTAGCGGCAGCGCGTTCGGCTGCCTGCCGTATGAGCAGCACTTCGGGCTTGCCGATTTGAGTCAGATCGAAGCCCTCGAGATTCTCTGGCCGAGCGGCTTGCGTCAGCGTATCGAGCGTCCTCCTGTCAACACGACCATTCGGATCGTGGAGGGCAGAGCGGGGTGTGAAGAGGTTTATAAAAATAAACCGCTCCAGCTCATTGCCGGAAATCAATCGTGACATCGGCCTCATCCGCTGTCGCCGACTTCGTCAGGTCATGATAACGGGTCAAGCTCGAGTAGCTTGATTCAATCCCCGCTTGCCCTCGCTCTGACAGTCATTGCGCTGCTGTTGATGCTGGTGCTGTGGCCGATCTGAAGCGCGCCATGTAGTACCCAAACTACGCCTGACCGCTCCTTGACCCGGCCTTGGTCCGCGGTTCTCTCCTCTTGCGTCCGAGCGTCAGCTTAAGCGCCGGTGGAGTGATGAGAGTCGTCGTGATGACCATGATGACGACGGCCGAAAAGGTCGCATGGTCGATGATTCTGAGATTCCTTCCGATCCCGGCAAATATGAGACCGACCTCGCCACGAGGAATCATTCCGACGCCCACGCTCAAGCGATCCAATCCTTTTTCGAGGACACCCAAGCCGCAGATCTGTTTACCCAGAACCGCGGCCACGGTCAAGCCAGAAGCCACGCCGAGGACCGACAGATTCGCAAAGGTCTCGAGATGCACCTGAACTCCCATCAGCACGAAGAATATGGGAACGAGAAAGGTAGCTAGCGGCCTCAATAGCTGCTCGATGTGAATCTCCTCGCGAAATCCATGGAAGTGAACTTGCTCCAGAAGCAAGCCGGCCGCAAACGCACCGACAATGGGAGCCAGGCCGACAGCACCCGCAAGATAGGACAACAAAAACGCAAACAGGAGAGCTGAAATCAGCATCACACCTGCGGTCCGAAGCCTGGCCAACTGCTTCATAACCCGCGGCACCAGAAAGACGCCGAGCAAAAGGGATGCAACAAGGAATAGGCCTGCCAGCGCGATGAGACGCAACACAGCGTTAACGGCCAGTGGCTGGCCATGCTCCGCCGCAGTCACCAGGCCGGACACCAGCGCCAGGACGACCAGTCCCAATACGTCGTCAATCACCGCAGCTCCCAAGATGATTCTTGCTTCCTTCAACTGCAGCTTGCCGAGGTCTTTGAAAACTCGCGCGGTTATCCCCACGCTGGTGGCACAGAGGACCGACCCGACAAACAGGTGGATATAGCTCAAGCTAAAACCTGAAGGCACTATTTCCTGAAGCTGACGCGGGAGCTGTTTTATAAAGAGCCAACTCACGCCGTAGCCCAGCAGGAAGGGCGCTACTACGCCAAGAACGGCAACCAGGAGGGATGATGCCCCTACTTTCATCATGTCCTGGATGGTCGATTCCAAACCCACCTCGAACAGGAGTATTAGAACGCCGAGTTGCGCGAGAGCATCGATGGTTACTGCCCAATGCGCCTGAATGGGGATGATCCTCAGCGGCTCGAAGAAGCTCCAGTGAGGATTGATCAGTACCAGGTTGCCTAGAATCACCCCGCCCACCAGCTCTCCGAGGACAGCCGGGAGCCCAAGGCGATCGAACAACTCGCTGCCCAGTTTTGCCACGGCGAGAATCGCCATCAGCGCAAGCAGCACCGGCGATATCAGATCGGAGGATCCTCCCCCTTCCGCGGCCTGAACCGAGGGAACTACGAGCACCAGGACGAGAGAAATCTCCATGAGTATCAGGAGATTGCTCTTCACCAATTTGAATCTTAGTCCCACGATGGGTCACCCCTAATAATCAGACCGTGCATTAGCGAGTGAGGTCTGCCAGAATCACCTTCTTTTCAAGCGCCGCGCGCAGCAAATCTCGGACAGCCGCGCCGCCCAACTCTGCCTGGAAACAAGCCAACAGAGCATGCCTGTCGAGCACGTAGCAGAGTTTCATCGTCTCCGCACGCCTCATTGAGAAATGCTTCCCTCTCGCCCGGCTCCCGTTCGCGAGCCTGGTGATAAAGCCGCTTGATCTCCTGCCAGCGATCCAGATCCATTATTTCCCTCCGTGTCCCATCTCCCGATACAGCCAGGTCTTCGCCAGATCCCAATCCCGCCACACAGTGTCGGCCGACACCTTCAGAACTTCTGCGGCTTCTTCCAGGCTCAGGCCGCCGAAGAAGCGCAACTCCACCACCTTTGCTTTTCTGGGATCGATCTCGGCCAGCGCGGCTAGTGCCTCGTCAAGCTGGATCAAATCCGCGCCAGGCTCGGGACGAAAAACGGCAGCTTCATCGAGCGAGACCTGGCGGTAATTGCCCCCTCGCTTTTGTGAGTCCCGCGCCCGCGCAAAGTGAACCAGGATCTGGCGCATCAGATTGGCGGAGATGGCGAAGAAATGCGCGCGGTCCTGCCACTTCACCTGACTCGCATCAATGAGCTGGAGGTAAGCCTCATTGACCAGGGCTGTGGTCTGCAGGACGTGGCCGGCTTTCTCGCGCAACATGTATCGATGCGCCAGCCGGTGCAGTTCGTCATAAACCAGCGGCATGAGTTTGTCTAGGGCTTCCTTGTCGCCGCGGCACCAAGCGTGGAGCAGCTGCGTGACCTCTTGAGGAGACTGTCTCGTCACGGATTCCCCTTTCCTGGATCGATGCTAATTCGGATTGGGGGTGCGATTATACACCTACTGACAGTGGTCAGGGTCCGGTCGCGACTAAAGACTGATCACTGGCCGCTGACCACTTTGCTGCAAATCACCAGCTTCAGCCATTTCACAAAGCGCTACCCAGAAAAAATTGACTGCGATTCAGAAATTCGGGGTCCGTTTGCCCATTAGGGGCCGAGGGCAGCTCGAGGCTGCCCCGGAAGGAGCGGCCCCATGGCAAACCGATCGATCATCTGCACAGCAGTAATGATTCTGACTCTCCTGGCCATGATTCCCGGTGCCCTGGCGCAATCCCAGTCCTGCGGTGGAGCTAACGCTGCCGCCGATTCTGTCTCCGGCATTCGAACCGATCGGCTGACACCAAAGCAACTGCGAATCTGGAGAGAGATCGAGCAAGTCGCTCAAGCGGTAGACCGGGCCGGACAGCCGCTGCATCCCAGACTGCACGGCCTGTGGCAGCGGGCGCAGTCGAGCGGCCACACAATCTTTATCGAGATGATGGAACGGCGAGCTCCAACTCGTATCGCAGGAACAACCACTCTGCAAAAGATGGATTCCGATGGGAATCGGCAGGTTATAGTAATCTGGCTCCACCTCTGGGCCATAGATAATGCATTTGTGGACGCAGCTGTGCGCCGCTCCGCCGGGCTCGTACCCTTCTACAGGTTGGGCCAAAATGAACGCTACGCTGAGGTTGTCGGCCACGAACTGGCGCATGCTGTCCAAATGCTGGAAAATCCCGAGTACGCGCATCTATGTTTGGAACTGGACGTGCAAGCAGCCGAGTATCTTCTTTCTCGCAGGCAGAGCGCCAGCGGCGCAGTCGCCGACGAGGTGACAAGGCTCAGACAGGCGCCTGCAATCCTTGACCGACAAAATCGAAAAACCTGCTCAGGCGGCCGAATTGGAAGTCTGGCGCGAGCTGCTGAACGGCCAGCGAAAAGGAGCACGAACAGCAGCCGGCCACCGCGCAGAAACAACAGCCGCTCGATAGCTACTGCCGGCCGGCGTAACGACAGAGGCGCACAATTGCGGATTGCGAATTGAAAAAATCAAATGGGCAATCCGCAATCTACAATCCGCGATTTACTAGTGCCTTCGCGCTGGCTTAATAAAGGCCACCGCGAAGACGAAGGGCGCCAAGCACTTCAAAAGATACCTCTCCGCCGTTGCGAACAGCATCTGGCCCGCGCAATAACTGTCAGTAAATCCCAGTCGGCGTCCGTGGGGGGTGTTCATCCGCGTCCAATATTCTCTGTGTCCTCCGTGCCTCTGCGGTGAAGTTCTTTTTGAGATCGGGAGTTGAGTAGCCTGTCCCCCGATCCTGTGGTTTAGGAGATGGGTGTATAATCGCAAGAAAAATGGTATAGGCTTCTCTACATGGTGCGAGAGAAGACCAGCCTCGTTCTGCAGACCACCGCATGGCGTGATTGGGATCAGGCGAGGGTCTGGCTGCTGCGGGAGCTGAAGCACGGGAAACAAGATGAAGCCTGAGCGCTGGCAAGAGATTGAGCGGCTCTACAACTCGGTTCTGCAACTCGAACCGGGCCGGCGAGAAGCGTTCCTCAAGGAGGCCTGTGCCGGCGACGAATCTTTGCGCAAGGAAGTCGTGTCTCTGCTTACCTGTCAGCCGGAAGCGGAGGATCTCCTCTTACAATGAAAGCCCTGGAGCTTGATGAAATGCTGCCAGAGGCCCACGCCATGATGGCCACGCTTCGGGCCAGCGACTATGACTGGAAAGGCGCCGAGCGTGAATTCCGCCGGGCTCTGGAGCTCGATCCCGAGTCGGAGGACGTCTGGACGTATTACGATTGCTATTACCTTTTGCCCATGCGGCGCCTTGATGAAGGCGTCGCCGCGTCACGCAGGGCGCTGGAGCTGGATCCGCTGTCGCCCTTTTTAAAGTGGCGCCTCGGTTTTCGCTATTACCTGACGCGGTAATGGGATCGCGCCATCGAGCAGTACCGCAATGCGCTCGAGCTCGACCCGCATTACTTTGCGGCGCAATTGGGTCTCGGTCAGACCTACATCCGGATAGGGAAGTATGACGAGGTGATTCGAGCTTGGGAAACGGCCGCACAGCTTTTGGGGCACAGCCCATTTGCCCTGGGATGCCTCGGTTGCGCTTACGCAGCAGTAGGCCGGATCGGCGAAGCCATGAGACTTCTCGAAGAATTGCAGGATCTCGCTCGGAAGACATACGTGTCACCTTGGAGTTTTGGGGCGATATACTATGGCCTTAGAGAAATCGACAGAGCCTTCGACTGGTTCGAGAAGGCGGTCGACGAGCGCGACGGCGCGATGTTCCATTTCCACATCGATCCCGCCTTCGATCGGCTGCGCTCCCACCCGCGCTACCCAGCCCTGCTGCGGAAAATGAACCTGGAGCCCTGATCGATCGGGCGCAGCATCGATCTTCATCTTGGCCACATCGTGAGTAATAACCGGGAACGAAATATCCCGGCGCAATCTATGACTCCGCGAGCAGCTCTGCCACTGCTTGCTTCAGAAGCGGCATATTGCGCTCTACTACAGCCCAGACGATTTCGAGATTCACGCCGAAATACTCGTGAATCATCTTGTCCCGCATTCCGGCAATCTCTCTCCATTGGATTTCGGCACGAGTGCTTTTTGCGTGCGCTGACAGCTGCTTTACTGCCTCGCCGATGACTTCAAGTTTTCTAATCACGGCATCTTGCTGCATCCGGTCGGCGAGGAACGCACCGCGCCCGGCCGCGGTATAACGTTCGATGTCTTCGATCGCTTCGGCAATGTGGCGCAAATAAATCCGATCGTCCTTCACAGCGGCCTCGCTTCAGCCATAATCCTCTCCCGAAGATGCCGGTTCACGCCGGCGTCGGTCAGGAGGTCAACCTTCCGGTCGAGCAGTTGTTGCAGATCCAGCCAGAGGCCGACGACGTCCAGCAGGCTGCGGCCGGATTCGACTTCCACGAGCAGATCGATGTCACTGTCCTCCGTGGCCTCACCGCGCGCGACAGACCCAAATACGCGCACGTTGCGCGCCCCGCGAGAGGCGGCCAGTCGCAAAATCTCTTCCCGCTTTTCTGCGAGCAATCGATCGATCGTCATAGGCATCCATCACACCAATTGTTTCATTCTACTTCGAATTGGCGCCTGTTTGCCAGCCCAGCCATATGTTTGCTGTGATTTGGGCCCTGGCGAGATCGCCGGCGAGAAACGGGTGCAATTAGAAGTGGGAGTCAACTCAGCCCAGTCAGGAATCTGCTTCCGGATGGCTTGGTTCGAAAATCAAACCACGAAGACCTCAAAGACCGCGGCAGAGCCTTCGACTGGCTCGAGAAGGCGATCGACGAGCGCGACGCCGTGAGTCCCCATATCCACGTCGAACCCGCATTCGATCCGCTGCGCTCCCACCCACGCTACCCAGCCCTGCTGCGGAAAATGAACTGGAGCCCTGAGCGGCAACCCGCCCGGCTTTCATACATTGTTGGGAAAAGTCTCAGCAGTTGGTATTGATGTCTTCCATAGGGCCTAGCTAACAAGGGACGCGTGGGTGCGATTCCTACTCTCGACGCTAAGATTAGGCAGAAAAAACAGGGTGGCGGATGTGTCCAGATGAGACAGCTTGCGTCACCGGCAACAATCATGGATTGAACGACCATGGTCATATGACTATAATGGGCCTCAGCAATAAGGAGAATAGCGATGGAAATCTCGGCAGCGAAATTCAAGGCCCGGTGCCTGGAGCTGATGGACCGAGTCAATGAATTCGGGGAGGAGATACTCATTACGAAGCGCGGCAAGCCGGTGGCCAAATTGGGCCCTGTTGGCGGCCGTCCGGTTCGTTCATCCTTCGGCTGCATGAGTAAGAAGGGGAAGGTGCTCTCAGACATCGAATCCCCAGTCGATGTGGAATGGGATGCAATGAAGGGGATTTTGCTGCATGAGTAGGACTCCCATATTACTGGACACCCACATCTGGCTTTGGTGGCTTTTTGGGCACCCGATGCTGCGCCGTTCCCCGATCTCTCGGATCATTCAAGAAGCTGAAAGGGACCACCGCTTGCGCCTTTCAAGCATATCGATATGGGAGGCAATCCTGCTGCGTGAAACCGGTAGAATCGAGATGAAGGGCAGTATCCAGCAATGGCTGGCCGAAGCGCGGCTGAAATTTCCACTCCATGTCGTCCCGATTGATGACCGGATTGCTTTGGAATCCCGTCTCTTGCCCGGGAGCTTCCACCAGGATCCGGCAGACAGGTTCATCATTGCCACAGCCAGGACGCTCGACATCTGTTTAGCAACGCACGACAGGCGCATCCTGGATTATTCCGCTTCTGGATATCTAAAAACCATCGACTTGGATGGTTCCGCTCTTGGTTAGGAATTTTCGGGGACAGTCGCCACAATCCCCAAACTATTACGGCAAGATCGAAAGCGGATGCCCATGCGTGGGGTCGGCATCCGTCGGCGGAGATACTTTGTGGGTCTTCGTGTCTCTGCGTCTTTGCGGTGGCTCTTAAAACTTGACCGCAAAGACTCAAAGAACTACAAAAAGTTTCCTCACGAGACTAACGCATTACAAGCTCCCGCAGTATTGCTCTTGATGTTGATTCCTGTCATTTGGTATCTAGTTTACCCTCATTTGCAGCTATGAAGATCAACATACCGAAACACCATCTCGGATCGGGGCTCCTCATCGGGGTCCTTTCAGGCGTTGCAGCTACTGGATTTCATTTCGTTGCCGACACTTTTGGCCATACGCTCTTCTCCTGGGTTGAGACTAACAGCCTGCCCATGCGCGTTCCACTGGTATTCCTTGTACCGACGATTGGCCTATTCCTGGTAGGAATCGTTCTCCAGTACTATCCCGAGAGCATCCACGGGGGAGTGCGCGAGGTCTCAGAAGCAATCGAGAACCACGACGGGATAATCCCTCTGTCACGGGTCGTCAATGTGTTACTCAGCGGCCTCGTCCTCGCCTTCGGCGGTTCCGTCGGCCCTGAAGGGCCAATGGTTCAGATGGGAGCATTGATCGGCAGCAAAGTGGGACAGCGGTTCACGATAAAAATGGAATCGCGCAAGATGATGGTGCGCGCCGGCGCCGCGGCCGGGATAGCGGCGGCTTTCCGTTCGCCGGCGGGCGGCATTCTGCTCGCTCTTGAGACTTTCGGGGCTCGGTTCGATACCGATCTTCCGGTAATCGGCGTGGCCGCTGTGTTTGGCTACTTGACTCGGGTTGCGCTACTGGGCCGTGAAGATACTTTGGGCCTCCCCTACACGGCTCAGCCGATTCCGTTAGTTGGACTCCTCCTCGTCGCACCACTCATGGGACTCGTCGCCGCACCGACAGGACATTTCTTCATCCGGATGTTCGGGTGCGCGAAAAAGATCTTTCCCAGAAGCCTGCCGCTCTCTGTCCGCGTAAGTCTCGGCGGTTTGCTGGTGGGCTTGATCGGCATCTTCTATCCGCAGGTAATGTCGGCCGGTTATGCGGTCGTCGAACACGGGTTGAACGGCGGCATCAGCCTGAAGCTCTTTGCCATCCTGCTCATTTTCAAGATGGTGGCCACCTCGATCACTTTTGGATCGGGAGCCGTGGGAGGATTATTTGCTCCGACACTGTTTATTGGAGCGATGTTCGGCGGGGTGTTCGGATTTGGCTTCCATGCTCTCTACCCCGCAGCCGTTCCTCAGCCGGAGGTTTTCATTCTGCTCGGCATGGTGGTCATGTTCGGCTCAATCATCAAGGGGTACTGGAGCGGCCTGCTCCTGGTCGCCGACATGAGTGGAGCTTATAACGTCATTCTGCTGCCCGGCATTATCGCTGGGGGCATTTCCTTCCTTATCAGCTGGAAACTGCACGACCGCTCCATCTTCGACCTGCCACTGGCAGCTGAGCAGGCAGCGTTGGAAATTGAGCTCAATGAGGCGGAAAGGCCTTTGGTGGAAGCGGTTTTACGCGAGACTATCCAGGATCCAGGCAGCGAATAGCAGCGCTACAGATTCTGAGCTGGGATCCTCTCAGCCGGAGGCGCCGAAGTACCCTCCAGCGCGCCTAATTTTGCCTTCTCTTTCCTCCTGGAGCGTGGCTTCTTTTTATAAACCTCCTCCCACTCCTGTTTCCCTTCGACAATCCGAATGGTCGTGTTAATCCGGAGATTTTCGATGCGCTGCTTCAGTCCGCTTGGCCACCAGATTTCGAGAGCATCCACTCTGTCCAGCTTTCCCAGGCCGAAATGCTGCTCGTAGGGAAGACAGCCAAAACCGGTTCCGGGTGAAACCAGGTGATGCCGGCTACGGCCGCCTGCATCCAGGCAAAGACGCGCTCCAATCGCGTTTCTATTGCTTCGCGTGCCAACCAGCCGCACGTTTAGATAATTCCCCGGAAGGGTCTTGGGACGGAATACCGACACGGTCAACAGGTCCCCGGGATATAGTCCGCCGGATGCCACGATGAGAGACAGCCGCCCGTCCCCGGCCAGATCCCCAATATTTGACCCGTGACCCTTTCCCGTGTAAGGCAAGCCGGCAGCGAAGGTCACGTTCTTGAACTTACCATCCTTTTCGTCGTACTCGAGGATAACGGCAGGTTCGGTGCGATTCATATGGGGATCGCCGTTGCCGAGAAGCAGGTCGATGTGACCGTCATTGTTGAAATCCCCGAAGTTGCCGCTCATGGTTCCGAAGCAGTCCGTTAGACCGATCTCGCGGTCGAGCTTGGTGAATGTGCCATCGCCATTGTTGTGATAGATTCGCGAGGGATGGCCTTCCGCAGGACCCTCCCCATTGAAAAGCGTGTGAAGCACATGATCCTCGGGCGACCAGATGTACTGAACCAGGTCGAGCCAACCGTCATCGTCATAATCCCACCAGAACGACACTGACCCGAATACGATGTCATCCAGGCCCGCTTCGCGGCTCACATCTGTGAACGTGCCGTCGCCGTTATTGCGAAACAGCCGATTTCGGCCCGTCCCGCTGCTCAGAAAGAGGTCCGGATAGCCGTCATTGTTGTAGTCTCCCCAGGCACAGCCGATCGTCGGAGAAATGGTGTCAATTCCGGCTTCCCTTGTTACCTCAGTGAACGTTCCGTCACCGTTGTTGTGAAACAGCCGGTTTGGCGCGGAGCGGTCGAACATCCCGCCGAGATTGCTGCAGACGAATAGATCAAGGTTGCCGTCACAATCATAGTCGACCCAGTGTGCCGCAAAACTCGGCCCCCAGCAGCCAACACCGGCTTCCTCGGTCACGTCGGCGAAAGTCCCGTCGCCATTGTTGCGGTAGAGGACGGATTCGCCCGCAAAAAACCCGAGGCGCGTTATGTAGAGGTCATCCAGTCCGTCATTGTTGTAGTCTCCCACGGCGATGATGAAGGTGTTGACGCATTCGTCCAGCCCGGAGCCGACGGTGATGTCCGTGAAAGTGCCGTCCCCGTTGTTTCGGTAGACATTGCATCCGCCGTGCGAGGAGGCAATGACTATATCGAGATAGCCGTCTCCGTCCAAATCGAAGATGGCCGTGCCGCGTCCCGCGGAGGTCTTGTCGAGGCCGATTTGCGCAGCAACGTCTTCGAATTCGACGGTGGGCCGGCTTCTCCCAGCCCTAACCTCATCGCGCATGCTTTCCGGCACGTCATCAGGGTAACCGCCCAGCTTTTGGGCAGCAAGATACAGCCAGAATCGGGCCCGTTTGTTCGACGGATCGGCCGCCAGCGAGCCGACACCGTCTTTCACGGATTCCAGAAACCTTCCTGCCCGGTAATTCGCCACCGCGCTGTCGCGCAAAGCTTCGGCTCGTAGCTCGGCATTCTCTGCTGCAGTCCGGAACTCCTGAACGGCCTCGGGATAGAGTCCGCATTTCAACAGGGTCTTCGCAAGATCCAGCCTGCTTCCCGAATCATTCGGATTCTTTTGGACCAGATCCCGATACTGCTGGAGCAGATCCTTATACTGCAGTCCCAGGAAGACATGGACGTCGGCAAACGATTCCGCCATATAGGAGGTAAAGGCGGGAATGCCCTCGGGCCCAAGAACAGAGGTAGCGTGTATGCCCCGCAAGCTCTGCTGGGCCATGAGCGTTCCGAAGGAAAGCGGCAGTTGGACGGGAAGCGCCAGTAATTGTCTCGGATTATTCAGATCCAGCCCGCCAAAGCTCTTCCGCGCGGCACGCGAGATCTCATCCCAGGAAGTCAAAAGCGACCAAGGCGATCTGCGCCGGCTCCACGCCAGACGGAGCAGCCGGTTGGAAAAATCCGAGGTCGCTTCGTCCGAGCTTGTGGGTCCATTGAGGGGCGGCTTGACCGGGAGTTCAGCAGGCTCCAAGCCGACAATGCGTTCGACGGCGGTTTGCATTGTGCGTAACGCGGAATCCATCATCAGGATGCCTGTCTCAGCCGCACGCGTTGAGATGCGGAACAAGGAGTCGAATATCTTTGCCATTCGTGGAACCTCTGGATAGAGCAAACGTCTCGTTTAACACCACAATGACATAGTGGCTACGAGGTCAAAAACATCTTCGAGATCTTGCTGTTATCGTGGTGCTGCTTTCACTGCCGGCTTTTAGGATAGAGCCTTCGGCAGGATGTAATAGACCGACTGAATCGCACACCCGAAGCTGGCAGTTTCCGTCCGTTCTATCGGCTTACCCGTAAGGAACGACTCGATCGCGGGTTCCAGATAGGCGGCGTATTCGGGATCTTCGGGATATTTGAAGTTGTCGATCGCCCCGCGATACAGCAGTTTGCAGTCCCCGTCAATCAGAAACACGCGCGGGGTCTGCTGCGTGAACCACTGGCGGGCTACCGTACCCCCGGAGTCATAAAGGATCGGGAACTGGAGGTTCCGCGCTGCCGCCGTCGCCCGTATCTGCTGGAGGTTCTCCCCCTGTCGCGAAGCGATGGCAACCAATCCGATCTCCGGATGCCTTTCCGCAAAGGAATTGAGATAGCGGTCATAGCGGATACAGTGAGAGCATGTCTCCGACCAGAAGACAACTACGATTCCCTTCTTCCGTTCCAGAAAAAATCCCAGGTTACGGACAGTTCCATCCAAGGCCGGGAGGCTGATCTCCGGCACCGGGCCCCCGATTACCTGTTTTGCACGTTCTGCTTCGGTATGATCCATAAGCACCATATACTAGCACATTCGGGGTAGCTGATTCTCACTAAAATGCACTACCCTGCAAAGACACAGAAACTCAGGTTCAACTCAAGTTCGCTGCGGCTATGCCCGGTGAAAGCTGGTGTGGAATCCCGGGTGAATCTTGTGGCGCAAGGCCAGCCGCGCGATCGGTCCTTTGGCAACGTCTGCCGCTTCAAACAGCAGGATCTCCGCTCGATCGTTGCGGGTATCGATGAACTCGTTGACGATGACGGCCTCCGAACGGTCCTGTGGATTGGCCACATGGCAAGGTTCCCCGGCAAGATATTCTCCCGGCTGAGTCTGGTAGACATCGAAGACAGAGCCATGCCTCCAGCTCCCGTGGGCCAGCTGATCGAAGAACTTGCGTCCTTCACCGCCCGTGGCTGAAATGCCGAGCATCCAGAAGTCGTCATAGGGAGCGCCGACCAGTCTGCGGTCGTGAGCAGGGAAATCCGGCGCCCGATCATACTCCATTGCCTTACGTTCCAGCAGGGTTCTGGAGGGAACATGGATGACATAGCGCACGGGACTGCACCGGGTCACCGTTGGGAACAAATCCGGTATCGGCTGATACTCGGGGTAAGCGGGCGCCTGCAATTCGAGAACATCGACGTTCAGAATTCCGCCGTCCCCCTCAAACGTGTTGATCAGGTGCAGGCAATATCCTTGTCCGACCTCGACCGCAAAGGCGGTTTCCTCCTTTGACTCTCTGGGCGCTACCAGGATCTTGCTGCCCCGTTCCGGCTCCCATTTGAGGGATTCCATGACCGAGAGGTGCTCACCCCAGAACTTGCTGAAGTCCATGATGAGCGGGCTCAGGTAAAAGACCACGTAGTTGCGGCTCAGCGCGCAATCGTGGTTGGAGTTCTGCAGTTCGAGTGCATGACGTCGCCGTCGGATCAAGGAACCGGACGCATCGAACTCGTAGATGTTCAGCATGGGCTGAGAAGCAGAGAAAGAGACGCCGAAGTTGATCATGTGACCCAAGGCGGGATCCCACTTCGGGTGAGCCGAGAACGGGCTCACTTCGGTGAGCGCTCCATTGAAGTCATACTCCCTGCGCGTTTCCAGAGTTACGGGGTCCAGTTCGTAGGGCAGTGCCTGCTCTCCGAAAGCCAGCAGCGTGCCGGCATAAGGATACGCGCTCACGTTGATCGGAGGCTCCAGCATCAGGCCGCGTTTCAGCTTGTCGCCCGGAAACTTCGTTCCGAAACTGCGGTAGACCGCATGTCCGGTAGCCTCCTCTTCCTTCAGCTTGGCGGTCCGCACAAAACGGTTGGTGAAGTGCACCGAGCCCGGCTCAAACCGGAGGGCGCATACCATCCCATCTCCGTCCAGCCAGTGCCTGTAATGCAGGCCGGAGCGTTCGAAGCGGGCGGGTCCGTTGATGTAGTAAGTGCCGTGAATCCATTCCGGAATCCGGCCGGAGATGTTCCTGATTTCGTAGGAGTCCTCCACTTCGTCAAACAGAAAACAGCGTTCAAGGAGCGGAGCCAAGTCGTGCGAGTCGTGCGCTGTGCTCATAGACTGTAGACCTCTGCAGTAAGAGATTGCATTGACGATGCACCGTCTTCTAATTGCTGACGATTATTCACAACGAGTTGTGGATAAAAAATTATGACAAGTTTCTTGACAGGTCAAGCACTGATGAGTAGTCACCATAGAAAATCGGAGTCCGCAGCTGGCACACAGTGGACCCGGGTCTCTGGGCAGCAGGGTGCAACTAGAAGTGGGAGTCATGCTAAGGACAACCCTTATTGGACACGGATTTGCACTCTTGGGGAGTTGGACGAGCTCTTGCCTCCACCGCATGGGCCGCCTGCGGCCGCAAAGCTGCACTGTCTCTCTGTGTTGTCCGTTGCGAGATTGACTCTCACTTTGAATTGCACCCGTGGCAGCAGAGAATATTTGCATTTTGCTATTAATTTGCTAGGATTCGTCTCTTCGGGCGCCTCTTATGCACATAACTCGATGAGCCGGCACTTCCTCGGAGAGCTGCACTTTCCGGCAGGAACGGTAATTGTGCAGCAAGGGAAGCCCGGCGATGCAGTGTACTCATTGCCGTTCTCTCGCAATGGACACTTGATGGCTGATGCTGGCATTATGAACCCGTTGCCCGTGAAACCTCGCCGAGACTCCGGCGGGTTGAGTAAGATCCAGATCTTACGAAGCAACGCAATCTAACTAAAGACAAGGAGCATTTTGGAATGACGAACGGACACGTAACCTCAGAGAAGGTTCGAGAAGAAGTAAAACGCCTGATAGCGGAGCTCACCGAACGCGAGCCCGGTGAGATCACGGATACGGCTCTTTTCGTCGATGATTTGGGTGTGGACTCGCTTATGGCGATCGAAGTCATGGTCGCCCTGGACAAGCGTTATAAGATCGACATCCGGGAGGCGGAATTCAACAAGATAAAGAACGTAAATGATGCGGTTGATGTCGTCATGCAGCATCTTTCCGGCAGGGCGGCAACCCAATAGAGAAATACTATGAGACGTGTTGTTGTCACAGGTATCGGCCTGCTCACACCCATCGGATCCGGCAAAGAAGAGTTCTGGAGCGGCCTGATTGCGGGTAAGTGCGGAATTGCGCCGGTGACTTCCTTCGACACGTCGGCCTTCCCTGTTCACAAGGGAGCCGAGGTGAAGGAATTCAAACCGGAAGTCTTCCTGCGCCGGCGCTCGCCTCAGGAGATGGGGCGTGGGTCCCAGCTCGCAATCGCCGCAGCCCGGATGGCGATCGAGGACAGCGGAGTGGAAATCTCCTCGTACGAGAGGAGCCGCGTGGGAGTCTCGATGGGAACCACGTCGGGCGAACCCCAGATCGTCGAAAGATACAACGACATCCGGAAGTCCAAAGGATTGGATTCCATTCCGAAGGAAATCCCGCCCAGGTATCCGTGTCACGTGATCCCAAGCAACGTGGCGATCGAATTCGACCTGCATGGGCCATGCCTGATGATTCCCACAGCTTGCGCAGCTGGCAATTACGCGATCGGCTACGGCTTCGACATGATCCGAATAGGGCGCGCGGACCTGATCCTGGCCGGAGGTGCCGATCCATTTTCGCGCATTACCTTTATGGGATTCGCGAGGCTGGGCGCTGTTGCCCCGGACCGCTGCCAGCCGTTCGACAAGAACCGGAAGGGAATGGTTCCCGGGGAGGGAGCCGCCATCCTTATACTGGAGCCGCTCGAGGCGGCGCGAGCCCGCGGCGCCAAGATATATGCGGAGGTTTTAGGCTATGGAGTCAGTTGCGATTCCCACCACATGACTGCCGCCCATCCACAGGGTGACGGGGCAATGCGCGCCATGTCGGCGGCGATGCGCGAAAGCGGCGTGTCGCTCCAGGACATCGACTATATCAACGCGCACGGGACAGGAACTCCGACCAACGACCGCGTGGAATCCCTCGCAGTCCGGAGGTTGTTCGGGGAGTATGCCGACAAGATTCCCATGAGCTCGATCAAGTCTATGATCGGCCATACCATGGGGGCTGCAAGCGCCATCGAGGCCGCCGCCTGCGCGCTCGCCATTGACACCGGGATCGTTCCTCCGACCATCAATTACGAGGTCCCGGATCCCGAGTGCGACCTTGATTACGTCCCGAACCAGGCACGCAGGGTTGATCCGCGCGTCGTGCTGAACAACGCCTATGCGTTCGGCGGCAACAATGCATCCCTTTGCATCGCGAGGTGCGAGAATTGAGCATGCGCATCGTGGCAACTGGAACAGGAATCATCAGCTCCCTCGCCGCGGGTGCAGGCGACTTTGAAGCCGGGCTGTATGCAGGACGGACCGGCATCGGTCCCAAGACGCTGTTCGCCGATTCCGTGCCCGGCGGAGCCGCCGGCGAGATTCGGAACTTCGCTCCCCAGCAGTGGCTGGGCAACAAAGGACTCCGGGTGTTGGACAGAAGCGCGAGGTTACTGTGCGTGGCCGCCCACATGGCACTGGAATCCTCGGGCCTTTCCCAGCAGCGGCTGGCCGAAGGGGATTCGGACCTGGGCTTGGTCTGCGGAACCATGTTCGGCAGCGTTCACAGCATCACCTCGTTCGACTGGAGCGGACTTCTGGACGGTCCCAACCTGGTCAACCCCATGGAGTTCCCCAACACGGTCATCAATTCTCCCGCGGGCCAGGCCGCCATCAAGCACCGGCTGCGCGGCGTGAACTCCACCATCTCGGCCGGACTCGTCTCCGGCCTCTATGCGATCCACTACGCCATGGAGTTTCTGCGCTTCGGCCGGGCACAAGCGCTGCTTGCGGGAGGAGTTGAAGAGCTCTGCGAGGAATCCTATCTCAGCTGCAAGAAAGCAGGCATCACGTCGCCACAGGACAGGATTCGCCCGTTTGCCCCGGACAGGGATGGCACGGTTCTTGGCGAAGGATCTGCGCTGCTGGTGCTCGAAACGGAAGAGGCCGCAATCCGGCGCGGCGCCACACCATTCCTGGAGGTATGCGGCTTTGGTTCTTCTCACGACGCTCACAGCATCGATACCTTCAACGTACGCGCGGCAGGAGCGACGTCAGCCATCCGGCTGGCGCTGCTGGCCGCAGGGATAGAGCCCGATGAAATCGGGTTCATCATCGCAAGCGCCAGCGGAAGCCGGACGGGCGACGCCATGGAGGCGCACGCTCTCGAGAATGTCTTTGGAAAGCGACTCGCCGACATTCCGCTCTGCGCTCCCAAAGCAGCCTTCGGTGAATCGCTGGGTGCTTCCGGAGCGCTGCTGGCTGTGGCCGCGGGGATCGCGCTGCAGAAAAACCTGGTTCCTCCCACCGCCGGCTTTGAAGCAAGCGAACCCGGATTGCGTCTCTCGTCGAGCCCGCAGCCCTTCAAGGGAGACTACGCCCTGGTTAATTGCTTCGGCTGCGACGGAAACAACGCTTCGCTGGTGTTAAGAGCAGCAGGCAGCTAAACAGGAGTTGTCACTCGGCTCTGTCCTCAGTTACGCTGCCAACCATTGGGACTGTGAGCAACACTATGACGGATGCCACTCCACTGATGGCGCAGGATCGCATACTCATCGAAAAATCCGAGCAGGCCCTCCGACAGGGAGGCCAGTTGCTGGCCTGGTGGCGGGAGGTCTCCGCACGCGGCAGCCTGAAAATATTTCCACTGATGCCGAACGAAAATCCCGATATAACCATGGAGGGATTCTTCGACCACGTGACCATCGATGGCAAGTTGACGCCGGCGATGGGCGTCCTTCAGACGATTCGCTTCAAGCTGGCCAGCCCCACCGGCCCGGCCTCAACACTTGAAGATTTCATCCACAAGCAGTTGCTTTCCGTGGCCCATTGGCAGAATCCCGACGGCTTGCCCGGCGGATTTGGCTACAGCGTGCTTCTCAACAAAGCGAAGGGCAATGGAGAGTATGGCCGTTTTCCCATTCCCTCGGACACAAAAAGCGTCGACCTCGGCCAGATAGGAAAGCAGTACGAGTGGATCATGCTCCAGGTCGATTTGAACGATTTCGTGAGAAGCTTCCCGCCACTTCGGCGCTACGTGAAGCAGCTGGCGGGCATCATCCGCGAGGCAGCACACCTCGTCGTTAATGAGGATTTCATGCGCGACTTGTTTCCGGGCATCCCCGGAAAGCCGGCGCAGACCGACCTGGGATATGCATTCGTGCCCGCCACCGTTTATCCCAACTTCTTCGGCTTTGGCCCAGGACGTTTCGGAACCGCAGTGAAGCTCTTCCGATTCGGCCTGTTGGAGGACGGGATCTTCGAGGTCGACATGGCATTTCTTCTAGCCCCCCGCAGCGAGAAGGTCCTATACTTTTGGGGCTTCGATCCGGTGTACAGCACGGTGAACCTGCTGGACGCCTTAACACTGGGCAAGCGCAATATCAAGCAGCGTGCCCACGACAAGCTTGACGCTGTCATGCTGCGCCAGCATGGGCAGGTCCACGAGAACTTCATCTTGGGACTGAGCAGGATACTCGAGGGTTTTCCCGAAGCCGGCGGACCAGATCGGCTAAAAGGGTGAGCAGAAGCGCCCTTGGGACCCACAGGACGTTTCTCCTCCCCGTTTCAGCTCCCATTCCAGCGGCAGCACCCGATCTCACCCGGTTTCCGGGAGAATTCCGGGTACCTTCCGCACCAGCTTATCGCATGCCCGGATGATTGCATCCGCTATCTTAGGGTCTGTCAATGAATAACGTTTACACTTTGCTGCAGGCCCCCAGGCCCGCTGGCGAGGCGCGAGCGACGAGCATACCTGGGGTGGTATGTAAGGAGCGAGCAACAAAGCCAGCGGGCCTGCGGGCCGCAGCCCGGAGGGGCGCGGCGGCGGGCGGGCATCTGCTTCGTTGCCGCTCCTCGACGATGCACACCGACATCGCCTGCGTCGCGGCGCCTCGCATCTGCCCGCCCGGCGCTCGCGCCAAAGTGCAAACGTTATTCATCGACAGACCCTAACCCTATCAGAACCGGCAAAAACACCGATGCAGCACATCCGTCCTGGTTCATGGATTCACTCTCAGGAAAGGGGGGAGTTCTTCGGTGACCAATTCTGAGGTGTCCGCCCCTCAGTCCTCCAGAGTTGTGAAGGTCGTCGTGGCGACCACAGTAATGCTCTCGTTCATTTCGTTCTGGAGAGCAGCTGCCATCGTGTTAAGCGATCTTGCCTCCTCTGCTTATTACGCCGGAGGTATCGCCGAAACCGCCATCGGAAAGTCCGCCCCGTGGTTCATTCTGTCCATCATGCTGTTCTCCTACGCGGTCCGAGCGATCTACATCGAGAGCTGCAGCATGTTCGTCCGGGGCGGTGTTTATAAGGTTGTCCACGAGGCCATAGGTGGGACTCTAGCGAAACTCTCCGTCTCAGCCCTCATGTTCGATTATGTTCTAACCGGCCCAATCAGCGCAGTCAGCGCGGGGCTGTACCTGGCGGGGCTGTACCTGGCGGGGCTGATCAACGAAACCGAGGACCATTTCCACATCACCGGAGGCCATGTGAGCCCGCCACTGTTTGCGACGTGGTTCGCTGTTTTTGTTACCCTGTATTTCTGGCGCAAGAACATCATCGGCATTCGCGAATCAAGTGAAAACGCTCTTCGGATCATGCAAATCACAACCGTTATGGTTGTTATCCTGATCGCGTGGTGTCTGATCACAACAATCATCAAAGGTTTTCAGCCGGTCCCTTGGCCCACTCGCGGAAACCTCAAGTTCGGTTCAGATGCGTTGGGATGGCTGAAAGGGACGGCAGCGCCGCAAATCACGTTCATCGCGATTCTAATCGGGCTTGGACATTCGCTGTTGGCAATGAGTGGCGAAGAGAGTCTGGCACAAGTCAACCGCGAGATAGAAGCGCCCAAGCTCAAGAACCTGGAACGCGCCGGCTTTGTGATCTTTCTATATAGCCTGCTGTTTACCTCCCTGGTCTCGTTTTTCGCCTTCATGCTTATCCCAGATGCCGAAAGAGCCAAGTACCTGGAGAATTTGATTGGCGGCCTTTCCATGTTTTTGGCCGGTCCCTACGGTGTGCGTTTGTTGTTTCATGGTTTCGTGGTCTTGGTGGGTACCCTGGTTCTGGCCGGGGCAGTCAATACGGCGATCATCGGCTCGAATGGAGTGCTTAACCGTGTTGCCGAAGATGGAGTGCTTCCGAATTTCTTTCGATTGCCGCATCCGAAATTTGGCACCTCGAATCGCATCATCAATCTCATCGTGGGCTTGCAGCTGCTCACAATCCTGATCAGCCGGGGGGACGTGAAAATACTGGGCGAAGCGTACGCCTTCGGGGTCGTCTGGAGTTTTGCGATGAAAGCGCTCGCTGTGATCGTCTTGCGGTTCAAGCAGCCCGAAGCCAGAGCCTGGAAAGTACCGCTCAATCTCCGGATCGGCGCGATAGAATGGCCAATCGGACTGGCCCTCATTACTCTTGCATTGTTTGCGCTCGCGACAATCAACGTCATAACGAAGAAGGCTGCAACCATCTCGGGAATGGCCTTCACCGTTGCCTTCTTCACGATTTTCGAGTTATCCGAAAGGTACAATCGGCGGCATCGCAGCGCGGGAAGTGCGGGAATGGAGGAGTTCCGGCTGAAACAAAGTGAGGAAGTATCGATCGAAACAGTGCAAGCTCGTCCTGGCAACGTACTCGTACCGGTCCGCAATCCATACCAACTGGCACATCTGGAGAAGACTCTAGCCAGAACCGACACCAGCAAGGAGGACGTGGTCGTGGTTTCTGTTCACCTCGCGAGTCCGGCAGGCTCCGGTGAGCACGATTTGAGAAAGGACCAAATCTTCGGACCAGGAGAAACTGAGGTTTTCAGTAAAGTTGTCTCGGTGGCAGAAAAGGCGGGAAAACATGTGGCGCTGCTGGCAGTTGCAGGCACAAACCCGTGGGTGGCTATCGTGCAGACGGCGATAAAGCTGAAGTCGGCGCGCATTGTCCTGAATTATTCACCACGGTTCCGAAATTCCGGAGAGCAGGCCAGGGCGGTCGAGAAACAATGGGAGCGACTGCCGGCGCCGCGCTTTCCGCTCGCGTTGGAGATCGTCCTCGAAGATTCCACCAAGTCACAGTTCCATATCTTCGGCCAGCACCCGACCCAGCTTTGGCCAGAGGACTTTGAACGAATACACAAGCTCTGGCTCGAGATTTCCGAGAAAGAACCGGGTGCGGAGATCCGCCATCGTGACGTGGTCAGTGTCGCCTTGTGCCGGCTCGATGAGGATTTCCACTCCGATCAGGGGAGCGAAATTCTCAACGAGATCCGTCGCGAAGCTCTGGAACAAAAGCACGGTATGCTGTCCGGTTCCGAACAATCCGAAGATTAGGGGTGAGCACTATTGATCATACGTGTGAGCATTGCTGACCTGACATGCAAGTTGCCGCAGGGTATAACAATGGAGCTGCCGGCTTAAATCCCATGGGAGGCGGATGACATAGGGTTGCATCCGGCAGCGAGTGTTGCTGGGACGAGCTTCGGGTTATATCGAGCACGATATTAAATCCGGATCTGGCGACCAGTCTCATTTCAACCAAGGAGATAAAATGAACTACGAGCTATCACGAGTCAAAGTGGCAGGTAGAGCCGTCAGGTGGGTGCTGGCCGGAGTTTTGTTTTTACTGCTCGGGCTTGGTTCCTGCGGCACTGTCAACTACGGAGAGCGTGGGGTCTTGCTTCGATTCGGAGCAGTCACTGGGAATGTCAAGAACGAAGGACTTTACTTCAAGATCCCACTCATTGATCGCGTTGAGATTCTCGATATTAAAACGAAGAAAAGCGAGGTTGATGCAGATGCGTCAACCAAAGACTTACAGATGGTGACGTCGAAGGTAGCATTGAATTATCACATTAACCCGAACGGCATTGCCCAATTCTTCCAAAAATTCGGCAACAACTTCGAGCCGAATGTGTTGGACCCGGGGCTCCAGGAAATACTGAAAGCTGTTACTGCACGGTATACTGCTGAAGAGGTAATCACCAAGCGAGAGCAGGTACGCGAAGACACCAATACTCTATTGAGAGAACGTTTTCTGCCGCAAGGCATGGTCATCGACGGACTTAACATTGTCAACTTCCACTTTTCAAAAGTGTTTAACGATGCTATTGAGGCTAAGGTCACTGCGGAGCAGAATGCTCTGGCTGCCAAGAACAAGTTGGAACAAGTTAAATTCGAAGCTCAGCAAATGATCGAAGCTGCCAACGGCAAGGCTAAGGCGATTCAAGTCGAAGCGTCAGCGATTGCGAACAATCCCCTGGTGCTTCAACTGCGAGCTCTTGAGAAGTGGAATGGTATCTTGCCGCAATACGTTGGTTCTGGTTCCATACCATTTATTCAAATAAAGTAGCGCGCAAAAGTACACAGGGAGAGATGGAATATCCTCCGGCAAAAAGGGTGGGAAATAGATACCGGCCCCGGTCCCAGAGCCTCAGGCAGAAAGCGCCCGAGACTGAAGCGCTGTAATCCTCCCCATCAGGCGAAGCTGGCAACCGCGGCCTGCTCGCTCCCGCTGTGTGCGAGGTCCCGCACTCGACTGGCTGTGCCCCTCCCGCCAAGTCCCTGACTGGCAGTGCCGGACGAGCAGCAGAACTGCAACGGAGCGTGGCCCACCGACGAATCGCGTGTGCGGTTGCGGACCGGCCGGCCCAATCACCGGCTTGCCGGGCGGCTCTGGTGCTCCCCGCTCCTTTTTTTCTTTGACTGACCGTACTTCGTCGAGGCTATAATCATTTGAAACACGATGGCTCGGTAGGAGGAATATTTTATCCTGAAAAAAACCGTGTAAGATGGCATGGTGGCGACGCCAACCTGCGAGGCGGTGCCGAGCTTGGCACAAGATAATTGTTACGCCGGAGTTTGATCGGGGGTTTGCTTTTGCAGGCAGACGGGAATTGTTATGGCAGACAAGAAAGACCAACCAGTCGATTGGGAATCCTTCCTCGCGGGAATCACACGCGGTAATACAGTCATTGAGTACGGTGCGAGCCGCAACGTCTTCCGGCAAGGACAACCTGCGGATTCCTTGTTCTATCTCCGGCGAGGCAAGGTGAAGCTCGCGGTTACATCCAAAGATGGCAAGGAAGCGATCGTCGCAATACTGGACGCCGGTGAGTTCTTCGGCGAGGGATGCCTGGCAGGTCAGCCGTTGCGCATGGCAACGGCGACCACCGTGACAGATTGTACTCTTTTCCGGATCGAGCGGCCGCTGATGACCCGCCTGCTCCACGAGCGGCATGAGATCTCGGAATTGTTCGTCGCACATCTGCTTTCGCGTAACATCCGATACGAAGCGGATCTGGTGGACCAGCTTTTCAACTCAAGCGAAAAGCGTTTGGCTCGGATCCTCTTACTGCTCTCCCATTTCGGCAAGGAAAGCAGAGCGGAACCTGTGCTTCCCCGAGTCAGCCAGGATGACCTGGCACAGATGGTCGGCACGACCCGGTCGCGGGTCAGTCACTTCATGAATAAGTTCAGGAGGCTCGGTTTTGTCAATTACAACGACAGCGGCGGATTGACGGTGCATAGCGGTCTCCTCAGCGTCGTCCTGCACGAATAGTAGCCATCTAAGCGGCGCAGTATTTACCCCATCAGCCAATCTCCCCAGTTCCTTCAGTGAGTGTTCCCGGAGCTTCCCTCACAACTCGACGAAGTTCTATCAGAGACGCCTCCTGAGCATGGTCCTGCACGACTAGTATCCATCCGGCATCCATAAAAGGCTTCGGCAATTTCGACCGGCACCCACACGGTATTTTCCGCTAATTTAGTGAGATGAGCAGTTTTGACCAAATGCGTGAGCGATATGGAACAGACGCGCCAATGACCCCATTGGTAATATCTTCGCATTGGGGCCGCCGGAGGTGTTATGAGCGCATGCAGTTTTAGCCGGCTGTTGCAGTTCATCAACAAGCAGTTGGATCTGGATGGGCAACTTGAGGTCTACCATCATTTGGACCGATGCGATATCTGCCATGATGCCGTTTACCAGCTTGCGCGCGACCTGGATGGAGCATTTCTCATCAATCGCGCACCGTGTGGAACCATCCGTCGTACCGCACCCTATCGACGCGGCAGTAGGATCTCCGGGTGCGTACAGATGATCACAAACGCACCTGCAAGCACAGCGGTGCGCTTTAGGCTCAAATCGGTGGTGCTCAAAGACGTACCCGAGACAACGGGTCCTTTGGGACCTGGCTCCGAACACACGATAAGGAGGATCTGAAGCCGTGACGCAGCAAGCCTCTGCAAGAAGACTCGTGAGCAAGCGCCTGACCGTCGTCCTGATCAAGCCCTCCAAGTATGATGACGAAGGCTACGTCATTCGTCATTTCCGCGGTGTCCTGCCGAGCAACACGCTGGCTTGCCTTTCCAGCCTCACCGAAGATCTGAAGCGCCGCAGGGCGCTTGGTCACAATCTCGAGATAAAGATCCGAATCTTCGACGATACGGTCCAACCGATCCCTGTCGACAGGATCATTCGTTCCAACAAACTCCCTCGAAATCGGACGGTCGTTGCGCTTGTCGGTGTTCAATCCAACCAGTTTCCGCGTGCTGCCGACCTGGCCCGCCGCTTTCGCGCGGGAGGGCTGCAGGTCCTTATCGGAGGGTTTCACGTCAGCGGAATCCTGGCTCTGTTTTCGGAAATCAGAGCCGAAATCCAAGAATTGATGGATCTCGGTGTCACCGTTGTGAAAGGTGAGGTGGAGGAGACTTGGGGGGATATTCTCGAAGATGCGCTCCACGACAGGCTCAGACCGATCTACGACTTTCTGGACATGAAGCCCGATCTCTACGACAAGCCCGTTCCGATGATCACCCGCTCCTACCTGAAGCGCTTCATCACTTCAAACTTCGGCACGATCGACTGCGGCCGCGGCTGCCCTTACAGCTGCAGCTTCTGCACCATCATTAACGTGCAGGGGCACAAAGTGCGCTTCCGGTCCGTTGAGATGCTGACCAGTGCCATCCGCGAGAACTATGAGCGCCACGGCATCGACTTCTACTTCTTCACCGACGACAACTTTGCGCGCAATGCCTGCTGGCGTGATGTTTTCGAGATGCTGGCACGCCTGCGGGCTGAAGAGGGCGTTTCCATCCGCTTCATGATTCAGGTGGACACGCAATCCTGGAAGATCCCGGACTTCGTCCAACTGGCCTCTCGCGCCGGCTGCACCCAGGTTTTCATCGGGATGGAGAGCATCAATCCGAAAAACCTGAAAGCCGCGGGAAAGGCCCAGAACAAGGTGCAGGAGTACAAGGAGATGATCGCGGCGTGGCATGGGGCAAAAATCGCCACGCACATCGCCTATATCATCGGTTTCCCGTTCGACACTCCCGAATCGGTTGAAGAAGACGTGAACCGTTTGAAGCAGGAACTCGGTGTGGAGCAGGCATCATTCTTCATGCTGACTCCTCTGCCGGGCTCGCAGGATCATGCGCGCATGGTGCGGGCCGGAGAGTACATGGACCCCGATCTGAACACGTATGATTCATTCCATGAGACGATGTGGCACCCGAACTTCGCACCCGGTGAGTGGTATGCCACGTACCGGAAAGCGTGGCGGAGTTTCTACTCCTTTGATTACATGCGGCACGTCCTGGCGAACGCCAATCCCGAGAATTATTGGAATATCCTCTGCAATTTCATCTGGTACAAGAATTCCGTGCATATCGAAGGCGGCCATCCGATGATCCACGGTTTGTTCCGCATGAAAGACCGCACAGACCGTCGCCCTGGATTTCCCGTCGAATCACGCCTCAGGCACTTTGTGCGGCGGTTTCGCGATGTGCGCAGTCTCGCGCGGAAGTGGATCGCGCTGGTGCTGGAGATGGAGGAGCTTTGGCTGCAAACGCGCAACCGCAGCAAGGCCGAGCTCCGTCTTATATTCGAGTTGAAGCGAGCGCGCGAGGAGGTCAACCGCAACTTGCGGAGCGCCGAGCTGCAGATCGCTCTTTACCGGGCGAGAGTTCATGTGCCGGAGCTGCGCGTACCCTCCAGGCTGTCGTTGGCTTTCCGGGACCTCAATCTCGATCTCGCAAGACGAGTGACCTACTCCCGGGCGGATATTCAAAAGTTCTGGAACAAGACCTGGAAAAGCTGGCGCCGCCGGAAGATCCTCCTCATTCGCCCGCACAAGGTATTCCTGAATTTTCTTCGCGACGCCGAGTTGATGCTGCTCTTTGCCGTGGCGCTTCTGCGTGCTGAGCCGCACTCCTAAGCCACACTCAGCCCGGCTGATCGTGAATAGCGGCCTCGCGAGCGTGGTCACGACTAGCATCCATTTTGAAGCCCTCGGCAATTTCCACCGACATCACACTGCAGTTTCCTCTCGCTAAACTGTGATGAGCAATCTTGACCATGCGTGTGAGCAGTACTGAACTGACACGCGCACTGCCCCAAGGTATAAAGATGTGTGCTTCGAGCTATCCGCCAGGATCTGGTGGGAGGCGGGTGTCGGGGGGACGAGCGACATGTTCGCCCAAGTGAAGAAAGGCCTTGAGAAGGAAAAGCGCCTCAAGTTCTGTTCGGAGTCTGATGTCGAGTAACGGAAGTAGGCAGTTCAACATCCATTCGTTGTCTTCTCTCCCCGGCATCCAGAAGCAATTGCTTATCGATCGGTTTGGCCATTGGGATATAGGTGTTGATCGCCCACAGCGCGGCGCCGACTACGACCAGCACAACTATGACGGTAATTAGCGGCATATGGCCTCCTTTCTATCGTGTTGTGTCTTGTTCTTCACCTGGAGGCACACTACGCGATGGGATGACTCCTGGCTATGGGGCGTAACCCTACCGCCGAGGATTGGGAAACGCTCCCCAACCGCCAATCAACGCGATGGGTGAATTCGACGGGCCGTAACGCTATGGTCCCGACATGCGCGCGGAGGAGGTCCATCGTCTTGCGGGGGGCGCAGTTCGTACTTTGTTCGGAACGGCTTATTTGTCCTGGTCAGGATTAGGGGTCAGAGGGGGTATTCGCACCTTTGAAGCATCGTCTTGATCGAGGGAATTCCGCACTTTACGAACCAGCGCAATCGGCGTGAAGGGCTTTTGCAGGAAGGCGATTTCGGACGCCAGGATACCGTGGCGAACCACGGCGCCGTCCCCGTAGCCGGACAGGAACAACACCTTGATGCCGGGTTTCAGTGCCACGATCCGTTCGGCCAACTGGCGGCCGCTTATTCCCGGCATCACCACATCCGAAACGAGCAGGTGGATCGTGCCTTGGTGCGTTTCGGCCAACTGGACGGCTTCGTCGCCTCGAGCCGCCTCTAGAACCGTGTAGCCGTATGTCTGCAGGACGTGCCGGGCGAGCGACCGAACCGGCACTTCGTCCTCCACCAGAAGTATCGTTTCGTCGCCATGGAGCGTTTTCTCGATGGCCGGAGGCAGCGGAACCGACGATAGGGCGTCTTCCACTTCCGGAACGTATATCTTGAACGTACTTCCACGTCCCGGCTCGCTGTCCACGAAGACATGACCACCGCTCTGCTTGATAAATCCATGAATCATCGCTAATCCAAGGCCCGTCCCTTTGCCTTCTTCCTTGGTGGTGAAGAACGGCTCGAAAATACGGGTCTTCGTCTGATCGTCCATGCCGCTGCCGGTGTCACTCACCGCCAGCATGACGTAACGGCCGGGTTTCACCCCCGCGTCTGAGCGTCCGTAGGTTTGATCCAGAACCGTGTTGGCGGTTTCGATGGTGAGCTTGCCGCCCTGGGGCATGGCATCCCGCGCATTGATTACCAGGTTCATCAGGATCTGTTCTATCAGGCCGGGATCAGTCTTTACCCGGCCCAACGCGGGGTCGAGAACAGTCACCATATCCACGTCCTCGCCCACCAGCCGCTTGAGCATATTTTCACTGTTGGCCACGACGGCGTTTAGATCCACCACCCTCAGCTCAAGCATCTGCTTCCGGCTGAAGACCAGTAGTTGATGGGTCAAAGAAGCGGCCCGCTCTCCGGCGTTCTTGATCTCCTTGAGCAACTCTCTGGCGGGGACGCCGGGAGGCAACGTGTCCAGCAGCAGTTCACTGTATCCGGAAATCACGATTATCAGGTTGTTGAAGTCGTGGGCCACACCCACGGCCAGCCGGCCCATCGCCTCCATCTTCTGCGCCTGCCGGAACTGCTCTTCCAACTTCTTTACCTTGGTAATGTCGTGGGCGATTTTCGAAGCGCCAACGGTCTCCCCATGGCGAGTTTCAATGGGCGAAATGCTCACCGACATGTTAATCAACGTGCCGTCTTTTCGTTTCCGAACCGTGTCATACGAAGGAATCGCCTCGCCCTTCCGGACTTTTTTCATGATCTGCAGGTATTCCTGGTAATGATCGGGAGGGAACAGGACGGAGATGGGGCGTCCGATCATTTCCTCGTCTGTGTAGCCATACAGTCGCTCGGCGCCGTAGTTCCAACTGATGACGATGCCGTCCAACGACATGCTCACGATGGCGTCTTCCGAGTATTCGACAATGGCCGCCAGCCTTGCCCGGTCTTGCTCGAGTGACTTGCGCTCGGTGATGTCCTCGGCAATGCCCGCGAAGCGTATGACCTGGCCCCGCCTGTCGGGAACCGGATAGCTCCGCGCCCAGATCCACCGTATCGCCCCATCGGGACGCACAATGCGATACTCCTCCTCGTATCCACCGGTCTCGCGCTGACCGGCCATCACGCCGGCCACCCGCTCGCGGTCCTCCGGGTGAATGGCGTCCAGGAAGGTTTGGAAGTTGTCGTAGAGGCTTTGGCAGGTGCGTCCGCAAATGGTCTCGTAGGCAGGGCTGATGTAAAGCACCGCGTCGTCCGCGGCGTTCTTGATCCAGAATACTTGTTGGAGGTGGGCCATCAGTTCCCGGAACTGCTCATCGCTCTCGCGCCGTTCGGGCTCCGCCTGGTCCGCCGTCACCTTGTGGATCGACGTGCCTTCGTCTTGATCGTTGCTCTTCATGGCAATCGCCACCGGTGCGCATACTGGATTATTAGTATCTTTATAAGCGTTTCTATCCGGGAGTACAAGAATAAAGGGAGAAGGAAAGCCAGGAAATCCGGATACAGATTCCAATTCATCCCTTCAGGCTTGGCCTCCTGCCAGGACTGCTCGAAGAGATAGAACTTCCGCAGCGCTTCCTGCTTGCGGATAGCCGGAATGAGTGCGTTTTTGCGTCGGAGTATGGCTGTGACATTTGGTCCAACTTCCGAGTTGGGGCGTTATGTTAACTTCCCCCGGCTGCTCCAGCTTGCGCCCGGGGCTATTCTCTCGACTCCGGAGCTTTACAGATCACAAATAGGAGTCTCGCGACAGAAACTGGCTAATGGCCCGTGCAAGAAGAGGCTGTGGGTTCCGGCAGCGTCGCGGTGATGGTTGCGCCCTGGCGAAGGTTTTGTTCGAATCGTTCTCAGACCTGGCAGTGGCCCCTTATTAACCGGGATGAGCAATATTAACTAGACATGTGAGCAATACTGAACTGACATGCGAATTTTCCAAGAGTATAAATGGTGTGTTTGGAGCTGCCCGCCAGGATCTGGTAGGAAGCAGAATGGCGGCGGCGGTCGTGGACCCGTGATCCTGGGGGTAAGGAGGATGCATGAGGATCACACCCAATCGCCATTAGTCCGGACGGTCGCGTATACTCAGCTTCGAACTTGAAGAGACGAGAAGCTGAAGGAGACGTTAATGAAAACAATGTTTTTCGGTCTAGTGCTGGCGTTGAGCGTGATGACTGCCGCGGCGGCGGAGCACACATGGACCGGCAAGATCAGCGACAGCACTTGTGGCGCAAACCACCAAAAGGGAGCCGAGCACGGCGCCAAGGCAATGTCCGATCACGATTGCACGCTGGCATGCGTAAAGAACGGCGGTAAGTTTGTGTTCGTCCGCAGTGGTAAGGTCTACAAAATCGAGAACCAGGACTTTGCGAGCCTTACGGTGCACGCCGGGCATACCGTTCAGCTCAAGGGTGATTTGAAGGGCGATACGATCACGGTATCGAGCATTGAAATGCCAGCGAAGAAGAAACTGGGACAGGTGGAGCTTGAGACCGGGAAAACGGAAATCAACACGTACATGCTCGGGGCGCTTCTAGAATCTTCCGATCACCATTTCTGTTTTACCAATACGACGGAAGAAGAGCTGAGAAAAGTCGTAATTGGCGCGCCTTTTGTCGGCCCCGACGGATACTGGGCCAAGTCCATAGGCAAGGTCTCCGAGTATAAGAAACATTTTACTTACCGGAACAAGCCATCCGAGGGGAGGCGGGACGAGACCACGTCAGAGGAGCAGGTAACGACCGAATCGGAACGGTGTATCGAGAACTTCGAACCCGATCACAAAAATCCCCTTCTTCCTCGCTTCAACGTCTGTCAATCCATATACTGGTGCAAGAGCGCCGTCGATGCCAGCCACGGTTCGCAATCGTACATCATTGCCAACTTCGGCACCCCGACTGTTGTGAAGCTCCAGGGCCTGGAGGCGCCCAAGGGAAATGAGGTCTGGGAACTCACGACGGAAAAAGGCAAGGCTTGCCTTAGGGAAATCGTCAACATGGAAGGCTCCGGCGCGTTCAGCACGGGGGTACCCGGACGAATATTCGCCGATAAGCACCGCGCACTCCTTCAAGGGGCAATGGTGCAGATCAGAGAGCGGCTCAGAGATCTCAAGGGTCAACATTCAACGGTTAAGTCCACCGGAAAAGAGAAATATAAGGATGCCAACTGGAATCCGGGTGGGTGCGTGTCAAAACCGCGTGCTGTGCGGTCTGCAGCTGCTGGGGAACCCACGACTCCAAAAGCATCGGCCGATAGTGCGGAGAAACCCTGACATAAAGCTCGATGCGGTGAATCGATGGCGCCGGCGTGCGCTCTGGAGGACAACAGGGGCATTTCGGCCCCCGGATTAAAGAAAGTGGGACTAATCACCCTGGTTGATCTTATTGACTCTATCATAACTGCGGCGATTATCCCTGACTGCGGCTGCACCAGAGACCGGCCGAGTCTATTATTGTGACGGGTGCTGCAAGCGAGCACGGAACAGCCGATCTGGGTGCTCACGGCGATCGAGGTCTCGGCGTTGGCCTTCTACAGTCGTCGGAAGACGACGTCGCCGAGGAGCGGTTCGCTCCACTGGCTTGTCTATACTCACTCGCAGCCAGGAACTGATAACGGATGTTTTGATTCAAGTCGAGGGTGCTATGAGCAACGGTCGTAGTTTTCCCATTCGGTTGTTTGTCTGGTCCGTGGTGTTGGTCGCCGTCGCCGCCGGCAGCGTCTATCTGGCGTACGAACTGGTCGTGAGGCCGCGGCAGGCACTGCAGGACCAAATCCGTGAGCAGAAAGGGACCATCATCAAGCTCGAGCAAGAGAAGCAGCGCCTAGAGGCCTTCCTGAAGATCTTGAAGCATATTGACCGCCGGGCCCGTATCGAGGTTCTGTGGCAGGCGAAGGACCCGCAGGGAAAATTACAAACCACCATCCGGTTCACCGAGATCGATGATTCCGGCAAGCCGATCAACGCCTTCCGAGATTTGACTTTACCGGGGCAAGAAGTCTATTTTGACACGCTAGTGATCAAGTTCGACGACCACCTCATCGAACAGGACGACCCCTTCAAAGGCCGGGCGCTCATGCTGTTCCGGCGCATATTCTCCAGCACCATGCGGCCCGAAGATGGGTTCGTGATCGACATTGAGGGCCAGGCCCCCGAGGTCTACGCCGAGCGGCAAGCTCCCAGCAGCTTCGAGAAGGAACTCTGGAAACGCTTCTGGGAACTTGCCAACAACGAGAAATTGGCGAAAGAGCACGGCGTGCGGGCTATCCACGGGGACGCGCCCTACATGCGTCTGGAGCCCGACAGGGTGTACGAGGTCTGCCTGAGGTCGACCGGTGAAGTCATCATCACGCCCGGAACACGGCTGGCGCTTCCGAAAACGAGCCATTATATTGCGCCTGGCGGACTGGTATTGCTTGCCACTCCTGTATAACTCGACCTCGCCCATGCGAGATACAACCGCCGCCCGGCATCCCGCCCACTCCAAGTGTGCGTCCACACAGTTCCGGATTTTATCGGAGGACGCGATATTTCACCTCCTGGCGCGAGCAAACTCCGCCTCTCCCGCTTGCTCGTCTCAAACCACCTCATTCTCCACCCCATCACAGGCTGTTTCCCGTCTCCTTCCCCTCATGCCCCAACATAAAAATCCCTATAAGGCAATTTCGACCAAGCCACACTGCAGCTTCCTCTCGCTAAACTGTGATGAGCAATCTTGACCATGCGTGTGAGCAGTACTGAACTGACACGCGCACTGCCCCAAGGTATAAAGACCTGTGCTTCGAGCTATCCGCCAGGATCTGGTGGGAGCCCCGTGTCAGAGGGACGCGCGACATGTTCGCCCAAGTGAAGAAAGGCCTTGAGAAGGAAAAGCGCCTCAAGTTCTGTTCGGAGCCTGATGTCGAGTAACGGAAGTAGGCAGTTCAACCATTTGTAAATGAGGAGTACAAAAATGAATAGATTCAGAGTGGGGGCGATGATCTTTTGTCTAGCCCTGGTGGCCTTGGCGTTTCCACCCAGGACGAAAGCAGACGAGTGGAACAAGAAAACTACTGTGAAATTCAGCGCGCCGGTCGAGATTCCTGGTGTGGGAGCTCAGGTTTTGCCGGCTGGCACGTATGTCTTCAAGCTGCTGGATTCGCTATCTGACCGCCACATCGTCCAAATCTTTAACAGACGGGGCGACCACGTTTATGCAACCATCCTTGCGATACCGAATTACCGTTTGAAATCTACGAACAAAACGGTCATGACGTTCAGGGAAAGGGCGGCCGGTGAGCCGGAAGCGATCAGGGCGTGGTTTTATCCTGGGAGAAATTGGGGCGAGGAATTTGTATATCCGAAGAAAAGAGCTATCGAGCTGGCGAAGATTACAAACCTCCCCGTTCTTGCCATGCCTACCGAACTGGCAACGAATCTCACCCTGCCAGTAGCCAAGGCAGACGAACCGCCGGTAATTGCTTTGAAGGCGGCGCCTCTCGAGGCCGTTAAGCCTACAGGAGAAGTGGTTGCAATAACTGAGGTCGTTGAGGCCCCGCCGGTACAGACAGCAGCAGCGGAGCCTGAAAAGAGCTTGCCCAAAACGGCCAGCCCATTGCCACTCTTGGGACTCATTGGGTTACTGTCGCTGGGCGCAGGCTTCGCTCTTTCGGGATTTCCGAAGCGATCTGTTTGATGACAATAGTGTGTGCTGGTGTGGACCACTATGCAGGGGGTCTATACCAAGGGCGCTCACGAGGGGCGCAGGCTAAACGCGCCTGCGCCCAAATGGGCGGGGTAGAGTTCGGACCACCCGGGCGGACTCCCGGGAAACCGCTCAAATGCCAGACTGGAATCAGATTGATGAAGGAGCAGTAAACACTCAGTCCAGGAATGCAACGGGAGGTGAGGTCGTGCGGGCCGCGGAAATTTTGGGCACGCGAGTTCGCGCCAGAAGGAAACGTGCCCTCACACACCTGTGTCTGGCCGCGCTTTATTCCCTGATTGTTCTACCAGGCGTTGCCCGGCCTCAAGAGCTCTCGCCGTCGCAGAGCCGCCAGGGTGACCAATATACGATAAGTGTAAGTGTTGACATGGTGGTCTTGAACGCGACCGTACGGAATCGCAACGGCGTTCTTGTCTCTGGACTCGGCAAGGGAGACTTTCAGGTTTACGAGGACGGAGTCCTCCAACAAGTTGAATCTTTTAGCCACGATGATATCCCGGTCACAGTCGGCCTGGTGGTCGACAACAGCGGAAGCATGCGGCCGAAGCGCCCGGAAGTTATTTCCGCTGCCTTGGCGTTTGCCCGCTCCAGCAATGCGGAGGACCAGATGTTCGTGGTCACTTTCAACGAGAAGGTTTCCTTTGGCCTGCCGGACGACACGCCGTTCACGGATAAAGAAGCGCAATTGGCGGCTGCCCTGTCCAGAATTGCCGCCGACGGCAGGACGGCCCTCTACGACGCCGTGGCTGCTGCGCTCGAGCACCTGAAGAAGGGTAATCGGGACAAGAAGGTGCTGATCGTGATCAGCGATGGAGGCGACAACGCCAGCAAACACAACCTGGCCCAGATCATGGCCATGGCGGGCCAGTCCGATGCAATCATCTACACCATCGGTGTTTTTGATGAGGACGATCCCGACCGGAACCCTCATGCGCTCCACCAGCTTGCAAAGGCCACGGGTGGCGAGGCTTTCTTGCCAAGCTCAGTAAAGGAGATTTTCCCTATTTGCAAACAAATCGCTCGTGACATTCGTAACCAGTACTCCATCGCCTACCTGCCCACGAATGGAAAGCGAGACGGGACCTATCGAGTCATACAAGTGCATGCCGGGACGCCGGATCGTGGACGCCTTTTGGTACGCACTCGGGCCGGCTACTACGCACCCTTGAAGCCTCAACCATTACCGGTGGCCAGAGAAACGCCATGAAGATCCGAATTGAGTGGCGGGCTTTAGATGCCCGAGGACCTCTGATGTTACGAGTAAGTAGAATGAAGAGAGTAATGACAAGCGTCCTTGCAGACATAGCGCGCCGGGCCTTGAGCTCAAATCGGCTGTGCCCGACGACGCATAACGGGGAGGGACCTTTTTAGGTTTGCCTCCAAACACACAACCGAGAGGTTTATCATGCCTTTAATTAATATAGTGGTGGTCTTGATCGTGGTTGGCGTTCTGCTATGGCTGGTGAATAACTACATACCAATGGCGGGTTCAATCAAAAAGATCCTAAATGCCGTCGTAGTTATTGCCGTGGTTTGGTGGCTCCTGAACGCTTTTGGAGTTCTCAACTCCCTTTCCAGGCTCCGCGTGTGAAAAGAAGCGGATTCGAATGTCGAAATTAAACCGGCAAATCACGCTCGCGGCAAGGCCGGTTGGCGCGCTGCGAGAATCTGATTTCAAGCGGGTCGAGTCTCCCGTGCCGGTTCCTGATCAGGTGATGAGCAATACTGAACGGACACACGGATTCCACAGAGGTAGCTTTTCAATCAGGGTGCAAGCAGCCATTCGGGACACGTGCATATATCAATCGCGACTCCGGGCGGCCGCCGATGGCGCGAGGAGAGGTGTTGAATATTTGACCGAAGCCCAAGCAACCATGTGCGAGTCAGGTGCGCAACGGAGGAATGTTCAACAAGTAAATCCAAGTCATACGTCATTTGGCACTTCCGTATCGGCCCATGGCGCCCTGCCGTGCTCAGGACCATCCCCTGTCGCACCATGGAGGCTCAGTACGTCGGGGGGCTGCGCACCGAGTGCCCTACGAATACCGACTTCGTGCGTGCGCTAGCTTACGGCGTATGCCCTGATGCTGAAAAGCCCAAAGCGTACCGGTTCCTCGACTCCACTACCTGCAGATAACGGGAGTCGTGTGGGATGTATCGTGAAGACGGGATATGCATAATGGGATATTCCAAAATCTGTTCCCTATCTGAGCAGTTGGGACAGAGAATGTGTCGTACCAGAAGCCAGTAAGTTTTGCCTTGTGGCCTGTGGACCGCAAGCATCGCCTGAGCAACCTGCTCTGTGCTATTCATCCACCCGCTCAGTTCTTCAATTCCGTCCTCGCGAACAATTCTTATCTGATATTCATTACCGTGGTTGTGCGCCATGTGTTTTCTCCTTAGCGCTGGATCGATTCGGATTTCCCAGAGGAGTGCCACAACTCTTCCAGGCCGCGATCGCCGGCTTGGCCCAGTGGAGTTCCGGGGCCAGCACACCAGGACAGGTAAAGGTCTCAGTGCCTCACGCCTGGTCGCCCACCCTCAATAGCGAAAACGACTGGAGCGCAAATCTCGCCTCTGGCGCCAAGCTTTTTACCTTGTCGCGGTTTCAGGAAAAACCTCATCTGGGCAGACGCAATCCGCCCAACAGGTACAAGACCACCAGGATGATCAGGACCAGCCCGACAATTCCGATGCCTCCACCCGAACCCCATCTCCGATATCCGTAATAGCCTCCGCCGCCGCCGAACAAGAGTAGCAGGATAATAATCAGAACGATCAGTCCCATGGGAATTTCCTTTCAGCTCCGGATTGACTTCGCTCGCGGCCCGCACTCTTCAGAAGAAGGCGCCGGCTCGCTGTATCTGAACCAACAATCGTTAATGGGGATTTCCAGTTTCGGCCCCCTGATCCTTGAAAAATCTAACAGGTTGCGACTTGAGCTGTCTGTTCCAAAAGGATCAGCTGTCTGTTCAAAAAGGAACACCGCGGTCACAGCCCGTTTTGACTCGGGTCAGAACCAGGCCCGCGCTCCCGAATCCCTCAGTCAAATCGCCTGATTCTCACGGAGCTGGGTCTCTCTCCTTCTGGTATGAGCAGTTTTAAACAGAGTTGCGAGCGATATTGAGCAGTCTGGCGAGTTATCCCAAGGGTAGTGTGTATCTAGCCGGCAGCAAGGATCTGGTGGGCAGATGTCTGGGGGAAGCCCGGATGGACTCCTCACTGCTGAGCACGCAACCACTGATTCTCGCGCTCGAGAGCGCGGAGCCGATCCAGCAAATCTAGAATCATACCGATCCCTGCCAGGTTCACCCCTGTATCGCGCCTCAATCGCATGATCATCTGCAATCGAGGGACAGCGGCCGCATCAAAGAGCAACACCGGACCGACCCATTCAACCGGTTCGAGGAGACCATATGCCACGAACCGTTCGACCAAACCGGGATGGATCTCGGCGGTGGCGGCGAGCCTCTCCAGTGTCAGTTGGTCGTGCTCCCTTCGGCAAAGCACGATCTCGTATCGTCTCTCCCTCATCGCCTGCCCCCCGTCATGAGATCTCGCGGATTAAACCGCGACTCAGCAGCCAGTTCCGCAAACATTTCCTTTTCCTTGGCCGACAGCTTCGGTGGGATTACGATCTTCAGCTGGAGATACTGATCGCCGCGGCCGCCATGCCGTCGTCTCAAGCCTTGCCCGCGCAGCCTTAGTCGCTGGCCACCCTGCGAACCCTCCGGAATGGTCATCTTTACCGGCCCGTCAAGCGTGGGTACCTCGACCTTCGTTCCAAGGGCTGCTTCCCAAGGCGTGACCGGCAATTGAATCTGAACGTCATCGTTGCCAACCATGCTAAACAGACGGTGGGGTTCGAGTCGGACGCGCAAGTAGAGATCGCCCGGAGGTGCACCATTGGCGCCGGCCTCGCCCTGGCCGGCGAGGCGGATGGTCGAGCCGTCGCGCACACCGGGAGGCACGTCAACTTCGAGCGCTCTGGGGCGATGAACACTACCCCTTCCCCGGCAACTCGCACATACCTTGTTGTTCTTCGATCCGTTGCCGCCGCAGTCGGAGCAGCTCTCATCGGTCTCCAGCCCGAGCTTGCGTGTCACGCCGCGATGCGCTTCTTCAAGCGTGAGTAAGATCTCGGCCTCGACGTTCGATCCACGCATAGCGAAGCCGGCACCTCCGCGTCTCGCATGAGTCCCCCGCCCGCCTCCAAAAAGGGTCTCGAAGAAATCGCTGAATCCACCCGCGCCGTGCTCCGCGCCGTAAATGTCCCCCAAATCGACAGGGGCGCCTTCCCAGCCAGGAGGCGGGGTGAAGTCCGCGCCCCCTTTCCAGTTCTGGCCAAGCTGGTCGTAACGCCGGCGCTTCTCCGGATCAGACAAGACTTCATAGGCTTCATTGAGCTCTTTGAATCTTTCCTCGGCTGTCTTGTCCCCTGGATTGACATCAGGGTGATGTTTGCGCGCGAGCTTACGATACCGTTTCTTGATCTCTTCTACGGTTGCAGTGCGCGGGGCGCCGAGGACCTCATAATAGTCTCTGAATTTCACCGCCATTGCCTGCGCTCCTCTGTCACAGATTGCCTTCTGCGTTACTGAGCAACACGGACGCGAGCCGGCCGAAGCACCTCATCGCCCCAGCGATATCCCCGGCTCAACTCGGCGACCACGGTTCCCGGCTCAACGTCCTGGCTTTCCATCAAGGCTACTGCCTCATGCCGCACGGGGTCGAATCTGTCACCGAGGCTCTCGTAGGGCACAATGCCTTGCGCCTGAAGAATGCTGTTGAGGCGCCTGTATATGGCGACAAATCCTGAGGACATCCATTCGGGCACGTCACCCAGATGTTCAAGCGCGCGATCAAAATCGGCCAGCACTTCGAGTAGAGGGAGAACGAGCTCTCGTTTGCCCGCGTGGGCCGAGCTGGCACGCTCCCGCTCTACGCGCCGGCGATAGTTGTCGAAATCGGCCAGCGTTCTCAGGTACAGCTCGTGCTCGCGGCTTAGCTCCGCCTTGAGCCGTTCATGTTCAGTGCCTTCGGCGCCCGCCGGGCGCTCGCTGCCTGGCCCCATTTCCTCTGTGTCTTCGCTGCTGTTTGCCATCACGCACCTTTCTGAGATAGCCGGGATCTCAACTCCTCGTCATAAGCTCAAGTCAGCGCCTTTTCACTTGCTCGGCCTGAATTCCGCGTCAATCACCTCATCCCCACCAGGGGTTGTACCCCGGCGGCCGCCGTCAGCGGTGGAGCCGTGCGCAGCGGATGCAAGCCCGTAGACAAGTTGTTGCAGGTCGCTCGTCAGCTGGCGCAGCCGCGCAATATCGGAAGACTCGCTCTTGGTCAACTGCTGGATATCCGCTATCAACTGTTCCGCGCGCGCCTTTTCATTGAGTGGCACACTATCACCAAGCTCTTTTATTTGCCGCTCGGCCTCGTAGGCCATTGAGTTGGCAGTGTTGCGCGCCTCAACCTCCTCATGCCGCCGCCGGTCCTCTTCCGCGTGCCCCTGCGCGTCCTTGACCATGCGGTCAATCTCGTCGCGCGAAAGCTGGGTCGAACCACTGATGGTGATTTCTTGCGCCTTGCCCGTGTCCTTGTCGCGCGCCGTGACCGTCAGGATGCCGTTCGTGTCGATATCGAAGGTCACCTCGATCTGCGGGAGACCGCGTTGGGCTGGCCGGATGCCTTCGAGGCGGAAGTGGCCCAAGGTGCGGTTGTCGCGGGCCAGTTCCCGCTCTCCTTGCAGGATGTGGATATCCACTGCAGTCTGGTTTTCCTCGGCCGTTGAAAAAACCTCCGAGCGTCTGACCGGGATGGTCGTGTTTCGTTCGACGAGCTTGGTCATCACACCGCCGAGAGTTTCGACTCCCAGGGAGAGTGGCGTCACATCGAGCAGCACCACGTCTTTGACTTCGCCGGCAAGGACACCCGCCTGAATGGCTGCTCCAATGGCGACGACTTCATCGGGATTGACAGACTGGTTGGGTTCTTTGCCGGCAATGAGACGACGTACCAGGGCTTGTACCGCCGGCGTACGGGTGGATCCGCCGACAAGCACTACTTCGTCTATATCGCGCTCGCTAAGTTTGGCGTCCTGGAGCGCTTGCTTGACCGGGCCCACGCAGCGTTCCACCAGGTCAGCCGTGAGCTGATCGAACTTGGCCCTGGCCAGTTTCGTTTCCAAATGCTTCGGGCCCGCCGCATCGGCCGTGATGAATGGCAAGCTGATCGCTGTCTCGACCACGCTTGACAACTCGATCTTTGCCTTCTCGGCCGCTTCCGTCAGACGTTGTAGGGACTGACGGTCCTTTCGGAGTTCGATGCCCTGATCACGTAAGAACTCCTGAGCCAGCCAGTCGACAATGCGTTTATCGAAGTCGTCGCCTCCGAGATGCGTGTCACCGGAGGTCGACTTGACCTCGAAGACTCCATCCCCGACCTCCAGGATTGAGACATCAAATGTGCCGCCGCCCAGGTCAAAGACCATGATTGTCTCATTCTTTTTTTTGTCGAGCCCGTAGGCTAGCGCAGCGGCGGTCGGCTCATTGATGATGCGCAGCACTTTGAGGCCGGCGATCTTTCCTGCGTCCTTGGTGGCTTGACGCTGTGCATCGTTGAAGTAGGCCGGAACCGTGATGATCGCGTCGGTGACCTTTTCACCGATATACTTGGAAGCGTCGTCCGCCAACTTGCGCAGCACGCTCGCCGAGATCTCTTCTGGTGAGATCTGCTTGCCGCCGATTTCAAAGCGCACCGCGTCGTTCGGACCTGCGGTCACTCTATAAGGTACGTTTTTAATCTCCGCCTGGACCTCGGAGTAGCGGCGTCCAACGAAACGCTTGGCCGAGTAAATAGTCTGTTCGGGGTTGATCGCCGCCTGGCGCTTGGCCAGCTGCCCGACCAACCGTTCCCCTGTCTTGGTATAAGCCACCACCGAAGCTGTGAGGCGGCCGCCGTCGCTGTTGATTATCACCGTCGGCTTTCCGCCCTCCATGACCGCGACCACCGAGTTGGTGGTGCCCAGATCAATGCCTACTGCCTTTGCCATGCATGCCTCCTGTTTTCCATCTCCACGCCAGCTGCCGGAGTTCGGCAATCAGAACAGCGGCCATCCGGTTGGACGTAATCTTCGGGATTGAAGAGCCGACGCGCCGGATCAAAAAGCCTCCGCATAGGTGACAGTCGGACGATCCGGCTTCCACCAGATGTTGGCGGGGAGTTCCAGGCGCACTATTTATACTCTGGGGGTAGTTCACGTGTCTGTTCGGTACAGCTCACACATCTGGTCAATATTGACCAGACAGGCAAATTGCCCCGATGGTATTGTGCGTCTGGGAGCCCCTCCGAGAACTGGAAGGCATCGCGCGCATGGGGGTTAAGAGGATTTCACTCACCTTTTCTGAGAAGAGGAAATCATGTTTAAGGTCAAAGGTCCAATTCTTGCTGCGATGGATCTCGATAATGGATCCGATGATCTCCTTCGTCAGGCGGACGCCCTTGCGCGTTCATACCACGTCAAACTTTCTGTCTGTCATGTCCTTCCCGAGATCTTTGCTGTGCGGCCCTTGTTTCCTCAGCTGCATCTTGACGACGCTCTGAAGCTCTATGATCTGGAGGCTGCGGTCCGCGACGCTCTTCTGAAGCGCATTCGAACGGTGACGGCCCGGGAGCCGCCCCAAATAGAGATCGAGATTGAACAGGGCACGGTGCACGCGGGAATAATCCGGGCTGCCGAAAACATCGGGGCAGGAGCCGTAGTCGTCGGGGGAAAGGCCGATCATAGGGGTCTGCACATTCTGGGCAGCGCTGCGGAGCATGTCGTTCGCTACGCGAAATGTCCCGTTCTTGTGGCGCGGCCCTCGCCTGCGGGAAAGGTACTGGCAGCGACCGACTTTTCCGATGCCGCACTCCATGCCGTCGAAGCGGGCGCAGCTGAGGCACGGCACCGCAAAGCCGACCTTACTATCATTCATGCCATCGATCTGCTCCCGGTGATGAGTCCCTTTTATGGAGAGTTCTATGACGTGCCTCCGATGGATTTCAGCGACCAAATGAGAGAACTCTGGCAGCAAAGGCTTGATGAGTGCGTGCATCACTTCAAGGCCAAAGGCGGTGGCCTGCTTCGCGATGGACCGGCGGCGCCGGCGATCTTGAGCGCGGCGTCGGAACTGCCGGCACAGCTGCTCGTCGTGGGCACTCATGGCAGGACGGGGTTGAGCCGCATTGCTCTGGGCAGCGTAGCAGAAGCCGTTGTGCGCGCCGCGCCCTGCTCTGTTCTAACAGTTCGATTACTCTAGGAACCCGTCCGAGGAAGGCCTGAAGCATATAAAGTCACTATGCCAACGATCGCGAAGAAATCCGGAGTGGAGATCCCGCGCTCGATACCCTCCACCGGAAAGGGGCCCGACATCGCATCTGCGTCGGTTCCCGACACGCTCGCCGCGCTCCATGTAAACCCCGAGACAGGTCTCACGCGCGCTGAGGCGGACCTCCTTCGGAAAGAGCACGGCTACAATGAAGTAGTCGAACAAAAAGAGCACCCGGTTCTCACGTTTCTTGGAAAATTCTGGGGCTTGTCGGCGTGGATGCTCGAGTTGATCATGGTGCTGTCGGCTGTACTCCGGAAATACACCGATCTCGCCGTGGTGAGCGCGCTACTGGTCGTCAATGCCGTGTTGAGCTTCGCGCAGGAGCGTCGGGCCGCCGGCGTCGTCGAGACGCTGCGGCGACGGCTGCAGGTCAGCGCTCGCGTGCTGCGCGATGCAAGCTGGCAGGTCATTCCCGCGCGGGAACTGGTCCCCGGTGACATCGTGCGCATGCGCCCGGGCGACATTATCCCGGCGGACGTGAAGCTCCTGACCGGTATGTTGGGCGTCGACCAGTCGGCCCTCACCGGCGAGTCTAAGGATGCAGACAAGGCGCCCGGCGACGTGCTCTCGTCGGGGTCCGTCGTCCGCCGGGGCGAAGGCAACGGCGTGGTGATGCTGACGGGGGCACAGACCTACTTCGGCCGAACCACGGAACTCGTGCAGATGGCGCGCCCGAAGCTCCACATCGAAGCGGTGGTGGCCAAGGTCGTCCGCTGGCTGTTCGTCATCGTCGGCGCGCTGCTGGGTGTGGTGATCGTCATGTCGCTGATCCGCGGCGCGCCGCTCATCGAGATGGTCCCGCTCATGCTTGTCTTGTTGATGAGCGCGGTGCCTGTCGCCCTCCCGGTTATGTTTACAGTCAGCATGGCCGTCGGGTCGGCGGAGCTGGCGAAGCGAGGCGTGCTGGTCACGCGCCTCAGCGCCGCGGAGGATGCCGCGACGATGGACGTGCTCTGCGTGGACAAGACAGGCACGATTACGATGAACCAACTGGCCGTCACCGGCGTGATTCCGCTGGAGTACGCGACGGAATCCGACGTGCTGTGCGCCGGCGCACTGGCATCTCAAGAAGCCAACCAGGATCCGATTGACCTGGCGTTCCTCGCCGCGGCCCGAGAGCGTCACATCTTCGACAGCCTTCCCAAGGTCACACCAGTCTCCTTCAAGCCGTTCGATCCCCAAAGCCGGCGGACGGAGGCCGTGGTCGAACAGAACGGGCAGCGCCTTCGAGTGATGAAAGGGGCCGTGCGGGCAGTGGCGCAGGCCTGCGGTCTCCAGCCCCCGGCGATCGAGGCGTTGGAGGCCCGTGTCAGCGAATCCGCCCTCAAAGGATATCGGACGCTGGCAGTGGCGCGTGGCCCCGAGGCCGGCACCCCCGGACTGGTCGGACTGGTGACGCTGTACGATCCACCTCGGCCGGACGCCAAGCAGCTCATCGCCGCACTCCGCGACCTCGGCGTCCCTGTGAAGATGCTCACCGGCGACGCGCTGCCGGTTGCACAGGAGATCGGTCAGGGAGTCGGGTTAGCGAGCATCCGGCGCGTGGCGGACCTGAAGGCTACGAGCACTCAGTCCGGCAACGAGGCGGTCGACCTGTTGGCGGGCGCCGATGGTTTCGCCGAGGTGTACCCGGAGGACAAGTACATCGTGGTGCAGCACCTGCAGGCCGCGGGGCACGTGACCGGCATGACAGGTGACGGCGTCAATGATGCGCCCGCGTTGCGTCAGGCCGAAGTGGGAATCGCCGTCAGCACTGGAACCGACGTCGCCAAGGGCGCGGCGAGCGTCGTTCTTACCGAACCGGGCCTCACAAACATCGTTGGGTTGGTAGAGCAGGGACGGACCATTTACCAGCGGGTGTTGACGTGGATCATCAACAAGATAAGCCGGACGATCCTGAAGGCGACCTTCGTTGCCATCGCATTCGTGGTAACCGGCAAGTTCGTCGTCTCCGCCTTTGCGATGCTGCTGCTCGTTTTCATGACGGATTTCGCGAAGATCGCCCTCGCCACCGACCACGTTCGATCGTCCAGGAAGCCGGAAACCTGGAACATCGGAGGCTTCATCACGGTGTCCGTGGTGTTGGGCGCGGCCATGGTCGCAGAGGCTCTCCTCCTCTTGTACATCGGCTGGTCACGCTTCGGTTTGGCGACCAACGACAATGCCCTCTACACCTTCAGCTTCCTGACTCTGCTCTACCTTGCCGTGTTCTCCATCGTGTCCGCGAGGGAGCGCCGGTGGTTCTGGGCAACGATGCCAAGCAAGACCCTTGTGGCGGCCCTCACGCTGGACGCGCTAGTGGGTACTGGTCTGACGCTGGTGGGTCTCCCGGGCCTCATGCCATTGCCTTGGTGGCAGACGCTCACGGTATTAGCTTATACCATGGTTGCGTGCCTCGTGGTGAACGACGCCGTGAAGGTTGCGATGATCAAGTGGCTTGTTCCTATGGCAGTGGCTGAGAAACCGCTCGATTGTACACCGCAGATCGCCAAACGAGCCTATGAACTGTACGAGCGACGGGGCCGCCGCGATGGTCAAGCGGCTCAGGACTGGCTCCAGGCAGAGCGGGAGATTCGGAGAGATGAATCCCATAAATGAACAAACGCAAACAACGCAGCCAGGATTAGCGAAGGGGTGAACATGAAAAACAATCCTTTAAAACAATTGGGAACGCTCGACCAATCCATCTGGCTGGACTACATCCGGCGAGATCTGATCGCCAGCGGCGGGCTCCGGCGTCTGATCGAGGAGGATGGACTGCGGGGGATGACCTCGAATCCATCCATCTTCGAGAAGGCGATTGCGGACAGCCACGATTACGACGAGGACATTCGGGCCATGGCGCTTAAGGGAAAAGGCGCTGAGGCAATCTACGAAACCCTCAGCCAGCGCGACGTGCAGAGCGCCGCCGACGAGTTCCGGCCTCTCTACGACAGGACTGACGGCAAAGATGGATATGTCAGCCTGGAGGTCAATCCCCACCTGGCGCACGACACCAACGGGACGACGGAGGAAGCCCGCCGGCTGTGGGCCGCGCTGAACCGGCCCAATGTCTTCATCAAGGTCCCGGCGACGGCCAATGGGCTGCCCGCCATCCAGCAACTTATCGGCGAAGGAATCAGCGTCAACGTGACGCTGCTCTTTGGATTGCCTCGTTATCGGCAAGTGGTGGAAGCTTACATCGCCGGCATCGAAGCGCGCGCGGCCCAAGGGAAGCCCGTGAAGCATTTAGCATCGGTGGCCAGCTTCTTTGTAAGCCGCATTGATGCGCTGGTGGATCCGCTGCTGGAAAAACTCATTGCACAAGGCGGCATGGAGGCAGACCTCGCCAAAAAGGTGCGCGGGCAAGCTGCCATCGCAAGCGCGAAGATGGCCTATCAAATCTACAAAGAGATCTTCGGCAGCGACCGGTTTAGGAAGCTGGCTGCTCAGGGCGCTCGTGTCCAGCGGCTGCTCTGGGCCAGCACCAGCACCAAGAACCCGGACTACAGTGACGTGAAATACGTCGAAGCCCTCATCGGACCGGACACAGTCAACACGGCCCCGCTGGAAACCCTTGACGCCTACCGCGACCACGGAGAGCCGAAAGCCCGGCTCGAACAAGATGTCAAGGAAGCCCGCCGGGTGTTGGAGCGACTGCCGGAATTGGGAATCAGCATCGACAATGTGACGCGGCAACTTGAGGACGAAGGAGTCGAGAAATTCAACAAGCCGTTCGACAAGCTGATGGAGACCTTGGCGCAAAGGTCACCACGGCATTTGACGAGAGAGTCATGAAAGTAAGTCCTTGTGCAGGAAAGCCGGCCGAAGCATCGATGCTGGTGAACGTACCCAGACTCGTCACGGCCTACTATACGGAGGCGCCTGACCCTTCAGTGCCGGAACAACGGGTTGCCTTCGGCACCTCAGGACATCGTGGTTCCGCATTCGAAAAGGCTTTCAATGAATGGCATATCCTCGCCATCAGTCAGGCCATTTGCCTGTATCGGGAGCAGAAGAAGATCGATGGCCCGCTGTTTCTCGGCATGGACACGCATGCCCTTTCCGTGCCGGCTCTTGCCAGCGCGCTTGAGGTGCTGGCGGCAAACGGAGTGGAAGTCATGATCGCGCAGGGGGATGAATATACCCCAACCCCTGCCGTTTCCCACGCGATTCTCACGTACAACCGCGGGCGCAAGACAGGACTCGCCGACGGCATCGTCATCACGCCGTCACACAATCCGCCCCATGACGGCGGGTTCAAATACAATCCCCCCAACGGCGGGCCGGCGGAATCCGTCGTCACCGCCTGGATCGAGGCGAAGGCAAACAAGTTTCTCGAGAATGGCCTTCTGGGTTTGAAAAGGATTCCTTTCGAGAAAGCTCTTCGCGCCCCCACAACGCACCGGCACGACTATCTCAATGCTTACATTACTGATCTCGCCAATGTGATCGACATGGACGCCATTCGCGCCGTGAAGATCAGCATGGGAGTCGATCCGCTCGGTGGCGCAGGCGTCCACTACTGGGGGCCGATTGCCGAGCGCTACGGGTTGAACCTCTCGGTCGTCAACGGGGCCGTCGACCCGACCTTCCGTTTCATGACAGTGGATTGGGACGGTCAGATCCGCATGGACCCTTCCTCACCTTATGCGATGCAGAGGTTAATCGGCCTGAAGGATCGCTTCGAGATCGCCTTCGCCTGCGATACCGACCACGACCGGCACGGGATTGTCACCAGGAGCGGTGGGTTGCTTGCTCCCAATCACTACCTTTCGGTCGCCATTTTCTACCTCTTCCAACACCGGCCGAAATGGCGCAAAGGGGCGGCTGTAGGCAAGACGGTGGTGAGCAGCCAGATGATCGATCGTGTCACCGCGAAGCTTGGCCGCAAACTCTACGAGGCCCCGGTCGGATTCAAGTGGTTCGTCGATGGCCTGCTCGACGGCTCACTTGGCTTCGGGGGCGAAGAGAGCGCGGGTGCGTCATTCGTCCGTCTGGATGGCAGCGTCTGGACGACGGACAAAGACGGAATCATCCCGGCTTTGCTCGCGGCGGAGATCACGGCGCGGATGGACCGCGATCCCGGCGAGATCTACCGCGAACTCACGCGCGAGTTCGGTGAGCCGCTTTACGACCGCGTTGAGGCGCCGGCCACCCCCGAACAAAAGGAATTGCTGGAGAGACTCTCGCCGCAGCAGGTTCGGCTCACAGACTTGGCTGGCGAAAAAATCCAGACCATCCTCATCCGCGCGCCGGGCAACGGCGCGCCCATCGGCGGGTTGAAGGTAATAGCCGAAAGCGGATGGTTCGCAGCGCGTCCGTCCGGGACGGAAGACATCTACAAGATTTATGCAGAGAGCTTCCGTGGAGCCGATCATCTGCGCTGCATCCTTGAGGAAGCACAGGCAATCGTCAGCGATACTCTGGCGGCGGCGCCGGACCTTCCTCAGAAGCCGGGAAACGAAGCTGTGGAATCCTGGCGCAATGAGGGGAACCCCAATTGATGCATTCGGGGATCAAGTCCGAGACAAATGTGAGGGAGAGATCATGAGCAAACAAACCCGTGTCATCCACCCGATATATAGTCTTCTACCTACAGAAGTCGAGGGGTTCGATCCCCTCGCCGAGCTCGCCCTGGATGTGCGCTGGTCGTGGAATCATGCCGCTGACGAAGTGTGGCTGCAACTTGATCCCGCGCTGTGGGAACTCACGCATAACCCTTGGGTGGTCCTGCAGACGGTTTCGCGGGACCAGCTCGAGCGCGTGCTGGCCGATCCCGCCTTCCGAGGGAAAGTAGATGCCCTCGTGCAGTCCAAGGAGCACGCGGCTGCGGCGCCGGCGTGGTTTCAGCAAAATCATCCGCATCCTCCCCTGACCTGTGTCGCGTATTTCAGCATGGAATTCATGTTGAGCGAAGCTCTCCCGATCTATTCGGGAGGACTTGGCAATGTGGCCGGCGATCAGCTTAAAGCCGCCAGCGATCTGGGTGTGCCGGTGGTCGGCGTGGGGCTGCTCTACCAGCGAGGCTATTTTCGCCAGGAGATTGACAAGGACGGGACGCAACAGGCCCTGTTCCCGTATAACGACCCCGGACAGTTGCCGATCACACCGTTGCGCCAGCCGAACGGGGATTGGTTGCGGTTGGAAATTGCGTTGCCCGGTTACTCGGTCTGGCTGCGAGCCTGGCAGGTCCAGGTCGGCAGAGTGAAGCTCTACCTGCTGGACAGCAATGACGCGGCGAACTTCCCCGTTCATCGAGGGATCACCAGCGAGCTTTACGGGGGCGGCCCGGAGTTGCGCCTCAAGCAGGAACTGCTCCTCGGGATCGGCGGATGGCGGCTGCTCGGCGCGCTCGGCATCCAACCCGAAGTCTGTCACCTGAATGAAGGGCATGCGGCCTTCGCCGTGCTGGAACGCGCCCGCGGTTTCATGCAAGAGACCGGGCAACCCTTCCAAGTCGCACTGGCCGTCACGAGAGCGGGTAACCTCTTCACCACCCATACGGCGGTGGCCGCCGGCTTTGACCGTTTCGCTCCGGCCCTCATCGAGCAATACCTTGGTGGCTATGCCGAGCAGAAGCTCGGCATTACACTCCACGATTTGCTGGCCCTGGGCCGCCAGAACCCGAACGATCCATCGGAAAGCTTCAACATGGCATATCTGACGGTCCGCGGGAGCGGGGCGGTCAATGGCGTGAGTCGCTTGCACGGGACGGTGAGCCAGCACATCCTGGGGCCTCTCTTTCCACGCTGGCCTCAGGACGAGGTGCCGGTCGGACATGTGACCAACGGAGTCCATATGCCGAGCTGGGACTCGGCGGCAGCCGACGATCTTTGGATGGAGGTCTGTGGCAAGGACCGCTGGCTGGGGACGACGGAAACATTGGAGCAGGATATTCGTTGCATCCCCGACGCCAAACTCTGGCAACTGCGCACCGCGGCCACCAGGTCTTTCATTGAATACGTTCGCGAACGCTTGTCGAGACAACTGGCCGCCTCCGGCGCGTCGCGCGAGGCGGTTGAAGTTGCGAAGCATCTGTTTGATTCCAACGCATTGACGCTGGGCTTTGCGCGGCGCTTCGCGACCTACAAGAGACCGAACCTGCTGCTGCGCGACCCGGAGCGGCTGCTTCGCTTGCTGACCAACCCTGAGCGCCCGGTGCAGCTTATCATTGCCGGCAAGGCCCATCCGGCAGACCAGGCGGGGCAGGCCTTGATTCAGGAATGGACGCATTTCATTCGACGGCCGGAGACGCGCCCCCATGTGATTTTCCTCAGTGACTACGACATGCTCTTAACAGAGCAATTGGTGCAGGGGGTGGATGTCTGGCTCAACACGCCGCGGCGGCCCTGGGAGGCGAGCGGAACGAGCGGCATGAAGGTGCTCGTGAATGGAGGCATCAATTTGTCGGAGTTGGATGGTTGGTGGGCGGAAGCCTACACGCCTGAAGTGGGGTGGGCGTTAGGTGATGGGCAGGAGCATGGCGACGATCCCGCCTGGGACGCTGTCGAAGCCGAAACGCTCTACGACCTGCTCGAACGCGAGGTAATCCCCGAGTTCTATGCCCGCGACAAAAACGGCATCCCCACCTCCTGGGTCGCGCGGATGCGCGAAAGCATGGCGCGGTTGACACCGCGCTTTTCCGCCGACCGAACGGTGCGCGAATACACCGAGCAACACTACCTCCCGGCTGCGGCCGCCTACCGTGAACGCGCTGCCGATAAAGGCGCAGTGGGCAGGAACATAGTCAATTGGGAACATACTCTGAAAGAGAAATGGGTCACGCTACGCTTTGGCGACGTGAAGGTACAGACAAATGCGGCCCAGCACATCTTTGAGGCAGAGGTGTATCTCAATGACCTCGATCCAAACGTCGTGCGAGTCGAGCTCTATGCTGATGGAGTCAACGGCGGCGCTCCGGTGCGGCAGGAGATGAAGCGCGTTCGCCAACTGGCCGGCGCGTCGGGCGGCCACGTTTACAGCGCGGCTGTGTCTGCGGCCCGCCCACCAGCGGACTATACGGCGCGAGTGATACCGCACTGCGACGGCGTTGCGATCCCACTGGAAGACGCTCGAATCCTGTGGCAGCGATGATCCGATCGACGGAAGAATAGACGATGAAGAAAGCGACTGCAATCACCTGCGTGTTTCTGGATATCGGCGGCGTCCTGCTCACCGACGGATGGGATCATCATGCCCGCAAACCGTTCGGATTGCAGAATGACGAAGGAGTCATCCATGAAACCAGCTAACCCGCGCATCCTGACGATCAACGGCGTTCTCGGCCTTGGCTGAAAAAAGGAGAATAGAACCATGAAGACAAAAACTCTTTCCCCGGAACTGCTCCACAAGATGGATGCCTACTGGCGCGCCGCGAACTATCTGTCGGTCGGCCAGATTTATCTTTACGACAATCCGCTGCTGAAGCGGCCGCTGACGCTCGCGGATGTGAAGCACATGCTGCTGGGACACTGGGGCACGACCCCCGGGCAGAACTTCATTTACGTGCACTTGAACCGGGTCATCAAAAAATACGACCTCGACATGATTTACGTCTCCGGCCCCGGGCACGGCGGCCCGGCCGTCGTAGGCAACACTTATCTCGAGGGCACTTACAGCGAGATCTATCCCAACGTCAGCCAGGATGAGGCCGGGCTTCGGAAGCTCTTTATTCAGTTTTCGTTTCCAGGAGGAATTCCCAGCCACGCATCGCCGGAGTGCCCGGGCTCGATCCACGAGGGCGGCGAGCTGGGCTATTCGCTCAGCCATTCGTTCGGGGCGGTGTTCGACAATCCCAATCTCGTCGTCGCCTGCGTCGTCGGCGATGGCGAGGCGGAAACCGGACCGCTGGCCACGGCGTGGCATTCCAACAAGTTTCTCAATCCGGCCACCGACGGCGCGGTGCTGCCGATCCTGCATCTCAACGGCTACAAGATTTCCAACCCGACCCTCCTCGCGCGTATCACTCGCGAGGAATTGGAACAGTTGCTCCGCGGCTACGGGTGGACGCCCCACTTCGTCGAGGGTCACGAGCCCGGGCTGATGCATGAGGCCATGGCCGCGACGCTCGACACGGCGATGGAGCAGATCAAAAAAATCCAGCAGGACGCCCGCGTCCACGGCAACTTCGCGCGTCCGCGCTGGCCGATGATCGTCCTCAATTCACCTAAGGGCTGGACGGGGCCGAAGATGGTCGATGGTTTGCAGGTTGAAGGCACCTTCCGTTCGCACCAGGTGCCGCTCTCCGACCCGGCCACCCATCCCGAACACCTCAAGCTGTTGGAAGACTGGCTGAGGAGCTACCGGCCGGAGGAACTCTTCGATGAGCAGGGCCACCTGAAACCGGAACTGGCTGAACTTGCGCCCAAGGGCGAACGACGTATGGGCGCGAATCCACACGCCAACGGCGGCATTCTGCTCCGCGACCTGCGGATGCCGGATTTCCGCGACTACGCGGTCGACGTGCCCTCGCCGGGTGTGCGCGGCATCGGCGACACGCATGTGCTCGGGCGTTTCCTGCGCGATATAGCGAAGCTGAACAGTGAGCAGCGGAATTTCCGGGTCTTTGGCCCTGACGAGACGCTCTCCAACGGCCTGGAAGCCCTCTTTGAAGTGACCGAACGCCAATGGAACGCCGCGACCGTGCCGAACGACGAGTTTCTCGCGCCCACTGGGCGCGTGATGGAAATGCTCAGCGAGCACCAATGCGAGGGCTGGCTCGAGGGCTACCTGCTCACCGGGCGGCATGGACTCTTCAACTGCTACGAGGCGTTCATCCACATCGTCGATTCGATGTTCAACCAGCACGCCAAGTGGCTGAAAGTCACGTCGCACCTGCCGTGGCGGCGGAAGATCGCCTCGTTAAACTACCTGCTGGCCTCGCATGTCTGGCGCCAGGATCACAACGGCTTCACCCACCAAGATCCCGGTTTCATCGACCACGTCGTAAACAAGAAGGCCGAGGTCGTGCGTGTTTACCTTCCGCCGGATGCAAACTGCCTGCTGTCGGTGATGGACCACTGCCTGCGCAGCTGCCATTACGTCAACGTCGTGATCGCGGGCAAACACCCGGCGCCGCAGTGGCTGACGATGGACGCCGCCGTCAAGCACTGCACCGAGGGCATCGGCATCTGGCCGTGGGCCAGCAACGACCAAGGCGTTGCACCCGACGTCGTCATGGCCTGCTGTGGCGACGTGCCCACGCTGGAGACGCTCGCCGCCGTCTCCATTATGCGCGAGCATCTGCCCGACCTGAAAATCCGGGTGGTCAACGTCGTCGACCTCATGAAGCTGCAGCCGCAAACCGAGCACCCGCACGGGTTGAGCGACATGGATTTTGACGAGCTCTTCACCAAGGACAAGCCGGTCATCTTCGCCTTCCATGCCTACCCGTGGTTGATCCACCGGCTGACCTACCGACGCACCAACCACGACAACATCCACGTCCGCGGCTACAAGGAAGAGGGCACCATCACCACGCCCTTCGACATGACGGTGCTGAACGATCTGGACCGCTTCCACCTCGTGATGGACACCATCGACCGCCTGCCGCAGACCCGCGACAAGGGCATCTACCTGAAGCAGCAACTCAAGGACAAGCTGATCGAGCACAAGCAGTACATCGACAAATACGGCGAAGACCTGCCGGAGATCCGGAACTGGAAATGGAGCAACCCCAAATGAATGCGCAAGAGCTTATATACACCGCGAGGACGCTGGTCGCCGGCGACAAGGGACTGCTGGCGATGGATGAGAGTAATCCAACCTGCAACAAACGATTTGCCAGGTTGGGGATTCCCCAGACCGAGGAGGCCCGGCGCGCCTATCGGGAGTTGATTGTGACCACGCCCGGTCTCGGTGAGTGCATTAGTGGCGCGATCCTCTACGACGAGACGATCCGCCAGCAGAAGAAAGACGGCACTCCCTTTGTTAAAGCCATCACCGATGCGGGTATCATTCCGGGCATCAAGGTTGACACCGGTGCAAAGGACATGGCAGGTCATCCCAGAGAGAAAATAACCGAAGGTCTGGACGGATTGCGCGTCCGCCTCAAGGAATATTTTCAAATGGGTGCCCGTTTTGCCAAGTGGCGCACGGTGATTGCCGTGGGCGATGGCATTCCCAGCCGGGGTTGCATCGAGGCCAACGCCCAGGCGTTGGTCCGCTATGCCGCGTTGTGCCAGGAAGCCGGACTGGTCCCCGTCGTCGAGCCGGAAGTGCTCATGGACGGCGAGCATACCCTGAAGCGGTGCTGCGAGGTAACGGAGGAAGTCCTGCGAACGGTTTTCAAGCAGCTTTACACACAACGGGTGACGCTGGAGGGCATGATCCTGAAACCCAACATGGTGCTTCCGGGATTGACCTGCCCCAAGCAAGAAGCGGTGGACGAGGTGGCCGACGCCACGGACCGAGCATCATGCCCGGCGGGCCGAAAGAAGCCTACGAGCGCGTCCGCCCGGTGTTCGAAGCCGCCGCTGCCTACCGAATTGGTGGGGCTCCGTAAGAAGAAAGGAAAGAACTCGTGACTCGACAAAACGTTCCATTAGGCAGGATCCTGGGCATTCCCATTGGTTTAGATTATTCCTGGTTTTTGCTTTTCGCGCTACTCACCTGGATGCTGGGGAGCAGTTACTATCCCGCCGAGTTCAAGAACTGGCCGCCGCTGCTGTATTGGTTCATGGGCGCGGTGACAGCCATCATGCTCTTCGCGAGCGTGCTGATGCATGAATTAGGGCACTCGGTGGTGGCGATACGGTACAAAATTCCGGTGCGCAGCATCACGCTTTTCATTTTTGGTGGGGTCGCTCAGATCGGGGCGGAACCACCTAGCGCCATCGCTGAGTTCTGGATTGCAGTCGCAGGGCCGATTGTCAGTCTCCTCCTCGCAATGCTCTTTTCCGTGCTGAAGCCTGTGACTACAGGAATCGAGCCATTGTTGGGTCTGGTGAAATACCTGGCCTACATCAACTTTGCCCTAGTGCTCTTCAATCTGATTCCCGGTTATCCGCTTGACGGTGGTCGCGTGTTCCGCGCCATCGTTTGGGCTGTCACGAAAAATATGCGCCGCGCCACGCTCATGGCTGCGAACGTTGGACGCTTTTTTGGTTTTCTGTTCATCTTCGTAGGAGTGTGGCGGATGTTCTCGCATGACTTTGGCGGCGGGCTGTGGATTGCATTCATCGGCTGGTTCCTCGACAACGCCGCTTCTGCACAGATACAGCAAGTGATGTTTCAAGGCTTGCTGGCCGGGCACAAGGTTGCGCAGGCCATGAGCAGTCATTGCCTTGCCATTCCTGCAGAATTGACACTGCAACAATTGGTGGACGAGCACATTCTTAGCGGCGGGCAGCGTTGTTTCCTTGTCAATCGCGGATCAGAAACTGTTGGCCTCATGACGCTGCATCGGATAAGGATAGTGCCGCGGGGCGAGTGGCAGACGACGAGCGCCGCCCAAGCCATGCTCCCGCTGGATAAGTTGATGCGCATAAGCCCGCATGAGGAACTGTGGACCGCCCTGCAGCAGATGGATCGCGACGGAGTGAACCAACTTCCCGTGATGACCGACAACCAGGTGGTCGGCATGCTAAGCCGTGAGGACGTCATCACCTTTCTGCGCACAGTGCAGGAACTGGCTTCTTAACGAAAATGTTGCGAACGGGATGTGGCGACGCCGTGGGGAGGCGACAAATGAAGCCAGCCAGGCTCATCAACGCGCTGTTTCTGGACATTGGGGGCGTCCTGCTCACCCACGGGTGGGACCACCAATCCCGCCAGCTGGCTGCGAAGGTATTCGATCTGGATCTGCTGAGATGAACGGCCGGCATCACCTGACCTTCGACACATACGAGATATAATACTATTCGGACCTCATTCCCTTTCCGCGGCCGAAGGCGACCGCCCCGCGAGTGGGCGTCTCGCGGGGCGTGATCTCCGTGTGCGCGAATTGTCGGGCACGCGAGGCTCGTCCATCGCTACGGATGGAATTGGATGTTCCCGTTGCTAATGACACGCATAGGTGTCACCTCGGACAGCGAACCGGCCACCGTGGTCACCCAGATACCGAACTGATCGTTCGTGCCGGGCTCGCCGTTGTCTTGCACCGTGACGATGAAGGTGCCGCCCCCGTAGGTGCCGGAGAACTGGACGGTCTTGGGCGAATTATCTAGGTTGATATCGGTCACCATGATGTTGTCAACCGTGCCGTTGACGTGCAGACCGGTTACATGGTTGACATAGTTAAGGTTGCCTTTCGCGCCGCCCTTTTTATCTGGCTGCGCGTTGAAGCCGAAGGTAGCCTGGCCGTTAGGCACCGAAATCTGGCCACCGCCCGTCACCTTGATGGAGCCAAGCTGTATAGGTATGGGGGTAACGGGGGGGCTCCAAGGGGTGCAGCCGACGGTAGTGCCAGTCAACGTTACTGCGGCCTTCGCCAAAGCATTCCCATCAAAGGTTCCATAGCTGACCGTGATGGCCGCACCCGCGAGAATGGTTCCCACGAAGTTCGAACTCGTCAAGGTCGCGGCCTCGGCGACCCACCAAAACACGTTGTTGGGACACGGCTGGCTGCCGTCGCTCATGACCACCGTGAAGCCGGTGCCTGTGAGGGCGCCGGTCCCGCCGGTCCCGATTTTGAAAATCCAGACCGCGTTCGAGTTACCTTGGGCGTCGAGCGTCAACGTGCTTGTCGTCTCCGTCACCGCCGCATCAAAACAATAGACGCCCGGCGTGAGCGACTGTCCATTCAGTGGCAGATTCAAGGTGACTCCGCCGCACGGCACCTTCCCGAGCGCGGCGTACTCGCCGAGGAAAGCAGCGTAAGCATCAATGGCGACCTGGTCGCCCTGGTAAACCGTCCCGTTGACCGTGCTGCCGGTGTTAGTGTACGCGCCGAGGGAGCCCACGTTGCCGTTCACCGTGGACCCGGTTAAGGTCACTGCCGGGCCCCCCAGGACGGCAAAGCTCGTCAGATCCGGCGCCAGTGCTGCCTGGGACGGAGCCGCTAAAAGAAGCGCGACGAATACCGCGCTTGCTAAGAGGGTTAAGTATTTGCCTTTCATTTTGATTCGTTCCTTTCTTCAGTTGTTGTTTCTTGAGTTATTGATCACGGAACAATCTCTGCGGAGGCATAGGCGCCCGCAGGTCCTGCTCCTGCACCAGGTCCAGTGCCGATCGCTGTTTAATGATCAGCCCTGCTCCGCCCCCGATCAGTTCGATGTTCCGCCTCTTGTGGGAAAGCCAAGTCGACCAAGATGTCGAACAATCCGCCCCCCAACAAATCCTGTCGGGCAACCCGACGCACACCTCTTTTATACTTAGCGGTAATTCGCGTGTCTGTTCCATACTGCTCAGGCGTCTGTTCAAAACTGCACATCGCAGTTAATGAGGGGGCAGTTACTATCCCGCCGAGTTCAAGAACTGGCCGCCGCTGCTGTATTGGTTCATGGGCGCGGTGACAGCCATGAATGGCACTAAGATAAGGCGTTATTATGCCCGCCTGTGCGGCCGAGGTGGACGCCGGCTGCCAGACGGCGCTCAGGATGTCCCAATGAGCAACAATCAGGTCCCGTCTGGCAGCCGGGACCCACTGGGCGCACCCATGGTGCAACATGCGCAATTCGTGATTGGCTGCGAGGATAGCCTTATCTAAGTGGCATTCGTGACAGCCATCATGCTCTTTGCGAGCGTGCTGCTGCATGAATCGGGGCACTCGGTGGTGGCGATACGGTACAAAATTCCGGTGCGCAGCATCACGCTTTTTGTTTTTGGTGGGGTCGCCCAGATCGGGGCGGAACCACCCAGCGCCATCGCTGAGTTCTGGATTGCAGTCGCCCGGCCAGTTGTCAGTCTCTCCCTCGCAATGCTCTTTTCCGCTCTGAAACCTGTGACAACAGGAATCGAGCCATTGTTGGGTTTGGTGAAATATCTGGCTTACATCAACTTTGCACTAGTGCTCTTCAATCTCATTCCCGGTTATCCGCTTGGCATATTTGTTGAAGGATCGTGGGCCAATCGAGGCTCTGAAACCGATCGGAAAATGTCTGGGCTCCGGTCATGTCGTCGATCCAGAGAAAAACGTTGTCGTGTTTGGTAAAGCGGACGTGATTGGCCGCGAGCTTGCGCTGGACGGAATTATAGGCAGGCACAATGCCACGGGGAAGGACGAGTCAGTGCTTCGCGGTGGCCTTCTTTTGAACCGGAGGCGCAGTCGCGCCGGCCGGATAGATGAGGATTTCAATTTTGCCGCCGTCACCAATCTCTTTACTCTCGCCCATGCCGATGGTCACCAGGCGACTGTCGTTCAGTTTAAAGTGTTGAACGAGGTACTCGCGAATGACCATCGTCCGAGCTTGCGTTAGGACTTTGTTCTTTTCCGCCTCACCTTTCATCCCGGAATAACCTGCCACCACTGCCAGGCCGAAGCGATTTGCTTCCAGATATTTTCCAGCCTCGGCCAATGCTTTTTGATTCTTGAGCTTCGCCGCGTCCTTCTTGTCGAAAATCATAGCGCCATCATAGACGAACGTCTTGATGGACGATCCTGCCGGTAGCCGCGTGATTGCATACTTGGTAAGATCGGCCGAATTCTCATATCCCCGGCGCTTGAAGAACCCCTGCAAAAGGAAATTGTGGCTGAGGGCCTGCATATTGTCATCAAATGCCCTCGCGCCGGCCTGCGCCTGTGCCGTTGCCGCGGTGGCCTGTTCGTACATTCGCTTGTCGTTGATGAGGGACCCAATGGTTCCTTCCCCTTGATCTATCTTGGCCGTTATGGACTCCACATTTTGCATCGCGTTCCTGGCCGAGTCCAAGACTTCGCTGGAAGTTTTGACCAGATCCGATATGTCCAGAGGGGGCTCGCTCGCGATGGTATCTCCATCCTTTAACTTCTCCGCATCGTTCGATCCGAAAGACACCTCCACATATTTGCTGCCCAAAAGTCCTTCCGACTTGATGTCTGCCGTGGAATCCTTCTTGACGATGTTCTGTGTCGCGCTGTTCAAATCGACCGAGACAATGACTTTGTCGCCGGGCCGCTTCGGGAGAGCGATGTCCCCTACGGTTCCCTGGCGAACACCCCCGACTCGTACTTCGGCGCCCCGAACCAGTCCAGCCACGTTTGAGAATTCGGCCTTCAACCGATACCTCGAACTAAAGAGAAACTCCTTGCGGCCGATCAAGAAGACTCCGCCGGCCAGAATGAGCAACGTGCCAGAAACGAAAATCCCTATCCAAAACGCTCTGGACATATGTTCCCCCTACGAGTCGCCCGACAAGAACTGAGCAACAAACGGATCCTGGTTCTTTTTGAGTCCTTCAAAAGTTCCTTCCGCCACGATACTTCCTTCCTTCAAGAGAACGAGCCGGTGTGAAACGGTCCTGGCGCCGCGAATATCGTGAGTCACTACAATCGATGTGATCTTGCGTTTTTCTTGCAGGCCGAGGATCAACTGATTGATCTCGCCGGCCGTAATCGGATCGAGCCCCGCCGTCGGTTCATCGAAGAGCATGATTTCAGGCCCCAGGGCCAGGGCGCGCGCCAATCCTACGCGCTTCTGCATCCCTCCGGAGATCTGTGACGGGAGCTTCTTTCCATGCTGCTCCATCCCGACTGTCGCGAGTAGCGCGCGGACCCGCTCTTTTCGCTCCGCACGCCGGAGGTCCGAGTGCCGGTCCAGGGGAAAGGCGACGTTTTCTTCGACGCTCAACGAGTCGTAGAGTGCGGCCTGCTGGAACAAGAACCCTATCTTTTTCCTGACTTGGTTTAACTCCTTGAACTGTAAAGTCGTCATTTCCTGCCCCAGGATGCGAATGGAACCGGAGTCCGGCTTTTGCAGGCCAATCAACAATTTCAATAAGACGCTCTTCCCCGTACCGCTTCGTCCCAGCACGACCACGGTCTCGCCGCAGGCAACCGTCAGGCCGATTCCGTTCAACACCTTCTGCCGACCGAAGGACTTGCACAAATCCTGAATCACAACGGCCGGTTCATTGTTTCGAGGTTCGGTGTTTCCGCCGCCGTTCTTCATGGGAAAAGCACCTGAATCATTCGGACCAGCAAGACATCGGCCAGAATAATGAAGAGTGAGCAAAGAACCACGGAGCTGGTGGCGGAACGTCCCACGCCTTCGGTGCCTCCCTGTGTGCGCATGCCCTGGAAGGAGGCTACGAGACCTATAATGAAGCCAAAGATCGCGGTCTTGAACGTCGGCGGGAAAAAATCATTGAACGTCACCGTCTTGAAGCCATTCTCGAGGAAGAGACGGAGCGAGATCGGCTCCATGAGCGTATTGGTAGCCCAGCCTCCGAGAATTCCGAAAAAATCTGCCGCCAAAGTGAGCAGGGGCAGCATCAAGACACACGCCAACACCCGGGTCCACGCCAAGAATTTGTAAGGGTCGACGGCCGAGGCCTCCATTGCATCAATCTGTTCGGTGACCTTCATCGAGCCGAGCTCGGCGCCGATTCCCGCCCCCACGCGCCCGCTGACGATCAAGCCGGTGATGATGGGTCCGGTCTCTTTGATGAGGGAGAACACAATGACCGAGGGAAGCAAGGATGCAGCGCCCAGTCGCGTCAAGCTATCGCGTGTTTGCAGAGAAAGAACCGCTCCCGTTGCGGCGCCCGCAAGCGCAACCAGCATAAACGATTTTGGTCCCACCGCCTCGATTTGGCGGAGAAGTTCCCGACCTTCATGGGGAGGAACAAAGGCCGCGCGAACCAGACGCCCACAAAAGATTCCCAGGTCACCAATCCACTCAAAGAACGCGATGATGCTGTCCTTCACAACGACAAAGGGATTCGTGAACCGGTCACTTTGAATCACCGTGCTGCCCGAGAATGCCATCGCGACCATAAAGACTATCAGGTAGAACGTCATTGGGCACTCCGTCTAGCATTGGAAGAAGAGCACTTACTTTACCAATTCGGACAACCCTCTCGTAACGCTGCCTCTTTCTGGGGATACGTCAACTTCTTACTAGAGCCCTTCTCATTCGAGGAGAACTCTGATTTCTTCGGCCGACTACGAACTGGGGCGATCCCGATTGCGGGCGGATCCGGCCGACAATTAGCTATGGCCCCTGGTGACCATGGGTGCAAGAGGCGTATCGCTCTTAACGGATTCGCCCTTGGCTTCTTCGGCTGAAGCCTCATCCTGGTGTCGCTCGGAAGGGCCGGAGCGGGTCATTACTTCCACTGCGCGCTTGACGACCTTTCTTAACCATGATTGGCCTTCAACAAAATCTTCTGCTGCGACATTTTTCTCTGTGTGATCAGGCATAGGAACCTCTGTGGTTGCCGTCTAAGACATGCGATGCCAGACAACAGACAGTCAGCGGGAGCAATTACCCGCGCCAAAGGGAATATCCCCGGCCCCCATCACCGAGTACGAGCAGCACCACGAGAACGATCGATGAGGTTTGCATGTTCACTTCCTGCCTCACTTCGTAAGAGGACGCTGGTGGACTCGTCTGCATGACGGTTTTGCTACTTCCCCAACAGCATGATATTGGCGAGGAAGATAAATGTCTGTTCACTTTTGCTCACAACGGCTCTCTGCCCTTGGAGTGCCCGTTCACCTGGCAGACGGTGCGCGGGATCTGTGCATCATCCCTGCCTGGACCAGGATGCCTACAACTACCAAAACAGCAAACAGCAACGGAAGCGCGTGACGCTGAAAAGTGATACTGTGCACAATCAACGACGCGCCACTCAGGGATGACAGCACGATCAGCCCCCAATCGAAAAGAACGAACAACAACACTGCACCGATTATGCCGCCGATGATGTAAGGCACGGAGAATGCCGTACCGTGTATCCCTACCAACGCCGTTGGAAACAAGGCGGACTCGCGCAATAGTTCGACAGCGATGTAACCGCCGATAACAAAACCAGCGATTGCGATGGCCACCTTTCGCAGGAATATGGCGATCACTGCGCCAAGGATGCCGGCTACGATCGCGATCACGAGGTTCGTCCCTTGGGGGCCGGCAACGAATTGCTTGGCAATCTCCATCCCAACCAAGAATCCAGCCGCACCCACAAAGAACCAGAATAGTCTGCGGCCGAGGAGTAGGAGCACGATGCCCAGCAGAAGGCTTACGATTGCAGTTTGACTCATGTTATTTTCCTCCGAGTTTTTGAAGCCGCGCACCCTGTTGGAGATGTCCGAATCTCCAAATGACCATTCCTCCTGCAATACACATGCCCGGGATGACTATGCCGAAGGCAATCATGAGCAGATGAGCTGCCAGGAGCAACGCGACCAGGATACCGGCCATGTTGATGCACGCCTGTAAGACTTGACAATTCCGCACCCTTTATACCTTGTCGGCAATCCATGTGTCAGTTCAGTGCGGCTCACACGTATGGTCAATATTGCTCATCCCAATTTCTAACGAGTGCATCGGTGAGTGGACATCATAGCGACCACATGTGCTTCGAGCTGAAAAAGGATGCGGGCAGCAACCGAATCGCGGCTGCCTGCATCGGCCACGGGGCCGATTGGAACGACAAATTGCCGAATTCGCGCGCATCCGTGTGCATCTGTGTCCCGTTCGAGAGCCAAGGAAATGATTAACGTGGTGCTGTAGTCCCCCCGCCACTAACCGGGGTGAGCAATCTTGACCCCCCGCGTGAGCTGTACTGAACTGACCCGCGATATACCCTGAGGTCTAAGCACTGTAGCTCGAGTTGCCGGTAAAGAACCGGAGGACAATCCGGCTCCTTAAGGCAAGAGACTGGAGATCGCGAGATCGGCAGTCTGATAGTTTTCAGTGAAATCCCGGGAATCCGTGGCTTTTTGCAGATTTGAACACAACAGCGAAAGGAAGAGTATGAACAAGAACAATTCCATCGTAGCAATCTATCCATCGCACGCGGCTGCCGAAGCGGCCGTCAAGGAACTACAGCAATCCGGTTTCGATATGAAGAAACTGTCGATTGTTGGACGCGACTATCACACAGATGAGCATGTAGTCGGCTACTACAATGTCGGCGACAGGATGAAAGTGTGGGGTAAAACAGGCGCCTTCTGGGGCGGGCTGTGGGGACTTTTGTTCGGTTCCGCGTTCTTTTGGATTCCCGGTTTGGGGCCGCTTCTGGTGGCGGGGCCGTTGGTAAGTTGGATCGTCGGGGCGCTGGAAGGCGCCCGCGTGGTGGGCGGTCTGAGCGCGATTGGGGCCGGCTTGTACAGCCTGGGCATCCCCAAGGACAGCATATTGCGGTACGAGACGGCGCTCAAGACCGGCAAGTTTGTCCTGATTGCCCACGGCTCCATGGATGCCACAACCCATGCCAAAGAAATCCTCAACCGCACCAATCCGGAGACATTGGAGCACCAGCAGTAAACGTACCAACCCTGAGAGCCGCATTAATGAGAAGACAATTATGACAGATATGATGAGTCGCGAGGTTCAGCCGCTCTCGGTTTACCTTGGTGCCCTCGGCATGACGGGCATGACCACTTAGGTGGGGTTGAATTTGGTGGAGGTCAAAGCCGACGACGTCATTTTTATTTCGGGAGCCGCCGGTGCCGTCGGCAGTGTGGCCGGGCAACTCGCGAAATTGCGCGGGTGTCGTGTTATCGGATCAGCCGGTTCGGCGGAAAAGGTGAAGTTTCTGCGAGAAGAATGCGGATTTGATGTCGCCTTCAATTACAAAGTCGGTCCGGTACTCGAACAACTGAATCTGGAGGCGCCGGACGGGATCGACGTCTGTTTCGATAATGTCGGAGGCGAAACGCTCGAAGCGGCGCTCTCGGCTTTGCGTGTGCATGGCCGGATTATCGCCTGTGGCGGCATCTCCGGTTATAACGAGGAAAAGCCGCGGCCCGGCCCTTCCAATCTGTTTAACATGATTACCAAACGGTTGACGATGAAGGGGCTGATCGTTTGCGATTGGCTGGATCGTCAGGACGAATTTGAAAAAGAAGTGGGCGGCTATTTCCGAGCCGGCAAACTGAAGAACAAGGAAACTGTCGTGAAAGGAATCGACAAAGCGGTGGGCGCTTTCATCGGTCTTTTCCAAGGGCAAAACGTGGGCAAGATGGTGGTGAAGTTGATTTAAGCCTCACCGTTTATATTCATGAGCAGCGTAAACGCTTCAAGTCTCGATCCAGCGCAATTGGATCAACTGGCGATCAACACGGTTCGTTTCTTGTGCGTGGACGCCATTCAAAAGGCCAATAGCGGCCACCCCGGGGTGCCCCTCGGTGCCGCGCCGATGGTCTATGTGTTGTGGACGCGGTTTCTCCGGCACAATCCCGTTAGGATTCGCTTTCTTTCTCCGCGCCACTCTGGATAGAGACACCCTCGACACTAACGCGGAGCCATCCTGTGTTGGTTGTCAACAGTTTGACGATTTCCTCTTGAGTGAGCCTCTTAGCGAGGAAGAGATGACGCAGATATAAGAGGTCGAGCATTCTGAGTATGAGTACTCCCGTCCGCTTGGCATGACAGACTTGATCTTGAGGCACTTCCTGATCTTTCTCCTCCAGTGATCGTGCGTTTTTGATGACCGTGTTTACTATCAGCAGGGATCGAAAAGTGTGATCGTAGCCAGACCGTTCGCGGTGGGAATCCGCTTGATTAACCTGCTCCCTCTTAATGCCCTTGTTCGTGCCCTTGACCTCACACAGCAGAAACGGCGCCCCTTTATCATCGACCAATTTGAAATCCTCGCGGAACTCGTCGGTATTGTCGACGGTAAATCCGAAGCCGTGAGTGAAAACCCTTAGAACACCTTCCACGAGTTCAGGACCGTCCAGTGCGAGAACTCCCTTATAGCTCCTGAACTCGTCAAGCTTCGCATCGATTCGCCCGATCTCGCCCATCGGTTCTGCTCGCACATTCTTCAACGGGGGTTCCTCATCGAATTCAAACGCCTCAATCCACTCCAGGATTAGCTGATAGTGCTTGGCGTACGAAGACGTTAAAGCCTCGCCAAGCAACGCGAAGTATTCAAAAACTTTTTCGTCGTGATTGGGAGGCACTAGAGCGGGTATGAAGTACTCCAGTTTTTGGAGAACCATTCCGACCATTCGGCCTGCGCCTGTAACTATCACGCGGATGTTCATCGAGTCGTTTGAGCAATGAAAGTAACTCCAGGCCGCTCCATAAATTTTCAGGAAGGGGCGAAATTCGTCAACCTTGATGTCGATGTTAGTGATGCGATTGCGAAAGTTTTCCCGATTGAGCCCGTGATAACTCAGGTGGTATTTCGCTAAATCGGAGAATCTGAAGTCGCGATGCTCGACCGGTTCTGGATGAGGCTAGCGTAGAAGGTCCGGAATCATGTGGATCTCCCATGCCTACTTCGTCTGGGGATTCTAAACCCTCCAAGTAAAAAGTCACAGCATCTTTGTCGGACGGGGATTCGCCAAACGGGAGCAATGGGACCTGCCGTTGTCATAGGACGGCCGTAGGCTCAGAGGCCGGACGGACCTGCCGGACGGTGGATTTGTCTGCCCCGCCATCCCTTTCCGGGTGTAGAATCCGGCCAGAGCAGCTCACAGCTGTGATTTAGAGAGGCCGGGAAGTCAGCATAAAGACTTAGGGATTCCTGTAATCTCTCAAGTACGAACCTGAGGGCCCGGGAGGAGGGCAGACGGGCGGACGCCTTGGCGCGGACCTCGATCGAATACGCGGCTTGTCCTTCCTATCCGCGAGTTGTTCTTGAGGTTGAATTCATGAGTCGCACTTTGTTCTCGGCCCGTGCCGGGCGCCTCTCTCTGTGGTTGGGCGGCGCCGCGCTCGCATTCGGGATGTTCGTCGGTATTACAAGGGAGTTGATCGAAGGAGATGTCGGTGCCATGGACAGCGCGATCCTGCTTGCTGTGGCAAAAAAGCGGACCCCATGGCTCACGATCGCGGCCGTGGACGTGACAGCGCTGGGATCGACCACCTTGGTGGTATTGTTCTCCGCCTTCACTCTCTTGGTGTTGCTTGTGTTGCGCGACCGACTGGGCGCCCTCCAGTTGCTCGCGGCTTCGGCGGGAGCAGGAATATTGACACTCGTGACTAAGAACATCATCGAAAGAATTCGTCCGGAGGAGGCCCAGCAGCTGATCGTAGTGTCGGGCTTCTCATACCCGAGCGGACATTCGGTTTCGACCTCCGCGCTTTACCTGACGATCGCGATCATCGCAGGCCGTTATGTACAGCACTCGGGCGCAAGAGCCGCAATTTTTCTGGCCGTGTCGGCGGTGCTTATCATGGTTGGTGCCTCACGCGTGTACCTTGGCGTTCATTATGTGACTGACGTCGTGAGCGGCATCTCGCTCGGAGCGGCGTGGGCGCTACTGCTCGCCGGATTCTTCACACTCTTTGGTCATCGTGGCTCGTCCTGAGCGCTTGTAGCAGGCGATCTGCTCCTCGAAGACTGCTTTCACCCAGCGACCAGCGCTTGAAGTGCAGTCTGGCCCCCAAGAACTTGCCGAGAGCGGATGAGATTGCTTTCGACATCAAGGCGTTCGGCTTTACTTTTGCCGTCGCCGTCGTCACCGGAGTGCTGTCCGGTGTGATCCCGGCGCTAAGAGCCTCGCGGACATGTCTGACGGAAGCGTTGAAGGATGGTGGACTGGCTTCTATGACACGAAGACGAGGCTGGATTGGTGGTGGCCTAGTCACGGCGCAGGTTGCGTTGGCGCTCATGCTCTTGATAGCGTCCGGGCTCATGATTCGCAGTTATATTCAACTCCATGCCGTACCGCTGGGTTTTGAGGCCAAAAATATCATGGTGATCAATGCCAATCCTTCACGCTCTCTGGAGCGCCCGTGGCCACGACGCGGCGGAATGGCTTTGCGGATTCGATACAGCGAGTCCTTGCTTGAACAGATCCAAGCAGTTCCGGGCATTGATTGTGTGGCCATCGGCGCTTTACCGATAACAGGCGCCGGCGTGTCGTACGGTTTCAATCTCGAAGGACAGGGAAAACCGATTAATGTCGGCTCCGTCTTGACAACACCGGATTATTTCCGCGTTATCGGGGCCCAGTTGCTTGCGGGGCGTTTTTTCCGCCCCGAAGATAGAGCGGACACAACTCAGGTAGCGATTGTTAATCGTTCCGCTGCGCAAAAGCTATGGCCAGGAGCGAATCCCATCGGCAAGAAGCTATACGCCGAATGGGAAAAGCCCATCATGATAGAGGTAATAGGCCTGGTTGGCGACGTCAGGATGTCCGGCTTGGAAGGCCCTCCCGTGCCGTTTGTCTACATCCCGATGTCGCAAAGCCTGGGCGCATTTTCAGGAAGAATGCTCGTTCGCACGAAGACAGATCCCTCCAGCATGGTAACTTCGCTTGGAAAGGCCGTGCAAGCAGTAGATAAAGATGCCCCGCTCGGCAAAATCCAAACGGTTGAGCAAATCCTCGACAGTCAATTCACAGGCCGTCGATTTCACCTTATGCTGATATCCATCTTCGGAGCGCTCGCGTTTGCTTTGGCATCGATAGGGATCTATGGGACGATTGCATACTCGGTCTCCAGGCGCACTCACGAGATCGGTATTCGCATAGCATTGGGCGCGAGCAAAGGAAACGTTCTCAAGCTCGTTCTCAGTCATGCCTTGTGGATACTCCTGATTGGCGAGATAATTGGCCTGGCAACGCCCAAAACTTTGCACCCAGCTGGGAGTCGCTCGCGCAATATCGGGTTCCCGATTGGTTTCGTAATGCAAAACTCGGGATTTTGACGACAGGAAAAACAGGCGGCAATTTTGTTCCATGCCCCGGTACGGAATGTGCTTCCGATATGGGGGTGTTATGTCGACTTCGCCCCGTCTGCTGCAACTGTCCAGAGCCGCTGTCCCCGGGAGAACTGATTCAGCCACGCTTGACGATGTTATAACAAAGTGGGGGTGGAGCACGTGGTCGATGCCGTTCTACGTCGAAAGCGCCGGCTACTGGACCGGGCTAGCAATCGCAAATCCGGGCGATTCGCCTGCGCAGATCACGATTACGGCGTATGAGAGAGGTGGGAACCAACTGGCAAGTGCGAATGTAACGCTGGAAGCGCGGCAGAGCCGTACGCAATTAGTATATCAGTGGCTAGCGGGCCTGCCGGCGGGCACCACCGGGCAGATCGTGGTCACGTCGAGCACCCCGGTGCAACTGGTTGCGCACTTCGGAGCGGATGACAACGCGTCGCTCGCCGCCATCCCACTGTAGACGATCGCGCCCTAAAATGCCACCCATCCCATGGTTTTCCCCATGCCTCTTTGGCGGATTGGGGCGGACGGCTCGGCGACATTCAAGGCTGCGCTTTGTGAAAGGCGTACAGGAAAACCACAACACTCAGGCCAGCGAAGGCATAGATGAAGGATGTCAACAATCTCATCGCAGGAATCAAACCTCGCACAACGCCTAATACATCGGCGATCAGACCCGCGATCAACAGGATCGTTACCAGGACCATTCCCACAAGCGCCAGAAATGCCGTATTCTTCAGTGTCATGGTCAAAGTATGAACGCTTTAAGCACCCTCGACAAGGGCCGATGGGCTTTCCCACGGCCCGAAGTGCGGGGGAATCATAACTATGATGTTTACACCGAACCGAATGGAATCCTGAATGAAATGCAGAAGAAGTGATCAGCACCCAAATCTCTTTGCCGTTCTTGCTCAGACGCAGCGTCGTGCTATAGAGACTCGGATCTCGTGACTCGTCCAGCACCTGCCCTCCTGCCGAGCGAGCGGCATTCTGGAGATTGCGTATGATCTGCAGCATGCTCGACGCTGGGGCGTTGTCTATGTGGCGATACTCGATTTTGATGGCGTGGCCCTCAACCTGCAGTCGGGGCTTCCCACATCCCAGCTCTATCGGAATGGAAATGAAGTTTTGCGACAGAAACTAGTTAGACTCATTTAATCAGAGTTATCCCTTTTCGGGATCGCACCCCATTCGGGTGAGCCACCCGCCTAATTGTTCCCGTCACTTCTTCTGCACTTCATCCAGTATTCCATCCACCTCTTTTGCTCCTTTTTCGTAAAGCTTCGCCTCTCCGGGGGCAAGGTGGTGCAGGAGCTTCAAGAACTCTCCCGCATGGACCAGCTCTTCGTCGGCAATATCCTTCAGCACTGCCATTGCGAACTTGTTGTCAGTGGACTCGGCGAGCTGCATGTACATCTGCACCGCCTCGTACTCTGCGGCCACCATGAAACGAATGGCACGCACCAATTCTTCGTTGGTCAGTTTGCGTTCATTGGCGAGACCGGAAAACGGTGTTCCAAAACCTGGCATGACAGGAATCCTTCAAAATGAAATCAGAATAAGAATGCTCATCCCTCTTTTGCAAAGGCCATCATTTTGCGGCGGAGGTGGACCATTTTCGTTTCTAACACCATTCAAAGAAGGAACAAACGTCCCCTTCACTCTAGCCCTCTTCCCCGGCTGGGAGAGGTAAATCGGGTACCGCTACTTTCTAAGGGCTCGCGCAAAAATAAATTTATATTTTGGCGCGAGCGACGGGCGGGCAGATGCGAGGCGCCGCGACGCAGGCGATGGGACGACATCCTCAAGGAGCTGCAACGCCGCAGATGCCCGCCCGTCGCCGCGCCCCATCGGGCTGCGGCTCCCAGGCCCATCGACATTAGCTCCTAGGTCTGTGATATGGGACACTGCAATTATCTCAAAGCCACAAAACCTTGGGCCTGGGAGGCCGCAGCAAAATGCGAGGTCATTTTTGCGCGAGCCCTATGTCCATGAACGGTGGTGTGATGATCTCGATCGATCTCGCTTTCTGTCGTGAACCTCCCTGTCGACAGGCGCATTTTTTCACAGTACCATCTCGGCAGCGCACCTATCCAGCAGCGTTTTTGTTCCTTCTTTCAAATTCCACGTCCGGTCCGGTAGTATTCGATCGCGGCGCCGACAAACAATTTGTCCACCGATGTCCAGCCGAGCTCAGCGACCATGCGGGCAGAAGGAGCATCCTGCTGGGTAAACTCGCCCCGCGAGCAACAAAGAGATCGCGGATCTCTTATAGGCTAACGTCCAAAGTTAAGCTCAAAGCGGATAGTGTCGTGAACGCGATATCGACTATCAACCAGAACCACATGTCCCCCGATGACGATGTAACGGTAACCGCGAGGGGCACGGCCGAGACCGCGAATCATCGCATAGGGTGCCGGGCGACTCATTCTCTGCATATCCCGATCGAGCACGTAGCCCGGCTGAAGCCGATTTTCGTAGTCGTTGTTCCATCGGCTGTCGTGTCTAAAAACCTCATGGTTTTGGTTCTGGCCGTAATAAGTACGCACGTATTGGCGTTGATTCTCGCGGAATTGGCGATATTGCTTCTTGCTCTGGCCGCGGTTCTCGCCCTTCTCGTGATTCTGGTCATTCAGGTCTCGTGCCACAGCCGCACCGCATATCAAAGCCAGCAGCGCCGCCGCACAAGCAGTCATCCACCATCGTGTCTTCATAAGCATCCTCCAAATCGTACTGGGAATTACATTTTGAGACCCTGGGTTGATGCAGGCGTACGCCCCGGGGAATCACAACTGCATGACCTTTATAGATGATTGGGAATCGCCTGTCAGTTCAGTACGGCTCACAGGGTTGGTCAGAATTGCTCATTCCGGCTGTAGTCCCCCCGCCACTGACCGGGGTGAGCAGTTTTGACCTCCCGCGTGAGCTGTACTGAACTGACACGCGATCTACCCTAAGGTATAAGCACTGTAGCTCGAGTTGCCGGAAAAGAAACGTAGAACAATCCGGCTCCTTAAGGCAAGAGACTGGAGAATCGCGAGATCGGTAGTCTGATAGTTTTCAGTGAAATCCCAGGAATCCCCGACTTTTTCAGATTCCATGGATCTTTCAAATCTCAAAGCTGAACCAATCGTCTGCAGCTCGGATTTGACACCTGAAACTAACGCATTACCGAAATAATCACCAAAGGGGTAGCCCCGTCCAAAGCGGTCGCGATGCTGCCTTCTTTGTTAAACAACCATTCGACGCCAGGAAGACAAGGCCGCTAGTGCTAGTTAAGGTTTGCTAAGAGTGCGTGTCATGTTGTCAAAGAAAGATGTGAGAAAAATGAGAATGATAAGCATGTTTCTGGCGTTATGCGGCTTGTCCTGCAGCTTATCGTCCGCACAGGCGCCGCAGGCCGCGAATCCGACGCAGCAGTCGGTTCAAAGCCAACCGGGCAGTTCGATACCTATTTATCGCGTCACCGTGATAGAGCGGACCATGAAGGCAATAAACTACCAACACCGCAGCGGCGCCACAAAGATTGATTTCCGCGGCACCGATCTCCTGCCGATGGCCCACGGCGAGGCCAAAGTGGAGAGCAAACAAGGCTACATCGAGATCGAAGTGGAATTCGATCATCTGCAGCCGGCCACCAAATACGGGGCTGAATACCTCACCTACGTGCTATGGGCGATCACCCCGGAAGGCCGCACAGCCAACCTGGGCGAGATCCTTCTGAATGGAACCAATAGCAAGCTGGACGTGACCACCGAGTTGCAGGTCTTCGGCCTTGCTGTGACGGCGGAGCCTTACTTCGCGGTGACCATGCCGAGCAACCTGGTCGTGATGGAAAACGTGGTGCGCAAGGACACGAAGGGCAAGATCGAGGAGATGGATGCCAAGTACGAGTTGCTGCAAAGAGGCCAGTATGAGCGTTTGGCGAATCCCCTGGCGCTGAAAAGCGATCGGAAGGTGCCGCTGGAACTCTACGAGGCGCGCAACGCTGTTCAGATCGCGCGTGCCACCGGCGCGGACCGGTTCGCCTCCGACACCTTCTCCAAGGCCGAAAACAGCTTGAAGCAGGCCGAGGCGTACCAGGCGCGCAAAGCGGGGCGCAAACCGATAACGATGACCGCGCGGGAGGCCGTGCAGACCGCGGAAGATTCCAGGGCAATCGCGGTGCGGCGTCAGGAAGAAGAGCGTCTTGCGAACGAACGCCAGGCGGGCGCGGACCGCGAAGCGCTGGCCAAAGCAGAGACCGAGACCGAGGCACGCCTGAGGGCGCAAGCAGAAAGCAACCAGAAGATAGAGGCCGACCGAAGGGCGCGTGCCGAGGCTGAACGGAAGGCTGCCCAGTCTGAAACCGCGACTATCAAACTCCAGGCAGAGGCAGCGCGAGTTGCCGCTCAGACAGAGGCTGATCGTGTCAAACGCGCGAGCGATGCCGAGGCAGATCGTGTCAAACGCGAGAACGATACTGCGCGAGCCGCCGCTCAGGCCACGGCCGAGCAGGCAGCCCGTACGGCAGCACAAGCCGAAGCGGACAGGACGCTGCTGGCAACTCAGGAAGCCGACCGCCTGCGGCTGAAGGCAGAGGCAGCGCGAGTTGCCGCTCAGACAGAGGCTGATCGTGTCAAACGCGAGAGCGATGCCAAGGCAGATCGTGTCAAACGCGAGAACGATGCTGCGCGAGCCGCCGCTCAGGCCACAGCCGAGCAGGCAGCCCGTACGGCAGCACAAGCCGAAGCTGACAGGACGCTCCTCGCCAGTCAGGAAGCCGACCGACTGCGGCTGAAGGGAGAGGCCGAAAAGGCTGAGCTGCGCGCTCAGCTATTGCGCCAGTTTAACTTGATTCTCGAAACTCGCGAAACGGCCCGCGGCCTGATCGTGAACATGTCGGATGTTCTTTTTGACACGGCCAAGTACACCCTGCGGCCCGAAGCGCGTGAGAGGCTGGCCAAAGTGGCCGGTATTCTCCTGGGACACCCGGGCTTAAAGCTGGAGGTCGAAGGCCATACCGACAGTGTGGGTGGTGAGGAATACAACCAGCACCTCTCTGAACAACGAGCCGGATCGGTGCGCGACTACCTCATCCAACAGGGAATTTCAGGGACGAACTCGCCTTCGGCCAAAGGGTTCGGCAAGTCACAGCCTGTAGCCACGAACGATACCGCCGCAGGCCGGCAGCGCAATCGGCGCGTAGAACTCATTGTCTCCGGCGAACTCATCGGTAGGTAGACCGCTTTGTCAAATGGGTCCGGTAAGAAGTGCTGACAATTATCTTGGTTTGCAGAACATACTGACAAGCGCACTGATGGGGGTGGGGCACGGCGCGCCGTGCCCCACCGTCCCAGTTGATACCATACTTCCAGAAGACAAAAATTATGCCCCGTCTTCCTAAAACCCATGCCCCACCCGAAGCGGCTCATGCCAGCGAGATACCCTTCGGAGCAGGGGCTCGAATGACCTCGCGGCTGCAGCGCGCCCGCGCCTTCGTGGCCGGCCCCGCCTGCGATCCGCATGGTTGCGCCGCAAGGTGCTCTTTGTGGCCGCTCCCCTGGCGCTGCTTTTGCTTCTCCTTTCGGCGGGGTTCATCCACCATGTCTACTTCGATCGCAGCGGGCTCCCGGACATCGAGCGGTTCATCCGTTTCGAGCCCCCCACGACAGGCAAGGTCTACGACGCCCGGGGCAAGGTGCTGATCGAACTGGCACGGGAGTACCGCCGGGTGGTCTCCTACGACGAGGTGCCCGTTATCCTGCGCCAAGCCGTCCTGGCGGCTGAGGACAAGAATTTCTTCTCCCACTCCGGCGTGGAATACCGGGCGTTGCCGCGGGTGGTCCAAAAGATGGTGGTGCGCTCTCTGGCCGCGTGGCGGAAGAGTGGCGGCGGGTTCCGGCTGCTGTTCCCCCAGGGCGGCTCAACACTCACGCAGCAGCTCGTCCGCGGCTACTTCCTCCAGGACCGGACGAGCCTTGAGGCCGGCGACGCCCTCTTCCTCGAAAGTCTGATCCCGCGGCTCCTCTCCGCGGGCTTGGGGGCGCGGGCCACGAACAAGCTCCTCCGTAAGCTGGAGGAGGTGCGCCTGGCGCTCTGGCTCGAAGAGGAGATGCGCCGGCGCTACGGATCGAAGGAGCAAGCCAAGCGCGAGATATTCGCCCGCTCCGCCAGCTTTCTCTACCTGGGCAACGGCCGCTACGGCTTTGCAGCCGCCTCGGAGTACTGCTTCGGCAAGCCCCTGTCGAGCTATACGCCGGAGGACGCGGGGGAGGCGGCGCTACTCGCGGGGATTACCAGGTCGCCCGGGTCTACGCCCCGGTCGCGGGTGACCCGCGGCCCCGGCGCCGCCGCAACGAAATCCTGGCCCTGATGGCGCGCAACGGCTACATCCCCGAAAGCCTCGCCAAGCGCTGCCAAGCCAAGCCGGTCCGCGTGGCTGCCCACAGCCCAATCAAGACTCATGCCCCCGCTGCGATCGAGAGCGTCTTCGACGAGCTGAAGCAGCACGGCGTGGACCGATTCGGGATCGAAGACCTCGTCCAGGGGCGGATCTCGGTCCGCTCTACCTTCGACGAGCGGGTTCAGACCATCGTGAACGAAGCCCTGGAAAACGGCCTCGCTCGTTACGAAAAGCGGCACCCCGGGGCGAAGGGGTCCATCCAAGGTTCTGTGGTGGCGCTGCACAACGCGAACGCGGCGATCCTGGCCGAGGCAGGCGGGCGTCACGTCTTTAATGACCGCGACGCGCGCTACTCCGACTACAACTGCGTCACGGGCTCACTGCGGCAGCCGGGCTCGGCGTGGAAGCCGCTGGTCTACCTGGGGCCGCGTTCCGCCAAGGCCTGGACCTCGCTACCACGGTGCCCGACGAGCCCATCGAGGTGTCCATGGGCGCCGATCAGGGTGTGAAGTGGATCTCCAACTACGATAATCAGTTCAAGGGGCCGATCCCGATCCGCCAGGCACTGGCTGAATCCCGCAACACGGTAGCTGTGTGGATCACCCGCGAGATCGGCCTGGACAATGTGATCCAGACCGCCCGGGAGTTGGGGATCCGCACCCCGCTGCAGCCTTGCATTACAACGGCGCTCGGGGCCTCGGGAGGTGCGGCTGCTGGAGCTGGCGGGCGCCTATCGCACCATGGCCTCCGGGGTCTTGGCGGAGCCACACGTCATCGATCGCGTGACTGACGCCTCCGGCGCGGTGCTCTACGAGGCCCCCCTGGCGGCGCGGCTGATCTGCTCTGCTGAGTTGAGCCTGATCCAGGAGGGGCTACGCGGCGTGGTCCGCCTCCCGGATGGCACCGCCCACAGTCTTGACGGCCGCGACTTCCCGGTCCCGGTGATGGGCAAGACCGGGACGACAAGCGACTTTCGCGACGCGCTTTTCGTGGGGTCCACTTACGGGACGCAGGGGATCACAGTGGCGGTCCGGATCGGCTTTGATGACAACCGCACGCTGGGCGAGAAGGAGACCGGAGGGCGCACGGCGCTGCCGATCTTCCGTGAGATCATGCTCCGCGTCTACCAGGACAAACTGGTGGGGCCGGCGCCGCCGTTCCCCCGCGAAATCGAGGAGGGATCGACGGGTACCTCGCAACGCAGGCCTTGATGGAAGTGGGGCGACGAAAACGGGTTTTTGGCGAAGGAGAGCCAAGTCATGTGTCCATGATCTTACGATAGGAAATAAACACTGGGACGGAACCGAACAGCAAGGCGACGAGCAGCATGGCGCCATAGATGATGATCCACCGCATCAAGGAATAATCCTTAATCGGTTTAGGTTGCACAACCTCGCTCATAGTAGCTCCTCTGGAGCAGTGTTAAATGCTACCCACGACGAACATCGCCACGACTTCAAAATGAATTCTCGCGAGCATGAGTCGAGCTCGATCTGCGTGTCGCCTTGGCCATCGGGGATTCGGGATCATTAAAGCCACGCTCATTATGATCAGCATTGCCGATTTCCAAGACAAAAGCTGTTCACAATCGCACATACCGCTGTTCACTATTGCTCACAGCGGCTCTGAGACCAGGCGTAAGCTATAATGCGGCGGTGATGGGAGCAGCTTGCATGGAAAAACGGGAAACATCTTTAGAGGGCTTCTGGGACAAGCCGCTGCAGGACCTGCTCCAACTGCTGCAGGCAACCCCGGCCGGGCTGACAACCGGCGAGGCGAAACGGCGGTTGCGTCTTTATGGCCCAAACAGCATGGTGCAGGAGTCGCGCTTCGCAGGCTTGCTCGCCTTCCTTCGCCTCTTTGCCAATCCACTCGTCGTCATCCTTCTCGTGGCCAGCGGCATATCCCTGGGACTGGGGGACCAGGTTGGTGGACTCATCATCATCGCCATAGTCCTCCTCAGCGTTCTGCTGAACTTCTTCATGGAATTCCAGGCTCGACACGCGGTGGCAGAGATTCGGAAGCAGGTTGCCACAACGGCCGCCGTGATGCGTGATGGACAGGAACGGGAACTGCCAATTGCGGAGCTGGTCCCGGGGGATATCGTCCGGCTCAATGCGGGTGACCTGGTGCCGGCGGACGCACGTCTGCTGGATGTGAAAGACCTGCAGGTGCGCGAGTCGGCGCTCACCGGGGAGTCGCTGCCCGTCGAGAAGTCCGCGCGCGATCTGCCAGAGGGGAAGCACGGTGTTGCCGACGCGACCAACAGTGTATTCCTGGGCACTGCTGTTCAAACAGGGATGGGCACCGCGGCCATCGTCCGCACAGGCCGAGGTACTGCACTCGGAGGGATCGCGCAGCGTTTGGCTGCACGGCCGCCGGAGACCGAGTTCGGCCGCGGCATACGCCACTTTGGGCTGACGATTACCCGGGTGATCATGCTGCTCGTGCTTTTCGTTCTGCTGGTAAACCTCTATTTCCACCGCCCGCTGCTGGAGTCCTTCCTCTTCGCAGTCGCCCTGGCGGTAGGGATGACCCCTGAGATGATGCCAATGATCATCACCGTCACCCTGGCTCAGGGTGCGAGGCGGATGACCAAGAAGAAGGTTCTGGTCAAGCAACTTGCGGCAATCGAGGATTTCGGCAGCGTGACGATCCTCTGCAGCGATAAGACGGGCACGCTAACCGAAGGGGAGATCGTGCTTGACCGGCACGTGGATATCCTGGGGAAGGCGGATGACAACGTTCTGCGGCTCATCTATCTGAACAGCTACTTTGAAGCGGGCATCAAGAGCCCCCTTGACGATGCCGTCTTGAAGCACGAGCGTCCTAAAATTGTGGAGTATGTCAAGGTGGACGAGATCCCCTTCGACTTCAACCGCAAGCGCCTTTCGGTGGTTGTGCGACATGGTGACGAGCACCTCCTCATTACCAAGGGCGAGGCAGAGGGTATCTTTGGCATCTGCCAAAGCGTGAGCATCGATGGGTCACCCCAGCCGTTCAATGAAAGCCGGCGCGCTGCGGCGGAGGAGACTTACAGGAAGTTGAGCGCCGACGGTTACCGAACCCTTGGGGTAGCGGTGCTGAAAGTGGACAAGCGGGAGATCTACACCCCGGCGGATGAGCGGGATATGACGCTGGCCGGGTTCGCGGCATTCCTGGACCCGCCCAAGGAAGGTGTTCCTGACGTTCTGGAGGCGCTGAAACAGAATGGCATCTCCGTGGTCATCATGACCGGCGACAACCAGTATGTGACCCAGAAGATCGCCCACGACGTTGGGCTGGCGTCGGACCGCATTCTCACCGGGAACCAGGTCGATACGATGGATAACGCCGCTCTGGCCTACCAGGCCGAGAACGGCGCCATCTTCGCCCGCGTGTCGCCTGAACAGAAGAACCGGGTCATCCTCGCTCTGAAGGCGCGTGGGCACGTCATCGGGTACATGGGGGACGGCATCAACGATGCTCCGTCGCTGCACACGGCGGATGTTGGCATTTCAGTCATGAATGGCGTGGACGTGGCCAAGGATGCTGCGAAGATTATCCTGCTGGAAAAGGATCTGGCGGTTTTGAACGACGGGGTAATCGAGGGGCGGCGCTGCTTCGCCAACATCATGAAATACATCATCATGGGCACGAGCTCGAATTTCGGCAATATGTTCAGCATGGCCGCGGCCTCGCTCTTCCTGCCCTTCCTGCCTATGTTGCCGACGCAGATCCTGCTGAACAACTTTCTGTATGACCTTTCACAGATCAGCATCCCCAGCGACAATGTTGATCCCGCCCTGCTGCACCGGCCCAAGCGCTGGCAGATCGGGTTCATTCGCCAGTTCATGATGATCATCGGTCCCATAAGTTCAATCTACGATTTTCTCACTTTCGGAGTGCTGCTCTGGATGTTCCACGCTTCCACGAACGCGCCGCTATTCCACACAGGATGGTTCGTGGAATCTCTGGCGACACAGACGCTAGTGGTATTTGTGATCCGGACGGCGAGGAATCCGTTCAAGAGCCGTCCCGGCCGCCCGCTGCTGATCGGGGTGATGGCGGTCGTCGCTATCGCCGTTGTGTTGCCGTACACGCCGCTCGGGAGCCTTCTGGGATTTATCCCGCTGCCGGTGCCGCTGTTGGGTGCGATCGCGTTTCTTGCCGTGACCTACCTCCTGCTGGTGCAGGCCGTTAAGTCCTGGTTCTATCGCCGGCACGCGCTGCTTTGACAGGACCGGGTGCCCATCTCCACCATTTTCGATGACGAACCCTCGGTAAAACTTGGCGTCTTGAAGCTGTAATTCAGACAGCCGGCCTACATTTCGATCGCCAGACATCACGGGCCTTGGAACAGGGAGCGAAGATTACCACCAAGGTCCCAAGGGGCCAAGGTGCGCTCTGGACCTGATGCATTCCCGGATCATGAGATGGCTTAGGGCCTGTCAAGGAATAACGTTTACACTTTGCTGCTGGCCCGAAGGGGCGCGGCGGGCATCTGCCCGCCCAGCGCTCGCGCCGAAGTGGATCTGTTATTCCGTGACAGACCCTTAGTTGCCCTTCATTAACTGGGATGAGCAATTTTGACCAGATTTGTGAGCAGTACTGAACTGACATGCGAATTATTCGGGGGTATAAGAAGCGTGTCTCGAGTTGACCGCGCGGGTCGGGTGGGAAGCGGATGTCTGTAGGGAGCGAGATGTTCGGACTGCCGGTAGGGGCGTCCCTTACAGTAAATCAACCTGCTGTGGCATGAAGGGTGGCGGAAGTTGTCGAGCAAAAGCAGTTCGACGTGTGGTTTTTGAATTGTTCGTTAGGTTTGGGGGGATGATATGAAAAAACTATTGGGACTCTTCGCCTTGACAACGCTGGCTTTTGCCCAGGCGGGAAGGATCGGCGCCGGCACCAGCATTTCGGTGCGAACCAGCGAGAGAATCAATGTGAAGAAAAACGACGGCCGCGTTTTCATGGGCGTCGTGGATCAGAACGTGATGGACACGAACGGCCAGGTTGCCATCCCGAGAGGGTCGAATGCAGAGCTGACCGTGAAGCAACTTTCGAGCAACGAGCTGGTGCTCGATCTGGAATCGGTCACCGTAAACGGGCAGCGATATGCAGTAACAGCGGATGATGCTGCCATGGGTGACGGGCAGCGGGACAGTATCGGGAAGAATGAGCGGACCGCAGAGTTTGTCGGGGGCGGCGCATTGCTCGGCACGATCATCGGCGCGATTGCCGGCGGAGGAAAAGGCGCCGCAATCGGCGCAGCGGCGGGAGCGGGAGCAGGAGCCGGCACACAAGTCCTGACCCGCGGCAAGAAGGTATATGTTCCCGCCGAGTCATTGTTGACCTTCCGTTTGGAGCGCCGGCTCGCAATGGGAGTGGCGGATAATGGAATCACTCGCAGAGGACACCATTATCACAAACCGAATCGGTAGTCCTCGATCCGTAGCTCTGTGGCTCGTAGCCTCGCAAAACAAGAACCGCCCCGGGGTGGGTCCGGACTGAAACGATGATGCGATGCGGGTGAGATGTCTGAGAGCATGCTTTTCATGAACGCAGGGCGGCGAGATGCCGGCCCTTCAGGAATGGAGGCACAAATGATTACGAATCATGTGTGCCGACCCAGTTCCGGTCTTTTCAGGCCGCTTGCGCGGCGTCTGCAGCGCCCAATCACCCTGGTTGCTCTAATTGCTTTGTCAGAGTACTCTTTCGCAGCCAGCAGTTGCCCGCGCCCGCACGGATTTGAGGGGGAGGCCGTCAGCAATGGCTATCCCTAATGCGACCTTTAAGGCCCCAAACCTCACTCTCTCCAAGCCAGAGCGGGTTAGATCGCCGTCATTCTGACTCGCAACTGTTGAACCGCGTCCTTCGAGCAGTCCCCCATCTGTTCGGCCCTCGCCCTCCAACCGTATGGGTTTGTCCAGGAGGTGGCCTACTTGTAATGCCGGCGCCAGCACGGACCCTACGTCCTGGCCGTCGCTCGCCTCATCCGCCACTTGCAGGCTCACGTCGCAGCCTGGGTCCAGAAGGTTGACCTGAATCCGATCTGCAGGGTTCGATCCGTAGCCGGGCTTTACCCGCACTCCGACCACGGCCACATGCTGCGCATCGATCCACGATCCGAAGAACCACATCTGCCTGCGGCGTGCCACTGCGCCGCTGTTGCTCGCCGCAAGCTGGAACTCGAAGGCTCGCCTTAGCATCACCACCGCGATCAGCCCGCACGGCGGCAGCCCAATCAGCGCGCCCTTCAGCACGATCGGCAGCATCCTCGTCCACCGGATCCAGTTTCCAGTAAGAAAAGGGCGACCTTACGCAAGCCTCAATAAGCTAGTGCTTAGTTGCGTAAGTTAACGATAGTATTTCTGAGCTGCGATCCCTTTACTTCTCGCTTGCGCCAGATGAAAGGTTTCGCCTTTGGACCATACGCCGCGACGAACGCCTCGATCGCCTCTCG